>Ga0268288_10096_pt1 | contig 31201 bp, 37 predicted proteins | sample BraspS3V5C_FD_191349 | JGI IMG/M metagenome (GOLD analysis project Ga0268288, IMG submission 191349) | Soil microbial communities from Anza Borrego Desert, Southern California, United States - Bradyrhizobium sp. S3-V5C | ecosystem: Environmental > Terrestrial > Soil > Desert | place: USA...
ACGATCACGCCGCCGCCGGCCCCCAAGCGCCGCGGTCGTCCGCCAATGCGTCACGAGCCCGACCCCAATGCGGCCTGACCCACGGGAGTGGGGACTTTTGCTTCGGCGGATCTGAGGACGATGCACTATGCGCTGACATCGCGACTTCGCCGATCTGTTTCCGGCTCGGGGGCGGCCCGCTGAGGCGCCTGTCCGGCTCGCGCTCGCGACGCTGTTGCAGTTCATGGAGGGCTTGACCAACCGCCAGGCCGCCGACGCGGTTCGCACACGGATCGACTGGAAATACCTGCTCTGTCTGGAGCTGACCGACGTCGGCTTCGACCACACGGTTCTGAGCGGGTTTCGCATGCGTCTCCTCGTGCATGGAGCGGAGGGCCGGCTCTTCGATGCGATCCTCGATGGCACACGTGGGCGCAGGCTTCTGAAGAGCGGCGGACGTCAGCGCGGCGACTCGACGCACGTCCTTGGAGCGATGCGAACCATGAGCCGGATCGAGGTCGTTGGGGAAACTCTGCGCCACGCGCTGAACGCCCTGGCGACGGAAGCCCCCGATTGGCTGCGCTCCTGCACGATCCCGGAGTGGGTCGAGCGATATGGGCTTCGGGCGAGCGAATTCCGGCTGCCGAAGAGCCAGGTGGGGCGTCGACCGTGGGCGGTGCAGACCGGCGCCGACGGATTTGCGCTGCTCGCTCTCGCCAAGGCGGACGGCGCTCCGCTCACCGTGCGGGACGTCGCTGCTCTCGAGATCCTGCGACAGGTCTGGGTGCAGAACTTCCTCGTCGAGAACAGGCCGGAGGGCTCCCACGTCGAATGGCGAGCGAACGATCAGGTGCCGCCATCGGGGCGGTACATCGGCTCGCCCTACGACGCGCAGGCGCGCTACGCGAGCAAGGGCGCGACGATGAGGAGTGGCTATAAGGTGCAGCTGACCGAAACGTGCGACACGGGCGCCCCGAACCTGATCACCAACGTCGAGACGACGACCGCCGCGGTCTCGGACGATGCGACGACCTCGACCATCCACACGGCGCTCGGCGCACGGGGTCTGCTCCCGAAGACCCACATCGCCGACACCGGCTTCGTGAACGCATCGCTGTTGGTCGAGGCTCGGTAGCGCCACGGAATTGATCTGATCGGTCCGACCCGTGGCGACCGACAGTGGCAGGCTCAGGCTGGCACCGGGTTCGCCGCACGGGACTTCGCCGTGGACTTCACCCGGCAGCGGGCGACATGTCCAGCCGGGAAGACGAGCCAGAGCTGGACGCCGACGCTCGCGCGCGGCACGACGCCAGTGATTAAGATCAAATTCTCGATCGCTGACTGCCGAGCGTGCTCGCGGCGGTGCCAATGCACGCGCTCGATCTCGGCACGGCGGGCGATCACGATCCGCCCTGAGGCCCAACATGAGGCGTTGCGCGCTAGGCGGGCTCGCGAACAGACCGCGGACTTTGCGGTCGAGTACGCTTGGCGCGCCGGCGTGGAGGGCACAATCGCGCAGGGCGTGCGTTCGTCTCGGCTACGGCGGACACCATACTTCGGACAGGCGAAGACGCACTTGGCTCAACTGAAGACGGCGGCGGCGATGAACCTCGTCCGGTTGCTACGATGGTTGTCGGACGAACCGAAGGCGAAGACGCGACACGCGCCTTTGCACAGGTGCATGCACTGACATTCTGGCCGAGCTACGCCCCATTCGCCACCAATTTCAAACTGCGGGAGAGCCGCGAAATCAGGGGTGAATCGGCCAGCCGGTCAGATCAGTGGTAAGCGTCGTTCTCAGGCCACGGCCCTGAGGGGCTGCGGGGCGTAGGCCCAGGGCAGCAGGTCGTCGATATTGCTCTGCGGATGTCCGGCGACGATGCGGGTGATGACGTCGGTCAGGTAGGCCTGCGGCTCGACCCCGTTCAGCTTGCAGGTCTCGACCAGCGAGGCGACGACAGCCCAATGCCCGGCCCCACCGTCCGAGCCGGTAAACAACGCGTTCTTCCGCGTCAGGGCCAACGGCCGGATCGCCCGCTCGACCGTGTTGTTGTCGATCTCGACGCGGCCGTCGTCGAGGAAGAGAGACAGGCCGGTCCAGCGACTCAGCGCGTAGCGGATCGCCTCGGCGAGCTTGCTCTTCTGGCTGATCAGCCCGAGCTTGGTGGTGAGCCACGGCCCCAGCGCCGGCACGACCGGCCGGCTGCGGTCCTGACGCACGGCCCTCCGCTCGTCGGCGGAGCGCCCGCGGATCTCGCCCTCGATCCGATAGAGTTCGGCGATGCGGGCGAGCACCTCGGTCGCGATCGGCGCCGGGCCAGCCTTGGCCAGTTCGTAGAACCGGCGGCGCACGTGCGCCCAGCAGAAGGCCAAGCTCACAGCCTTGCGCGCAGCCAGGACCTTGTAGCCCGCGTAGCCATCGACCTGCAGCGTGCCCTCGAAGCCGGCCAGGTGACGGATCGGGTGTTCGGCCTTGCGGTCGGGCGCGTAGAGGTAGGCCACGCCGGGCGGATCGAGACCGCCCCGGGGCCGGTCGTCGCGGGCGTAGGCGAACAGCTGGCCGGTCTTGGTTTGCCCGCGGCCCGGATTGAGCACCGGTGCCGTGGTCTCGTCGGCAAACAGCCGGTCCGACGCCTTCAGCCTCTCGAACAGCCGCGCGTGGACCGGGCGCAGCAGGAAGGCCGCCTTGCCCACCCAGTCGGCTAGCGTCGAACGGTCGAGGTTCACGCCCTGCCGGGCGTAGATCTGCGCCTGACGATAGAGCGGCAGGTGGTCGGCGTACTTGGACACCAGCACGTGAGCCACGCTCGCCTCGGTCGGGATCCCGCCCTCGACGAGGCGGGCGGGCGCGGGGGCCTGCACGATCACGTCCTCGCACGCCCGGCAGGCATACTTCGGCCGGCGGGTGACGACGACGCGGAACTGGGCCGGCACGATGTCGAGGCGCTCGGCGACGTCCTCGCCGATGACGTGGAGGTCGCCACGGCAACAGGGGCAGGTGCGGTCGTCGACGTCGAACATCCGTTCGACGCGCGGCAGGTGGGCCGGCAAGGCGCCGCGGTTGGCGCGGCGCTGCCGGGTGCGGGCCGCGCGGGCCGATGCATCGGCGGCGTCGGTCTCGGCAAGGCCCTCAGCCTCGATCTGCTCGGCCTCCTCCAGGCCCAGGAGCAACTGGTCGACGGGCAGGCTCTCGGCACGCCGTCCGAAGCGGTGACGCTGTAGCTCCCTGATGATCTGGTGCAGCCGGTCGATCTCGGCCTCGCGCGCCGCCACCATCGCCTTCAGGGCGGCGGGATCATCGGGCAGGCGCGCGCTCGGTTCGCTCACGAAACCGATTTGAGCATGGATCACAAGGCTTTGCCAGAGTGATCGACTTGGCGGATCAGCTCACGGCGACGGGAGCGCGCGTTGGCCGGGCCACGTGCACGCGCCGCCAATCGAGCCCTTCCAGAAGGGCCTGCAGTTGCGCTGCCGTCAGCCGCACCACCCCGTCGGTGACGGCCGGCCAGCAGAACTTGCCGTCCTCCAGCCGCTTCGACAGCAGGCACACGCCGGTGCCGTCGAAGTAGACGAGCTTGACCCGATCGGCGCGCCGCGCCCGGAAGACGTAGATCGCCCCGCTGAACGGGTCGGCGCCCAGGCTCTTGCGCACCAGCGCTGCCAGGCCGTCCGCGCCCTTGCGGAAGTCCACCGGCCGGGTCGCCACCATGACGCGGACCGCGCCCGCCGGCCCGATCACGCGCCGCCCTTCAGCGCACCGATCACAGCCGCGATGATGGCGGGCGAGGCGCCGTCGCCGATCCGCACCGTGATGCCGCCTGCCTCCACCTCGATCCCCACCGCGCGGCGGCGCGATGAGGATCGTCTGATGCGCCGGCGTGGCGGCTCCGCCCGGGCGGGATCCACCGCCGTGGGCTCGGGTGCGGTCACCGCCGGCACGAAAGCCGGCAGCGCCGCGGCGGCCTGGCGCGCCTCGCGTCGCCACGTGAACAGCTGCTGCGGGGTCAACCCGTGGCGGCGGGCCACCACCGACACCACCGCGCCCGGAACGAACGTCTCTTCCAGGATCCGCGCCCGGTCGTCGGCGCTCCAGCGCCTGCGGCCAACCGCGCCGTCAATCACCTCGAAACGCCGGACCGCCCCCTCCGGCTCATGTCTACGGTCAAGTCGAGACACAAAACGATCCTCTCGTTCGGATCGTCAAACTGCCCGGTCAGGTTGCCCCACAGAAGATGGGGTCGGAACATCGCTTACGATCAGTGGGACACCGACGTAAGCCAACCCCGCGATTGCGCTACCGACAAGGGCGATTGATTTGCCGCTCACCACCGCGAGTTTCTTAGAATGTGCGTTCAGTCTCGGCCGAGCCCTGGCGCATCCCTGCAGTATGACGCTCTACAGCGGCTGTGGGCCCACTCCTGATCGCGCGCCCACTCGACGCCACCTCAAGTATGTCATGTTCCGTGGCCGCGGAGCGATCGAATTCCTGGAGGAATCGATAGTCACGCATCACCACGATCCGATTGCAGCAGAGCAGCAGTTCCTCGATCTCCGAGGAGATTACGATAACAGCGCACCCCCGCGCAGCCATCTCGCGCAAGACTCCGTGGATCTCTGCCTTGGCGCCGACATCGACGCCTCGGGTGGGCTCGTCACAGACGAGGAGCCTCGGCCCAGCGAGGATAGCACGGCCAAATAAGACCTTCTGCTGGTTCCCGCCACTCAGGGTAGCAATCGAGACGTCCAGATCTCTAGCGACGAGACGGAGGCGCTTGAGGACCTCAGCGCATGCAATGGCCTCCCGCCGAGCTCTAAGGAACCCGCCGCGGGAGAACTGCGGTAATGACGAGGCGCTGGCGTTGCGGACAAGATCCAAGTTGCCGAAGATACCGTCGCGCTTCCGGTCTTCCGTCAGATAGACAACCCCCGAGCGGATCGCCTCATTACATGACGCGAAGGTTCGCGTCTTCCCGTCAATGCGCAGTTCCACGCGCGCGTTGGTAGACCCCATACCCACCAGCGCGCGGCCGAAAGTCGTGCGACCGGCCCCAACCAGTCCGGCGATTCCCACGATCTCGCCGGCGCGAACGGTGAGGTCTGAGGTCCCGCGGCCGGTAACGTAGGTGATGCCGTAACCGAGCGCATCTTTAGGGACGTCGGGCGCCGGCACAGCCTTTTCGGCCGCGCCGCCTACCATCAGCCTGACGATATCGCTGATCCCCAGGCCGGCCACCTGCCGCGTCTCGACGAAGCGCCCGCCTCGTAGAACGGTCAGGCGGTCGGCCAAGGCCACTATCTCTTCCAGCCGGTGCGAGACATACAAGATTAGCACGCCCCGCTCACGAAGGGTGCGCATGATCTGGAAAAGCTTTTCCTGCTCGGCCAGGGAGAGGACCGCAGACGGCTCATCGAGGATGAGAATCCGCGAGGGGACGGAGAGCGCTCGCGAAATCTCAACCATCTGCTGCTGCGCGACCGTGAGCCGGCGAACCTCTGTGCGAGGGTCAAGGTTGATCCCGTGCTCGTCGAGCAGCCGGCGGGCATCCGCTACCATGCGTGCCCCGTCGACGCCTCCCCACCGTGTCCGTGGCTCGCGGCCAAGGTAGATGTTCCGGGCCACCGACAGCTGCGGCACCAAGCTGAACTCCTGGTACACCGTCGCGACGCCCGCCGCCTTGGCATCGGCCGGCGACCTGAACTGGACCGGCTGCCCGGCAAGGGCGACGACGCCCTCGCTGGGCGGCGTGGCGCCGGACAGGATGTTCATCAGAGTTGACTTCCCCGCGCCGTTGGCCCCAACGAGCGCATGGATCTCGCCGGCGGTCGCGGTGAAGCTGATGTCGCTAAGAGCAATGACGCCGGGGTAGCGCTTCGACACTGCCTCGACAGAGAGGAGAGGTCGAGCCAGTCGGTGCGGCGTAAGGGGCTGCACGTTCATCTCGGTCGGAACTCCCGCGGGAGGGGGCCGGCCCACGCGTCGTCTGGCGCACTCGCATCGGCAATGGCGACTGCCTTCTCGGGAGTAATGTACTCGGAAGGCACACGCTCACCACGCGGCACCGGCTCACCTTTGAGTATCCGAAGCCCCAGTTCTAAGCCAACCTTGCCGATACTCGGAGTGAAGGTCACTGCTCCGGCCGTTTTGTTCCTGGCGACCCATTTGAGCCAGCCGTTCAGCTCGTCGCCCGGAGACATCTTGATTTGTCCCAGGCGGCCGGCGTCCTCGATTGCCTCAACAATACCGAGGTTCATATGACCAGAGGGCGAGAAAACGCCATCGATTTTCGGATAGCGCTGCAATAGATTTTCCATGATCTGCTTCGACTTCGCTCGGTCGTACGAGCCGTAGGATATGTTGAGCAGCTCAACCCCGGGATTATCCTTAAGGACGCGCTTGAGGCCCGTGAGCTGGTCTGCCGCCTCCTGTGACCCGGGGATTGGCAGAACCGCGACAATCCTGCCCTTTCCGCCGATGCTTTTCATCAGCTCGCTCGCGACGAGCTCCGAGAGCCGCAGCTGACTGATGTAGGCGTTGGCCACCGTCCCGGGAGAAGCGCTAAAGCCTCCAAAGACATTGACGGTCGGAACGCCCCGTTCAATCACCCGCGTCAGGGTTCCCGTAAGTGTCTTTTCATCGACCGGCCAGTATATAAGCAAATCTATTTTCTGGCGCATAAGATCTTCTATGTCGGAAACCTGTTTTTGCGGGTTAAAGCCGGCATCGGTGATGATGAGCTGGCGGACGTCGGCCTTGTGCTGGTCCGCTGCCCATTGGATGTACTGTCGCTCGTACACGATCCATGAGGTGGCAAGGTAGCCCGCGGAGACGCCGACCGTGTACGGTCCGGGCCGCTTGAACCTGCTTGTGTCCACAATCTGGGAAGCGAGAAGGTCCTCCGCCTCGATCGGGTCGTCCGCCCCGAAAGCCGACCTCGCTGAGAGGCCCGCCAATGCGAGCCCGGAGCCAGCCGTAAATTGGCGTCTAGTGATGGGCATGTTGGTGCTTCCGTCTCTGGATAAAGTGGAAGGCGCCCGCCTCATCGGGGCGGGCCTGCAAAGCGGCTCTGGATCGCACTCGCCGAGATGATTATCGCGCCCATCACGATGAGCTGCGGGTAGCTCGACAGGCCAGCGAGAATTACAAGGTTGAATGCGATGAGGAGAATGAAACAGCCAGCGATCGTTCCGCCGACGCCGCCGCGCCCGCCCTCGAATGTCGTCCCGCCCAGCACCACTGCGGCGAGGACCTGGAACTCTAACCCCTGACCCGTAAGCGTTCCCGAGGCCCCGGAGCGGACGATCATAGCCATGCCGGCGAATGACCCCAGCAGGCCGGAAAGCATGTAAGCCCAAATGATGGTCCGGGCGACTGGAAGTCCCGAGAGCTGGGCTGCTGTCCGGTTGCTTCCGATGAGATACAGGCGACGGCCGAAGGCACTAGTCCTCTGGTAGGTAACTCCGACGGCGACAAAGGCGACTAAGCACAGGCCGAGGATTGGCACTACACCCCAGAGCCGTGCGTTCAGGAACTCACGGAAGCCCGGCGCGACGATCCCATGAGAAGTACCCCCGGAGTAGACCTGCGTGAGGCCGGTGACCGCCAGGGCGATGCCGAGCGTGAGGATGAACGAGGACACCCTTCCGTATGCGACCAGCACGCCGTTAACCGCACCGATCGAAAGACCTAGGAGACACGTAGCACCAATCGCCAGAGGAATCCGGGTAGCGTCGCCGTCCATGACTGAGGCGCAGACAACGACCGAAGCGGAGATCACTGCGCCGACTGAGAGGTCTACTTCGCCAAGAATCATCACATAGGTCACGCCGATGGCTGCGATCCCGACTGGTGCAACCTGCCGGAACAGATTGAGCACATAGGACGGGTCGAGGAATGCGTCCGAGACGGCGGCGGCTATGCCGTACATCGCGGCCAGCACGAGCGGCGTCGCGAGGCGGGTGACAAGGAGCCTGCCCCCTTCCCTGTCGATGGACGTCATGCCTGTCACCGGTCCTGCCCAATCTGGTTGGCAAGCATCGCGAGGACGACGGTCGCCCCCTTAATGAAGATCTGCACGAAAGATGAGATACCCAGAAGATTCAGCACGTTCGAAATAAGTGTGAGCAGGAGAACTCCAGCGACAGAGTTGGGAATGCTTCCGCGGCCTCCGGCGAGCGAGGTGCCGCCCAAGACGACGGCAACTACGGCGTCGAGTTCGAGGGTGGCGCCGGCCAGCGGGTAGCCAGTCCCGAGGCGGCCCGCGAGCAATAGGCCGGCCACCCCGGCACTGGCCCCAGAGAGCGCGAATGCCAGGGTCCGCACCCGCCGAACGTTGACGCCAGAGCGCTCGGCGCTCAGTGCGCTACCACCGGCGGCCATTAGGTGGTGACCGAAGCGCGTCCGGACCAACACCGCGTGGCCGGCCAATGCTGCAAGAGCTAAGACCAGTGCGGCCGCCGGGATACCCAGCACGCTACCGTTCGCGACATCGGAGAGCTGGGGCGGAGGCGTCCCGATCGAGATGTCTGAGTAGGTGAGGATCACCCCTTGGAGGATCGACAGCATCCCGAACGTGAAGATGACCGAATGCACGCGCAGCCGCTGGATGAGGTAGCCGTTCCAAAGGCCGAGGGCGATGCCACCCGCCAACATCGCCCCGGCGAGCGGAGCCGCGGCCGCCGGATCTCCGCCGCCTAAGGCACACGTGAGGACGACCACCAGGCCTGCGGCCATGCCCACGCTGAGGTCGACCATCCCTGCGACTATGACGAACGTCTGGCCAATAGCGAGGATGCCGAGCACAGCCGACTGTCGGGCGATGTTGCTGATGTTCTCCACGTCCCGGAATGCCGGTATGGCTACGGCGGCGCAAAGGGTGCCTACGGCAAGGACCGCCCAGATCCCGGCTGTCGGCAACACCGACTTGAGCGAGGCTTGGGTCACGGAGTGTTTCTTTCTGTTGGCCTGATTACCTCTGGTCCGTCGCAGCGGATCCAGTGCGGCGTTAGGGTTCGATGATAGGGTGATGCGAAGCCGGCAAGGCCGGGGCGGACCGACGGTAGGGACGCTAGCGTCCTCGTGGATGGATCGGTCGGGCTCATGCTGCACCCTGTCGTTGGAAAGTCCCGGGCAAGTGAGCAAGGAATTCGTCAGCCATCATGACGCGGCCCAGCATGGCATTCACGATCCCCAACGCGGCGTCGTGGGAGCTCGAGCTCATCCCGACCTGGCAGTCGCTAATTGCTATGGCAGCGTAGTGCAGGTCATTCGCACCGAATGCGGTCGCTAAGCAGCAGCAATCGGATGCGATGCCGGTGATGACTAGCGTGTCGCGACCCAGCCGCTTCATGTACAACTCGAGATCCGTATAGGCGAAGCAGTTATATGTCCTTTTCGCCTCGATGACGTAATCACCGGCACGGGGGTGTACGACAAACTCTGTCGTCGCTGACCCTTGCGTACAATGCGTCCGCGCCCAGCGTTTGTCCCAAGCCGGGTGTTCGTTGTGGATGCCGTCCACCGCCTCGTAGCGGACGTGAATGATGGGCATGGCGGCCGCACGTGCCCCTTCGAGCAACCGCTCGAGCACGGGTAACATAGCGTCGACCGCCGGCTTGGGCGCTGGTATCGTCGCTCGTGGCCCGATGTGGCCCTCGTGCATGTCGATTACGACGACGAGGCATCGATCGCTGATAGAGCTGGGCACGTCGTAGCGCTCCTGCGTTTACCTGTTGCAAGCAGGGTCCATGCACGTTCCAAGGGGGGCGCTGGCCGGCCCCCGAGTACAGGGACCTCAGAACCCGGAAGACAGCCCGATAATCTTCCCGAGGCCGACGACGAGCGTGGCGCCGAAATACCAGCCGTCTTGCGCCACCTTCGGAGAGTAAGGATTATAATAATTGTTAGCGTTCTGGAAATATTGAATCGTTGGTTCAATTGATATCTCGGGCGTCAATTGCCAATGCGAGTTGACCTCGTAGGCAATGCTATTTCGAGATTTGAAGTACCCCGTACCCCCGGAGATGATATTCGCGTCTCTGAGGAATGTCTGATAGTTCTGCGAGAGCTGGGTCCAATGTATCTTGATGCCGTAGCTGTCGTAGGGGCGACTCTGATCAGGAGCCTGCAGAATGAGGCCTCCGCTCAAATCCGCCGTGACCGGGACGATGCCATAGGGTGCCGCAGACACCGTTCCGAAGCCGACGAGGGCAGTTGGAGTGAGGTTTGATCTGTCGGCGCCGCTATCAGCGCGCCAAAGCACTTTCTGGCCGTTGAGAATGAAACCTGCACTCCCCGACCGCGTGATGGTAGGGTCGGTTCGGTTGAAGACGAGCGAGCGACCGAGTGCCGAGACTGCAGGATTGGATCGGTCCGAGGAGTTGTAGAAGCCGAGAAGCTCGTAGCGTTCCGGGAATGCCGTTGTTGCGAAATCTGTCTTGTAGCCGAGTTGGGCTAGGGCAAGGGCGCCCGTGGACGTGCTCGTGTCGAAGACTGTCCCGTTCTGAAGCGCTGCTTTCGGGTTATCCTCGTAGGCGCCGGCGCCAACGTACCACTGCGGGCTGAGCCTGTAGGCAGCACGCGCCATCCAAGTCCCTTGGACCGGCACGCGTGCGCCAGCAGACTGGTACCAAACGTTGTTCCAATTGCTAGTCAAGTTGCCTTGGACGGGCAGGTTGAAGGCGCGATTCGGATTGCTCCTACCGAACTCGACCGTAAGATCTCCATCAAGCAACGACTGCTCATAAGTCAGCACGGACAATTGGTTCGTGCTGTAGGGGAAAATGGGCTCCCACCCGGCCGTAACATCCGCGTAGGCGACGTATGCGTTGTTGATGCTTTGCCGCAAAGTTAGCAGGGCTTCCAGAAAGTGGATCGAGCCGCCCTGTATGCCGGCCAGCTTCGCCATATCGAAGTCAGCCCCCATGATTACGAGATTTGTGTTCGAGCTCACCCCCTTGATGACGCCCATGTCGAAGTTGTTGAAATACGCGTCGATCAAAAGCAGATGTGGTGTGATGCCGCTGGCCTCAAGGGCAGCTCCGATTGGTGCCAGCGGTCCGACTGGAACTGGGCGCGGCGGGGGGGCCGTCACCGCCGGCTCTACCTGCGGGTTGATCTCGCGAAGACTCCGTCCCGGAGGGCCCGAGGTCCTACGCCGCCGGATGCCGCTGCGGTATGTGTGTGGCGCAGCAGCCTGGGCGGCCGCGGCTCCAGTGGGCTCTTGCGCGAAGGCCTGCGAGCCACCGCAACCCAGCAGGGCACCTATGATCATCGCTCCAAAGAGCGTGGTCCGATGTACAACGGTTTGCTCCGACACTGTCACCCCCGAAGCCTCGTTCGTCCAATTGTGATAGACGGTCATCAGTCTAAATGCTTGAGGCCATCCAGTGCAGCCCAATGGTTGGAATCACCTTGATGATCCGGCTACAATCCGGGAGGGCCGGCGCGAGAGTTGCATAATTCCGCGGCGGCGCCGGTTACTACATCAATCGTGTTTATGAACACGTTCATTTAGCAAGCTGAACGTGCATCCAGGTGGCCGCGGCTATCCGTTTTAACTGTGCCTGGTTTCAGAATCTTGCGGGCACTCGCGTGTCGTCGCATTCAACAACCATGCCGGAATGGACTGAGGGATTGTTCCTGTCTTGTAAAATATGTTTTGGCTGGGGCCGGCCATCACAAATTTCGATAGGTGGGCAATTGTCCTCCTTAGAATGCTGCTAAGTTGCTGTTTTTATTGAAGCGGCATGCGGTCTCGGTCAATTTGTTCACTTCGTAGGCGATAGTGCGTGTGTTCTGCTTCGGCGATGGGCTGGGCGTTGTGGCATCCGTGCACCAGTTTGATGTCTCATGGGTGGGTCGGCCGCACGACGTCTGCGGCTGCTTGGACTTGCTTCAGTTCAGTGGAGAGCGGTTTGGTGGGCGATACCCTTCTCGAACTGGGTGGGGCTTTTGAAGCCCAGCGCCGAGTGACGGCGGCAGGGATTGTAGAAGCCATCGATGTAACGGGCCAGTGCGATGGTGGCCTCGGCTCGCGTCTGGAACGCTGTGCGCCAGACCAACTCGCTCTTCAGCGTCTTGAAGAACGTCTCGACCATCGCGTTATCATAACAATTTCCCTTGCCGGACATCGAGATTACGACGCCATGTCCTCGTAGTTCCGCCTGATACTCATTCGAGCAGTACTGGGTAGATTCAGGTGGTCGTCGCAACAGCCTGCGGAGGGCAGTTGCGATGGCGGGTCGCCGGCGTTCGGATCGGGTACTACGGAGCAAGCTGAGATCGCCTGGGCGTCCGCCCGTGGCACGGCGGGAGCATCGGCGCCGGTTCTGGGTATTGATCGCGTCGGGTCTGTCGAGCGAGGACGCCGCGATGGGATGCGGGATCTCACAGCCGGTGGGAACACGCTGGTTCCGAGAAGCGGGCGGACTGCCGCCCTCCCATCTCTCGCCCTCGTCGCCGTCGCCCTCTGATCGCTACTTGTCCTTCTGCGAACGTGAGGAGATCGCGCTGCTTCGGGCGCAAGGTCATGGCGTTCGGGAGGTTGCGAGGCGCTTGCGTCGGGCGGCCTCGACGATCTCACGGGAGTTGCGGCGGAACGCGGCGACGCGCAGCGGCAATCTGGATTATCGTGCCACGACGGCCCAATGGCACGCCGAGCGTGCGGCGCGTCGGCCAAAGCAGGCGAAGCTGGCCGTCAACGCAGCTCTGAGGACGTATGTGCAGGACCGGCTCGGGGGCGCTATCATCGCGCCCAACCGCGTTGCGCTACCGGGGCCGGCCGTGCCTTGGAAGGGACGGCGACACGGGCCACGTCAGCATCGGCGCTGGGGTCTGGCGTGGAGCCCGCAGCAGATCGCCGAGCGCCTGCGGCTGGACTTTCCAGGCGACGAGACGATGCGCATCAGCCATGAGGCGATCTACCGAGCGCTCTACATCCAGGGCAGAGGAGCGCTGAAGCGCGATCTGACCGCGTGCCTGCGCACGGGACGAGCTTTGCGGGTACCTCGATCACGCAGCGCTCGTCGGGGCAAATCGTTCATCACCCCCGAGATCCTCATCAGCGAGCGGCCCCCCGAGGCAGAGGATCGAGCCGTGCCGGGGCATTGGGAAGGAGACCTCATCCTCGGGCTGCGCAGCTCGGCGATCGGCACCTTGGTCGAGCGAACGACGCGCTTCACGATGCTGCTGCACCTTCCGCCGATGGCGGGGCACGGAATAGTAGCGCGTGAGAAGAACGGGCCGGCGCTGGCGGGTCATGGTGCCGAGGCCGTGCGCGACGCGATCAGCCGCACGGTCACGAGCTTGCCAGAGCAGTTGCGGCGCTCGCTGACCTGGGACCAGGGGGCGGAGATGGCTGAGCATGCCCGACTGCGGATCGATTCGGGTTTGCAGATCTATTTCTGCGATCCGCGCTCACCCTGGCAGCGCGGCACGAACGAGAACACCAACGGTTTGCTGCGGCAGTACTTCCCCAAGGGAACTGACCTCGGCGCTCACAGCTCGCACGATCTGGCGGCCGTTGCTGCAGCACTCAACGGTAGACCGCGCAAGACACTGGGATGGAAAACCCCCGCCGAGGCTCTCGACGCGATCTTGAGATCCGGCCATGCTGGTGTTGCGACGACCGCTTGAACCTGGGCTGACTGCCGCGGTCGGAATGATGCAATAAACCTGGTCCGGGCCGTCGGACGACAAGGGCACGTCGCAACGCGGTCAGCGCGAGTTCTTTGTGAAGCCGGTCGCCCGCCGCCCAGCCCACGACCCGTCGGGAGTACAGATCGAGGACCACCGCCAGGTACAACCAGCCCTCCCGCGTCCAGATGTAGGAGATGTCGCTTCCCCACTTGCGATCCGGCCCGGCCGCCGTGAAGTCCTGGTCGAGGTGGTTGGGCGCGACTGGAAAGGCGTGGCCGCTGTCCGTGGTGCGCCGGAAGCGGCGCGGCTGGCGGGCTTGAGCCCGTTCTCCCGCATCAGCCGGGCCACGCGCCGCCGGCCTGCCGCCAGGCCCTGCTCGCGCAGCTCGTGGGTCATGCGCGGACTGCCATACGTCTCGTGCGAGAGCGTGAAGGCGGATCGGACGTGGGCAAGCAGCACGAGATCCTCGCGCTGCCGCGTCGAGGCCGGGCGGTTTTTCCCGGCGAAATAGCCGCTCGGACTGACGTCGAGGACCTTGCACAGGCGCGCGACCGGGAAGTCCTTCTTCGCCGCGTCGATGAGGCGGAACCTCATCGACTTCCCTCCTTGGCGAAAAAAGCCGTGGCCCGCTTCAGGATCTCCCGCTCCTGGCGCAGCACCTCGTTCTCGCGGCGCAGACGCTTGAGCTCGGCGGCCGTGTCCTCCTGCCGGTCGGTCGGTGGGTTGTCCATCTCCCGCTTACGTCGACCGTCGATCCAGTTGCGCAGCGTCGAGAGCCCGACGCCGAGATCGGCGGCGACCTCGCGGCGGGACCGCCCACTCGTCTGCGCTAATCGCACCGCCTCAGCACGAAACTCAGGGGTAAAGGTCTGCTTCCGGTCTGCCATCGGAACCCTCCTCCTTCAGGAAAAGAGCTCTCCACTTTCTCGAGGCAAGTCCAATCAGGCCGTGCACGCCGACGAGGAGGTCGTTGGAACCAGCCGGGTTCGTGAGTTGGAGCGGCGCGTGCGCGACCTCGAACGTCTGCTCGGGCGCAAGACCATGGAGGTCGAGATCCTGAAGGAGGCGCTCGACCTCGCCCGCACAAAAAAACCGACCTCGCCGCTCAGCTCCTGGGGCGGTTCGACGGGCGGTTCGCGGTGAAGGCGGTCGCCGACACGCTCGGCGTGGCCCGCTCCCACCTGGCCGAGCGCCTGAGCCGCCCCGCCCAGCCGCGCGGTCCCTACCGCAAGCCCGAGGATGCGCAGCTGCTGCCGACAATCCGCGCGATCGTCGATGCCCGCCCGAGCTACGGCTATCGCCGCATCACCGCACTGGTGAACCGGGCACTGCACTCGCGCGGCGAGGCGAGCGTCAATGCCAAGCGGGTGCTGCGCATCCTGCGGGCGAACGGGCTCACCCTCGCGCCCCACACCGCCCGGCGGCCCGGCCGCACCCACGACGGCACCGTGGTGGCGTTACGCTCGAACGTGGAGTGGGTAGCTCGGATCACCTCGAACTGCGCTGCCGGGACGGTGCGGTCGTCCGCGTGCTGTTTGCCATCGACGCGTGCGACCGTGAGATCATCGCGTGGTCGGCGACCACGACGGGCGTCTCGGCCGAGATGGTCTGCAACCTGATGATCGCCTGCTGCGAGCGCCGGTTCGGCGCGACGAAGACCCCGCACCCGGTCGAGTGGCTGTCCGACAACGGCTCCGCCTACATCGCCAAGGAGACAGCGCAGACGGCCGCCGCGCTCGGCCTGCGGCTGCTGTTCACCCCGGTGCGTTCGCCGCAGAGCAACGGCATCGCGGAGGCGTTCGTGAAGACGCTCAAGCGCGACTATGCCCGCCTTGCCATCTTGGCCGACGCCGAGACCGTGATGCGGCTTCTGCCGGCATGGTTTGAGGACTACAACACGATCCACCCGCACTCCGGCCTGCGCATGCTCTCGCCTCGAGAGTACCTCAGCCGGACTGCCTAAACCCGCCCCGCTGCCTGTCCGGTCGAACAGGGTGCACTCCACTGAAGTAGCCCCCTAAATGATCGGACAGGGGCTCACGCTTGTGGAAGTGTGTGCCTATGACCGACCGTATGGTGAGTTCCAACGACCCGCCCCGCGCCGAGCGCGTCGAGGTGATCACCTCCGTCCAGCGCCGGCGGCACTGGACGACGCAGGAGAAGGTCCACCTCGTCGAGGAGACCTCTCTGCCCGGCCAGTCCGTCTCGCTCGTCGCCCACCGCCTCGGGCTGAACGCCAACCAGCTGTTCACGTGGCGTCGGCTGATGGAGCGCGGCGCGTTCACGGCCGCCGGTGCCGGTGAAGAGGTTGTGCCAGCCTCCGAGCTGCGGGCTGCGCGAGCCACAGATCCGTGAGCTGCAGCGGCTCCTGGGCAAGAAGACGCTTGAGACCGAGATCCTGCGCGAGGCGATGGAGCGGGTCGCCAACCCCAAAAAGTTGCCCTCGCGCGTGACCTCGTGGCCGGGGGACGGCCGGTGAGCGCTGTGGCCGCAGCTTCGAGCGTGTCGCGCCCGCACCTCGCCTCGTCCAGGCAGGCCTCCCCCGCCTGGAAGCCCATGGCCCGACGCGGCCGTCCGCCTGCACCCGACGCCGCGTTGCTCGGCGCGATCCAGGCGCTCATCGCCGATCTGCCGACCTACGGCTATCGGCGCGTCCATGCCCTTCTGCGCCGGCAGGCCGAGCGGGATGGGCGGCCTGCGCCGAACGCCACGCGGGTTTACCAGGTCATGAAGGTGCACGGCCTCCTGCTACAGCGACATGCGGGCGGAGCCGAGATGCGCCGTCACGAGGACAAGGTGGCGGTGGCCGTGCGCAACACGCGTTGGTGCTCGGACGGGCTGGAGATCGCAGCAGAGAACGGCGAGCAGATGCGGGTCGCCTTCGCGCTCGACTGCTGCCATCGGGAGGCAATGAGCTACGTGGCGACCACGGTGGGCATCACGGGCGAGGACGTCCGCGACCTGATGGTGGCGGCCGTGGAGCATCGCTTCGGGCCGGTCAACCAATTGCCGAGCCTGATCGAGTGCCTGACTGAAAACGGCAGTTGCTACGTAGCCCGCGACACGCGCCGCTTCGCCAGACACCCAAGCCTCCCCGCCCAGAGACAGCAACCAAGTCGCCTTCCCAGTTGATTTTCAGGCACCGTTATTAGGTGCCGCGCCGGCGAGAAAAGGGATGCAATCGCCAGTTGCAGTCGGCCGAAGCGCCGCTCACGCGATAGCGGGGCTGTGCATTTTGTGGGCAGGCGATAAGCCGACGCCAGCCAATACGACTTCGATCTATTAGTGCACGCGGGTGGCGAATGCTGCTGCGCAAAATAAATGCTGCATCGCATCGCAGTCTGCACTTCGATCGCGCAGACACGGTCATTGACCGGAAATAATTTGCGTGCCAATCATTTCGCGCATGGATCGACGTCGCTCCCGGGCGTCGGTTCGGAGCAGAGGGGTTGAATTCTCCGGCGCGCGAGTCCGCGTCGTTTGCTTCTTTGATTTGATGGGACGCCGGGTCCGCCGGCATTTCCGGAGCGAGACATGAAGAACAAAGAGCGGCAGACTCTCAGGAAAATCCGGGTCGCAGGTGTTCAGGCAGAGCCTGTATTTCTCGACCTAGACAGAACAACGCAGAAAGCGATCGATCTCATCGATCAGGCCGCCTCAAAGGGTGCCGACCTGATTGGTTTCCCAGAGGCTTTCATTCCGACTTTCCCGAATTGGTACGAGACGATTGGTGAGGGGCCGCAGGCGCGGAACTTCGATAAGGAGCTTTTCAAGCACTCGGTTGAGGTGCCGGGGGATCATATTCAGGCGGTCGCAGACGCGTGCCGGAAGGGCAACATCAATGCTGTGGTCGGCGTGAACGAGCGCCTCAACGGCACCACCGGCACGATGTACAATACCCAAGTATATATCACTCGTGACGGCATCATTGCCGGCAAGCACCAGAAGTACGTACCGACATCGGGTGAGCGACAAGTTCATGGCCCTGGCCGCACAGGCCACGTTAATGCCTTCGAGACCGATTTTGGCGTCGTTTCAGCGCTCATCTGCGGCGAAAATTCGAACCCGCTCGGTCAGTACGCTGCCGCACTGCGATACCCGGTGGTCCACGTATCGTCGTGGCCGCTATACTTTGCGCCGTATTTCCCGATGCACCACGCGATCCATACTGCATCGGCCGGCCTAGCCTACTCGCTTAAGTGCTTCGTTGTGAACGCCGTGTCTCGTATCCCAACCTCTTACATCGACGCGGTAGCAACGACCGACGAGGCGCGCTCGTTCCTGGTCGAGCAGCGTAGCCTTAAGAAGGGGGCGTTGATACTGGATTGCCTCGGCCGAAAGATTGCCGAGGGGTGTGGCAGCGACGACGAGTTGCTCTTCGCCGATATAGATCTCGAAGATGTCATCATACCGAAACTTGTCATTGATTTCGCCGGACACTACAATCGTCCGGACGTCTTCAGTCCCCTTTTTCACGCCGGCTGATTCGCCAAGAATGGATCGGTGCGGGGCATAGGGAATCTAAAGGCTCCCCGTTCCCCGCTGGTACGGGATCGCTTAGAGGCGGCAGTCGCGCAGCTGCATCGAGGTCCGCGTTTTGACGGGTTCCTCGGATGCACCTGTCGCATCGGCGCCTTTGGCCGGGATGCACATCCTTTGGGAGCGCCTCGATGGATTTGCGCCAACTCAGATACTTCGTAAAAATAGCCGAACTGGGAAATTTCTCTCGGGCCGCAGAGCTGTTGCGTATCGCTCAGCCATCGCTCAGTCAGCACGTGCGGAACCTGGAGGAGGAACTCGGCGCGGATCTTTTTGTCCGCCATAACCGCGGCGTGACCCTGACGCCCTCTGCTCAGGACTTCTACGAACACGCCCGCCGCATTCTCCTCAGCGTGGAACGCGCGAAGGAGACCTTCCGCTGCCCTGCCGACGAAAAGCCGAAGAAGGTCACGCTTGGCCTCTCGACCACCGCCACGCGAATTCTCTTTAAGCCACTGTATCGCTCGCTCGCGCAACATGAGCCTGATGTCATGCTCCATCTCGTCGAGGAAATGCCTGGACGCCTCGACGAGTCGATGAAGGCCGGGCGGCTCGACGTCGCGTTGCTCTATAACCACAAGCCGGCTGGATACCCCGTGCAGTTCGAGGTCATGGTAGAGGAATTCGTCCTTTTGGTTTCGCCTGGCCACGATCTGGCTGGCAAGCGCGAGATTCGTCTGGAAGAGCTGCAAAGCACACCCGTAGTTCTTCCAAGCAGATTACATTCGCTCCGTGGCATCATCGACGAGTTGACTATCGAACATCAGGTCGAATTTCCGGTTATAGACTGCGACAGTCTCCCAGCCATGAGGACGCTCGTGATCGATGAAGGCCATCAGGCAATCATGCCATATTCCGCTTTTGCTGACGAGATCACGGCGCGTCGGGCAGTGGCGATTCCAATCGTTTCGCCCGTTCCGTCTTGGCGGATGTCCATCGTCGGCTCTCCGCAGGCCGAGAATTTCAGCGCAGTCGTCACCGTGGCGCGCATTCTTGCAGACCTCTTGAACAACCAAGTCAAGTCCGGGATGTGGCGTGCACGTCAAGTCGAACGAATTGCATTAGAAGCGTTCTTCGTCTGAAAAGAGCCGCCGGCCTGCAAAGATTATCTGGTCCCATCTATGCTTCCGGCGCCGTACCGATGCGAAACTTGCTCGGCCCGCCCGTGTCAAGTCTTTCAATGGAGGCGATCAACACACCGGATGCGGCATAGGGTTGATTCGCTGCCTCAGCGTCTGATCGGCTTTGGAACAACCCGATTGATGCTTCCGGTCCGATCGATTGGGACTGTCCAGGTCGTGGCGGTCTGGGGCGGGGGAGTGACAAAGCTGAGGCCGGGGTATGGTTCGTGGACGGTGGGGTTGGTTGGCAACCCAGTCAGGGCTTGCGCCTCGGCAGCCGACGCAGTGGCGCCGAATGCCAGTGCGGTCGCGAGCGTCGCCATAATACGCATTGTCAATTTCCTTCTATGTTCGTGTTTGATGCGGGCTCGGGCTGCATGCTGCACCCGAAATTTCTGACAAATACGATGTGGGGTCGGTCAGTCTCAGGCCGCGTGCGGTGTCGCACGCGGCTGTTTGTGCCCGTCGACGAGGTGATCCTTGCGTCAGGCGGCCTCTGCCCTCGTGTAAGATTGCCTCTGGTCGTCGATCCGCGGCCGTGCGGGACGCTGGAGGCCGATCGCAACACCGATTAGGGCGAGCCCGCCACCAATCGCATGGTAGGGGCGTAGTTGCTCGCCAAGAAAGAGCCAAGCTGCCGCAGCGACCACGACCGGCAGGAGGTTGAGGGCCAGCGAAGTCCGTGCTGTTCCCAGATTGTGGATGCTGACAATCCAGCAAGCGGGGGCGAGTATGGATGCAGGGACCGCTGCGTAGAAGACGAGTCCAATTGTCATCGGTTCGATGCCTCTGATGGGACCCGAAAGCCAGACAGGTAGAAGAACAAGAACTGAGACGCCGATTTGACATAACAGCAACTGCCACACGCCGAGCGGAATCGTCCATTTCTGAAGCAAGACCCCGTAGGTAGCGTTGGCAAGCACCGCGGCTAACATAAGAGCGTCGCCGATATGCAGCCCGCCCCGTAAGACTGCTATTGGGTCACCCTTCGACACTAGGTAAGCCAAGCCCGAGAGGGACATCACGCCGCCTAGTGCCCCGAGACCGGTCGGCCGCTCGCCGGCAAGAACGAGGACCATGAAGAGGGACATGAGCGGCGTCGAGGCGAGAATGATGCCCATGTTAAGCGCCGAGGTCGTCCGCGCTGCCTCGTAGGCTAAGCCTTGGTAAACAACCAGGCCTAGGACGGCGAGCGTTATGATTTGAAGGGTGTAGCGAGCAACTGTCCTGCGTTCCCGCCAGACGCTGCGTCCCAGGAAAGGCAGCAGTACGAGCAGCGCGATAAGCCAACGGTAAAACGATATTTCGCCAGGTGAGATAGCCTCCGACGCCATCTTGGTCACAACGACGTTTCCCGACCATATCGCAATCGGTACCATCAAAACTCCGCCGCTTACGGCGGTTCGGGTCAAGTTCGCCCTTCCGAGCAGTTCGACCTCGGTCCTCAATGTCATCTCCATGACAACTCACGACGCCGGCTCCCCAGCGCCGCTTAGATGGCCATGCATATACCCCTTCCAGAAAACGGCATATAACGAGATTCGGCCACAAAATTGCCGACGTCGGACATCATCGGAGTTAAGACATGCTTTGGATGCATGACACCCCCCCGGCGCCTCTGTCGTTTACAACGGAGCGATATAGCGCTGAAACGGAATTCCCGGCTCATACGCAACCGTGGGGCGAACTCCACTTCGCGCTGTCTGGTGTAGTTGAGATCGATATCGCGGGACGACGATACTTGTCGCCGCCGCATTACGCCGTCTGGATACCTCCAGACACGCCTCACCGGTCCTGGACCCGAGGTCCTGCAGAGTACGTCTCGACGTTCGTGGCACCGGGGCATTGCGTACAACTGCCGAAGGTGACGTCCACGCTGACCCTCAGCCCCCTACTGAAGGCGATCCTAGCAGATCTTGCTTATCGGCGCATCGAGGTGCCGGCGACGGACGAGGATCTGCGGCTTGCGCTTGTTGTAGTTGATCAGATTCGCGCCGCACGGCACGTTGAAACTTGGTTGCCGTCGTCTGACCGCTACCCTCTTGCTAAGGTGCTCGCCGGACTTCAGGCAACACCTTCCGATCGTCGATCGCTGGCGGAATGGGCGCGAGGGGTCGGCACGACGGAGCGTACCCTCTCGCGGCATTGCCAGGAAGAGTTGGGCATGAGCTTTGGCGAGTGGCGACAACGCTTGAGATTCGTTGTTGGTCTTGAGCGGATACAGGCCGGTGATCCAGTTCACCAAGTCGCAAGACATGTAGGCTACGCCAACGCTTCCGCGTTTATCGCCATGTTTCAGCGAATTGCCGGCACAAGCCCAACACAAATGCGAGGACTATCCTGACATGCGCGCGGATCGATGCTTTCTGAGAGGCTGTTTGATTGTGTGATACTAAGACGGATTGTTGAGCGCGCTGGCGGCCATGAGGCTGGCGACGTACGCGAGACGGCCAGTCGCGACATCGAGGCGACCAGCGAGCTCGCGCAGCAGGCCGCCCCAGTGGCTGAACCAGCCGAAGGTTCGCTCCACGAGCCAACGCCGCTCTAGCACGACGAAGCCCTTCTGGTCCGGCTGCTTCTCGACGACGCGGTGACGCATGCCATGGAGGTGGGATTGGGATTGCCCCTGTTTGGATACTGCTGGCGAACTCCTACGCGCCCGCGGGCTGAGCCATGAGGCGAGCGAATGCAGAGCGTCGGGTTCGGCCAAAGGGGGTGTCGCCGATCCAATCGGCAAGGCGCACGAGATTGATCGCCGTGGCCGTCAGCAGGTGCTGCAGATGCGTCCTGGCCAGACCGAGATAGCGGCTGCGACGGAGTCCCATCACCCGTACGCCGCGCAAGAGGGTACCCTCGATGCCGGCGCGCCGTCGCCGGTCAGCTGTGAATGACGATGAGGTCTCTCGTGCCCGCGCCGCGACGAGCGCATCATGTTCCTCGCGCGAGCGCGGGGTCAGCAGCAGGCGCTCCGAGCGTGTGCAGCGAGGCTTCAAGGTGCAGGCTTGGCAGTGCTGTGCCGCGAAGCGAATCCGGATGACCGTGCGACCGAGGTTGTAATTTGGATGCCAGCTCCGGCTGTCATGTCCCACCGGACTGGTCGCGATCTGCCGATCCCAGTCGAGGTGGAAGGCTTCGATGGTGAAGGCGCCTCCGGTGCGCGCTTGCCAATGGTTGTCCTTCGGCATCGGTCCGGTCAGGGCGACGTCGTGATCACGCACAGCGGCCACGAGGCCGTCGGCGTCGATATAGGCGTCGTCGATGAGATGGCGCGCCGGCAGCAGGTCCTTCGTCGCCAGCGCCGCGTGCAACGGGTCGAGCACCGCCCGGTCCACGACCGGGGCCGTTGTCGTCGCGACGTGGATGATCAGCGGTGGCTGGGCATCGTCGCAAGTCTCGGTCAGGTGGACGGTGTCACCGATCCACGTGGACGCGCGCTTCTTGGCGTAGTGCACGTCCGGATCGTAGGGCGAGGCGACCATCGCCAGGGCCGCTGGGATGCCCTCCGCCTCCGTGCGCCAGCGGATCTGCCCGCCTCCCTCCGGCCCTCCGGTGGGTGGTTCGGCAACGTGGAAGTTCTGCAGCCTGGCCCGGCGAAGGACCACCATGGCGGGGACATCGCGCAGCCAGCCCGGTGCAGCCTTGGCGTCGACGGCTGCAGAGCAGCCGGTCCGAGTCGTCATCGATCGCCTCCGCGCAGGCGCGGCGCGCAGTCTCGCCCTGCGGGATATGGAAGTCGTCAATGGGACGGCCGTAACGCTCGATCCAGCTCGGATCCGTATGGGCTCGTAACCAGTCCGGCGCGGTGACAGCCAGGGCGTTCAGGGCGGCCCGCAAGGTCTCGATGGCGCAGCTGAGGCGGTTGAGGCTGCGGACCGCACCGAAGACAGAGGTCGCGTCGGTGCGCTGGCGGCCACGCTTGGCCAGAAGGCCGCGCTCGCGGCAGACGGTGAGCAGGGTGTCGAACAGCAAGGCCTCGGCTTCGCCGGCCACGAGGCGGGAGCGGAACTCACTCAGGACCGAGGCGTCGAAACCGGGATCGGTCAGGTCGAGGCCGAGCAGGTACTTCCAGTCGATGCGAGCCCGTACGGCGGTCGGACAGGTTCTCGGAAAACTGCAGCGGCGTGATCAGCGCCATCCGCCAGGGGCAGGCCGCGGGCGGTCCGACGCGTGCGAACAGGTCAGCGAACTGGATATCCCCGTAGATCAGGCCGAGAGCGTCCCGTAGGCTGAGATAGGCATGACCGCGCGGGAATGCGGCACGGGCGACAGCGGCGGTCTCACGCGGGATGCTGGAATCGAGTGTGAGCTGGAGAGACATTCTCGATCTCCCGGATCAAGGCGCTCTCTGCGCCATGATCCGGAAACGCCCGCCTCCAACCGATTCACCCAATTCGCCAGCAGTATCAGAAACGGTGCATTCCCAATCCCACGTCACCGGGGCCTTCGCCGGTGGTGGTGATCACGCTGCCGTCAAGTTCGACTGGAACGGGAACGACGAGATGGACGAGGCCCGCAGCTCCGGATGGGCTGAGATCCAGGCCGACGGCTCGCGTCGGGGCAAAATCAGCCTGCACGGGTCGACGAAATCTCCTTGATCGCTCGACGTTGGTCGATTTCTTCAACAGCCTGCCAGGTCCTCATGGCTGCGCCTGGTGTCCGGTCGAATTGGACGCCGCTTCACGGAATGCCGAAAGCATGCTGCGCCAGCTCTCCGTATGTCTGGCGCATTACAACGTCCCTCATCCACGGCGTTCGCTCGGCTACCGCTCGCCGTGAGAGTCCATTGCCCGATCGACCCCGGAGACCCGATCTTCAGGGGAGGAACGCCAGACAGCGTGTTGTATCAAGGCAACAAAAGGTCACTAGCGCAGGCGCCGTGTGCCGTGAGATGTTGCTCATAGGGACAGCTAAGTGTGGTATCAGGTCAAAAAACTCAACCACATCAGTGACTTGGTCCGATGCGCCCCGTAAGAGTCTCACCTATCGCAATTTCCAATAGCAAGACTTCAACAAAAACTATTGTACAGATTACTGGTCCGGCTTCAACACTGACACATCGTAACAGCGTGTTTCGGACTCGATGGACAAGGAAAGTGAGTTGTATGAATGCCAATGACTGTCGTTACAAATCATGCGTTGATTGGTCTGACGGTCAGGAAAATCGTTGACTTATAATGTGCCCTCTTAGTAGCTATTTCCAGATTGAATGCCGGTCCATTAGTATTTGTTATAAATTGGAACACATCAGTGAGATTAGACCCGATTTTCTGCGGGTCGATGAACTTGCGGACCGAATGTAATGAGTAATTGAGCTCATTCTTGGTCTTGAGGCAGTATTGCTGTCCCTGATAAATTGGTATGTCGTGTTGTGCGGTTGAGAACATGGGCTAATTGCGCTTTCAGCGCGATTTGATTGCCCTCGTTCGGATTGCAAGACAATGTATGGGCGGTGTATTGATAATTTATTGGTAGATATAGAAAACACGCCGTCATATTTTCCGGCATACGGTTCGGGTACGTGCCGGAAAGATTTTAGAATTGCTCAAAAACGACAGTGTCGGGCAGGCGCTGAACTTGGGCATCGGAGACTGGGAATGATCGTCGATCATTTCGGAAACCGGATATGCCCACCTGATTCTGTTGATCGAGAGGTAAAATTAGGCATGAGCACCAAGAAGTACTTGCTGGCATCGGTCGCGCTGATCGCGCAGAACCACGGCGCCTGGTCCGCGGATCTGCCCGCCAAGCAGTCCGCTCCTATAGAATATGTCCGTGTTTGTGCAGCGTACGGTGCAGCATTCTTTTATATTCCTGGTACAGACACCTGCCTGCGAATTTCAGGACGCGCCCGGTTCGAGGGCGGTTACATGCCCAGCTATTCACGCCAGGCTGGGAGCGGAGACACTTCTGGCTACCAGGGGCGCATGCGCATCAACCTCGATGCTCGCACCCAAACCGCCTACGGCACCCTGCGCGCCTTCGTCCGCCTCGACGCGGGGTCTCGTACCGGCTACGCCGGATTGGGGCTCTCCGGCACGCAGCAACGTATCGGACAGGCTTATCCCGCTCTCGGCGTTGATCAGTTCGGCCGCGCCCAGCAATACATGAACGTTGACAAAGCATTTATTCAAATTTCTGGGCTCACAGCCGGCCGAGCATCTTCGTTTTTCGATTTTTATGCGCACGACTTGGAATTTTTGGCATACACCGGGGGATCCGATGTGCCCTCAACTAATCTTTTGGCCTACACGGCGACATTCGGTGGCGGCCTCTCGGCCACGATTTCAGCCGAAGATCCGGTGTTTAGGAGGACCCCGATCTTCTCGCCAACGAACAACCCTGCCGCGGTTGCGGTGAACACGAACGTCGCTAACTTTGGCCAGTCAGTCTCGCCTGCCCCGGTGCTCATTGGTTATAACAATGGCGTGCCATCGCAATACAGTTTTATTGACGCGATCCAACGGTCTCGTCTGCCTGATTTCGTAGGTGTTGTACGTCTTGATCAAGCATGGGGCTCTGCCCAGCTTTCGGCTGCTGTTCATGAGCTCAACGTCGGCAATATTAGCACTGGTGCGTCCGCCGGTGGGGCGGGTTCTCCTTTCATCACTCAACACACCGGTTCGAGCTACGGCTTCGGGACCCAAGCAGGTATTAAGCTCAATCTGCCGATGATCGCCGCGGGTGATACGCTCTACCTGCAGGGTGCGTATGCCCATGGTGCGCAGATGTATTCTGGATACTGTTGGTTCACCGGATGCTATACGCAAAATACCGTTACTTTCCTCGGTCAGAAATTCACGCCGTACCTGAACGACGCGGTTATCAGTCCTTTTTCGGGCCAACTTTCGCTTTCTGACAGCTTCACCGTTGTCGCCTCATACCTCCATTACTGGTCGCCAACCTGGCGGTCAGCATTTTTTGGCAGTTACGGCGAGCAAACCTTCTCGGGAGGCGCCCGCTCCGCACAGGGTTCTGGCTGGTATTTCTATAACTCTCTCGGCTCAGCGAACGCATACGGTGCAAATGCTGTCGGATTGCCAGGTACACGATTCTACAGCATCAGCCAATCATTGCGCGACACGTATCAATTTCTGTTGGGAGCAAATCTTATTTGGTCACCGGTAAAAGACTTGGATATAGGAATTGAGGGAACTTATACACAGGTGGGCGTTAAGGGGGGGCGTGTGATCGATATTGATAAAGATCCGACGGCATACTCAGCTGCGCGTATTGCGTCGATAAACGCAGGCGGTCCCGTCCGAACAGCGACCACGGACGGTGGGTTTCAGTTAAAAGCGAGGGTTCAGCGGGATTTCTGATGAATATCTCGCCATAATCTGGATCGCGGTCGCCATGACACCCCGCGCTATCAACAAAGAGCAGTTGATATAATATAGATCAAGCGCTGCGGACTCCGTGCGTTGTGATTCTATTGGGGATGCTTCATGTATAATTGATGACAAAGTAATACCGGGCGACTTGACATCACCTTGTTATTGAGTCAGAGCTTGATCCTCCCAAGAGACCACTATGGCCCGCTCTGAAGTTCCAGGGCGGGCCTTTTTTTTAATCTCGATCTGTCATTGCGGTCCCTAGCTTTCGTTTAGCGCCAATCGTGTAATGCGCTACGGTGAGCGGCAGTTCGCATCGAGGTTGAGCCTCACGGTACAGAGCACTTCGCCAGTTTCGTCCCGCACGTAGGCGGTAAAGGCTCGCTGGCCACTGTCTGGAGGCGGTTCGCGACCGATGTCCGGCAACGCTGCAATCGCCGCGTCCCGGGCAGCGCGAAGGTCCTGATAGCATTGCCCTTCCTCGTCCCGCAGCAACACCGGACCATCGGAGTAGTCGATAAAATAGCGAGGCATCAGGACGCGCGGGCTGAGGAACGCAGGCGGTTGCGAGCCTAGAAAGCGTGCCCGCGCAAAAGGTTGCATGGGTTAGCGTTCCCGGCCGCCGAGGTTGCTCCAAGCCGATGAAAATCGTTGCTCTTTCGCGCATATGAGCACTTGTGACCAGACAACGGCACAAGCGTTGCTGTAAAGGTTGTGCCCAAGACAACCGAGACCGACCCGCCGCTGCCCCTATGCTCCCCGACGTTGATACCCTCCTCAGAGGCAATCTGCTTCTCAGCGCCCTTCGGGTCCCCGACCTCGCCTTGATCAAACCCCACTTGGATCTGAAAGACTACGCCCGGGGCGATGCGCTGTTCGAGGCTGGCGAGGACGTCGGCCACATCGCGTTTCCGCTCGGCCAGTGCGTGGCCGCCTTGGTCATCGGTCTACAGGACGGACGCGCGGTCGAGACCGCCACGGTCGGCCACGAGGGCGCCATCGGTGGCGTCGTCAGCCAAGGCTCGTTGCCCGCCTTCAGCCGTGCCGTCGTGCAGATCCCCGGTTCGGTTCTACGCATCGAGGCGGCGGAGTTGCAGAGGATTAAGCAGACCTCGCCAGGCCTGCGCAACCTGATCACCCGATACTCCGACTGCCTGCTCGCCCAGGTGCTGCAGTCGGTCGCCTGCAATGCCAGCCACACCATCGAGGCGCGCTGCGCGCGTTGGCTGCTCGGCCTTCAGGACCGGCTGGGCGGCGACGTCCTGCCAATCACCCACGAGGTGCTGGCCGAACTCCTGGGCGTGCAGCGCTCCTACCTGTCGCGCGCGCTTCGCACCCTGCAGCAGCAGGGGCTGATCCAGGTCAGACGGGGACGCATCATCATCGTGAGCCGCCAGGCCGTGGAAGCGTCGGCATGCGAGTGCCACAGGGCGGTCAAACGGCATTTCGAGGCCGTGCTGGGCGCCGTCTACAACGCCGGTGGCACGCTGGTGTCGCTCCGGCCGCTGCCGGCCGACGGGAAGCCGCTGTGCGAAGCCGTCTGAACAAGAGGGTTTCCGTTTGAAGGTTCGGTAGCCGTGCCCTGGTCCGACGACCCCCTCAATAATGTCCCGAAGCAGAGCTTCGACGATGCCGCGCGTCTGGCCGCGGAACTGTGCCGAACGTCGCACGCGGTCATCTGCCTGCTCGATAGCGGGGGCTCGCAGATGCATGCCTCCTACAGCATCCCGGAGGCTCGCTTTCCGCTGCCGCCGGCCGCATGTGCCGAGATGCCGGTGCCGGACCGGCTGCTTGTCGTGTCCGACCTGCAACAGGATCCGACGTACCGCGACGGCCCGCTCACGGCCGTCGACACGCGCTTCTACGTCGCCGTGCCGCTCAGGACCGCGAAGGGCGATATCTTCGGTAATCTCTGCCTGCTCGATCCAGCTCCTCGACCGGAGGGCCTGACCGCGGCGCAGGGAGAGTGCCTTGGCGGCTTGGCCCGCCAGATCGTAACCCTCGTGGAGCTCAGGCGCGCCGGGCAACGGCATCGGGACCAGAAGCTCCTGCACGAGAGGATTCTCGGCAGCGCGACCGACTACGCCATCATCGCAATGGACCGAGGCGGCCGGGTGACGCGCTGGAACACCGGGGCTGAGCGGATCCTCGGCTGGCGCGAGGACGAGATCCTCGGCGACCCCGCCCATGTGATTTTCACGCCCGAGGATCGGGCCGCTGGCCGGCCAGAAACCGAGATGGCGCTCGCTCTTCGCGACGGCAGCGCCCCCGACGAGCGCTGGCACCTTCGCAAGGGTGGCGAGCGGTTCTGGGCCAACGGCGAGCTGATGCCGCTAAGGGACGAGCGCGGCGCGACGCAGGGCTTCCTCAAGATCCTGCGCGACCGCACCCAGCAGCGGGCCGACGACGCGACCCTGCACAAGGTTCAGGACCAATTGCACCTGGCGGTCGCGGCCACCGACATCGGCATCTTCGACTACGACTTAGTTACGGGCAATCTCGGCTGGGACGCGCGGGTGTGCGCCCTGTTCGGGCTGCCGCCGGACGCCGAGGTCAGCTACGCGGTCTTCCTGGCCGGCCTGCATCCCGACGACCGGAGCGGCGTCGACCAAGCGGTCAAGGCCGTCCTCGAACCAACCAGCGACGGCACCTACGACGTCGTCTACCGAACGGTCGGGCTGGCTGATGGCGTAGAGCGCTGGATCTCGGCCAAGGGGCAGGCTTTTTTCGCACAAGGCCGGCCCGTCCGCTTCATCGGCACGGTCCGCGACATCACCGAGAGCCGGCACGCCGAGCAGACGCTACGGGAGACCGAGGAGCGCTACCGACTGGCCGCCCGCGCGACCAACGACGCGATCTGGGATTGGAACCTGGGCACGGACCACATCCGCTGGAATGAGGCGGTGCAGACCCTGTTCGGCTATGCGACCGAGGAGGTCGGGGCGAGCGGCGCGTGGTGGAAGGCTCACATCCACCCCGACGACCGCGAGCGCGTCAAGGCCAGCATCCTCACGGTCATCGAGGGGAGCACCGACCACTGGAGCGACGAGTACCGCTTCCTGCGTGCGGACCACACCCATGCCAGCATCCTCGACCGCGGCTACGTTTTGCGCGACGAGAGTGGCAAGGCGGTGCGGATGATCGGCGCCATGCTCGACATCACAGCGCGGAAGAAGGCCGAGGAGCACCAGCGCCTGCTCACGGCTGAATTGCAGCACCGGGTCAAGAACACGCTGGCGATGGTCCAGGCGATTGCCAGCCAGACACTGCGCGGCGTCACTGACCTTGAAGAAGCGCGCGAGGCCTTTGGGGCGCGGCTGATTTCCCTCGGTCGGGCACATGATATCCTGACCCTAGCGAGCTGGACGGCAGCGCCGATAGCCGACGTGGTCGATGGCGCCTTGAGCGTCCACCGGCAAACCGACGCTGCCCGGATCCGGGTCACCGGACCCAACGTGCTGCTCGGCGCCAAGCCCGCACTAGCTCTGGCTTTGGCGCTGCACGAGTTGGCAACAAATGCCACCAAGTACGGAGCTCTGTCGGGCGAGAGCGGCCAAGTGGATCTCCGCTGGCACGTCGTGCACAAGGGCGAGCAGCCACGATTCTGCCTGACTTGGTCCGAGATAGGCGGCCCGTCAATTCTGGCGCAGCCGACCCGCCGGGGGTTCGGCTCGCGCTTGATCGAGCGCAGCTTCGCGTCCGAGGTTGGCGGCGAGGTCAAGCTAACCTACGCGCCGACCGGCTTGGTCTGCCGGTTGGAGACACTCCTTGCCGCGATGCAGGGGCCCCGCGAGGCTGCGGCGGCTTAGCAGGTGCCGAGAGACCACCGGCGCTGCTTGTAGGTCGACTCCAGACGGCGTTTGCGGCCTTTGTCGGCCATCGTCGCGTCCGGGGCGCTCGTGCTGACCTTCTTGCAACGACCGGTCTGCTTTGTGTTGCGTTGGCTGATCGTGAGTTCGTCGCCTTCGTCACTAGCGGAATCAGCATTGTGCCGAGCGACCAAGCTCTCCCAACTCACGTCGGCTCGAACCAGCGAGGCGTCGACATGCATGACCTAGCCCTTGGCAATCCAGGCCGTGGTGCGGGCCCACACGGTGCGCTCGAAGATGCTCCGGAACTGGTCCGCGTCACCGCGCTGTCGAATGTTGATCAGTGACAAGTGATGCGGCAACAACTCATGGCGGCCATACCTGATAACTAGCGGGTGGCCAGATTGACTTGCCGCCTCGCGCAGCAGACGACGGTCGCGCACGATTTCCATGAGGAAGCCGGCCAGCATCAGGCGGATTGCGGCTTTCGGGTCGATGCCAGGCCTACCCTTGTCGGGTCAGTACAGATCGGCCACCGCTGCTTCGCAGCCATGTAAGATCGAGCATCCGGTCAACTCGAACCAATGCCTGATTATCGGGAAGCAGCTGGCTCAGCGAGCCGATGATGAACAGCTCGCCCTAATCGCGTTCTTTGCTCCTGTCAACGCCGAGTGCATCGTCCTCAGATCCGCCGAAGCAAAAGTCCCCACTCCCGTGGGTCAGGCCGCATTGGGGTCGGGCTCGTGACGCATTGGCGGACGACCGCGGCGCTTGGGGGCCGGCGGC
>Ga0268288_10097_pt1 | contig 31172 bp, 33 predicted proteins | sample BraspS3V5C_FD_191349 | JGI IMG/M metagenome (GOLD analysis project Ga0268288, IMG submission 191349) | Soil microbial communities from Anza Borrego Desert, Southern California, United States - Bradyrhizobium sp. S3-V5C | ecosystem: Environmental > Terrestrial > Soil > Desert | place: USA...
GTTTACAATACGCGACGGCTCCACTCCGCACTCGGATATCGGAGCCCCGCAGAGTTTGAGGATGATCACGCCCGCCAAGGGGTCCTATCCGCGGCTTGATCCTGTCCGGCCCAAGGGGTGCACTCCAATACGGGGTCAAATTTGAACGCCGATTGACACGAGATGCCGTCAGGCCTTGACCAGGCCGAGCCCGATCAGGCTTTCGGCGGTGGCAACGATCATCTCCTCATTGCCGCGCGGCTTCCAGCCGAGCACGCGTTGCGCCTTGGCGCTGGTGGAACGCCGCACCTTGCCCAGCAATGGCAGGGCGGCGCGGGCCAGCGGATTGCGCCGTGCGGCGAGCCGCATCATCCAGTCGGGCACCTGGAACCGGGGCACCCGCCGCGCCTGGCTGCCGAGCTTCTCGCGCAACACCCGGCCGACCTGCTGTACCGACATGATCTCGCCGGCGACCGCCAGGAACCGCTCGCCCCTGGCGTTGGGCGATGTCATTGCGCGCAGATGCAGGTCGGCGACGTCGCGCACATCGACGAGGCCGAAATGGATCCGCGGCGCCGCCGGCATCGCGCCGTCGAGCAGCGCCTTGATGATGCCGATCGATTCGGAGAAATCGGGGCCGAGCGCCGGGCCGAATACGGCGGTGGGATTGACCACGGCGAGCTCCAGACCGTTTCCCTCGCGCGCGACGAAATCCCAGGCCGCGCGCTCGGCCAGCGTCTTGGATTTCGGATAGGCCTGCACGTCGGGCCCTTCGAGATTGCTCCAGACCGTCTCGTCGAACGGCTCTGTTTGCGGCGGATGGCCATAACCGATCGCGGCAAACGATGACGTGACGACGACGCGCTTGACGCCGGCATCGCGCGCGGCGCGCAACACCCGCAACGTGCCTTGGCGCGCCGGAACGATCAGCTCGTTCTCGTCCTCGGGCACATGGGAGCCAAGCGGCGATGCAACATGGAGCACGTAGTCGCACCCCGCAGCCGCCTCGCGCCAGCCGTCGTCGCGCAGCAGATCGGCGGTGACGAAGCCAATCTTGTCGGGCGCGGCGGCGCCACCCTGACGCAGCATCGCGATCACGTCCGCGCTGCGATCCGGATTGCGCAGCGTGGTGCGCACGTCATGCCCGGCAGCCAGCAGCTGCAAAATCGTATGTACGCCGATGAAGCCCGATCCGCCCGTGACCAACACCGTGCTCATGTCCTCGCCCTTCCATGGTTCGGCGGGTTCGGGCATCGCGCTGCCCACCCTGCACAGGCCGCATCTGGTCACTATCTCTGTTCGAGCAAGTAGAATGAAAATCGAGACCGGTATGGAAAACAGTACCAGCGATGTGTGTGACAGCGGTGACTGCGACAGCTGCCACACCGATACCAGCCTGCTGATCGACTCCAAGCAGGCGATCCATGCGCTCAGCGGCAAGTGGAAGCTCGAGATCCTGTTCACGCTGATGCATGGCGGCGTGCGGTTCGGCGCGCTGCGCCGCGCGCTCAGTCCCGTCACCCAGCACATGCTGACGGCGCAGCTGCGCGAGCTCGAACGCGACGGGCTGGTGGCGCGCAAGGTGCTCGCCGAGAAGCCGCTGCAAGTCGCCTATGAGCTGACGGAGTCGGCGTGGGGCCTGACGCCGGCGTTCCGCGAATTGCTGACGTGGTCGAAGACCTACGGCTCGCAGACTAGCACCGCGGCAAGCGAGGCGACAATCGAGGCCGGACTGGCCTGAATGCCGCCTCGCCTTCAGGTCGGCATCCGTCACACCATGCCGAGCGCCCGCCGGATCGCGATCTCGACTGGCGCGTAAGCCGCGTCGTCACGCGTGAGCCGGTACGGCTCGCCGGGAGCCAGCGCGGGTTGCGCCATGAAGCGCGGCGTCGTGCCGCGATGCTTCTGCGCGGCATGCACCAGGAATGGATGACACAGATAGACCGTGCCGGCTTCGCCGCTTGCGAGCGCGATCTCGCAATCGGCGCCCATTTGCTCGAGGTTCATGCGCGCGCGTCCCGCCTCGCCGGCCGGCGCCAGATAGCGCGCCATCGGCAGATGCGAGCCGACCCTGATCCGGGTCGGCGCGTCGTGCTCGCCGACGTCGGAGAACAGGAACAGCAACAGCAGCGCCCGGCCGCGCGAGTTGACGTTCACCCGCCATGCCGAGAAGTCGCTGCGCTCGTTCGGGTCGCAATCGTCGCCGGGAAAGCTGACATCGACATGCCAGCCGGCATCGCCAGGATCGTCCGGATGCGGGAAGCGCACCGGAAAGGTTCCGATGTTGTCGCGCGGGCGCCAACGGCCTGGTCCTGCGATCTGGTCGAACGCCCGGTGCAGCACCGGCGTGTTGATCGCTTCCCGGAACGGCGGGCCGCCATAGCCGGGCAACCGCACCACCGGGTATGTCCAGCTCGAAGGGTCGTGCTCGCTGCAGGGGATGTCGCGCCACATGATGGCACGTCCCTGTTCGGCGAGTTCCCGCGGAAAGGCGTTGTCGATCCTGACAAAGCCCTGTTCGATGAATTGCGCGATCTGCGCATCGCTCAACGCGCGCGCGTCGTGTTGGTCGGTCATGATTGTCTCTCAAATTGTCACGAGCCGTCGATGCTCCGCGCTGCGCGGAGTTTGGCCGGCTCATTCGGTTCGCTGGAATCCCGCGAGCCCAGGCTTGCGGGGACGATCGGCACTTCCACGCGGAAGCGTGTTTCCTCTCGGAAACGAGATCAGCCCAGGAAGAACACCGATGCGATGTTGAGAGTACGTGTCATCATGGCGGCGCGAATCTACAACCGGTGCGCGCCGGGATCAATTGGTGGCGATCAACCGCCACTATTCGTCGCGATAGACCTTCTCGCGCTTCTCGTGGCGTTCCTGCGCCTCCACCGACAGCGTCGCGATCGGGCGGGCTTCGAGCCGCTTCAGCGAGATCGGTTCACCGGTCTCTTCGCAATAGCCGTAGGTGTTGTCTTCGATGCGCTGGAGCGCCGCGTCGATCTTGGAGATCAGCTTGCGCTGACGATCGCGGGCACGCAGTTCGATCGCACGGTCGGTTTCCGAGGACGCTCGGTCCGCGAGGTCGGGATGATTGACGTTCTCTTCCTGCAACGTCTGCAACGTGACCTTCGATTCGCGGAGGATTTCATCCTTCCAGGCCAGCAGCTTGGCGCGGAAATAGTCGCGCTGCCGCTCATTCATGAAAGGCTCTTTTTCAGTCGGCCGGTAGTTCTTCAGCTTTTCCAAAGGCAGCCATGTCCCTGTGAGGCGGAGGGGAACAGGACCCCTCCGCGCGGCGCCTTATATAGCCACGTCATGTGACAGACAATATCTGCCACCGCGAAAGCCGGGCCGCCCCCAAGGCCTTGCACAGGCAAACTTATCCGCCCTGCTTGGAGGCCGCCTTGGCGCTTCTCCGGGCGTTTCTCCCGGTCCCTCAGTAACCGACCGTGAAGCGCTGGCGGAGGTGGGACGGACGCTCGATTTCGTCGGCGAGTGCAACTGCGAAGTCCTCGAACGAGATCCAGCTCTTGCCGTCCGATGCGGTCAGCAGTTGGTCGGTCCCGAGCCGGAACTTGCCGGTCCGCTCACCCGCCACGAACAACGCCGAGGGCGACAGGAAGGTCCAATTCAGGTCCTTTTCGCCGCGCAACAGGTCGAGGAACTCACCCCCCTTGGTCGCCTCGGCCTTGTATTGGGGCGGGAAGTTCGGGGTGGCCACCAGCCGGACGCCGGGCGCCACTTCGAGGCTGCCGGCGCCGCCGACCACCAGGTAGCGGCCGACGCCGGAGCTTTTGGCCGCCCCGATCAACTTCGCGGGATCGCTGACCGAGAAGTGCACGGAACTGATCGCGGCGTCATGCCCGGCCCACAGCGTGGCCAGCGCCGCCTCATCGTTCACGTCGCCCTTCTTGGCAGTGACGTTGGGGAGGCTCGCGATCTTCTCCGGGTTGCGGGCGATGGCGGTGACGGCGTGGCCGCGGCGGGCGAGTTCCGCGGTGATCCGCGAGCCGGCCTGGCCGGACGCGCCGGCGATGGCGATCTTCATCTCAAGTCTCCGATTGATAGTTTCCAATGGTGACTAGATAGCGAAATGGATGTAGGTGTGAAGAAGGCACCCTTGTCTCACCTGATTACGCCGGAGTAACCGATGAAAGCTTCCAGCCTGAAGCCGGACGCCTATGCCGCCAACTGCCCGACGCGCCAGATCCTCGACCGGGTCGGCGACAAATGGGCGGTGCTGATCCTGTTGCTGCTGCGCAGCGAGCCGATGCGCTTCAACCAGCTCCGCCGCGCCATCGAGGGCATTTCGCAGAAGATGCTGTCGCAGGTGTTGAAGAGCCTCGAGCGCGACGGGCTGCTGCGCCGCCGGGCGATCGCAACCGTTCCGGTCACCGTGGAGTATTCGATCACGCCGCTCGGATCGACGCTGGCCGAAGCGGTCGATCCGCTGCGCGACTGGGCCGAGCAGAATCTGAAGGAAGTACTGGCCGCGCAGCGCCGCTACGACGCGCAGCGCAAGGCGCTGGCGGCGTAAGGCACCAGCGGCGTGAAGCGGATGAGTCGAGAGAACAGCCTAGTATTGGCCGGCCTTGGCGAGTTCGACTTCGACGCGCAGCTCGATCTCCCCGAGCACGGCATCGAGGCCGGGATCGCCGGAGGATTCCTTCAGGCTCGCCGCCGCATCGCGCAGCCGGTTTACCGTGGAAGAATCGAAATTGCCGGACAGCAGTCCCAGTTTGAGCGCATCGAGCACGTCGAGCGCGCCCTTGCCGCGGGCCACCGAGCGCTTGCGGCGTTCGGTCGGATCCTCGACGCCCTGTAGCGCGAGCAGCGCGTCCAGGCTGGTGGCGGCCTTCGGCGCTGTGGTGGAGCGGACCTCCTCCTGCGCGGTGGTCGCATCCGGCAACGAGAAGCCGCTCGACGAGGTCCGCCGCGTGGAGCTGGTGGACGTGCCAAGCGTGGTGCCGTTCGGTCCGTAGATGCGCATCGTGGTGATCCCGCAGGCCTGATGCCGCGAGCATCGCCGTTTTATGGTTAACGGCGCGTAAACGACCCGGCAATTTCTGCCGCCGCACGGCAGTTTCGCGCTCCCTGGCCAACCCCAGCCCAACGAGAGCCAGACAATTTCGATAAATATATCAACACATTGCCAGATCAAATCGAACTGGCACGCAGCTCGCATGGTTAATGGCGGATCGCCGTCATGGGAGTGTCGCGTGATCCAACAGTGAGTTTGAGGGGAGCATCGGGATGCCCGGCATCCGCATCATACGTTTATTCGGAGTGGCCTGCGCCGCGTTGCTGGCGCTGGCGGCCTCCGCCATGCCGGCCGCTGCGACGTCGCGGATCAAGGACCTCGCCAATATCGAGGGCGTGCGCCAGAACCAGTTGATCGGCTACGGCCTGGTGGTCGGCCTCAACGGCACCGGCGACACGCTGAACAACATCCCCTTCACCAAGCAATCGCTGCAAGCGATGCTCGAGCGCATGGGCGTCAACATCCGCGGCGCAACCATCCGCACCGGCAACGTTGCGGCCGTGATGGTCACCGGCAATCTGCCGGCGTTCGGCACCCAGGGCACGCGGATGGACGTCACCGTCTCCGCGCTCGGCGATGCCAAGGACCTGCGCGGCGGCACCCTGCTCGTCACCCCCCTGCTCGGCGCCGACGGCAATGTCTATGCGGTGGCGCAAGGCACGCTCGCGATCTCCGGCTTCCAGGCCGAGGGCGAAGCCGCCAAGGTGGTGCGCGGCGTGCCGACGGTCGGCCGCATCGCCAACGGCGCCATCATCGAGCGCGAGATCGAATTCGCGCTCAATCGGCTGCCCAATGTGCGGCTCGCGCTGCGCAACGCCGACTTCACTACCGCCAAGCGGATCGCCGCCGCGGTCAACGACTATCTCGGCGTCAAGACCGCCGAACCGCTCGATCCCTCCACCGTGCAGCTTTCGATTCCGCCGGAGTTCAAGGGCAACGTCGTCGCCTTCCTGACCGAGATCGAGCAGTTGCAGGTCGAACCTGATCTGGCCGCGCGGATCGTGATCGACGAGCGTTCCGGCATCATCGTGATGGGCCGCGACGTCCGCGTCGCCACCGTCGCGGTGGCACAAGGCAACCTCACCGTCACGATCTCGGAGAGCCCGCAGGTCAGCCAGCCCAATCCGCTGTCGCGCGGCCGCACCGTGGTGACGCCGCGCAGCAATGTGCAAGTCACCGAGGACGGCAAGAAGTTCGCCGTGGTCAAGGACGGCGTCTCGTTGCAGCAGCTGGTCGACGGCCTCAACGGCCTCGGCATCGGTCCACGCGACCTGATCAGCATCCTGCAGGCGATCAAGGCCGCCGGCGCGATCGAAGCCGACATCGAGGTGATGTGATGACGAGCCTGATCAACAGCACGTCCGGCAGCATGCCGAACAAGGCGCTGATGCCGATGTTCAAGGGCCGCCCCGATCCGGTGTTGCAGGACGCGATCAAGAAGGTCACGCCGCAGCAACTCGCCAAGGCGCAAGCCACCGCGACCGATTTCGAATCGATGTTCCTGAACTCGATGTTCTCGCAGATGACCACCGGCCTGAAGGGCGATGGTCCCTACGGCGACACGGTCGGCACCGGCCCGTGGCGCTCGATGCTGACCGACCAATATTCGAAGAACTTCGCCAAGTCCGGCGGCGTCGGCATTTCCAACGAAGTGTTCCGCTCGCTGATTTTGCAACAGGCGAACAAGAGCTAACCGGTTTCAAGGAGCAGCGCGATGAACCAGCGTCCACAGCAGCAGCGGCCAGCGTCAGCCCCGATCGCGCGGCCTGCGACGTCGACGCCGCCCGACGTCGCGCGTCTCGCCAACGAGCTCACCGAAGTGATGGGTGCGCTGCTTGCGGTCGTCGAACAGGAAACCGAATTCGTCCGCGCCGGCAAGATCCGCGAGGGCATGCGGCTCGAGGCGCAGAAGTCCGAGTTGTCGCGACGCTACATGGTCGCGGTGGAGCATCTGAAGTCGATGCAGAAGATGCTGACGCAGACCGATCCCGAACTGCTCGCGACGCTGCGGCGGCATCACGAGACGTTCCGCGCCATGCTGCAAGTCAACCTGACGGTGCTCGCGACCGCGCACGCGGTCTCCGAAGGCATCGTGCGCGGCGTCAATGCCGAGGTGCAGCGCCGCAACATCCCGAACACCTACACCGCGAGCGGACAGCGCGCCACGCCAGGCCCGCGCAACATGACGCCGATCTCCGTCAGCCGCACGCTCTGACGCCCACCAACAATTTAGCTCAATTCGACGCAAGCTCGGCAGCACGCCGTTCAGCGTGTTCCCTAACAGCCTGTTGAGATGTTCCCCGTAGAGTTGCGGATCGTGAGGGGTTGGGATTTGACTCAAGCAAACTAGTGCCTGTGCACTACGAGGCTGCCATGAGTACAGATTTCAACATCAAGCCGGTGGGGGCACCGGTCGCGGCGCCGATGGTCACTCCTGTGAGCGACACGGCGCAGAAGGCGGTGAAGACCGAATTGCCCGCGAGCCAGAGCGTCACCGCTCCGGAGCCGAGCGTGCGCGTCACGATCGATCCGAACGCCGCCAACGCATCGCGCGCGAACCAGTCCCCGACGGTCACCGACCAGGTCATCATCGACCGCGACGCCCATGCCGTGGTCTATCAGGTGGTCGACAACCGCACGAACCTGGTGGTGAGACAATTTCCGGAAGAAGCCGTGTTGCGCCGCCGCGCCTATTTCCACACCCTCGATCTCAGCAAGGACGCGCCGACCCGGATGAACGCGACCGACCGCCAGGCATAGGCGCCGCCTCGGCGGCGCTCAGGTCTTCTGGGTGGCGTAGGCCTTGTCGAGATAGGTCGACCCCGTCGCCGGATCGGTGACGACATTGGCGATCAGCGCCGTCCCCTGCTGCACCAGCGAGAACTTGGTATCGCCGATCCGGAACGCGCCGTCCTTGATCAGCACATCCTGATACTTGCTGGTGCCGTCGCTCTGGTAGTGCACCTTGGCGCGGAAGCCATCGACATTCGACACGGAGATGTTGAACGACTTGTTGTTGGCGTACTTGCCGCTCCAGCTGCCTTCATAGAGGTTCGGATCGACCGGCACATAGGGCGTCTTCGACGGAACCGTTAGGCCGGCGGCCTTGTAGTTGGCTGACAGGATGCTCAGGACGTCGGCCATGGCGCGGCTCCGTCGTTGCGCGATCGATCAACCGCGGCCTGAAAGGCCGGCGGCAAGGTTGCAATTGATATCGATCAGCGACTTCAGCTTCGCCGGGTCCGGATTCATCTGGATGTCGACAGTCTGCTTCATCACGAACACGCCGATGTTCGCGATGTTCTGACGCACCTCGAGCGGCTGCGGATTCTCGTCGCCCTGCGCTGCGCTGAGGAAGATCGACCACAGGCGCCGGTTGAACAGCAATGCGTGATCGAGCGCCTTGTCGAGACCGTTCCAGTTCGACTGGACTTCCTGTAGCTGACGGGCCGCCTTCAGAAGTGCCTGCGCCTCGATTTCGCGTGGGGACGCCGTCGTCGTAGATGTACGAGCGTAGGCCTGGGCTGCATTCGACATTAATGACCTCGATGGATGCGGATTTCTCGAGCCGCGGAGACGCAATTCTAGCGCTCGATATTTATGCATCCGGCGCCTTTAAATATGGTTAGCAGCCGTTACGAAATGCGTCGTTCTGACGGCACAGACAGATACCGTAATATCCCGGAGACAAACGAAAACGGCGGGGTTTCCCCCGCCGTTGCCGAAGTGCTTGCGCGACGCGCTTAGCGGAGCAACTGAAGCACGCTCTGCTGGCTCTGGTTGGCGAGCGCCAGCGCGGAGACCGCGATCGACTGACGGGTCGACAGCGCCTGGCTGTTGGCGGCTTCCTCGTTGGTATCGGCCAGCGTCAGGTTCGACGAACCGGTCTGCAGCACGTTGATCAGGTTCTTGGAGAAATCCTGACGGATCTGCACGATCGAGAGGTTCGAACCCAGCGTCGAGGCTTCGCTGCGCAGCGAGGAGCTCGCCGTGCTCAGCGACGCGATCACGTTGTTCGCCGAGTTGTTGTCGAGGAAGTCGGTGCCCGCGGCCAGCGACTTCAGGCCGAGGCCCGCGGCATCGAACTTGACGCCGGTGATGCTGAGCGTGGACTTGCCGGTCTCGTTGAAGGTCAGCTTCAGGCTGTCGCCGCTCAACAGGTTGATGCCGTTGAACGACGCGTCCTGCGCCGTGGTCGTGATCTGCGAGATGGTGTTGTTGTACTGCTGGACCAGCGCGGCGCGCGCCGACTGCGAAGCCGAGTCGGCAACCGGGGCGGTCGCGGTGCCGAACGTCGCGGTGCCGGTGCCAGTGTAGGTCACCGCACCGATCGTCGTCGAGGCAGCGTCGTTGGTCGTGCTGATGACCAGCTTGTTGGAGCTGTCGAGGCTCGCCGTCAGGTTGCTCGCCGCCAGCGACGTATTCAGCTGCGCCAGCGACGTGTTGGCGCCGAACGTGAAGCTGAAGGCGGGCTGGCCGGCAGAGGCCGCGATCGCCAGGGTGTCACCGCTCTTGATGGTGGTGCCATCGACGAGGTTCGCCGCGGTGCCGCCGAGCGCCGCCGCCGAGCTCACGGTCGACCGCGTGGTGTAGCCGGTCGGGCTTTGCAGCACCTGGTTGGCAATCGACTTCGCGGTGTCGACCAGCTTCTGCAACGAGGTGATGCCGGTGTTGGCAGCCTGGAGCACCTGCACGCCGTTGCCGATGCCGTCGAGCAGGTTGTTGATGTCGCTGGCACGGTTGTCGAGCGACTGCGCCGTGAAGAAGTTGGTCGGGTTGTCGAGCGCCGTGTTGACCTTCTTGCCGGTGGCAAGGCGGTTCTGCGTGGTGGAGAGCAGATCGGCGGTGGACTGGAGGGAGAGGAGGTTCTGGCGAACCGAGGACGAGAGAATGATATCGGACATTTTCATACCTTTCTGGTGTGAAACTGAGAAAAAGCCGCGCCAGTCCTTTCTGACCGCGCGGATGGCCGATCCTGCATTCAGGCCGCGAAGGAAAAAGAAATCTCCAGATTGGCATTTCAATCAAATGCGAGAGAATAAAATTGTCGCCATTGGACGAGGTTCGCCGCGAAAACTACTGACGCGACTGCTGATTCCGGCGCGACGTCACCGCCTGCGCGCGCCCTTTGTTCACCAAGCGTTAACCATCATGGGAAAGGATCGCTGTCGCATCGGCCCCGGGCCGCAACGGCGGCTGCTAAGCAGTGCCGAACATGTTCCGCGAGCGACGACATCGCGCGACTGCCCGGCAAAGGAGAACGGTCATGGCCCTGAAGGTCGAACTCAAACCGAACGAGCGCATCATCGTCGGCAATTGCGTGATCACCAACACCGATCAGCGCGCCCGCCTGCTGATCGACGGCGACCGCATCCCGATCCTGCGCGAGAAGGATATCCTGACACCCGAGACCGCTGACACGCCGGCGAAGCTGATCTATCTCGCGGTGCAGCTGATGTATCTGTCGCCAGACCCGATGGCGCACCACCCGACCTATTTCAGCCTGGTACGCGACATCATCACGGCGATGCCCAGCGCCTGGCCGTTCATCGAAAGCGTCAACAACTTCATCCTCAACGGCGACCTCTATCACGCGCTGAAGGAATCCAAGAAGCTGATCGCGCATGAGGAGAAGCTGCTGGAAACCGCGCGCAACCAGCAAAACGCCAATCGGGACGACACCCGCAAGAGCGCGTAGAAGTTCCGCGCCTTGAACGAAAAAGGCCTCCGCGAGGAGGCCTTCTTGTTGTCCGATGACGTGCGCCGAACGATCAGCCGATCGGCAGATATTTCAGCAGCGTCGTCTGATACAGCATCGACGTGGTTTGATACGATGCTTGCAGGCTGGTCTGCAGCGCCAGGATCTTGGTCGCGACCTCGTCCTGATTGACGCCCTCGACCGAGTCGAGCATCGTTTCGGCCATGCTCTTGAGCTGGGTCTGCCGATCGGTCGCGGCCTTGGTCGCGGTCTGGGCGCCGGCGAATTCGGCCTGCACGTCCTGGATCTGCTGCTGACCGTTCTGCGGAGCGAGGTTGCCACTGACCCGCTGCGCGAGGGCGGTCACCTGGGCGCTGGCATTCGGGTTGCTGGCGTCGGTCGTCACCGCCGCATACACCGCGACGTTCTGCAACAAATAGCGGAAGGCCTGCTCGTTGGCGCGCGCGCCATACTGCACGGTGATCGATTGATCGACCTGCGCCACGGCGGTGCCGCGCGCCGATCCCGGACCGTTCTCGCCAGTGTACCAGTTGACCGTATTGTCGGGCGTACCCGCGACCAGATTGGTCGCGGTATTGAACGGCGGCCCCCCGACCCGGAGCGGCGCGGGAGCCGCGGTCGTGTTGTTGGCGATGCCGAGCGCACCGAGCGCCGCCGAATTCGAACTCGAGATCGAGAGACTCTCGCCATCGGCACCGTGCAGCGTGATCGCGCCATTGCTGATGGTCGACGGGTTCTTGGTGCCGCTGACCTGGTCGATCTTCGCCATCAGCGTCTGCACGCTGTCGGTGATGTTGACCTGGTTGCCGGTGGCGCCCGAGGCAACGAAGGTGATCGGGGTGCCGTTCACCGTGATGGTGTCGCCGGCCGCGAAGCTCGTGGACAGCGAGTTGGTGCCCGCCGCCCCCGAAAGCGCGGTGGCGCCGGAGATCGGCGCCGCCGGCGCATTCTGGTTGTTGACGGCCGCGCCGGAGACGGTCGCGACCGGATTGAAGAAGTTGTTCGACGCCGCGACCGCCGATGCCGCGACCAGCGAGGTGTCGCTCAAGGTCTTGATCGACGAGGTCAGTGTGGACTGGAGGTTGGCGGTCGTGGCCGCGGTGTCGGCGCCGATCAGGAACGAGCCGGCCGGCGCCGGGCTCGTCGTCGTCGCCGTGAGCTCGATCGCTTCGGTGGTCCCGTCGGGCAGCGTGAAGTTGAACTTGATCTTGTCGCCGTCCTTCGGATTGACGGCACCGAGATCGACCGATGCGGACTTCGGCGCGCCGGTCGGCTGCGTCACGGTGGCGCCGGTCAAGGACGATTGCACCGACAGGAGCTTCAGGCCGAACGGCGAGCCGTCCTCGGCGACGCTGGTCACCGTCGTGGTCGCCGGCGGCGATGAGACGCTGAGGCGTCCCATCATGCCGGCGCCCTGATCGGCCTGCTTGCGCTCGTTGATGAGCTGGATCAGGCCGGCCTGGGTTGCGGTGCCCTTCAGCATGGTGTCGGCAGAGACCGTCGCCGGCGTATCCATCGCACGGCCGGAAAACAGATAGCGGTCACCCGACTGGCTGTTCAGCATCGCGACCGCATTGGCGAAGGCGGCCTGCGCCGTGATCTGGCCCGAGGTCTGCCCGTTGTTGTTCAGCGTCAGCGTCGCCGTTGTGGCGGCGTTCTTCACCTGGGTTCCGACGTCGGACAAGCCCTGCAAGGTGAGGTTGGCGACGCTCAGGCGCGTGTTGAGATTGGTCGCGGTGTCGGAGAACGCGTTGATGCTGCTGATCTGCGCGCGCAGGCTGAGCGCAAAGCCGCGATCGAGCCCCTGCCCCGCATAGGTCGTCGACACCTTGCCCGTCGCGAGCTGCGTCGTCAGGTCGTTGAGCTGATTACGCAGGTTGAGGATGTTGGTGCCGATATAGGAAGTTCTGCCGCTTACGCCGTCGATCGACATGTTACCCTCACGTGAGCTGCAGCAGCGCGTCGTACATCTGCTTGATCGTCGACATCACGCGCGCGTTGGCCGAATAGGCGTTCTGCAGCGAGAGCAGATGCGCCATCTCGTCGTCCATGTTGACGCCCGAGGTCGAGTCCATCTTGGACTGTAGCGTGTTGAGAACGACGTCCTGACCGTCTGCCAGTTGCTTGGCGGCGGTCGCCGACTCGCCCTGCTGGCTGATGAACTGCTTGGCAAAGTTCAGCAGCGTGCCGGTGAACGGCGCGCCGGTCGTGCCGAGACCGGTCTGCGGCGAATAGCTGTACGACGCGTTCGACAACTGGCTCAGAATGAGGTTGGCGCGCGTGGTGTCGCCGGCCGGCGTCTGTGGATTGGTCGAATACACCACCATGCGCGAGGGATCGCCGACCAAGGCGGTGTTGACGCTGATCCGCCCGGCAAGGCCGGTGGACTGCGATCCATTGGCGCTGATCGCGCCGGTGTAGAGCGCGCCGTTGTCGGTGAACAGCGGCAGCTGCGGATCGCCCGAGGTCAGTGACGAGGCGGTCGTGGTGACCGACGCCGCGGTCACGTCGGCCTTGTTGGCGGCACCGTCGTCGAGCACGCGCAGCGTCGATCCCGACGGATTGGAGAATTGCAGGCCGGTTCCGCCGAGCGCGCCGTTGAGCTGCGCCAGCACCGAACTCATGCCGCCGGAGAAATCCACCCCCAGCACCTCGTCGTTCGGATCGACGGTCGCGGTGTTGCTCAGCGGCAGCACGCTCGGATCATTGACACGGATGATCGACAGGTTGTGCGTGAGGCCGGTGGCGTTGTCCTTGTAGGAGAGGTGGATGGTATTGCCGTTCTGCAACCCCGACAGATCGAGGTCGAAGCCGGACTGCGCCCCCGACGTCGCCGCGGTGCCTGCCGTCGTCTTGTCCGACAGCGCGCTCGACATCGCGGCGGCGAACTGGTCGATCTGCGCCTGGGCCTGCACCAGCGTGTTGTCGCGCAGCTCGAGATAGGCGGCGATCTTGCCGGACCGGATCGAGTTGGTCGACACCATGTCGTAGGTGCCGCCATGCGGGAAGTTGATGGTGATGGTGCCGACGGTGCTCTTGGTCGGGTCGGAATTGTACAGCGTGTTGGGCGTCATCGTGCCCTGGGCGTTGAAGCTGAGCGTCGCGGCCTCGGTGCCGACCAACTGTACGCCGGAATTGGTGAACACGGTCACCTGGTTCTGGCCGTTGGTGACGGTGCGGATGTCCATCAGCTGCGAGAGCTGTGTGACGTAGCGATCGCGCTGGTCGAGCAATGCCGCGGTCGAGGCATCGGCGGTCCCGCCACTGGCTTGCAGCTGGACATTGAGCCGCGCGATCTGTTGCAGGGCGTTGTTGGCGCTGTTGACGGAATCGGTGATCCCAGCCTCGGCATTGGCGCGCAGCGTCTGGATCCCCTGCGACGTCGCGTTGAGCTGCTGCGCCATCGATTGCGCGGCATTGACGACGCCGATGCGCGCCGACTGCGAATCCGGGCTGGTCGACAGGCCTTGCAGCGCGGTCAGGAACTTGTTGTAGGCGTCCTCGATCGTGCCGGTGGAGTCGGGATTGCCGTAGACCCCCTGCAAATTGGCCAGGAAGCTCGAGCGCACGTCGGCGTAGCTGGCACCAGACGTCTCGGTGCGAAGCTGGGTTTGCAGGAATTCGTCGAGCTGGCGGTTGACGCCGTTGATCAGGACGCTCGAGCCGTACTGGCCGGTGGTACCGGTGGTCTGGTTCAGCGTCTTCTTGACGTAGCCCGGCGTCTCCGCGTTGGCGACGTTCGACGACACGAGCGACAGCGAGGCCTGCGTGGCGCGCAGGCCCGACATCGCGGTGGAAAGGGCTTGGCTCAAACCCATGTTGTGTACTCGCCTTTACTGCTTCACACGTGCATCGTCGATGCGATCAGCGCACCACGTTCAGAAGATCCTGCACCATCGAATTGGTCGTCGTGATCACCTTGGTGTTTGCCGAATAGGCCTGCTGGGTCACGATCAGCTTGGTGAACTCGTCGGCAATATCGGTGTTCGAGTTTTCGAGCGAGGAGCCGACGATGGTACTACCGCCCTTGCCGAACAGCGCTCCTCCGGACTCATCGGTCGCCTCGAACGCGCCACCGTCGATGCGCTTGAGGAAGTTGGTGCCGTTGAAGGTCGCCACCGAGATCTCGGCGAGGTCGATGTTGCGGCCGTTGGTATAGTTGCCGACGATGCGGCCGTTGGTCGAGACGCTGACCGACTGAAGCTGGCCGGCCGGGAAGCCGTCCTGCTGGATCTGGTTGACCTGGACGTTGCCGTTGGTATCCGCGAACTGGGTCACGCCGCCGGAGCCGAAATTGATCACGGGGCTGCCGAGCGACACGCCGTTGACGACGGCATTGTTGAGCGTCACCGAGGAAATCGCCGGCGACATCTGGCCGTTCGCCGCGAAGGTGAAGTTGACGTTGACGTTCTGCCACGCGACCTGGGTGCCGGTTGCATTGGGATTGACCTGATAGAACAGGTTCCAGGTATCGGTATGCCCGGCGCCCAGCGAAGCGCTGTCGCTCTTCGCCCAGCGCAGTTGCAGGTTCACCGGCGCACCCGACACGTCGTAGCCCGTGACGGCACCGCCCGAGACGGATTCGTTCAGGAACGTCGAGTTGTCGTTGCCGACCACCTGCCCGGTGCCGACCGTGCCGCCGCCACCGCGGGTCGCAGCCGCCTGCCCGGTGAAGCCGAGCGCCGCGAGCGCGGTCGAGTTCGAGCTGGTCACCTGCAAGTCCGACGCGGTGCCGGAGTGCAGGGTGATCTTGCCGCCGCTGATGGTCGATGGAGTCGCAGTCCCGGTAATCGCGTCGATCTTGGCGAGCAGCGTTCCGATGCTGTCCGTGACATTGAGCTGGTTGCCGGTCGCACCTGACGCCACGAAGGTGATGACGGTTCCGTTGACCGTGATCGTATCGGCCGGCACGACCGGCGGGCCGGCCGAGCCGGCGCTGAAGCTGGCGTTGATCGAATCGCTGCCCGCGGTACCCGACAGCAGGGTCGCAGCCGTGTTGGCCACCGACGGCGTCGCCTTGTTGTTTTGCGCAGTGCCGGTGACGGAGGAATCGGTATACGGCGCAGCGGGGGTACCCAGCACCAACGGGTTATGCCCGCTGCTGAACGCGCCTGGCCGCAACAGTTCGGAACCGGGAACCGAGACGTCGTGCGCCGTGGTCAGCGGATAGGACGCAAGGTTGGCGCGGTAGTCGATCTTGGTGGTCTGCTGCGCCGGCAGGAAGTCGTTTGCGAAGCGAAGCACCTGCGGCGAAGACCCCGACGGGTTGCCGGTGGTCGGGTCGATCCGCACGCCCTCGAGATAATAGCCGGCGCCGTTGACCAGATAGCCGTCCTTGTTGAGCTGGAAATCGCCGCGACGGGTGTAGCGGTCGACGCCATCGAACACTGGCGAGCCGTCGCTGAAGCTGCCGGGCTTTTGCACCGCGAAGAAGCCGTTGCCGTTGATCGCCATGAAAGTCGCGACCGACGCCGGCTGCACGTCACCCTGCACCGAGTTGGTCGAGCGCGATTGCGCCGTGACGCCTCCGGCGAGCTGCGCGGTCAGCGCGGTCTGCGGGACCAGGTCGAGGAACGAGGTATCGATGCGCTTGAAGGCGGTCGTCTGCGAGTTGGCGATGTTGCCGGAGATGTTTTCGAGTGCGTACGATCCTGCGCGCAGGCCACCGACCGCCGTCGTGAGAGCGCCGAAGATACCCATGACATATTCTCCAATTCAATTCCCGGCGGCTGGCAATCAGAACGATGGCCGCATCGGTGGAGCATGTCGCAAGGGTCGTGCCAGGAAACGAAACGTAACAAAATCATGCGCTTGAAAAAAACGCCGCGGCCGTTTAACCGGGGCACAATTGCCGGGCCGGCAACAATTGCCGGGAAAGAAGGGCGATTCTGACCGCCCTCCTCCTTTATTTTGATGCGTTGTCTTGAACGCGAACCGGCATCCATCCCGGATCAAGTGCGGGACAGGCGTCGCTCGAAAACGCTATCAGGTCGCCGACGGCGCGGCCGGATGAAACACCAGCGCGAAGCCATCCATGCAGTAACGCAGCCCGGTCGGCTTCGGGCCGTCGTCGAAGACGTGGCCGAGATGGCCGCCGCAGCGGCGGCAATGCACCTCGGTGCGCAGCATGCCGAAGGTGCGGTCCGACGTGGTGCCGACCGCATTCGCCAGCGGTTGATAGAAGCTCGGCCAACCGGTGCCGCTCTCATATTTGGTCTCGGACGAAAATAGCGGCAGGTCGCAACCGGCGCAGGCGAAGGTGCCCTTGCGGTGCTCCTTGAGCAGCGGGCTCGATCCCGGCCGCTCGGTGCCCTGGTTGCGCAGGATCTCGTATTGCTGCGGCGTCAGCTGCGCCTTCCATTCGGCGTCGGTCTTCTCGATCTCGAATTTCTCGGCGGCCTGCGCCGGCCCGGCGCGCAGCCAGCGGAAGGCGGCGAAGCTCAGCAGGCTGGCGACGGAAGCCAGCAGGATGCGGCGGTCGATCATCAATCATCTCCGATGCGGACGGCCAGTATTGGCGAACGGGTTCGTCAACAGATACGAACCCCGCCGGCCGACGTTACATCCGCCGGTCGGAGACCCGCTCACTTTCTTGCGAGGCGTGAGGATGCGGCGCATCGCCGTCCCCAGCCTGCCGTGGCGGCGCCGGCCGCACCGTGGCCGATGGCGGACGGCGGAGCGCCGGCCCCCTGGTTCCCGCCTTGAGATTGGCCTCGGCCAGTCGCGCCTCGCGGACCCGCTCCCTGGCGCGGGCCCCCTCGCGGTAGCGCGCCAGCACACCCGCCGCGGACGAGGCGCCCCTCGCCCACAGGCTGACGAAGTGGCCGGCGACGCGGCCGGTGGTTCCGCCGGCCCAGACCAGTTCGAACGGCGAAAACAGCCGCCAGCGGTCGTCGCCCCACAGGATGCTGCGGGCAATCAATTGCCCGGCCAGCGCCGAGGTGCCGAGGCCTTGTCGGCCGAAGCCGCTCGCCACCCACAGCCCCCTGCGCAATTGTCCGATCTGCGGCATGCCATGGACCGTGACGCCGACCGCGCCACCGAACACATCCGCGATCGGAACCTTGCCGAGTTGTGGAAACACCGTGGCGATGCGGCGCTGCACCCCCGCGCCGAAGCGCTTCGGCCGTGCCGCCCAGGTGGTCTCGGGACTGGACCAGAGCAGCCGATCGCCATCGACGATGCGGAAATGATCGATGCCATCGCTGTCGGCGACCGAGCCGGAAAAGGCGATGGCCTCCGCCAGCCGCTCGCCAAGCGGCTCGGTCAACGCCGCGTAGCGCCACACCGGCAGCAGTGTGTCCGACAAGCGCTTCAGCGGCGCGCCGAGGTGGATGTTGCCGGCAAGCACAATATGGTTGGCGCGCAGCCGCGCCGACGGCGTCACGATACGCTTGCGGATGCCGGAAAAGTCGATGCTGACCACCGGCGTCTCCTCGAAGATCCGCACCCCCGCCCGGGTCGCCAGCGCAGCGAGCCCATGAACGTATTTGCGGCCATCGATCTGCAACGCCCTCGGATAGTAGATGCCGTGGAAATAGCGGCCGGTCCTGAGCACGCTGCGCACGCGATCGACCTGCCAGCCTTCGACCTCGGTCGCGAGCTCCTCACCGAGCATCTGCAAGCGGCTGATCAGCGCCTCGCCGACATCGACATTGGAAACCTCGAGCGCGCCGTCGCTCGGATTGATACCCGGGATCAGCTCTTCGGTTGCGGTGGCGCGAACATAATCGGCGCCCTGCTTCGACAGCGCCCACAATTCGCGGGCATCATCGAGCCCGACCCGCTCGACCACGTCCGAGATCGGCAGGCCGAAACCCGGCATCACGGTGCCCAGATGGTGACCGGACGCGTTCCAGCCGACCTGGCGCCCCTCGAGCACGGCGACGCTGGCGCCGAGCCGCGCCGCCTCGCGCGCCACGGTCAGGCCGGCCAGCCCCGCCCCGACCACGCAAATGTCGACATCGAGGTCGAACGCCATACGGTTGCGGAACGGCGAGGCCGCCTCGTCCGGGCCGTCCGCCGCACTTGTGGAAGTCTCGCTCATGGCGTTTTCTACGAACCGCTGCGGCGCTTGTCACCTTGTCCAGGGCATGCGCCTGTAGAATTAATTCGACCAGACCGAATCGAGATGGAAGTCCATGCGCCGTTTGCTGCTGTTGCGTCACGCCAAGACCGAAACCGACGCGCCTTCGGGGCACGACCAGGACCGTCGTCTCGACGAACGCGGCCACCGCGATGCAGCGGAGATCGGCGGCTGGATCGCCGGCCATCCGCCCATCCCCGAACTGGCGCTGGTGTCGCCGGCGGTCCGCACCACGCAAACCTGGGAGATCGTGCGCGACGCGTTCAAGGGCGCCGGCCCGCAGCCGAACGTCGAATTCGTGCCCGACCTCTACGGCGCCGATCCGGCGCAACTGTTGACCGCGATCCGGATGGCTTCGGTCGCCGACCCGAAGCGGCTGATGCTGATCGGCCATAACCCCGGCATGCACGAACTCGCGCTGACCTTGACCGGCAGCGGCGACGAGGCGGCCAAGCGCGCGCTCAGCGACAATCTGCCGACCTCGGGGCTCGCGGTCTTCGACTTCGCGACCGACGACTGGAACGAGGTGTCGTTCCGGCGCGGCAAGCTCGTCCTGTTCGTCAGCCCTAAACTATTGAAGCAGGCCTCGCGCAACTGACGCGAGCGGACATCGCCGCTGCGCCATGCTATATTGATGGCCACGCGACAGGGGGACCGGTCTGCGTCGACACCACAGGCCAGCTCGGGCACAGGCTGGCTCAAGACCAAGAAGGCGCGCGTCCCGGACGAGGGACCAAACGGCTCCAGACCAATCGCGGACAGGAGGCGCAGATGTACAAATCCATTCTCGTGCCGATCGACCTCGCCGATACCGATCTGGCGAAGCCTGCGATCGCAACCGCTGCGACGCTCTCGCAGACATGGAACGGCGCGGTGCGTTTGCTCAACGTGCTGCCGATGACCCCGGTGATGCTCGCCGAATATGTTCCGGCGGACTTCGACAGCCAGCAGCGTGAAACCTCGGAAGAAGCGCTGGCGATCGTCGCGCGCGAATCCGGCATCGCGGCCGGGCGCATCTCCGGCGTGGTCCGCCAGGGCGGCATCTATCACGAGATCCTCGAGGAGGCCGCGACGATGAAGGCCGACCTGATCGTGATGACCTCGCACCGCCCGGCGATGCGCACCTACTTCCTCGGCTCGAACGCCGGCCATGTGGTGCGCTACGCCAAATGCTCGGTGCTGGTGGTGCGGCATTAGTGCGGCCGGACCGCGGCCGCAGGCACGCGCGGTCGAAATCTCGAGAACAACCCCATGCAAAGCAGCCGGCGGAGCGCCGCCGCGCCCGCCAGGACCGGCTCAGCGGATCCGCATCAGCTCCAGGTCGAAATTGCCGGTCACCGCGGTTTCGATCTGGCAGCGCGAGATTCCGATATCGCGCAGCGTCCGGTCATCGAGCTGGCGCAGCATCTTGATCGCATCGCGACGTACCCAGTAGGTCACGAATGCATCGCCCCAAACTCGGAGCAATCGGAGCAATCCACCCAACATGCCGGACCGTGCGAGCGGTGCGGCGGGTGAGGACATCATCGTCATTGTCATCTCCTTCGGCAGCCCAGACGGCAAAGCTATAGCGTTGACACAAATGCGATTTCAGCACTTGCGCGGGGTAACCTCGGATCGCTTGCGCTCTCCTCGGTGCAATCATGGGCTTGTTCCCTCTTAAATGATCCGGTACATCTCTCGGAGCAACTAAAACATTGCTCTCGGTGCAATAATGTCGAGATTCGAATATCTGAAGCTGGCGGACGCGGTGGCCGCCGAGATCGCCAGCGGCACGCTGAAGGCCGGCGACCGCCTGCCGCCGCAGCGTCATTTCGCCTATGACCGCAACATCGCCGTCTCGACCGCGAGCCGGGTCTATACCGAGCTGTTGCGGCGCGGGCTGGTGGTCGGCGAAGTCGGCCGCGGCACCTTCGTGTCGGGCGAGGCGCGCCGCGGCAACGCGGCCCCGCCCGAGCCGCGCGGCGCCCGCATCGATCTCGAATTCAACTATCCGCTGCTGCCGCATCAGGCGACGATGATCGCCAAGAGCCTCGAAGGACTGGAGCGGCCCGAGGTGCTCGAAGGCGCGCTGCGGCCGGCCACCAGTTTCGGTACGCGGGCGGCGCGAACCATCTCGTCGGAATTCCTGGCGCGCAAGGGCTGGACGCCGAACCCCGACCAGATCGTGTTCACCGCCAACGGCCGGCAATGCATTGCCGCGGCGCTCGCCGCCGTGGTGCCGCCCGGCGGACGCTGCGGCGTGGAGGCGCTGACCTACCCCTTCGTGAAGGGCATCGCCGCGCGGCTCGGCATCTCGCTGGTGCCGCTTGCGATGGACGAACACGGCGTGCGTCCGGACGCAGTGCAGAAAGCACATCGCGAAGCGCATCTGTCCGCGCTCTATGTCCAGCCCACGATCCAGAATCCGCTCAGCATCACCATGCCGCCGGAGCGGCGCGCCGAGCTGTTGCGCGTGGTCGAGAAGCTCGGCCTCATTGTCATCGAGGACGGCGTCTATGGATTCCTCGACGACGAGGCGCCGCTCGCCGCGCTGGCGCCTGACAGCTGCATCGTGCTCGACAGCCTGTCGAAGAAGGTCGCGCCGGGCCTCGCACTCGGCTTCATCGTGTCGCCGCCGCGACTGCGCGAGAGCACCATGGCTGCGGTACGCTCCGGCGGCTGGACCGCGTCGGGCTACGCCTTCGCCGCGGGCCAACGGCTGATGGCCGACGGCACCGCCGCCGAATTGTCACGGCTGAAGCGGATCGATGCCGGCCGCCGCCAGCTTCTGGCGGCGAAGCATCTGGCCGGTTTCGAGGTCCAGACCAACCCGAAATCCTATCACCTCTGGCTGACCCTGCCGCAGCACTGGCGCTCGCAGACCCTGGTCGCGGCCGCGGCCCGCCGCGACATCGCATTGACCCCGTCGACGACCTTTGCCGCCACGCCGGGGCACGCGCCCAACGCGGTACGACTTGCGCTCGCCGCGCCGCCGATGGAGCAGCTCGAGCTCGGCCTGCGGACACTGGCGGGCATGTTGAGCGCAACCGAGGAAGATTTTGACTCCACGGAATGACGCCGCCCAAAGCGCCATGAGCTTTGATTGAACCGGCTTGGCTCGGTCTTGGTTCACCTCTCCCCGCCGGAGAGAGGTCGGATTGCGCTTGGCGATGCGAAGCATCGTCCAGAGCAATCCGGGTGAGGGCTCTTGCTCTCTCGATAGACCGTAACCCCTCACCCGATTTGCTGCGCAAATCGACCTCTCCCTTGGGAGAGGTGGACTTCCGATGCCGCTCCAGATCAACCTGATCTCATCAGGCGTTTGGCACTCCGAGGTGCGGCCCGTCCTCCCGTAAGTCCCCCGTCAGCGACCGGCAGTAGCATGGGCGCTCGGGGGCCTTCTATGCGCCATCTGCTGACGGGATATTTCGTCGTCTTCGGGTTTCCCATTCAGAATTGGGTGCTCCCGACATTCGCGGTCCTTCTGACCTGGATCGCGCTCTCACGCCGGCTGCTCAGGTAGCCGGTGACGGCGATAGATCGTCAGAGCAGCAGGATGTCAGTAGCCGCAGGCGGCATACGTCTTTCGGGCAAGGCGGTAGCCTGCCCCCGCGGCCACGAAGTCCACGTCAAGGCACAGGTCGCCTCTGCGATATTCCCCGATCACGCCGCACTGTAGATATTCGAGATTGATCCGCCAGCGCTTCTCTTGCGGTGAGTAGGTCGCGAAATCGTGCTGCGCGACCGGCGTCCCCCTGCAAATCCCGGCGATATATTGCTGCACATCGAGCGGCAGGCTGTCGATGTGATGGGGGTCGAGCGGATCATGCTTGTTGCCGACGCTGCCGCCCTTGGAGAGCACCGGGGAGATGCCCGACAGCACGAGGCACAGCGCCAGAAGCGGGGTCCGGATTGTCATCTGACACTCCAGCTAAGATTGATTTGTTGCTGAGTGTATCGCGTATTGCTTACAGGCCACTTACAGTTCGTCGTTTGTTGCGTTCGACTGCGAACCGCCTTCCACAGTGCCGCGGCAATGCCGGCAGCGCGGTCAGCCAACCGGCCATTCCGCGATGAATCCCCTCGCCTTGTAAGGTTCGATCTTGTCCCACTCGATGAGGACGCGACGACGAAATTCCGGAACGGTATGCCACTGCGCGCGCGGAATCGCGAAGCCGTCCACCGTCACCAGCATCTTCTCGACCTCCGGCCAGTGCCGGTGCAGCGTCATCGGATAGCGCCGCGCGGTCCAGCTGTTGCCGAGGCAGATCACGCTTCGGACATTGGCAAGGCCGAGCACAGCGTCGATCACCGGCAGCGAGAAGACGACATTCTCGCCGGTGTTCTGCGCGCGATGTTCCTCGAGGATGCGCTCGGACGGCACACCGCGCGCCACCATCGCGGCCTTGATGATCGCGCATTCCGAGCGGTGATCGCCGGGCGTGATGCCGCCGCTCACGATCGCGCAGCGCGCGAACCCTGCACGCCACAAATCGACCGCCGCATCGACCCGCTCGGCAACATCCGTGCGCGTGCCGAACACGAACAGCAGATCGGCGGGCCTCAGCGGTGTCTCGATCAGGTGCTGCGTATTGATCGCGGCGATCTCGTCGTCGGACGGCATCCGCAAGCTTCGATCATCCATGCCTCCGCTCTCCCCGGCCACGACATCACCGCGACGACGATGCCGCGCGCAGCCGTGCGCGCGAAGTCACGTTTCATTGCGCTTGATTGCGGGCGGCCTTCGGCAGCAGCGCATCGGGCAATCGATCGAAGCCGTAGCGCCGCGGCCGGTTGCGCGTGACGAAGCCGCCGACCTGCCAGGCGAACAATGCCGCGAACCCGACCAGGAACAGCGCACCCATCCAGTTCGAGGCCATGAGCGCCATCACCAGCAATCCGATCATGGCCACCGCAAGCCACGCCAGCACCGCCAACGCCGCAGTGTATGTCTTCGGCCCGAGGCCGCCGACCAGCTTGGCCGTGCTGCCCGCCGCCTGCATCCGGTGATGCAGCTCGACGATGAACGCACGATAGAGCTCCCCCTGCGGCGCCACCAGCGTCGCGGTCTGCCAGGTGGTCGAGAGGATCGCGATCCGGCCACCCTTGGCATTGTCGATGTCGGCGCGAAACCGCTGCTGCTGCATCGAGACCGGGCGATAGGACAGTTTCACGGCGGAGATGTCGGCGTAGTCCCACACGCCGGACCTGCCGGCGATCCGCCAAGCCAGCCCGTCCTCGGTCAGCTCGAACTGGTGCGCCGAGCCGATCAACGAGGCCTTGTAGGCATAGCGCAGGGCTGCGCCCTCGCCTGCTTCCGACCGCTGCTGCAACGTTGTTGGCAATCCGCCGTTCCACCTGTTCGGACACATCCGGGCGCTTGCATGGAGTGTCGCGCCTATCCTACAAGCGAGCCATGCCCGAGACGACCTATTTTCCGCGTTACCTCATCCTCGGCGGCGCGATGGTATCCGGCGTGCTGCTGGCGCTGGCCGTGCATATGCTCGGTGCGCGCTACGGGCTCGACCTCGGCGGCCTGTGGCGCTCCGACAGCCACGAATTCATGCCGGCGGGCGCCGCGATCGCCTGGTGGCTGATCGCCAGCGTCGGGTTTTCGGGCGGCTACTTCACCGCCAATCTGATGCACAGCGCGGTCGCCGGCCAGATCCCGCAGCGGATGCGGCAGTTCCTGATCGTGGTCGGCGTGCTCATGCTGGCGGGTGCCGGCCAGGCCGCGTCGGCGCCGAGCACCGTGTCGACGATTTCGGCCGTGCTCGCCGGCCTCGCCGCCCTGTGCCTCGGCGCGGCGATGGCGTTCTGCGGCGCCTATTTCGCGCTGAGGAAGGACTAGAGCGTTTTCGAGCGAAGCGGATAGCGGTTCGCGTGAAGAAAACGCGCCAAGACAAGAACCTAGCGCCCAGTTCCGATTCTATCGGAACGGGAAAGGCGCTAGGCCGTGTACCCATAAACCCGGTGTCGTGATACGAAGGCAATGTCGCTTCGCTCCTATTGCGATCGGAGTCGTGCGACAGCCCAAAATGTCGCGATGGGCCAAAACGAGACATTGCGGGCCTTGCCTGATGTGAAGGAGTTCGCCGACGGAGGGACTTACCCGTGTCTTTCTTTTACAATTGCCGCTCTTGCCTACAAACATTCCCCGCATTCGACGAAGTGAAAGCATGCCCGCTTTGCAAGAGCCCTCGGATTGAAGAGTCGCCGGAGATCGGCATGGGCGAACGTTTAGAACGAGGTGCGATTTACATAGTAAACCTGACAAATGGTCATGTGACAAAGGCCTGAAGCTGACCATCTTCAAATCAAACTAGCGCGTCGTCCACGCGTCAACATCCGGACTCCGACGTAAAGCGGAGGTCGCTCCGCTGGGCCGCCGCAGACGGCTTATGACCCAAAGGCGACATTGCCCAGTCGATTTGAGCTACTTAGCCCGCGAACTGATGCAATGCCTCGAGCAGAAGCTCTGGCGCTTCTTGGGGCATGCAGTGGCCGACCCCGTCGAACTTCCATCGGCTTGCTGTCGGTATGAGCGTGAAAGCGCGGGCTACCATTTCTTTGTGTATGGCGGCTGAATGTTCCGTTGTCGCTATGCGCACCGGGCACTTGATTTCGGATAGCCACGAGAAGGGGTTGCCTCGCTCGTCTCCTGCATAGACCTGTTCAATCGCTTCGCAGATAGGAACCAACATCGCGGCCTCTATGTCGGGCTTGCACAACAATTGGATTCTACCTTCTTGCAAATGCTCAAAGCCATATTGCAGGTATGTCCAAAGCGCTGGCTCGGACCAATTAGCAAAGGTAGGCGATGCGCGCAGGCGCTGGAACGCCGCGGTGCCGCTAGTGAACTCGGCTCGCCGTCGGCGCATTTGCTGAATGAAGTCCACCGATGCATCGCTAAGCTTGCCGCCGTCACTCGGGACCGCGGCAGGGTTCATGACTGTCGGCTCGATCACGAAAAGGCGCGAGAAATGGTTGGGAAGGAGCTTTGCCGCCAGAAGAAGATCCGTGCCCCCAGCGCTGTGGCCGATGCCAAAGACGCCCGAAAGTTGGAGAGTTTCAACGACTGCGCACGCGTCTAGAGCAAAATCCAGAAAGTGGTATTGATGCGTTTCTGGTTTGTGGCTCGCGCCGTGGCCGCGGCGGTCAAACGAATACACAACGTGGTTCAGAGCAAGCGTGCGTGCAATGTCTTCCCAAATTTCGGCAACGAAACCTGTGCCATGCACGAGGAGCACGGGCGGCATATCCGCTTTGGCGTCGCCCCAACGAGCCACGGCAATACGTGCGCCCGCTCGCTCGATCCATATCCGCTCTCGGGTGCTAGTAACTTGCACTGTTTCCCTCGTCAGCATCCCAGCGTCTCGTACACGCTCTGCAACATAGGCCGCATGTTCAGCAGCGTCGAGAGACTGCGGGCTTGATCTTTTTCGGCAAGCTGAGGTCGTCTTGTGGCCCAAGGCCGACATGCCGCCATCTCGGTTTCAACGTCGCCTTTTAGGTGCAAAGCGGACGCTACCAATTTGCGAACAGCCCGAGCCAGGTGGACGCCGGTTCGCGTCAAGAAAACGCGTCCGACAACAATCCAATCAAGCGACCGGCCGTTCCGGCGTCGGGTGCAGCATCTTGACCACGTCGGCTGCCGGCCGCGGCGGGCTGAACAGATAGCCCTTCGCCCGACCTCCAATCTGATGCATAGCGCGGTCGCCGGCCAGATCCCGCAGCGGATGCGACAGTTCCTGATCGTGGTCGGCGAGCTCATGCTGGCGGATGCCGGCCAGGCCGCGTCGGCGCCGAGCACCGTGTCGACGATTTCGGCCGTGCTCGCCGGCCTCGCCGCCCTGTGCCTCGGCGCGGCGATGGCGTTCTGCGGCGCCTACTTTGCGCTGAGGAAGAACTAGCTAAGAGCACGAGACCTAGCGGGGTGCTCAGCCGCTCAAATTTTCCCCTGACGGGCAAGCGGACAAAAATCGTCATCGGACGGTTGTAAACGCTCACTATCATAGATGTATCATTTCTATTGATACAACTGAGAAGACAGGAAGAATCAAGTGAACGGAATGGACCGCCGTTCGGCACTTTTCGCACTGCTTAGCGCAGTTGCGTCCAGTACGCTTCCTCTGAAATCATTGGCAGGCACACTCCCTTCAGGTGGCGGAGGCAGTCTGGTGCCCTTCACAGACAATCTGCCTTTGAACCAGGTCGCGTTCGACTCACAGAGTTTGTTCTACAGCAGATCAAACATCGAGAACCTGCATTCCACCCCCAGCGCGGCGACAATCAGCAACATCGTCACGGAGGCACTACCATATTTGCCCTCGCTACTCCCAGCCTGGGCATTGAACGGTGATGGTCTGAAGCTCGCCCTGGCTTGTTTCCTTGCACACGAAATCAGACCGTATGGCAGTGAAGTGTTCGGTCTTTCCGGGCAACTCACACTGGAGAGGTTGCTGGCGAGTTCTCTGTTGGAGTGCCGCGGCTATTCGGACCTGACTGCACTAATGTTCAAATCTCTCTCACCATCGTCGGCCGTGCGCCTGTTTCATGTTGCGTGGCGAAATAGCGGTTTTGGAGGCCACAACCAGATTTGGGCTGAGAACGTGGGGGCACCCAATGGCATGATTGTTGACGCCACCATGGGCATGATCGGAACGGTAAGTCCTACAACCTTTGACAGCCTCCGCGCAGGGAATACCATCACTGGCTACAGGGTCCAGACAAGCCCGTTCTTCGGTCAAGTCGTGTCTCCTCCCTTGCAGAGCGTTCCGTTGCGGCCGTCGAACGTGTCATTCTTCGTCGATACAAGTTGTTACGTTCGCGACAGCGGGGAGCTGCTCGGTGTCGGTATCAAAACACAGGACTGCAACGTGTGGTTCGATCGCATTGGAAACGCGATCTACGTGCTGGCCACGAGCGAGTATAACCCTGGAGCCTATTATCCGCGGACGACACCACCTATCTTTCTCTCCGGTGGCATCTCGGAGTTCAGCTTGGACTCGTCGGGCAAGCCATACGCAGTTGACCGAAGCGGAGCGGTATACAGCTAAGTGGCCGCGAGAAACGCAGAAAGCTACAGCGGGCAAAGACCTGATGCACTGGTTTTGCCACCAAGAGTCGGGGGCAATCCCCCAGCCTCAATGCTCCGCTCCGTTGAAAAGGTGGCGCGCCGGCCGCGTCCCGGCGGCGATCAGCCCGCCGGAAACGGCCATCCGCGCCGCACCGGTTGCGAGGTCCGCTCCTTGCCCAAGGCCGACATGCCGCCATCTCATTTTCAACGTCGCCTTTCAAGTGCGAAGCGGACGCTACCAATTTGCGAACAACGCCCGAGCCAGGCGGACGCCGGCTCGCGTCAAGAAAACGCGTCCGGCAACACTTCAATCAAGCGACCGACCTTTCCGGCGTCCGGTGCAGCATCTTGGCGACGTCGGCCGCCGGCCGCGGCGGGCTGAACAGATAGCCCTGCGCCTGCGTGCAGCCCTCCTGACGCAGCAGGTCGAACTGGGTATCGGTCTCGACGCCCTCCGCCGTGGTGACGATGCCCAGGCTCTTGCCGAGGCCGGTGACGGCGCGGACGATCGCCATCGAGTCCTCGCGCGTCGCAAGGTCCATCACGAAGGAACGGTCGATCTTGATCTTGTCGAACGGGAAGCTGCGCAGATAGCTCAGCGACGAATAGCCGGTACCGAAATCGTCGAGCGAGATCCGGACTCCGAAGCCACGCAGTTCGTGCAACACCGCAAGCGTCGCCTCGCTGTTTTGCAGCAGCACCGATTCGGTGATCTCGAGCTCGAGCCGATCCGCCGACAGGCCGGACGCTTCCAGCGCCGTCTTCACCGAGTTCACCAGACTAGGGTTCTTGAACTGCACCGGCGAGAGGTTGACGGCGACCGCGATGTCCGCGGGCCAGCTTGCGGCCTCCATGCAGGCCTTGCGCAGCACGATCTCGCCGAGCGGAACGATCAGCCCGGTTTCCTCGGCGACAGGGATGAAGTTGTTGGGCGCGATCAGCCCGCGCAGCGAGTGGTTCCAGCGCACCAGCGCCTCGAAGGCGACGACCTTGTCGCCGACGACATCGCGGATCGGCTGATAGTAGACCTCGAACTCGTCGCGATCGAGCGCCAGCCGCAGGTCGCGCTCGAGCAGGCGGCGGGCCTGCGCGCGGGCATCCATCCCGGTCTCGAAGAACCGATAGGTGCCGCGGCCGTCGGCCTTGGCGCGGTACAGCGCGAGATCGGCCTTTTGCAGCAGCTCGTCGGGATCCTTGCCATCCTCGGGCGCAAGCGAGATGCCGATACTGACGCCGATCACGAGCTGATGGCCGCCGATCTCGTAGGGCGCGGCGATCCGCTCGACCACGAGACTTGCCAGCGACGACACGACGGACGGCTCGCTGTTGCTGCAAAACTGCACGATCGCGAATTCGTCGCCGCCGAGCCGCGCCACGGTGTCGTGCTCGGTGACGCATTCGCCGAGCCGGCGCGCGACCTCGCTGAGCAGCGCATCGCCGATCGGATGTCCGAGCGTATCGTTGATCTCCTTGAAGTGATCGAGATCGAGACAGAGCACCGCCAACTGGTCGGAGCGCTTGGCCAGCCGCACGGCCTTCTCGAGCTGCTCGCGGAACAGGGTCCGGTTCGGCAAATTGGTCAGCGCGTCATGCCGCGCCATGTGCGAAATCTGTTCCTGCGCCTGCTGCCACTCGGTGATGTCTTCGAAGGTGGCGACCCAGCCGCCGCCCTTCATCGGCTGGTCGACGACACGGATCGCGCGGTCGTTGCGGCTGACGATCCGCGTCGCGGAGTTGCCGGCCCTCGCCTCGGTGACCAGCGCATTGCAGAACTCCTCGGGATCGCCGTCCCACTCGCCGATGGAATGCAGATCCTGCAACACGTCGATCAGCAGGCGGCCCTGCAACGGCACGCGATTGCGTCCCATCATCTCGGCGTAGCGCTCGTTGAACAGCATGATGCGGCCGTCGGCATCGAACATGCACAGTCCCTGCGACATGTTTTCCAGCGCGGTATCCAGCACCACCTTTTGCTTGTGCAGCTCGGTCTTGGCGCGACGATCGAGGATCGAGGCGATCAGCGAGAGCCCGAGGATCGCGAAGGCACCGACCGCGGTCATGAACGAGAGCACGCGCGGCGAGACCGAGAGTCCGTCAGGAACGATGGTCGGGTCCGGCACCAGCGTCACCGCGCCCATCGCGGTGAAATGATGCGAGACGATGGCAACGGTCAGGAGGCCGGTTGCCGCGACCGTGGGGCCGAGGCGCTCGCCGCGCGTCGCAACGACGAGTGCGAGCGCGCCGAACACGCTGCCGAATGCGATCGAGGCGAACACGATGCCGGGCGACCAGACGATGCGCGCGGGCAGTTCGAGCCCCATCATGCCGGTGTAGTGCATCGCCGCGACGCCGGCGCCGACGATCGCGCCACCGGCGGCGGCCGTCCAGCGGCGCTCGTCGAGCGATGCGACGGCCAGTCCGACCGCCAGGATCGCAACCGCGAGGACCAGCGACAGCAAGGTGATCGGAATGTTGTAGCCGGCGTCGATGCCGGGATTGTAGGCCAGCATGGCGACGAAATGGGTGGCCCAGATACCGCAGCCGCCAATGGCTGCATCGAGCCCGATCCAGATCTCACGGGTGCGGCCCTGAGCCGCCCGGGCCCGGTGAAACAGACTGATCGCAACCGCGCTGGCGAGCAGGCAGATCACCCCACCAAGGACGACCAGCCGCCAGTCATGTTCCAATGTGAGACAGGTATAGACGCGATACATATAGGCCCCCGTTATGGGCCCATAAGAACCCGCGCATTCGTGTACGAACGGTAACCGCACCGCAGCACCGCTCCGCGCATGGTGAAAAAGCCTTCAACATCTGGCGAAATCGTCTGACCCGCACTGATTTCATTGCCGCGCCCCGGACGATCCGCCGATCCAGATCAGCGCGGCCGCCGCCAGCAGCACGCCGGCGGAGACGACCAGCGCGACGTGCAATCCTGTGATGAAGGCCGCCGACCGGCTGACCATCGAGCCGAACAGCGCGACGCCGAGCACGCTGCCGGTCTGCCGGGTCGCGTTCAGCACGCCGGCCGCGATGCCGGCATGGCGTGGCTCGGCGCTGCCGAGCAGCGTCGACGTCAATGGCGGCACCAGCAGGCCGAGACCGGCGCTCATCGCCAGCAGTTGCAGGCAGATCGCGGGATAGCTCGTGCCAGGCCCGATGAACGTAAGCGACGTCCACGTCCCATTCGCAAAGATTTGGAGGGACGGATTGCAACGCGTTGGCGCAACGGACTGCAAATCCGTTGATCAACGCGTTGCAAATCGTTGAGGTCGCGACTGTGGCGGCA
>Ga0268288_10101_pt1 | contig 26939 bp, 27 predicted proteins | sample BraspS3V5C_FD_191349 | JGI IMG/M metagenome (GOLD analysis project Ga0268288, IMG submission 191349) | Soil microbial communities from Anza Borrego Desert, Southern California, United States - Bradyrhizobium sp. S3-V5C | ecosystem: Environmental > Terrestrial > Soil > Desert | place: USA...
CCCGCTCGTCTGCGCTAATCGCACCGCCTCAGCACGAAACTCGGGGGTAAAGGTCTGCTTCCGGTCTGCCATCGGAACCCTCCTCCTTCAGGAAAAGAGCTCTCCACTTTTGCGGAGCAAGTCCAGGTTGGTTGGAGTCTCTTGGCAGGTATACTACACCTGGTGGCCAGACGCCTGCTTGGAGCCCTGCGCGCGTGAGCCTGACGCTCGCACAGATGCTTGTTCTTTTTCTCGGCCCGCTCGTTCTAGCGACGATGGTCGGCATTGTCCTGTGGCTGACGCACGAGAAAGAGTCCGACCGCCTCAAGCGCGTCGAAGTTGATCGTGCTATATGGCTCAAATATCAAGCCGACCATAAGACGACTAGAGAGTAGCCAATCTTCAAATTTATAGGCCATTGCCATACGGATTTGAGATTTTATTTTCATTATAAATACATATAGATAATATCAAGATCTGCCACTCTTGCTCAGGCGCGCAATAGCCGCGTCATCCGCAAAATCAGCATCGTCTCGGCCGCGCCGTATCAAGGAACATTGGTTGTTCGTCCAGTCCATTCCGGCGGCTGCTGATCCTGGCTGACACGCAGGCGGCGTCACTCCAGGCCCACAAACGCAGCTTCATACGAGGCATCCGTCGCGATCGGCAGCGCTGCCCGAGCCTCGGCCCAGAACCGGTCGATCAGCGCCGGATCGGCATCGCAGGCCGTACGCCACTACGTCAGGATCGGCTCGCGCGCCCGAGCTTGCGCAGCCGCCGATGGGAGCCGTTCGCGCTTCTCGTTCTGGTCGACCTTGCGCGAGGCTAGAAACAGGCTCCACAAGTCACCGCACTGCCACGCCGGCCCATGGTTGATGTCGAGCTTTTCAAGGCGCAGCGGTGCACCCGACAGGACTCGAACGTATATTCTTTTTCTTTGAAGTATTAACTCATCAATTTTTCTTGTGATCGATATACATTGATCGATATTATCAAATAGCTGATATAAATCATTAAATTAGCGCGCTTATCCTCTCTCATTTCAGCCGGATGGATTCGGTTTGCTCTCGCATGCTTTCGCAGTGCCTCCATAAAACTGAAGAAGTCATGCCCAAGCTCAGCAAGCGCTGGGTAGAGGCGGCAGAGCCGCAAGGTCCGGACTACTTCCTCTGGTACGACGAGCTCCCGGGCTTCGGGGTGCGCATCTTCGCGTCTGCGCGTCGGATCGCCGAGCAGATCGCCGCTGAGATGCCGGACCTGTCCGACGAGGAGCGCCTCGACGCAGCGCGCCAGCGCATGATCATCGCATCGGCGTAGCGGCATGGACGACGAGGCCGACCCGATCCTGCAGGCGGTGACGGCGCTATGGGCCGCCGGCGTTACGGTCGCGCTGGTCGGCGACGAGCTCGAGCGCTGGCAGATCGGCGACCTGGCCTTCTTTGACGCGGACCTGTGGGGCCTCGCCGCGATCCGCGGACTCGTCGAGGATGTCGACCCGCGATAGCTCGGTGCCGTCACGCCCACCGAACCGCTCGCGTCGGCCCGCGGCCACCAGCTCGAGGCCCTTCGCGCCTGCCTCCTCTACCCGCAGGGACTGCGCCGCAGCGCCTATCTGTCGGCCAAGTCGCTGCTACGGAAGCGAGGGTTCGTCGAATTCCGCTCGGCGCCTGGCCCGGGGCGTCGCGAGGACGCGTGGTTCATCACTGCGGCCGGCCGTGCGCATCTCGTGGAGATCGACGCAAGCAAGCCGGGCGGCAGGCGCGCGGCCTGAGCCTAAAGCAGGCTGCCCGACGTCGGCGCGGTGAGCGTCTTGCCCGCACGGGTCACCAGCTTCGAGAGGCCGGCGCGGCCGCCGGCGCCTGCGCCTCGGACGGGAAGGTCCGGTCCAATTTCATCATCATCAGATGCAAGGCGTCGAGCAGCACCTAGGTCCAGAGGTGGCGGCCGGTGGATCGGATCTCGAAGCGCATGGCTGACCCGGTATGCGAGTGGACATAAGGATACCTTGCGCTCGAAAAAGGCCCGAGCCGTTAATGGCTTGCCCGGCGCAACACCCTGCGCCGGCTCACATCGCGGTTGCTCCCGACATCCTTGCAGATCACCGGCGGGGTCAGCCGCGCCCCTTAGCCGCGAGCTCGCAAGTTTGGCGCGGGGGCGTGGAGCTGTTGAGGGGGAAAACCCGAGGGCGCCTCGACAGGCATGCGGCAGCCGATATTCTGACCGCATGTACGCAGTTCTCATTCTAGCTTTGGTGCTGTGCCTGATCTCGCCGGCGGGCGCTGCCAGTCGCCGCGACAGCCGAACGCTCGCGCAGGCAGCCTACGTTCTGAGACATGCGCTGCCGATCACTTCGACGAAACTCAAGGTCTTATCGGCAGACCGCGCGCTGCTGACCGGCGGGGATGATGGCGCGGTGATCGTCACGCGGATCAATCACTGCTCGTACTCGATCATGTCGACCCGAGTTGGCGGCTATAGAATCAACTTCAGCCGCCTGTACGGGACGTTCGAGCGTGAGGGGACGGCAGAAGCTGCGCGGATCGTGCTCCCCGGCAATAGCGATGCTGCGTGCTCCCTGCCACTCGACGGTCCCGATCAGTGCGCCTCCACGGTCATGCTGAAGCGCGTGAGCCCACAACAGGAAGCCACTCTGCTTGCAGGCGTGACCTACCTTCTCGACCGAGGCTGCCGCGCATCCGCCGCGCCTGTTGACCGCCCCTAATTCGAAGGCCGGCTCAGCCGCAGCAATCAGCAGCTACGCAGCTCTGCTTCTGGCCGCGATCTTCCAGACCGGCGGCCCCACGTCCGCCCAGGCTTGGCCCGGCAGCCGGAGAAGCGATCGAACACAGTCCGGTCAGGCTCGACGCCGACGACCCGGCTGTCGGTGACCATCAGGGCGCCGGCATACCCGACGCGCAGGAAGCCGTGCTCCGGGCCGACTTCAGCAGTGGGCATGCCGGCTTTTAGATGCTCATGCGCCACGATGATCCCAACCTTTTCGAGCCGGCGCACGACGCCCTGAACGCTGCCTGTCTCAGGGCTTAGAGTCTTGATCATGTCGCTCGCGGCAAGCCGACCAGCTTTTTCGCCTCGAGTGGCAGGAGAAGGCGAGCCGCTCTTCGGCGGCATGGATCGGGATTGTCTCACCCGTTGGAGCCGGTACGCGCCTCGATTCGGCGTCAGGATGACCGGCGGCGATTAGAAAACGCGTGCGGTCTGACGCAAGCAAGCCTTAAGCCTAACGGTCTATATGTCGGCTATCGCGTTGCATTCCGATATTGACCATGACTCTCGCACTATTTGCTGCCCTGATCGCCGGGGCAGTGTGTCTCGGGATGATCTCTGCGCTCGTGCCGCTTCAGCGCCCGCGGCAAGAGATCGAGTTGGCGGATCTTAACGAGGACGAGTTCTTCGACATCGGAGGCCCCATTATCGATTTGCAGGCTACGCGCTGAAAGCGCCTCTTGCGAGCCAGCCGTTCGTCGGTCGACGGGGCACTAAAAGGCGCGCCGCGGCAAACCGGACAGATCAAAACGAGAGGTGCTTCGTGGACCCTCAACCCTTCACCATCGAGACCGAGGCCGAGGCCCAGACGTATCTGGCCGATCTCCTCAGGAACCCAAAGAATCGGTCGATGAGCGAGATTGCAAGACACTGCGCCCTGCGAATCCGCGACCAAAAGATCAAAGCATTTTTTCTAACCGAAGGCGCCACGATGCTTGCCGAGATGAAGGGATAGCGCCGAGACAAGGAAACCCGCGCCGGCGGACCGGGCGGGTTGAGGATCGACACTTGAGGTCTCGATAGCGGAGTGGCGAAACGCCCGGACCGTTAGGCGGCCTTGTGTCGGCCCTTCCGCTCTGGCTGAGCCACTTCGTCAATCAGCGCAGCCATTGCACCGGGTCGGCCGAGGCCGATCGCCTTGGCGAGAGCAGAACGCTGTTCAGCGTAGCTCGGGGCCACCATCGGATAATCTGCCGGCAAGCTATAGCGCTCGCGATAACTGCGCGGATCCGAGCCGTGACTGGTCAGGTGGCGCTTCAGCGTCTTGTAGGTCTTGCCGTCGATGAAGCTGACGATACCATCTTGGCGGACAGACTTGCGAATCTGGGCTGCGCTCGGCTTCTCGACCTCGGCCTGCAGGACAGCGCCAGTCGAAGGGTTTGGGGTGCCGGAAACGAGGCTGGCGATCGCGCCGTGCACAGTCCGGATCAAGTCAGGCAGTTCGGCAAGGGGAACTGAGTTGTTCGATACGTAGGCGGCAACGATGTCGCCGGCCAGCTCTATGATGCCAGCGGCGTGGTCAATGTTTTCGCTTGTCACTTTAATCCTACGACTTTTGATGGCTCGGGCAGACATGCCGCACGGCACGCTCATAGCCATATCGTGCTGAAAAAAGCAATATGCTTGGTATCAATACTTGGGCTAGATAAAGAAATCCTAAGAATCTGTCGTGCACGCGGCATTGTGCAATACCGGAAGGCGACATGCGTGTCCTCACGCATCATCGTGCACGGATAACCCAAAAAGCCCCGCGCGGCAGTGCCGGCGGGGCTGAAGTCGGGAGGAGCAACGGCGTCGCAAGCGGCGGGCCAGACGGCACGAATGAGCCGACACGGCTGAAGCCCGGCAAGCGGATGGATGCCCAAAAGAATGGAGGAAGCCCCTGAGACACGTCTGCTCGGAGATGCCCATCCGGCGCAGCACCTCCGCGGTCGACGTCCCGGTCTCGGCCTGCTTCAGTGCGAAGGCGATCTGCTCTTCGGTGAACCTGCTCTTCTTCACGGCTCTGCTCCTCCCGTCAGGGTCTTACACAACCGGAAAACTCGCGCTCACGCCGGACCAACGCGATAACGGGACGTTAATGAGATCGAGCAGCCAGGCATTGTCGGGCATGTGTATCTCGCCCCGGCGGGGCGACCAGGGTCCACCCTCGAACACACGTGGCACGCTGCATGCCGCCGGCGGACTTGTGCGTCCGGCAAGAGCCGGCCCGCGAACAGGCTCGCGCCGTCGCGGCTCAGCGCGGTTGGGCCTAGCCGCCGGTTCGCGGGCGGTCCAAAAAACGACTGATCCGTTTAGGCCCTCGGCATGGTCGATGCAGAGGGGTTCTGGTGGCCGGCCGCCCCGGCTTCGGTGAACGGGAACTCAGCATGCTGCCGGAGGAAGTAGCCAAGTCGCCGATCCGCGGCGGGCGCGTCGCGATCGCCGGGCTCGGCACCGTCGGCCGGGCTGTGGCGCGCGCGCTCGACAGGGGCGCCATACCTGGCCTGAGCCTGACCACCGTGGCGGTCCGCGATGCCGCGAAAGCCCGGGCCGAGCTCGCGGCGCTCGACGCGCCGCCCGAGGTCGTCACCGCATTCGACGCCCTGGAGCCGTCGGCCGACATCGTGCTGGAATGCGCGCCGTCCCAGCACCTCCCGGCGATCGTGCGGCCGTTCGTGACGGCGGGCAAAACCGCCGTTGTGTTGAGCTGCGGGGCGCTGCTCGAGCACGAGGACCTCATGGAGACCGCCCGCGCCCACGGCGGTCAGATTGTCGTCCCGACCGGCGCCTTGCTCGGCCTCGACGCCGTGACGGCCGCAGCGGAGGGGACGATCCACACCGTGCGGATGATTACCCGCAAGCCCGTGCGCGGCCTCGTCGGCGCACCCTACCTCGTGGAGAACGGCATCGAGATCGCTGGCATCACCGAGCCGATGCGGGTCTTTTCGGGCAGCCCGCGCGAGGCGGCTCGCGGGTTTCCTGCCAACCTCAACGTCGCGGTCGCGCTCTCACTCGCCGGCATCGGCCCGGACCGGACCGAGCTCGAGATCTGGGCCGATCCCGTCCTCGATCGCAACACCCACCGCATCGAGGTCGAGGCTGACTCAGCGCGGTTCTCCATGACGATCGAGAACGTGCCGACCGACGAGAACCCTCGTACGGGCCGCATCACGGCTCTGTCGGTCATCGCCTACCTGCGCAAGCTCGCCGCCCCCCTCCGAGTCGGCACCTAATGGACCGGCTGAGCTGGCACAGCCCGTGCTGCCAGTCGGCTGCGCCCGGGCCAGCGTCCGCGCGCGGATGCCCTCTCAGACCCGGAGCGGTTCGTGACATCGACGAGCGACGAGATCCCGTCCGAGATCGAACGGGCGACGATGCGGCGTGTCACGCTTCGGATCATGCCGCTGCTGATGCTGGGCTTCCTCGTCGCCTTCATCGACCGGGTCAACGTCGGCTTCGCGGCGCTGCAGATGAATGCCGATGCCGGCCTATCCGCGTCGGTCTTCGGCCTAGGCGCGGGTCTATTCTTCGTCGCCTACTTTTTGTTTGAGGTGCCCTCGAACCTGATGCTCGAGCGGTTCGGCGCCCGCCTGTGGCTGGCCCGGATCATGATCACTTGGGGGTTCATCTCGGCGGCCACCGCGCTCGTCATCGGGCCGATCTCATTCTGCGCGGTGCGCTTCCTGCTCGGTGCGGCGGAAGCCGGCTTCTATCCCGGCGTGATCTTCTACCTGACGCACTGGTTCCCGAAGGTCTATCGCGCCCGGGTGATCGCCCTCTTCGCGGTGGCTGTTCCCCTGTCGAACTTCGTCGGCTCGCCGCTCTCAGCGGCGCTACTCGGGCTCGACGGCTGGCTGGGCCTGCGCGGCTGGCAGCTCATGTCGATCGTCGAGGCCGCGCCCGCCGTGATGCTCGGGCTCCTCGTCCTGAGGTATCTTCCGGAAGGGCCGGATCGGGCGACTTGGCTCGACGAGGGGCAGCGCGGCTGGCTCACCGGACGCTTGGAAGCCGAGCGCGCGGAGCAGCCAATGGTCCGATCGTCCGTCTGGCGAGTCATCCTCGATTGGCGCGTGCTCGCCGCGGGCTTGATCTTTGCTGGAAGCGTCGGCGCGAGCGCGTGTCTGTCGATCTGGCAGCCGCAGATCTTCAAGTCCCACGGCCTCTCAACCATGGAGATCGGCCTGCTCAACTCGGTGCCATTCGGAGTCGCGGCTGGGCTGATGGTGCTCTGGGCCCGACGCTCGGACCGCATGGGGGAGCGGGCGTGGCATGTCGCCGGGCCGCAGGCGCTCACGGCGCTCTGCCTCGCGGCGGCACTGGCCGCACAGGGATTCGGGCCGACGGTCGCGATCCTGTTCTTGGCGATCCTGGGGACCTACGCCGTCAAGGGCCCGTTCTGGGCAATGGTCACGGAATGGCTGCCGCCGGGCGCGTCTGCGGCCGGGATTGCGCAGATCAACGCCATCGGCAATCTCGGCGCCTTCGTCGGGACGTACCTGATGGGCGTGATCAAGGACGCGAGCGGCAGCTACGCGCTGGGCCTGCTGCCGCTCGCCCTGGTCACGGCCACAGGCGCCGCGCTGGCGTTGGGATTGGGCCGCACGCGCCCCCCGCTGGTCCCCGTCCTGAGGGGCGAGCGGGCGTAGAAGGCAAAGCACGGCCCGCGGGCGGAAACCCGCGAGGCGGCATGGGGTGCAAGGCTCAGCTTGGATCACCGTCCGCTCTGCGCCATGTGGTCGTCGGCCCGCCATCGATATCCGGGATCACTTACCCAAGTAACCGAACGGCTATGCCACGAAGCGAAGCGTCTCAATGCCACCGTATCCGATAGCTTCGAGGCAGCGCTCAGACGGGGGATGGCGTGACCGCCGCGCAGGCGGACAGCGACCGGACGACACCCATCGTTTGTAGCGTGCGGCGCTCCGTGCTTCAAAATACGGGCCATCCCGTCGGTTCGCGAGATCGCGGGCGTCGCGCCCGAGGAAAGATGCCCCTTGCCGAGTTCAGCTTCTGTCCATCGCATGCTGCATGGCTGTGCTGAGTCCTCCAGGGCGGACATCCCGATTTTCCTGGGCGTTCAATGAATCAGGCCAACACTCGTTGACGCGCAAAGCGTCGAGAACGTTGGTACTACCTTCCTCTGCCGAGCCATGCCGACGCAGCTTGGCGTCAGGACAAACGCGAGCGTCTGCCGAGCTTCGATCAACTCATGCAATGGGCGCGTAGCGACGCTTGAGACGACTCTCCCCGCGATGGCGGATAGGCCGGGGCTTTCAGGACGCGCTCGCTTCTGCCGAGGCAAGGAAAGCCCGCACGGTGTCGCGGAGAAAGGCCGCATCGGCTGGGTTGGTCGAGGGATTGCCGGCGCGGTGGCCCCAGAGGCTCGGGATCGGCCGCAGGACGGCATCGCGCAGGTGCGGCAGTTCGGCGACGTTGTCGGCGACGCGGAAGTAGAGATCGGTCGCACCCGGCATCAGCAGCAGCCGGGCCGTGATCGCGCCCAGCGCCTGCGCGAGGTCGCCGCCGTAGCGCGGGTCGCGGCTGATGTCGCCCGCATCCCAGGTGTGGAGCTGCGCGTACAGATCGGCTGCCGGACGGCGGCCGAAGCGCTCCTCCCAGTCGGTGCGCAGAAAGGTGTCGAGGTCCGGGGCGCCGAGGGCGGTGCGGTGCAGGTCTGCCCGGTAGAAATCCTGGCTGAGCGCCCAGCCCGCGTAGATGCGCCCGAAGGCCCGGAGCGCCGCGGCGGGCTCGGCCGAGAAGCGGCCGGCGCCGCGATGTTCCGGCGCGGCCTCCAGCACCGTCATGAGGCCCTTCAGGAACACGCGGTTGTGGGTGGCGGTCCGGGCGCTGCCGCAATTGATCACCGCGCGGGCGACCTGCTCGGGAAACAGCGCCGCCCAGTGGTAGGCCTGCTGCGCCCCCATGGACCAGCCATAGACGGCGTGCAGACGCGCAATCCCCCACACTTCGGCGAGAAGGCGGCGCTGGGCGTGGACGTTGTCCCAGGCGGTGACGAGGCCGGGCCAGTCCGGCGTGTTCGACGGGCTCGACGACAGGCCGTTGCCGAACATGTCCGGGATGACGATGAACCAACAGCTCGGATCGAGCACCCCATCGGGCCCGATTAGCCATTCCAGGTCTGTATGCTGGGCCGAATAGCTCGTCGGATAGAGCACGACATTGTCCCGGGCGGCGGACAGCGTCCCATGCGTCTTCCAGCGCAGCTGCGCTCTCGGCAGCACCGCGCCCGACTGTAGCGTCAGGTCGCCGAGGTCGAAGGTTCCGGTGGCCGTCGCCCAACCGCTCACGGGCGCAGCATCCGCACGATTCCGACATGCCAGTGGGCGTAGTCTCGCTGGCGCATGCCGAGGCACAACGCCGCGCGGGCGACTGGCAGGCGATAGAACAGGATCGGCGGGTGGAGGCGATGCTCGGCGTGGAAGGGCATGTTCCACATGAGGAGCCGCATGAGGCCTTTGGTCAAGGCCGTGCGCATGTTGGTCGGGCCATTGTCGTCGATCGTGCGGAGTGTGTGCTCGGTTGGGAGGCAGAGCCGCATGAACGGCTACTCGAAGATCCGCGGCCCGATCCCCATTCCAGGGGTCCGAGCGCCATACCGACCAGACGGCCCCGGCCAGCATCAGAACATGCGCGTCGAGGCGGACGGCATCGCGCCTGTCCGAGGTGAGCGTCCGAGGTGAGCGACAGCACCGTCACCTCTGAGCCGGTGAGAACCCGTGCGCTCGTGGAAGCCGCTCGTTCCCTGAACCGTGTGCCCGCCTCGAAGACGCGCGAATACGGGATCATCCATGACGATCCCTCCGATCGTATACCGGCACCCCCGCATGCCGGCTCGAACGCGATCGCCAGCCGACGCGCGATCGGCTTGGTATCCGGCTTGCCTCTGCGGCCCAGGCAAAGGGCGAATGCGAAATGAGACGATCCTGGTTTTCCGGCCTATTCGCGGCCGTGGCGCTGCTCGCGCCGGGCTCCGCGGGCGCGGAAACGACGCTGAAGGCGGTGTTGGAAGCCGAGATCGTCACCCTCGATCCCTACTTCACCACGGCGTACATCACGCGAACCTTCGGCTTCATGGTCTACGAGACGCTGTTCGCGCCGGACGCGACGGGCGTGTTCCGGCCGCAGATGGTCGACACATGGTCGGTGACGGATGACCGACTCACCTGGCGCTTCACCTTGCGCGACGGGCTGCGCTTCCACGACGGCGCGCCGGTCCGGGCCGCCGACTGCGTCGCCTCGCTGCGGCGCTGGGCGGCTCGCAGCGCGCTGGGCGGCCGGCTCATGGACGTGACGGCTGCCCTCGACGCCGTGGACGACCGGACCTTCGTGCTGACGCTGCGAGAGCCCTACGGCCTCGTCCTCGACACACTGGGCACGACGTCGAGCCCCACGCCGTTCATCATGCCGGCGCGGCTCGCCGCAACGCCCCCGACGACGCAGCTCTCTGAGGTCGTGGGATCCGGTCCGTTCATCTACGACCGCGCCGCGCACGTCCCCGGCGACCATATGCTCCTGCGCCGGAACTCCGACTATCGGCCACGTCCCGAGCCGGCCGACTTCTTGGCGGGCGGCAAGGTCGTGAAGGTCGACGCCCTCGACATCCGCGTCATCCCCGACGGGGCGACGGCGGCGGGCGCCCTCGGCGTGGGCGAGATCGACTACATGCAGTATGCGCCCTTCGACCTGATCGCTCAGATGGAGTCCAAGAAGGGCTTGGCAGTGATGAACTTCACCGGCCCGCACAGGTTCACGGGCCACTATCGCATCAACACGGCGTCCAAGCCCTTCGACGACCCGGCCATCCGGCGCGTGCTGCTGCGGCTCGTCGACCAGCGCGAGGTCCTCGACGGGTTCGGCCTCGACCCGCGCTTCTCGCAAACCTGCGACGCTTTCTTCATCTGCGGCTCGACCTACGAGACGCATGTCGGGACGGACCTCTTGCACGACCCTTCGGTGGCGGCGGCACGGTCCGCTCTGAAGGAGACCGCCTACAAGGGCGAGCCGGTGATCGTGATGGTGGCCAACGATCTCGAGGCGGCGCGCGTGTCCTCGACCATCTTGGCCGATCGGCTGAAGGAGGCCGGCTTCACCGTCGACCTGCAGGTGATGGATTGGGCAGCCCTGCTCGCCAAACGCACCAAGAAGGCCGGCTGGGGCCTCTTCGGCATCCATGCGCTCGGGCTCGATCTCAGCTCGCCTTTGACCAACTCCGCGATCAACTTCAACTGCAAGGACGCGGCGAGTTCCGGGTTCATGTGCGACCCGCGCATGGTTGGCTTGTTCGACCGTTTCGCCCGCGAGCCTGATCTGAACAAGCGGCGCGCCATCGCAGGGGAGATCCAGACCATCGTCTACGGCGAGGGCCTAGTCGTCCCGTTCGGCCAGTTCGCGCAGCCCGCGGCTTACCGGACCTCGCTCACCGGTCTGATCCCCTCCGCTATCCCGCTCTTCTGGAACGTCGAGAAGCAATGAGCGCAGCCCCGTACGATATCGTCGTGGTCGGCGCAGGCTCCGCCGGGGCGGCTTTGGCAGCTCGCCTCTCGGAGGATCCGCGCCGCCGGGTGCTCCTGCTGGAAGCTGGACGCGACTGGCGCTCCGCCGATGCGCCGCCGGCGCTGCGCTCGGCCAACATCATCCCGTTCATGTATGACCCGGCCCATCAGGCGGACTGGCAGTGGCCGGGACTGATGAGCCGGCGGACCCGTGCGCAGGAGCCCCGGTTCTACTGGCGCGGTCGCGCGCTCGGCGGCAGTTCGACGGTGAACGCGCAGATCGCGATCCGCGGCGTTCCCGCGGCCTTCGATGCCTGGGCGGATCAGGGATGCTCCGGCTGGTCAGCCGCGGATGTGCTGCCTCTCTTCGACCGGATCGAGGACGATGCCGATTTCGGCCCGGAGGACAGCTGCCGTCGCGGCGGTCCGCTCCCCGTGTATCGCGCGAAGCCGGATGCCTGGGGCGCGGTGGATCTGGGGCTCCGCGCGGCCGCCCTCGCAGCCGGCCATCCCTGGAAGGCGGATCTCAACGCGCCGACGGGCGAGGGCGTCTCGTGCAACCCGATCAACAGCCGCAACGGTCACCGGGTCACCACCAATGACGGCTACCTGGAACCGGCGCGCGACCGGCCGAACCTCGAGATCCGCTGCGAGGCCCTGGTCGACTGCGTCCTGTTCGAGGGCCACCGGGCCGTCGGCCTGCGCGTCCGCTTCGGTGCGGGGCCCTGGATCGAGATCCATGGCCGCGAGATCGTGCTGTGCGCCGGTGCCGTCCACAGCCCGGCGATCCTGATGCGCTCCGGGATCGGCCCGGCCGAGCCGCTTCGCGCCCTCGGCATTCCCGTCCGGCAGGCGCACGAGGCTGTCGGCCGCAACTTCATGGACCATCCGATCCTGCGGGCGACGCTGGATCTGAAGCCGGGCCATCGGGCGCTCGGCTCGGATGCGCGCCACACCAACTGTTGCGTCACGTACTCGAGTGGCCTCGCGGGCGGCGGCGAGCGCGACATGATCTTCGTCGCCTACAATCATCGGACCCTGACCGGTCCGGAACCGACGCCGCAGGGCGCCGTCGGCGTCGGGCTCTACGACGCGTTCTCGCGCGGGACGCTGCACCTCACCGCGCCCAATCCGGAAGCCAACCCGATCATCGAGGAGAACATGCTCGATGACCCGCGCGATCGCCTGCGCATGCGCGACGCGGTGCGCCGTCTCGCAGGCCTCACCGCGCATCCGGCCCTGGCCGGTCTCGCGACGGCGATCCGGTTCGGTGAGAGCCCGCTCGCGATCGGCGACGCCGCGCGCCTTCCGGACGACGAGCTCGATGCCCTGATGCTTGCCGAGGCCGGCGACATCCAGCACGCGGCCGGCACGTGCCGCATGACCGGCTGGCAGGACGCATCCGGAGTCGTCGATCCCGATCTCAAGGTTCGCGGAATCGACGGATTGCGGGTGTGCGACGCCTCCATCATGCCGAGCGATTGTCGGGCCAACCTGCACTTCACCTGCGTGATGATCGGCGAAAATCTTGCTCGACGGATGTCGAAGAGCAATTCCTAGTCAGAGCCGGATCGCCTTGCGCAGAACTGTCGGCATTCGATCGACGCGTCTTTGCGCCCCCCGCGGCGCGGCCGATCATGGACGAACGATCGCCGTTGAAGCGTAGCATTTGATCGGCTCTTCTTGTCCATTGCGGCGGCATGGATCAGACATTCTCGCTGCTTTCCGAGCTTGCAGACCGGATTTCATATCGAATGGTGCGCTATCTCCGCGAATGAGGGCGCGGTTTGGCAGCCAACTTGCTTGAGCGAATGCCCGACGGCAGCGGCCCCAGGATCTTGTGCTTCGACAGTCGCCCTTTCTCGGCACGCGCCCGACTCCCTCATCGACTCCCGCGGAGCTCGTATGCCTCAGCCCTGGTCGCCCCTGCTCCATCGGCGCTCGATCCTGAGAGGAATGACCGGCCTAGCGGTTGGCGCGGCATGGGCGCCGACCTCCGCGCGTGCCGCAGGACTCAAGACCGTCCGCTTCAGCGAGGCCGTCCACAACCTTGGCTACATCAACCTCTACGTCGGGATTCACGCCGGCATCTTCGAGAAGAACGGCCTCGCCCTGCAGGTGAGCGCCGCCGGGGGCGACACCCAGACCTTCGCGGCCGTGCTGGGGGGCTCGGCGGATTTCGCCATCGGTGACCCCACGATGGTGGTGATCTCGCGTGAGAACGGCGGGCCCGGGATGGTGGTCGGCACCGTTGTTCAGCGAGCCCACTACTTCGCGGTCTCGAAGTCGGTCGATCCCTTCACCGATCCGAAGGGCTTCAAGGGCAAGCGGATCGCCACCTCGCCGGAACCGAACACCAACTTCAGCGTGACCAAGCGCCTCATCGAGAGCAATGGGATGAAGCTCGGCGTCGACGCGACGATCGTGCCGGTGAGTCCCGGAACCGAGATCGCCGCCATGCTCGCCGGCGCGGCCGACATCGCGGTCGCCTACCAGCCCGGCGTCGCTCAGGCGGTGGCGCAGGGTGCAAAAATCGTGTTCGATTTCTCGAACTACGTCGGGCCGTTCTGCAATACCGGGATCATGGTGCTGCCCGGAACGATCCAGAAGGATCCCTCGACCGTGCAGGCCCTGGTGACAGCCTTCGAGGAGGCCGGGCGCAGAACCTACAGCGATCCCGATTATGCCAAGAAGGTCGCGCGGCTGGAATTTCCGGACCTCCCGGGCGACGTCGTGGACGCTGCCATCGATGCGGAGCTGAAGTATAAGATCCCCGCTTCCAGCGTCGTGACCGAGAAGGACGCCTGGGAAAGCCTGATGAGCATGCAAAGATATCTCGGGAATATCAAAGGCACGCTCACCTTCGATCAGGTCGTCGACAATACGTTCGCCGACAAGGCCGCAAAGCGCGCCGGCTGAACGGCGCCCCCGTGTCCGAAGGTACTCTGCAAGCGGTGGGCCGCCCCGGGTCTCCCGTGCCTCCGCTCTCCGTCGAGCATCTCGCCAAGGCGTATCGGACGGGCGGTCGCATCCTGCCTGTCGTCGGTGATCTCACCTTCGCGCTCGCCCGAGGAGAGATCGTCGCGATCGTCGGCCCCTCGGGCTGCGGGAAGACCACGCTCCTCAACGCCGTCTGCGGTCTCACGCCGGCGGACTCGGGCCGCATCCTCTGGAACGGCGTGCCCCTCGACCGGCGCGGCCGCACGCCCAGCGGGATCGGCTACATGCTGCAGAAGGATCTTCTGCTGCCCTGGCGCACGGCCCTCGACAACGTGAAGCTCGGCACCGAACTGCGAGGGATGCCGCGCGGTCTGGCCGACGAGCGGGCGCGCGCGCTCCTCGACCAGCTCGGTCTGCACGGTTTCGCTGGGGCCTATCCCGCGACCCTGTCGGGAGGCATGCGCCAGCGGGTGGCGCTTGCCCGCACCCTGATCAACGATCCGGAGGTCCTGCTGTTCGACGAGCCCTTCGCGGCGCTCGACTTCCAGACGAAGCTGCTGATCGAAGCCGACACGGTGCGGCTCGTGCGCGACGGCGGCAAGTCCGTGCTCCTGATCACGCACGACATCGAGGAGGCCGTCTCGATTGCCGACCGGGTCCTCGTGCTGAGCGGGCGGCCGACCACCGTCAAGGCCGCCTACACGATCGACCTCGACTGTGCGCCCGACGACATGATCGGGGCCCGGGAGAGTGCCGGCTTCGGCGACTACGTCCGCCAGATCTGGGCCGATCTCGATATCCCACGCACCACGGTCGGCGGCGCCGGTCGTGGCATCAGCCGCGCTGCAGCGAGGTCCTGAGATGTCGGATGCCGCGACCGGACCGGCAACCGTGATCGGGACGAGCCGGGATGCCCCGCCCGCACCGCCGCGCGACGGTGCGCGCCTGCGCTCAGGCGCGCTCGTCCTGCTGGTGCAGATCGCACTTCTCGCAGCCCTGCTGGCGGCCTGGGAATGGCAGACCCGCCAAAGCCCGCAATCCTCTTTCCTGTTCGGCTCGCCCTCGGCGATCAGCCGGTTCCTCTGGCAGGGTCTCGCCGACGGCACGCTCCTGCGCGATGCGGGCGTGACGGCCCTCGAGACGGGGCTCGGGTTCCTCATCGGCAACATCGTGGGCACGCTCGCCGGCCTATCGCTCTGGTACTCGACCTTCGTCTCGCGGGTCGTCCAGCCCTTCATTGTCGCAATCGGCTCGATCCCGATCATCGCGCTCGCCCCGATCATCATCATCTGGTTCGGGACGGGGCTCGCCTCGAAGGTCGCGATGTCGACGCTCTCGGTCGTCGTGGTCGCCCTCGTGACCTCCTACAAGGGCGCGCTCGGCGTCGACCCGGACCAGATCAACCTCATGCGGACCCTCGGCGCGCGGAAGCCGCAGATCTTCGCCAAGCTCGTGGTGCCGTCGAGCCTCGCCGATATCTTCGCTGGCCTGAAGCTCACCGTCGGCTTCGCGCTGATCGGTGCCATCGTCGGCGAGTTCATGTCGTCGTCCGTGGGCCTGGGCCACGCCATCTTCCAGGCAGGATCCCTCTACGCGATCCCGAAGGTCTTCGCCGCCCTGGTCGGCACGATCGCGCTGGCCCTTATCCTGACCTTCCTGGTCGGCCGGGCCGAGCGGCTGCTCATGCCCTGGCGGGATCGTCACTGACCCACGCCACCCCTGGACATCAACGCCATCGTTATCAGGAGCCCCGTGTGACGCAGCGCATCAGCAAGCAGGGAACGATCAAGTACGCCCTCTCGGGCGACGAGCCCTTCGTCGCGACGATCGCACCGGGCGAGATCGTCACGGTCGAATGCGTGATCAACATCGGTGACGGCGTCATCAGGGAACTCGGGCAGAACCTGACCGAGGCCGACGTCACATTCCCGTTCGTGAATGGGGCAACCGGCCCGATCGAGGTCGCGGGCGCGAAGCCGGGCGACATGCTGAAAATCGAGATCCTCGACATGGAACTCGGCCAGCGCGGCTACAGCTCCCTCTGGCCCGGGCACGGCATGTTCCCGGACTGGGTGCGCCGCAAGGAATGGGGCATCCGGACCAAGGTCGTCGACGTGCACGACGGCCATGTGATTTGGAATGACCGGCTCCGGCTGCCGGTAAAGCCGATGGCGGGCGTCATCGGCGTCGCGCCGGTCCACGGCGCGGTCCTGACGGTCGACAACGGCACGCATGGCGGCAACCTCGACGTTCAGGAGGTCACCACCGGCAATACCGTGATGCTGCGGGTCGAAAAGACCGGCGCGCATTTCTTCATCGGCGATTGTCACGCGCTTCAGGGCGACGGCGAAGCGGTCGGCATGGGAGCGATCGAGATCGGTGCGAACGTGACCCTGCGGGTGAGCCTCGTGCCAGCGCCGGCGCGGCTCGGCCACCCGCGGATCGAGACGCCCACGCATATCTGCACACTCGGCTGCGCCCGCCCGCTCGAGGACGCGATGCGCATCGCCTTCGCCGACATGATCTACTGGCTCGCCGATGAGTGGAACATCCCCGAGCCGGAGGGTTATCTGCTGCTCGCGCAGATCGCCGAGGCGCGCTGCACGCAGATGGTCAATCCGAAATACACGTACATCTGCAAGGTGCCGAAGTCGATCCTTGCGGCATTCCAGTGAATTCATGGGCAGATCCGCCATCCGATGATGGGCCGGACCCGAACCGCTGATTTTCGTAGTTCATCGCGCCCGCTGCAGGGCACCGGGGCTGCGCAGCGGGGCATCGACCTTGGTCAATAATGTGCAGAATATTTATTCTACCCTGAGGGATGATGGATTGAAACTACAAAGAAATGTTTCATGTCACGCAATATAACACTCAATCCGGAAGCATACATGGCACGCGTATTGCGAAATGCCGGGACGCTTCAGGAGTCCTCTGGCTTGTCCCGCACGTTCGACGCGACTGATCTCTCCCGCCGCACGATTCTGGCGCTTCCCCTCGGCCTCGCAGCGGCCGCGAGCGGCGCGCGCGCCGCCGAACCGAAACGCGGGGGCACGATGGTGATGATCGTCCATCCCGAGCCCTCGACCCTCGCGCATTACGCGGTGTCGGCGGGCAACATCCCGCCGATCGCCACCCAGGTCTACGAGGGTCTGTGCACCTACGACTGGGACCAGAACCCGCAGCCGAACCTCGCGAAGTCCTGGGAGGTCGCGCCCGACGGCAAGACCATCACGTTCAAGCTTCAGGAAGGCGTGACCTTCCACAACGGCAAGCCGTTCACCAGCGCCGACGTGCAGTACTCCTTCATGGAGATCCTGAAGAAGTACAATCCGATCGCGCCGGTCATGCTCGCGGAGCTGGTCGCCGTCGACACGCCGGACCCGATGACCGCTGTGCTGCGGCTCGCCAATCCCGCGCCCTACATCATGAAGGCGCTTTCCGGGCGCGACCTGCCGATCCTGTGCCGCTCCGTCTTCGAGGGCACGGACGTCCTCCAGAACCCCAGCGCCAACAAGCCGATCGGGACCGGCCCGTTCAAGTTCGCGAGCTGGGAGCGCGGCCAGTTCGTGCGCCTCGATCGCAACGAGACCTACTGGAAGCCCGGCCTGCCGTATCTCAACCGGATCGTCGCCCGGTTCATCCCGGACGCGGCCACGCGCTCGGCAGCCATGGAGGCGGGAGAGGCGCATTTCGCCGGGTACAGCGCGGTGAACTACGCCGATCTCGCGCGGATGAAGACCAACCCGATCCTCGACCTGACGACCAAGGGCTACGAGATGACGCCGGCCCAGAGCGTTCTGGAGCTGAACGGCCGCCACCCGCATCTCCAGAAGAAGGAAGTGCGCCAAGCGATCGCCTACGCCATCGACCGCAAGGTCATCCTCAAGGACGTGATGTTCGGCTACGGCCAGCCCGCCACCGGCCCGCTCAGCCGCAAGTTCAAGACCGCCGGCCTCTACACCGACGACGTGCGCCAGTACGATGTGCCCGACCGTCTGGACATCGCCAACCGGCTGCTCGACGAAGCCGGCGCCCCGCGCGGCGCGGACGGGACCCGCTTTGCCCTGCACCTGGAGGTCAATTCCTTCGGCGAGCAGTGGCTGCGGCAGGCCGAGTACCTGAAGCAGGCGCTGGCCGGCGTGGGCATCGCCGTGACGCTGCGCTCAGAGGACACCGCGACCTGGCTGCGGCGCGTCTACACCAACTACGATTACGACCTGAACGAGCCGTTCCTCAGCCAGGGCGTCGACCCGGTCTACGGGCTGAACAAGCAGTTCCTTACCAGTCAGATCCGCAAGGGTGTGACCTTCGTCAACGACACCTTCTACAGCAATCCCGAGGTCGATCGCATGCTCGGCGAGGGCGCGCGCGAGCCGGATGCGGAGAAGCGCGCCGCGCTCTACAAGAAGGTCCAGCAGGTCCTGGCGGAGGACAGCCCGATGATCTGGCTGATCGACGTGCAGTACGTCAGCGTCTTCAACCGGCGCCTCAAGGACCACACGACCGGCCCCCTCGGAACCCAGCAAGCCTTCGAGCGGGCCTGGATGGACAAGTAGTCCCGTGCGGCTCGCGCGTTTCCTCGGTTACCGGCTGCTGCTGGCGATCCCGGTGGTGCTCGGCATCGTCGTGCTCAACTTCTTCCTGATCCACCTCGCGCCCGGCGATGCGGCCTCCGTGCTGGCGGGCGAGAGCGGGGCGGCCAGCCCCGAATACATGGAGCAGCTGCGCCACAAATTCGGCCTCGACCGGCCACTTGCCACGCAGTTCGGCGTCTACCTGCTGAACATGCTCCACCTCGATCTCGGCTACTCGTTCCGCAACGACAGCCCGGTTGGGAGCCTGATCGTCGACCGGCTCTGGCCCACCGGGCTGCTGATGCTGACCGCCTTCGCGGCCGCGTTGCTGATCGGCACGCTCCTCGGCCTCGTGGCCGCGACCGGGCGGAATTCCTGGCGCGACGCGGTCATTTCTCTCGTCAGCCTCGTGGCCTACGCAACCCCGGGCTTCTGGCTCGGGCTGATGATGATCGTGGTCTTCGCCATCCGTCTCGGCTGGCTGCCCACCAGCGGCTACGACACGGTCGGCGCCGACAACGAGGGCTGGGACGAGGTCTGGGACGTCGGCCGCCACCTCGTCATGCCGGCGGTGGCGCTCGCGCTGTTCTACCTCGCGGTCTACGCGCGGGTGATGCGCGCCTCCGTGCTGGAACAGATCGGCATGGACTACGTCACCACCGCCCGCGCCAAGGGTCAGACCGAGGCGCGGGTGATGGTCGGGCACGTCCTGCGCAACGCGCTGCTGCCGGTGGTCACCATGGCGGGCGTGCAGGCCGGCAACCTGATCGGCGGCTCGATCGTGGTCGAGACAGTGTTCGGCTGGCCGGGGGTCGGCACACTGGCCTTCAACGCGCTCCAGTCGCGCGACCTCAACCTGCTCCTCGGCATCTTCTTCGTCTCGGCCTGCCTCGTCGTGGTGATCAACCTCGCCGTGGACCTCGTCTACGTCTGCCTCGATCCGCGGATGGAGCTGTAGCGATGCAAACGGCCTTGGCGCGGTTCGCAAGCAACCGCCTCGCGCTCGCGGGGGCGGCGGTGCTCCTCGGCCTGATCGCCCTCGTGGCGCTCACGCCACTGCTCTATCCGGGCGATCCGTTCGCGCTCGTCGGCCCGGCCCTCCAGCCGCCGGGCGGCCAGTTTCTGCTCGGCACCGACACGCTGGGCCGGGACGTGGCCGCCGAGATCGCGTACGGCGCCCGCACCTCCCTGATCATCGGCCTCAGCGCCACCGGGGCGGCGATCCTGCTCGGGACCCTGATCGGCGGGCTGGCCGGCTACTACCGGGGCGGCGTCGAGGTCGCGCTGATGCGACTCACGGAGTTCTTCCAGACGATCCCCGCCTTCGTGCTGGCGATCCTGATCGTGGCGATCCTGTCGCCGTCGCTCTTCAGCGAGGTCGTGGCCATCGCGGCCGTCTCCTGGCCCGGCATCGCCCGGCTGGTCCGGGGTGAGTTCGTGGCGCTCGGCGGCCGCGAGTTCGTGCTGGCCTGCGACGGCCTGGGGGCGGGCGACGCGCGCATCGTCTTCCGCCATATGCTGCCGAACTGCACCTCGGCGATCATCGCCGTCGGCACGCTCCTGATCGGCACGGCGGTCCTGATCGAGGCGGGGCTCGCCTTCCTCGGCCTCGGCGATCCCAACGTCATGAGCTGGGGCCTGATCATCAGCTCGGGCCGCGCGGTGCTCCGGTCGGCGTGGTGGATCTGCGCCTTCCCCGGGCTGGCGATCCTGCTGACCGTCCTCGCGATCAACCTCGTCGGGGACGGCCTGAACGAGGTCCTGAATCCGAGGCTCCGAGAGCGATGAGCGACGCCGTCCTCGAGATCGAGAAGCTCACGATCACGCTGCCGCCCGGCGCGGACCGTCCGAATGCCGTCACCGACCTGGATCTGGTCCTGCGGCCCGGCGCGGTCACCTGCCTGATCGGCGAGAGCGGATCGGGCAAGTCGATGGTGGCCCGCGCGATCCTCGGGCTGCTCCCGGGACCGCGCGTGCGTGTGGCCGGCGGGCGCATCCAGTTCGAGGGCGCGGATCTCGCCGCGATCACCGCGCGTCAGATGCGCAAGGTCCGGGGGGCGCGCATTGCGATGATCTTCCAGGAGCCGATGACGGCCCTGAACCCGCTCCACACGATCGGGCGGCAGATCGACGAGGTCCTGCGAATCCACACGACGCTCGGGCGCGCGGACCGCCGGGCGCGCATCCTCGCGCTCCTCGCGAGCGTCCACCTCCCGGACCCGATCCGGCTCCTGCGCTCCTACCCGCACCAGCTCTCGGGCGGCCAGCGCCAGCGGGCGATGATCGCCATGGCGCTGGCGCTGAACCCGCGGCTGCTCATCGCCGACGAGCCGACCACGGCCCTCGACGTCACCACGCAGGCGCAGATTCTCTCCCTCATCCGCGATCTGCAGCGCGAGCACGGCACGAGCGTCCTGTTCATCACGCACGATTTCGGCGTCGTGGCCGACATCGCCGACACGGTGGCAGTCTTGCAGAAAGGCGTCCTGGTCGAGCAGGGGCCAAAAGCCACGGTGCTCGGGGCTCCGAAGCATCCCTACACCCGCGCCCTCATCGCCGCCGTGCCGAAGCTCGTCCCGCCGCCGCGCCGCGCCGCCAGCACCGCACCTCTCGTGGTGGAGGCCAAGCAGGTCGAGAAGACCTACGGCGCCCGCGGCCTTTTCGGGAGCCGCGTCACCCGAGCCCTCGACGGCGTGGACGTTCTGCTTAGGCGGGGCGAGACCCTGGGCCTCGTAGGCGAGAGCGGCTCGGGCAAGAGCACGCTGGCGCGGGCGATCACCCGCCTGATGCCGGTCGATGGCGGCGAAATTCTGCTTGCCGGACACAGCGTCGCCGAGCTGAGCCGCCGCCAGATGCGCCCGCACCGCCGGCGCGTGCAGATGGTGTTCCAAGACCCGTACGGCTCCCTCGATCCGCGCCAGCGCGTGGTCGACATCGTCGCTGAGGGGCCGATCATCCACGGCACCGAGCCCGGGATCGCACGGGTCCAGGCGTGCGAGATGCTGGCGCTGGTCGGCCTCGACCCCTCGGCGGCGCAGCGCTTCCCGCACGAGTTCAGCGGTGGCCAGCGCCAGCGGATCGGCATCGCCCGGGCGCTCGCCATGAAGCCCGAGATCCTGGTGGCCGACGAGCCGGTCTCGGCCCTGGACGTCTCCGTGCAGGCGCAGGTCCTTGCGCTGCTCGCCGACATCAAGGCGCGGCTGCACCTCAGCATGCTGTTCGTGACCCACGATCTCCGGGTCGCTCTGCAGGTCTGCGACCGGATCGCGGTGATGCGGTCCGGTCAGGTGGTCGAGGTCGCGCCCACGGCCGAGATCTTCTTCGCGCCGAAGCACCCCTATACCGAGGCGCTGTTCGCCGCCGTGCCCGGCGCCCAATGGCAGGAACCGATCCCCGCATGACGACCGCGCAGCCCCTCTCGACGGACCCGTTCCTGCCCGGATCGCGCCTCCGCGTCGCCGGATCCGCGACGGGGCCGCTTGCCGGCCTCACCTTCGCCGTCAAAGACCTGATCGACCTCGCGGACACTCCCACGGGAGGCGGAAACCCGGACTGGCCGCGCGTCTACCCGACGCCGGCCCGCCATGCCGGCGTGGTGCAGACGCTGCTCGATGCGGGCGCCTCGGTCGTCGGCAAGACGGTCACCGACGAAGTCTCACTGGGAATTCTCGGCGAGAACGCCCACGACGGCACGCCGCTCAATCCTGCGGCGCCCGATCGGGTGCCCGGCGGCTCGTCCAGCGGCTCGGCCTCCGCGGTGGCCGCGGGCGCCTGCGACTTCGCCCTGGGCACGGATACTGGCGGGTCCGTGCGCGTACCGGCGAGCTTCTGCGGCCTCTACGGCATCCGGCCAACGCACGGCCGCGTCGACTTTTCTGGGATCTGCGTCCAGGCGCCGAGCTCCGATACCTGCGGCTGGTTCGCCCGGGACGCGCGCACCTTCGCGCGGGTCGGCGAGGTGGTGTTCGGCGAAGCTATGCCGGACCACACGCCGCACACGCTGCTCGTGGCCGCCGACGCGCTCGGCTTCGCCGATGCCGCCGTGCAGGAGGCGCTGGCCCCGCAGGTCGACCGCTTGGCCGCCCTGATCGGCAACCGCCGCGACGTGACCCTTGCGCCGCAGGGCTTGTCCGTGTGGCAGCGGGCGCAGCGCGTCCTCCAGAGCAGCGAGGCGTGGCAGACCTTCGAACCCTGGCTCGATGCCTGCAATCCACGCATGGCCTTCGCGGTCGCCCGATCGTTGATCCAGGGCTCGATGATAACCGATGCCGAGCGCAGCGCTGCGAGCCTGATGCGGATCGAGGCCCGGGCGCGGCTCGCGCGGCTTCTGTCCCCCGGCACGATCCTGTGCCTCCCGACCACCCCGTTCCCGGCGCCCCTGCGCGGGCTGCCGCTCGGCGCGCTGCATCCTCTGCGCGAGCGCATCGCCTGCCTGACGAGCCACGGCGGCCTCACCGGCGTCCCGCAGGTCAATCTGCCGGGCGCACTTGTCGACGGCGCTCCGGTCGGCCTGTCGATCCTAGGTGCCCGTGGAGCCGACCTCGACCTGCTCCGTACCGCCGTCGCCCTGGAGGGCTGAATGGACGCGACTGTGAACCGCCCCGAGGTCGTGGCCGAGATCACCGCCCTGTTTGAGCGCTACGAGCGGGCGCTCGTCGAGAAGGATGTCGCCGTTCTCGATGAGACCTTCTGGGACAGTCCGCACACGATCCGCTTCGCCCTCCACGAGAACTGCTACGGCTTTGCCGAAGTCCACGCCGCACGCGTCGCAGCCGATCCGCCGCCGGGCGGGACCAAGGAGGCGCGAATCCGGCTGGAGATCCTGACGCTCGGGAGCGATTTCGCCACGGTCAATCTGGAATTCAAGCCGCGCGGCAAGGCCGGCATCGGGCGTCAAAGCCAGACTTGGATGCGTCTACCCGACAGCGGTTGGAAGGTGGTGTCAGCTCACGTGTCAATCATGCCGGCTGCGGATTGCTCATAGGCTCTTAGGCGGGCTGCTTTCCTGTCAGTTTTTTCTCCGAAGCAGCCATTCCGCTATCGACCACATCCGGCCAACGTCCTATCGGCTTTGAACGGCGCTCATCTCACCCGCTAACGTTCCGGAGCCGAGATGTAGACCGGCGAGAGGCTCTGGTTCCAACTCTGAGCTTGAACGAACCCCTTCACGCTCGAGCTCATGGCTCGCGGGTTCACGTCATGGACGACCATGACGAACAGCGCATCGTCGACGAACTTCTCGTGGATCCTCATCAGGACCTTGGCTTGCTGAACGGGATCGAAGGTGTTGCGCACGTCATCGAACATTTTGTCCATCGCTGGATCGCAATAGTATCCCCAGTTGGTTCCCACGGGAGCCGTCAGGTCGCACTTAAGATGACGGATCAGCGCACTGTACGGATCCTGCAGCGAGTAGCTGTAGTTGATCCCGGTCACGCCGCGTGAGATGTCGGCCTTGGCACCGGCGCGCCACATGTTGATGAGCGTGTTCCACTCGACCACCTCGTAGTCGATCTGGACGCCGACCTCGGCAAGGTTCTGCTGTATGAACTCGTTCATCGGCAGAGGCTGCATCTGGCCGGAGCCCGATGCCGAGATCGCGATCCTGGTCCTCAGAGGCTTGGCCGGGCTGTAGCCCGCTTCGGCGAGGAGCTTCCTGGCCGCTTCGGGATCGTACTTCACCCGGAACGTGGGGTTGCCGAACCACGCGTCGTTGGAAGGTAGGAACCCCGTGGCTGGCACCGCCAAGCCGCCGAGCAGCTCCCTCAATCCCTCGCGATCGATGGCGAGATTGACCGCCTTTCGCACTCTGATGTCGTTCCAGGGCGCCCCCTCGACGCGCGACAGGTGCCATGTCCAGTTGTGCGGATACGAGTTGGTGGCGATGGTGAAGCCCGCCTTCTTCAGGGATGCGACCGCGTCCGGCGACGGCGCCTCGATCCAGTCGACCTGACCGGAACGCAGCGCGGCGACACGCGCGTTCGCATCGGGCAGCGGCACCAGCACCAGCTTGTCGAGCTTCGGCACACGTGCTTGGTCCCAATAGGCGCCGTTGGGCACCATCTCCGCGCGCTCGCGCGGGGCGAACAGCGTCAGCTTCCATGGGCCCGTACCCGATGGCTGCTTGGCGAAGGTGTCCCAGGACCGGCCTACCTTCTCCCACTGCGCCGGCGAGGACATGGCGATATAGACGAGCTGGTAGGGGAGCGTCGCATCGGGTGCCTTGGTCATGACCTCCAGCGTCATCCGATCGATTGCCCGGTAGCTCGCAACCGCCGGAATGCGCACCTTGCCCTGCGCGGACTGTCGCGGGTCGTATTGAGGGGCGTCGGGCTTCAACAGCTTGTCGAAGTTCCAAACGGCCGCATCGGCGGTGAAATCGGACCCGTCGTGGAATTTGACCCCCGGTCGGATCTTGAGCGTCCATCTGTTCCTATCGACCGGATCCACCGTCCAGCTCGTCGCGAGGCCGGGTATCAGTTCGGCCGGCTTGTCCGAGCGGGTGAGGTCCCAGGCGATCAACGCGTCGTAGATCGTCTGCCCGACGAAGCGGATCCCCTCGCCGCCGTTGTCGGCCTGTCCCGTGGTCAGCGGGATGTCGGAGGCGGTCATGCCGATCCGCAGCACGCCCTGGGCCAAGGAGGCGTGGTGCATGCCCACCAGCCAGGCGAAGGACAAGATCGCGAATCGCCAGGATGCCAACGTCGACATCTCGGGACCTCGGTCTCGTGCCGACGTGGGATGGCCGGCAACTGACGTCTGTCCCGCAAATCTTCAGCCAAGCTACCTGCAAGGGTTGCATGCGGGTTCGTGCAGGCGCCGGTTTCAGAGCTTGGCAGCGGCTTTGCACCGGCGGGAGAATACGGGGTTGCAGGGCGTTCGGCCCGGCCGTGACCGATCCAGAAAGGTGAGCTCACCCATGGTTCAACTCGTCGTCGGCGGCGCTCAGATGGGCCCGATCCAGCGTGCCGACAGCCGGCAGGTCGTCGTGGCCCGGATGATCGACCTTCTGGAAGCCGCCGCCGCTCGGGGTGTCGAGATGCTGGTCTATCCGGAGCTCGCGCTTACCACCTTCTTTCCACGCTGGTACATGGAGGACGAGGCCGAGATCGACGGGTTCTTCGAGCGCGAGATGCCGAACGGCGCGACGGCGCCCCTGTTCGAGCGCGCACGCGCCCTGGGGATTGCGATCACCTTCGGCTACGCCGAACTGACGCCCGAGGGACGCCGCTTCAACACCTCGATCCTGACCGACCGGGCGGGCGCCATCGTCGGCAAGTACCGCAAGATCCATCTACCCGGGCACAGCGAGTACGACCCGAAGCGCACCCACCAGCATCTGGAGAAGCGCTACTTCGAGCCGGGCGATCTCGGATTTCGCGTTTGGCGCAACGCCGGTGTCGTGATGGGCATGGCGATCTGCAACGACCGGCGCTGGCCGGAGACCTACCGGTGCCTGGGCCTTCAGGGGGTGGAACTCGTCACGATCGGCTACAACACCCCCTCGGCGAACGGTCAGCAGAGTGCCGAAGGCCTGGAGAAGCGTCTGTTCCATTCCGACCTGTCGCTTCAAGCGGGCGCCTATCAGAACGCAACTTATGTCGTCGGCGTGGCCAAGGCCGGCATCGAGGATGGGCATCCGCTGATGGGCGGCTCGATCATCGTCGACCCGGATGGATTCGTCCTCGCACGGGCGACAACGGAGGAGGACGAACTCATCCTGGCCGCCTGCGACTTCGACAAGTGCGCCTTCGGCAAGACGACGATCTTCGACTTCGCCCGGCATCGCCGGACCGAGCACTACAGCCGCATCACCGCGCAGACCGGCATGCAGGTCGAGGTTTGATCCGTCGCTCCTGTGTTATGCCGACATCGCTGTGATGAGCGAGATCGCCAGTCAGATCACGGGCATCACAAGGCTCACAAGCCGGCGCAGGATTTGTCACCGCGTTCCTTCGGCAGCCTGCGATCCGAGGACTGTTTATACTCTGCCTGTACAGCACTGAGCGCCAGGCGCTCGGCATAACCTCAGCGAGTTAGAGGCTGTTATGAACCTGTGGCCATTTGAGCGGCCTGTCTGAGCATGAGGCAGACGAAAGCGACGAGGTGCAGGTCTGCCAGGGTGCTGGCATAGCGCTCGTAATCTTTGACGAGCCTGCGGAAG
>Ga0268288_10102_pt1 | contig 25918 bp, 30 predicted proteins | sample BraspS3V5C_FD_191349 | JGI IMG/M metagenome (GOLD analysis project Ga0268288, IMG submission 191349) | Soil microbial communities from Anza Borrego Desert, Southern California, United States - Bradyrhizobium sp. S3-V5C | ecosystem: Environmental > Terrestrial > Soil > Desert | place: USA...
TCGCCCCGCCCGTCTCGGCCAGAACCTTCGTGATCGCCGCCGTCAGAGACGTCTTGCCGTGATCGACGTGGCCGATCGTGCCAATGTTGCAGTGCGGCTTGGTGCGGGAGAACTTTTCCTTGCCCATCAGAGCCTCCTAAATTCGAATTCGCGTTGCGGAAGAAGAGATGCTTAGGCGTACTTGGCGATGACCTTGTCGGCCTCGCCGCGCGGCACCTCTTCGTAGTGGTCGAACTGCATCGTGAAGTTGGCGCGGCCCTGGGAGAAGGAGCGCAGCTGATTCACGTAGCCGAACATGTTGGCCAGCGGCACCATCGCGTTGATGACGTTGGCGTTGCCGCGCATGTCCTGGCCCTGGATCTGGCCGCGGCGGGCGTTCAGGTCGCCGATGACCGAGCCGGTGTACTCTTCCGGCGAGACGACCTCGACCTTCATCACCGGCTCGAGCAGGACCGAGCCGCCCTTCTGCAGGGCCTCACGGAAGGCCGCGCGGGAGGCGATCTCGAAGGCGAGCGCCGACGAGTCGACGTCGTGGTAGGCGCCGTCGACCAGCTCGACCTTGACGTCGACGACCGGGAAGCCGGCCAGCACGCCGGCGCCGAGCACCGAGTTCAGGCCCTTCTCGACGCCCGGGATGTACTCCTTCGGCACCGCGCCGCCGACGATCTTCGACTCGAACGAGAAGCCGGCGCCCGGCTCGTTCGGCTCGACCACGAACTTCACGCGGGCGAACTGACCGGTACCGCCGGTCTGCTTCTTGTGCGTGTAGTCGATCTCCTGACGGCGGGTCAGCTTCTCGCGGTAGGCGACCTGCGGCTGGCCGATATTCGCGTCGACCTTGTAGGTGCGGCGCAGGATGTCGACCTTGATGTCCAGGTGGAGCTCGCCCATCCCCTTGAGGATGGTCTGGCCCGACTCCTGGTCGGTGGAGACGCGGAAGGACGGATCCTCGGCGGCGAGCTTCGAGAGCGCGATGCCGAGCTTCTCCTGGTCGGCCTTCGACTTCGGCTCGACGGCGATCTCGATGACGGGCTCGGGGAACTCCATCTTCTCGAGGATCACGGCCTTCTGCGGGTCGCAGAGGGTGTCGCCCGTGCGGGTATCCTTGAGGCCGGCGAGGGCGACGATGTCGCCCGCGAAGGCCTCCTTGATGTCCTCGCGGTTGTTGGCGTGCATCAGGAGCATGCGGCCGACGCGCTCCTTCTTGTCGCGCGACGAGTTCAGGACGTTGGCGCCCGTCTCGACCTTGCCCGAGTACACGCGGCAGAAGGTGATCGTGCCGACGTGGGGATCGTCCATGATCTTGAAGGCGAGCATGGAGAAGGGATCCGAGTCCGACGGGTGACGGACGGTCTCTTCCTCGGTCTTGAAGTCGATGCCCTTGATCTCGCCGCGGTCGGCCGGGGAGGGCAGGTAGTCCACGACGGCGTCGAGGAGCGGCTGCACGCCCTTGTTCTTGAACGCCGAGCCGCAGAGCACCGGGTGGAAGGCGCGCAGCTGCACGGCCTTGCGCACTAGGGTGCGCATCGTCGCCTCGTCCGGCTCGTTGCCGTCGAGGTAGGCGGACATGGCGTCGTCGTCGAGCTCGACGCAGGCCTCGACCAGCTTGGTGCGGTACTCGACGGCCTGGTCCTTGAGGTCGGCCGGGATCTCGGTCTCGTCGAAGTTGGCGCCGAGCGCCTCGCCCGACCAGACGATCGCCTTCATCTTGATGAGGTCGATGACGCCCTGGAAGCTGGACTCGGCCCCGATCGGGAGCTGCAGGCACACGGGCTTGCCGGCGACGCGGTCGATGATGTCTGCGACGCACTTGAAGAAGTCGGCGCCGATCTTGTCCATCTTGTTGACGAACACGACGCGCGGCACGTCGTACTTGTCGGCCTGGCGCCACACGGTCTCGGTCTGCGGCTCGACGCCCTGGTTGCCGTCGAGCACGCACACGGCGCCGTCGAGCACGCGGAGCGAGCGCTCCACCTCGATGGTGAAGTCGACGTGGCCGGGGGTGTCGATGATGTTCAGGCGCTTGTCGCGCCAGAAGCAGGTGGTCGCAGCCGAGGTGATCGTGATGCCACGCTCCTGCTCCTGCGCCATCCAGTCCATGGTGGCGGCGCCCTCATGGACCTCGCCGATCTTGTGGGACTTTCCGGTGTAGTAGAGGATCCGCTCCGTGGTCGTGGTCTTGCCGGCATCGATGTGGGCCATGATGCCGAAGTTGCGGTAGTCCTCGATCGCGTGCGTGCGGGGCATCGAATTGCTCCTGAGAGACGGCGGAACCGCTTACCAGCGGTAGTGCGAGAAGGCGCGGTTGGCTTCCGCCATCCGGTGCGTGTCTTCGCGCTTCTTGACGGCGTTGCCGCGGTTGTTGGCGGCGTCGAGCAGCTCGGCCGAGAGGCGCTCGACCATGGTGCGGTCGTTCCGCGAGCGCGCGGCCTGGATCAGCCAGCGGATCGCCAGCGCCTGGCGGCGCTCAGTGCGGACCTCGACGGGGACCTGGTAGGTCGCGCCGCCGACGCGGCGGGAGCGGACCTCGATCATCGGGGCCACGTTGTCGAGCGCGGCGCGGAACACCTCGATCGGGTTGGCGCGGGCGCGGTTCTCGACGATGTCGAAGGCGCCGTAGACGATCCGCTCGGCGGTCGACTTCTTGCCCTCGTACATGATGGAGTTCATGAACTTCGTCAGCACCACGTCCCCGTACTTCGGGTCCGGGATGATCTCACGCTTCTCGGCAGAGTGACGACGGGACATCTTCTGAGACTCTCGAACGAAAAGATCTTAAGCGCCCCGCGCAGGTCGCCTCAGCCCTGAGGCCGGCGACATCCTTACGAGGCCGTGGAAACACGGACCGGCGCCCGGGAAATATCCGGGCGTCCGACTTACTTCGGCCGCTTGGCGCCGTACTTCGACCGGCGCTGCTTGCGGTTCTTCACGCCCTGCGTGTCGAGCACGCCGCGCAGGATGTGGTAGCGCACGCCCGGAAGATCCTTCACGCGGCCGCCGCGGATCATCACCACGGAGTGCTCCTGAAGGTTGTGACCCTCGCCCGGGATGTAGCCAATCACCTCGAAACCGTTGGTGAGGCGCACCTTGGCGACCTTCCGGAGCGCCGAGTTCGGCTTCTTCGGGGTCGTCGTGTAGACGCGGGTGCAGACGCCGCGCTTCTGCGGGCAAGCGTCGAGCGCCGGAACCTTGTTGCGGCTCCGCTGGATCTTCCGCGGCTGGGCGATCAGCTGGTTGATCGTCGGCATCCTGTGCCCTCTTCCTCGGTCACCTAGTCCGAACTGCGCAGGGCAGTCCGCAAAACGAATATGCGCCGGAGGGCCTGTCACGGACCCTCGGCGCGGTGTGGGCAGAGGAGCACGCCCGAAACGAACGCGCTCGTACCTACGGATCTGACTTACAGCGTCAGGCGATTTGAACCCTCGGAGCGCTCGGGGCGATGGCGGCGGCTTCCGGGGGTTTGCCCGTGGGCCGTCGGCAGGCGATGGCCGTCCGAAGTGGCGCGCTTCTAGACGCGGTTGCCCCTCAGGTCAATGCGGTTACGGCAGAAAACTGCACCGCGGCTGAGGTTAAGGATCGGTCAAGGCCGCGCCATCTGGCGCCGCGCCTGCGCGACCGCTGTCGGATCGCTTATCGCCCACGGCTGTCGGCCGGGTCAACGCAGACCGGCCGGGCCGCGCCACTTCCGGCGCCACGCCCGCGCCGGGGCGGATCGAGGAAGACCTGCCCTCCGGCACGGCGGGAAAATGCGTCCCTCGCCGCCGGCGGTCTCGGCGAGATCCCCACGCCGTCAGAGAATAAAGGAAATCTTTTCCCGTTGATTTAGCCGCATGCTCGAGATGATGATGGGTCGTTTCCCGACTCAGCGCCGCGCTGTCGCTCATCTGAGCGCAGCATGGACTGAATCAATACGCATCTCGATCTGTTAATTATTCTCCACACGCACAGCCAGACCGAGAATATCCGGGAAACTGGGCAATACCTTCACCTGTACGGACTTCCGACGATCTGATGGAGCTACCTTTGCGCCGCCTCTTCGCCTTCGCCCTCGCCATCGTCCTGTCTGCGGGCCCCGCCCTGGCCGACCGTCTGGACGCCATCCGACAGGCCGGCGTTCTCCGGGTCGCCGCCTTCGACAGCAACCCACCTTTCGGTTTCGTCGATCCGGCGACGAAGCGGATCAACGGCCTGGACGTCGAGTACGCGCAGGCCATCGCCGACGCGCTCGGCGTCAAGCTGGAGGTTCGGCCCACCAATCCGGCGAATCGGATCCCGCTGCTCACCTCCGGCAAGGTCGATCTGGTTCTGGCGAATTTCACCATCACGGACGAGCGGGCCAAGCAGCTCGATTTCAGCATCCCGTACTTCGCCTCCGGCCAGCAATTCCTGGCGAAGAAGGGCACCCTGTCGTCGCCGGAGCAGCTGAACGGGCTCCGGATCGGCGCCGACAAGGGCACAACCAATGAGATCGTCCTGCGCCGCGATTTCCCGAGGGCCATCGTGGTAGCCTTCGACGACACGCCCTTCGCCTTCACGGCGCTGCGCAACGGCAACGTTCAGGCGATCACGCAGGACGGTCCGAAGCTGGTCGGGCTGCTCGCGAAGGTGCCGGACCGGGAGAACTACGAGATTCCCGCCTTCAGTATCTCCAACGACTATATCGGCGTCGGCATCCCGAAGGGCGAGACGCGCCTGCGGGATCTCGTGAACGAGACTCTGCGCGGCCTGGAGGCGAGCGGGCGGGCGGCCGCGATCTACGACCGCTGGTTCGGGCCCGAGACCGAGCAGCCCCTGCCGCGCCTGTTCCGGATCGGGGACCGTCGCTGACCGAGCCGGCCCGGCACCGATGACTCCACTGGTCGGCGACGCGCTCGCGCCGCGCTACCTCGCCTGGCTGCTGCAGGGCTTCGGCGTCACCCTGGCCCTGTCGGCAGCCACCTGCCTCGCCGGCACAGCGCTGGGCTTCGCGGCGTGCGGGCTACGGGAGGCGGGCGGCCGCGCGGGACGCGGTGTCGTCACCCTCTCGGTCGGCATCGTCCGCAACACGCCGCTGCTGGTCCAGCTCTTCATCTGGTACTTCGCGGTCGCCGCCGCTCTGCCGCACGGCGTGACGGCCTGGCTCAACGCGCCGCACGTCCTGGACCTGGGACTCGGCGCCCTGCGCTGGCCCGCCTACGAGAGCCTCGCCGGGCTCTGCGGGCTCGCGCTCTACGCGGGCGCCTACATCGCCGAGGAACTCCGCGCCGGCATCGGGGCCGTCCGGTCCACCCAGCGGGAGGCCGCCCTCGCCCTGGGCCTGGCGCCCGTCCAGGCGTTCCGCCACATCGTGCTGCCCCAGGCCCTGCGCGTCGCCTGGCTGCCGATCGTCGGCCAATACCTGAACACGCTCAAGAACACCTCGCTGACCATGACGATCGGCCTCGCGGAGTTGTCCTACGCGTCCCGGCAGGTCGAGACCGAGACCTTCGAGACCTTCCAGGCCTTCGGCATCGCGACGCTCCTCTATGTCGGCGCGGCGGCCGCGGTGGAGACGGCCGGGCAGATCCTCGGCCGCCGGTTCCGTCCCCCGGGCCGGCACCGATGAACCCCTCGATCGTCATCGACAATCTCGGCTACCTGCTGGTCGGGGCTTGGCCCGACGGACCGGTCGGCGGGCTTGCCCTGACCCTGATTCTCTCCGGCCTGTCCGGTCTCGCCTCGGCCGCACTCGGGCTCATCTTCGGCGTCGTCCTGGCCGTGAGTGCGGGTGCCGCCCGGACGATCCTCACCGCCGGGCTCGGCTTCCTCCGCGCCGTGCCGGTCGTGATGCTGATCTTCTGGACCTACTTCCTGCTGCCGATCCTGTTCGGCGTGTCGATCCCGGAGGCCGGTACGGTCGCGGCGGCGCTGTCGCTCGTCGGAGGCGCCTACCTGTCCTACGGCGTGGCGTCGGGCATCGCGAGCGTCGGCCGCGGCCAGTGGGAGGCCGGCCTGGCGCTCGGCCTCGGTCCCTGGCGCACCCTGCGATTCGTCATCCTGCCGCAGGCGCTGCGCGCCATGGCGCCGTCCTTCGTCAACCAGTGGACCACGCTCCTCAAGGACACGTCGCTCGCCTACGTGATCGGCGTGCCCGAATTGTCCTTCGTGGCCGCGCAGGTGAACAACCGCGCCATGATCTACCCGGCCGAGATCTTCCTCTTCGTCGGTGCCGTCTACGGCGTCCTGTGCGTCTCCCTGGACGGGCTGGCCTCCCGTGTGAGGTGACCCGGCAAGGTCCCGGCGCATCGCGCCAAGTGACGGAGCGGCCGAAGGGCCCACGCGCCCGAGCCGGCCCGCGGGACGTGGCCGATTCCTCCGGGCACACGCGCAAGGCGTACCGGATCGGGGCAGGCGCGCGCCGGCACGGTCTACGGAGAATTAAAGCGATCCATCGAATTGTCGCGCTCATCGGGCGGCCAGGTCGCCGCCGCAGGTTCGCGTCGAGGGTGTTGCGTATGGGTTGCGTCGCGGTCAGCAACGTCGTTCCGTTCCGGCGGCCGATTCCCGCCCAGGCCCCCGGCGAGCGGGAGGCGCGCAACCGTCGCCGCAGCGAGCAGCGCTCCCTGCTGGACGCGGTCTACGCCACCGGCAGCATGGTCGTCGCCGCGGAGGATCGAGGCCTCAAGCTCACCGCCTCGCGGCTGCAAGTCTACGGCTTCCTGGCGATCGAGGAGGTGGGCGAGGACGGCCGGATGCGGCGGCTCCGCCCGTCCGAGGCGATTCGCGCCCGCTCGGAGCGGCCCTGGCGCCTGTCGAAGCCCGCGAGCGGGGCCTCGGTCACCATCCCGAGCCTCGACGGCTTCCTGTTCGAGACGGCCGGCCAGCCGATCTGATCGATTCCGACCGCCGCGCGACAACCGACCGGTGCGCCGACAGGCGTGCCGGTCGTCGCGCGTCCGGGGCCCGGGCTCCGCCAGGGCACCGCCAACAGGCCCCGACGCCGGATCAGCCCCCGATGCGGCGGCGACGATTTCCCGCCGGTCGGCTTGCCATCGGCGGCCGCCCGTAGTATGCGCCCGGCCTTCGCGACATTTCCGATGGGTGCTCGCACCCCGTGAACGCGGTGACCGCGCCGGTGTCTCAAAACACCGCCAGCGCGGTCGAACACATGAGCCGGGGACGTCAGGTCCCCATCAGGCGTCGTCCGCCGGGCAATACCGTCCGTGTGCGGAAACCCGCCTGAAACAAGGAGTCACGCACGTGATCCAGATGCAGACGAATCTGGACGTTGCCGACAACTCGGGTGCACGCCGTGTGATGTGCATCAAGGTTCTCGGCGGGTCGAAGCGCAAGTATGCCGGCGTGGGCGACGTGATCGTCGTCTCCGTCAAGGAGGCGATCCCGCGCGGTCGCGTCAAGAAGGGCGACGTCATGAAGGCGGTCGTCGTCCGCACGGCCAAGGACGTGAAGCGCGCCGACGGTTCGGTGATCCGCTTCGACAAGAACGCCGCGGTCCTGATCAACAACCAGAAGGAGCCGATCGGCACCCGTATCTTCGGACCGGTGCCGCGCGAGCTCCGCGCCCGCAACCACATGAAGATCATCTCCCTGGCTCCGGAGGTGCTGTAATGGCTGCCAAGATCAAGAAGGGCGACAAGGTCGTCGTGCTCACTGGCCGCGACTCGGGACGGTCGGGCGAGGTGATCCAGGTTCTGCCGAAGGAAGGCCGGGCCTTCGTGCGCGGCATCAACCTGGTGAAGAAGCACCAGAAGCAGACCCAGAACCAGGAAGGCGGCATCATCTCCAAGGAGGCCGCCATCCAGCTCTCGAACATCGCGGTGGCGGACGCCAACGGCAAGCCGACCCGCGTGGGTTTCCGCATCCTCGAAGACGGGCGCAAGGTCCGGTTCGCCAAGACCACGGGGGATCAGATCGATGGCTGAGGCCGACAAGAACGCCTACACCCCGCGCCTGCGCAAGCACTACGACGAGGTGGTTCGCCAGAAGCTGATCGAAGAGTTCGGCTACAAGAACCCGATGGAAGTGCCGCAGATCACGAAGATCGTGATCAACATGGGCGTCGGCGAGTCCACCGCGGACTCGAAGAAGGCCTCGGTGGCGGCGGCCGATCTGGCCCTGATCGCCGGCCAGAAGCCGGTCATCACGAAGGCCCGCAAGGCCATCGCGACCTTCAAGGTCCGCGAGGGCATGCCGATCGGCTGCAAGGTGACCCTGCGCAAGCAGCGCATGTACGAGTTCATGGACCGGCTGATCACCATCGCGCTGCCGCGCGTGCGTGACTTCCGCGGCCTGAATCCGCGCTCGTTCGACGGCCGCGGCAACTACGCCCTGGGTCTCAAGGAGCACCTCGTGTTCCCGGAGATTTCCTACGACAAGGCCGAGCAGATGTGGGGCATGGACATCGTCGTGGCGACCACCGCCAAGACCGATGCCGAGGCCAAGGCGCTGCTCGCCGCCTTCAAGTTCCCGTTCCGGCAGTGAGGCCCTCGGGTCTCAGACGCGGACACCGGAGATAGACGACATGTCGAAGAAAAGCTCAGTCGAGAAGAACGAGGCCCGCAAGGCGCTGGTGAAGCGCTTCGCGGCCAAGCGGAAGGCGCTCCTGGAGATCGCCAACAACGACGCCCTCGAGATGGAGGAGCGCTTCGAGGCGCGCCTCAAGCTCGCGGAACTGCCGCGCAACTCGTCGGCCACGCGCATCCGCAACCGTTGCGGCATGACCGGCCGTCCGCGCGCCTACTACCGCAAGATGGGCATCTCGCGCGTGGCGCTGCGCGAGCTTGGCAACCGGGGCCTGATCCCCGGCCTGGTCAAGTCGAGCTGGTAAGGAGGTCCCCATGGTCAACGATCCCGTGGGCGACATGCTCACCCGCATCCGCAACGGCCAGCTGCGCCGTCGCAACGTCGTCCAGACGCCCGGCTCGCGCCTGCGCGCCAGCGTCCTCGACGTCCTGAAGGCCGAGGGCTACATCCGCGACTACGCGGCGACGGACCTCGGCAACGGCCGCACCGAGTTCGCCATCGAGCTCAAGTACTACGACGGGCGCCCGGTGATCCGCGAGATCAAGCGCGTGTCGAAGCCGGGCCGCCGGGTCTACTCGTCGGTCGGCGAGCTGCCGCACGTGGCCGACGGCCTCGGCGTCACCATCGTCTCCACCCCGCAGGGCGTCATGGCCGACCACGAGGCGCGCGAGCGCAACGTCGGCGGTGAAGTGCTCTGCACCGTGTTCTGATCGGGACGGAGGAGGTTATCCCATGTCTCGCGTAGGCAAGAAGCCGGTCCCCGTGCCGGCCGGCGTTACCGCCACGGTCACCGGTCAGACGGTGAAGATGAAGGGTTCGAAGGGCGAGCTGTCGTTCGTCGTTCCCGCCCTCGTCAACGTGGCGATGAAGGACGGCGCCATCGAGGTGCAGCCCGTCAACCAGTCTAAGCCGGCGCGCTCCCTGTGGGGCACGTCGCGGGCGCAGATCGCCAACATCGCCGAGGGCGTCTCGAAGGGCTTCGAGAAGAAGCTCGAGATCACCGGCGTCGGCTATCGCGCCGCGATGGCCGGCAAGGCGCTCAAGCTGTCGCTCGGCTACAGCCACGACATCGAGTACGCGATCCCCGCCGGGATCACGATCGCGACCCCGAAGCCCACCGAGATCACGATCTCCGGGATCAACCGCCAGCAGGTCGGTCAGGTCGCCGCCGAGATCCGCGAATATCGCGGACCCGAGCCCTACAAGGGCAAGGGCGTGAAGTACGCGGGCGAGTTCATCTTCCGCAAGGAAGGCAAGAAGAAGTAAGGAGGGCATCATGTCTCGCAAGCTCGAAGCCCTCGATCGCCGCAAGGCGCGCGTCCGCCGCGCGCTGCGGGCCGCCGCCAACGGCCGCCCGCGGCTCTCGGTGTTCCGCTCGTCGAAGCAGATCTACGTGCAGGTCATCGACGACGTCGCCGGCAAGACGCTGGCCTCGGCCTCGTCGATCGACAAGGCCCTCAAGGGCGAACTCAAGACCGGCGCCGACGTCGCCGCCGCCACCGCGGTGGGCAAGCTCGTCGCCGAGCGCGCCAAGGCCGCGGGCGTCACGAAGGTGATCTTCGACCGCTCCGGCTACATCTATCACGGCCGCGTCAAGGCCGTGGCCGAGGCCGCCCGCGAGGGTGGCCTGGAGTTCTGAGTCACGACGGCGGGCCGGGCGGATCCTCTTCGCCCGGCAGATCCGAAACCCGATCGAGCGAGCGGCCCCGCCGGCCGCGTCAGTGAGATGGATAGGTAGACAACATGGCACGTGAACGTGAAGGCGGGGGCCGCGGCCGCCGCGAAGACCGCGAGGAGCGCGACAGCGAGTTCGTGGACAAGCTCGTCCACATCAACCGCGTCGCGAAGGTGGTGAAGGGCGGCCGGCGCTTCGGCTTCGCCGCCCTCGTCGTCGTCGGCGACCAGAAGGGCCGCGTCGGCTTCGGCCACGGCAAGGCCCGCGAGGTGCCGGAGGCGATCCGCAAGGCGACCGAGGCTGCCAAGCGCGGTCTGATCCGCGTCTCGCTCCGCGAGGGCCGGACCCTGCACCACGACGTCAACGGCCGCCACGGCGCCGGCAAGGTGATCCTCCGCGCGGCCCCGCAGGGCACCGGCATCATCGCCGGCGGCCCGATGCGCGCCGTGTTCGAGACGCTCGGCATGCAGGACGTCGTCGCCAAGTCGCTGGGGTCCTCGAACCCCTACAACCTCGTGCGCGCCACCTTCGAGGCGCTCAAGAACGAGGACAGCCCGCGCTCCGTGGCGGCCCGCCGCGGCATCAAGGTGTCGAGCCTCCAGGCCCGTCGCCGCGACGCCGACCCGGCCGACCAGTCCGAAGCCGCGGTCGCGTAAGGGGAGGGTCCGATGGCACAGAAGACTCTCCGCGTCGAGCAGATCGGCTCGCCGATCCGCCGCGAGGCCAGCCAGCGCCAGACGCTGATCGGCCTCAAGCTCAACAAGCTCCACCGCGTGTCCGAGCTGGAGGACACGCCCTCCGTGCGCGGCATGATCCGCAAGGTTGCGCACCTCGTGCGCGTCCACGGCGACGTGGCGTGAGGAGGTCCCGATGAAGCTCAACCAGATCAGCGACAATCCCGGCGCCACCAAGGACCGGATGCGCGTGGGCCGGGGCATCGGCTCCGGCAAGGGCAAGACCGCGGGTCGCGGCGTGAAGGGTCAGAAGGCCCGGACCGGCGTGGCCATCAAGGGCTTCGAGGGCGGTCAGATGCCGCTGCATCGTCGCCTGCCGAAGCGCGGCTTCAACAACCTCTACGCCCAGGACCTGAACGAGGTGAACCTCGGCCGGATCCAGGAGGCCGTCGACGCGGGCAAGCTCGACAAGGCCGCCACCGTCACGGTGGAGAGCCTGGTCGCCGCCGGCATCATCGCCCGTCCCCGCGACGGCGTGAAGCTGCTCGGTGTCGGCGAGATCACCGCGAAGCTCAGCTTCGAGGTCACCCGCGCCTCCAAGTCCGCCGTCGAGGCGGTCGAGAAGGCCGGTGGCTCGGTCAACGTCGTCTACGCCCAGGGTGCCTCCACCCGCGGCGGCAGCGAGGCGGCCACGGCCTGACGGACGCGACGGGGCGACCGCGGGACCCGTTGCACGGGCTCCGCGCACCCTTTAAGCCGATCCTTCGAGCGGCGGCCCTGCGACCACGCGGGCCGCCGTTTTCATTTCATCCGGGCCGCTCGCCCGGCGACACTTCCAGGACGCGACGCTTATGGCCTCAGCCGCCGAGCAGCTTGCCGCCAATCTCAATTTCGGTGCGATCGCCAAGGCCGATGAGCTGAAGAAGCGCATCTGGTTCACGCTCGGCGCGCTCGTGGTGTTCCGTCTGGGCACGTACATCCCGATCCCCGGCATCGACCCGGAGCAGTTCGCCCGGAACTTCCAGCAGCAGGCGGGCGGCGTGCTGGGCCTGTTCAACATGTTCTCGGGCGGCGCCGTGGAGCGCATGGCGATCTTCGCCCTGAACATCATGCCCTACATCTCGGCCTCGATCATCGTGCAGCTCCTGACCTCGGTGATCCCGAGCCTGGAAGCGCTGAAGAAGGAGGGCGAGTCGGGCCGCAAGGTCATCAACCAGTACACCCGCTACCTGACGGTGGTGCTGGCGCTGGTTCAGTCCTGGGGCATCGCGATTGGTCTCCAGGGCTCCTCGGCCGCGATCGATCCGGGCCCGTTCTTCCTGGCCTCGACGGTGATCACGCTGACGGGCGGGACCCTGTTCCTGATGTGGCTCGGCGAGCAGATCACCTCGCGCGGCATCGGCAACGGCTCGTCGCTGATCATCTTCGCCGGCATCGTGGCCCACCTGCCGGTGGCGATCGCGGGCGCGCTCGAACTCGGCCGGACCGGCGCCCTGTCGCCGGCGATCATCCTGGGCGTGGGCGTCGCCGCCGTGGCGCTCGTCTACTTCATCGTGTTCATGGAGCGCGCCCAGCGCCGGCTGCTTATCAACTACCCGAAGCGCCAGGTCGGCAACCGCATGTACGAGGGCCAGACCTCGTTCCTGCCGCTCAAGCTCAACACCTCGGGCGTGATCCCGCCGATCTTCGCCTCGTCGCTGCTGCTGCTGCCGGCCACCGCCGCGAGCTTCTCGGCCAACGGTGGCGCCACCGGCTGGCTCGGCACGGTCACCGCCTATCTCGGCCACGGCACGCCGCTGTTCATGGTGCTCTACGCGGCGCTGATCATCTTCTTCACGTTCTTCTACACGGCGGTGGTGTTCAATCCGCAGGAGACGGCCGACAACCTGAAGAAGCATGGCGGCTTCATCCCGGGTATCCGCCCGGGTGAGCGCACCGCGGCTTTCATCGACAAGGTGCTGACCCGCATCACGGTGATCGGCGCCCTGTACCTGACCTTCGTGTGCCTCTGCCCGGAGATCCTGTCGTCCTACGCGGCGGCCAGCCTCGGCTTCGGCGGCACCTCGCTGCTGATCGTGGTCTCGGTCACGATGGACACGGTGGCGCAGATCCACGGGCACCTGATGGCCCATCAGTACGAGGGCCTCGTGAAGAAGGCCAAGCTGCGTGGCGCCTCGACCACGCAACGGCGGCGCTGAGCCTGCTACAGAGGCGGGCCGACCCCGAGGACACTCCCGCCTCTGGCCCAAAGGTCTGGATGCCTCACCGGCCCGGACCGGCTAGAAAATCCCGAACCCGGCGATGCCAGGGAGGCTTCGCCACCACGGCTTGTGCCCACTGAGAGAGTGGGCCGAACGAGGACAACGCCATGCGTATCATTCTGCTCGGGCCGCCCGGTGCGGGGAAGGGGACGCAATCCGAGCGGATCGTACAGCGCTTCGGCATCCCGCAGCTCTCCACCGGCGACATGCTCCGCGCCGCGGTGGCCGCCGGCACGCCGGTCGGCCTCGAGGCCAAGGCCGTGATGGAATCCGGCGGCCTCGTCTCCGACCGGATCGTCGTCGGCATCGTCGCCGACCGGATCGAGGAGCCGGACGCCCGCCGCGGCTTCATCCTCGACGGCTTCCCGCGCACGGTCGCGCAGGCCGAGGCGCTCGGCGAGATGCTCGCCAGCAAGGGTCTGAGCCTCTCCGCGGTCGTCGAGCTGAAGGTCGACGAGAACGCCCTGGTCGGCCGCATCGAGAAGCGCGCCGCCGAGACCCTGGCCCGCGGCCAGGCCGTGCGGAAGGACGACACGCCGGAGGTGTTCAAGCAGAGGCTTGAGGCCTACCGCGCCCAGACGGCGCCCCTCTCCGCCTACTACGCGCAGAAGGGCACGCTGGAGACCGTCGACGGCATGCAGCCGATCGACAAGGTCACCGCCGACCTGATGGCGGTGCTGGAGCCCCACGAGGAGCGCGTCGCTTCCTGAAGCGATCGCGGCGCGCTGACCGATAAGTGAAGCGCGCCCGTGAACCCGGCGCGATCGCGGAGGGTTATGGGGCGGATCCACGATCGGAAACGCCATGACCGTCCGCCTCCTCGCCACCGCCTCGCTCCTGCTCGCGGTGGCCCTCCCGCCGCTGCCGGCCTTCGCGCAGAGCCCGGCCCAGTCCTTCGTGTACGGCCAGAAGCGGTTCCGCCACGCCTGCCGGCCGCCGCTCAAGTACGCGGCGGGGACCTGCGTTCGACGCTGCCCGGCGGGCTACCAGAACATGGGCGGCTACTGCCGGCTACGGAACCAGGGCTTCCGCTGAGACGCGGTCCGCGCGCAGGGGGCGCTGTCCCGAGATCCGGCGATCGCCCCCGGCTCCGTCGTTCAGATCCGCCCCTCGCGGCGGAGGCTCCCGAAGAAGTTGACGATGTCCATCTGCAGCGACCGGTGGCCGAACAGGCGGAACGGGTAGCCTTCGGCCGTTCCGTCGCGCAGCTCGATCATCGCCGTCATCGTGTTGTAGCGGAACACCATGCGGCGACCGGCGAGGGTCGCCCAGAGCAGCGGCGGCCCGCCGTCCCCGTCCTGGAGCGCGACCGAGCCGGGCTCCGCCTCGGCGAGCACGCCGCCGATCACCGCCAGCGTCACCGGCATGACCTCTTCCAGGGTCTCTTCCGCGGCGCGCAGCACCGAATCGGCGAAGGACCGCAGGGTCGCGCCGTCGCTCGTCAGGACCGCCATCTCCGCTCCTCGATCACACATTGTGGGCGCGCACCGTGCGCTTGGGGGGACAGAACCATGGCGACCCGTCGTTGACATCGGGCCGCCCGCGCGCTAGCAGGCCCTCCTTCGTCCAACCGAACGATGGTCCGAGGTGCCCTGTCCGGGGCCGCCCGCGGGCCGCGTCGTCGTTTCACGCGCGCAGGGGCCGGCCTCCACCGGACGCGCGCGACACCGGCCCGGATCATCGGGCCCCAGATGGAGAGTGATCGTGGCCCGTATCGCAGGCGTCAACATCCCGACCAACAAGCGCGTCGTCATCGCGCTCCAGTACATCCACGGCATCGGCGCCAAGAAGGCCGAGGAGATCACCCAGAAGGTGAACATCCCCGCCGAGCGTCGCGTCAACCAGCTGACCGACGCCGAGGTTCTGCAGATCCGCGAGACGATCGACCGCGACTACCTCGTCGAGGGCGACCTGCGCCGCGAGGTCTCGATGAACATCAAGCGCCTGATGGATCTCGGCGCCTACCGCGGCCTGCGCCACCGCAAGCAGCTGCCGGTTCGCGGCCAGCGCACCCACACCAACGCCCGCACCCGCAAGGGCAAGGCGAAGCCGATCGCCGGCAAGAAGAAGTAAGTTTTGGGATCGGGAGGCTGCGCTTCGCTCGGCCTCCTTCCCGTCACGCCGGGTGTCCCGCGGGGGGCCCGGCTTTGGCACGGCGATCCTGCACGGACGCGCCGGCCAAGTCCCAAAAACAATCCCGAGCGCCTGGTGTTACGGGCGTGCCTGAAGGAAGAGTGAGACGAGAATGGCCAAGGAACCGCAACGCGTCCGCCGCCGCGAGCGCAAGAACATCGTGTCGGGCGTCGCCCACGTGAACGCCTCGTTCAACAACACGATGATCACCATCACGGACGCGCAGGGCAACACGATCTCGTGGTCGTCGGCCGGCGCGATGGGCTTCAAGGGTTCGCGCAAGTCGACCCCGTACGCCGCCCAGGTCGCCGCCGAGGATGCCGGCCGCAAGGCCGCCGAGCACGGCATGCGCACCCTCGAGGTCGAGGTGTCGGGTCCGGGTTCGGGCCGTGAGTCCGCGCTCCGCGCCCTCCAGGCGGCGGGCTTCACGGTGACCTCGATCCGCGACGTCACCTCGATCCCGCACAACGGCTGCCGGCCGCGCAAGCGCCGCCGCGTCTGATCCGAGCCTGCGAAGCCCTTTGACGGAGAAGCTCATGACGGGATCGAAGCCGCTTCCGGGCGTGCTGCGTTGGAAACTCGGCGACCTCACGGTCACCGCGCTCAACGACGGCTGGTTCCAGGCCAGCCTCGATCTCGTCACGGGCATCTCCAAGGAGGAGGCCGGGCGGCTCCAGGTGGCGGGTTTCCGCACCGAGCAGCCCAAGATCACGCTGAACGCCTTCCTGATCACGGGTCCCGGCCTCAAGCCGACCCTGATCGACACGGGCTACGGCGACCTCGCGCCGGCGCCGACCCTCGGCCGGGCCGGCGCGGCGCTCGCGGTCACCGGCGTGATGCCGGAGGAGATCGGCACGGTGCTCGTCAGCCACCTGCACCCCGACCATGTCGGCGGTCTCGTGAAGGACGGCGCGGCGCGTTACCCGAACGCCGAGATCGTGCTGCACGCCGACGAGGCGGCGCACTGGCTTCCCGACGCGGCCCTGGCCCAGGCGCCCGAGGCCGCGAAGCCCTATTTCGAGGGCGCCCGGAAGTCCCTGGCGCCCTACGCCGGCAAGGTGCGCGAGCACCGCGGCGGCGAGGTCCTCCCGGGGATCACGGCGGTCCATCTGCCCGGACACACGCCGGGCCATTGCGGTTTCCGCATCGTCTCCGGTGGACAGTCGCTGATGATGTGGACCGACGTGGTGCACCTGCCGGCGATCCAGTTCAAGAACCCGGAGGCCGGCGTCGGCTTCGACGTCGACGGCGACCAGGCCCGGGAGACGCGCAAGCGGATCCTGGACGAGGTGGCCAGCGAGCGGACGCTCATCGCCGGCGGCCACCTCGAATTCCCGGCGCTCGGCTACGTGGACCGGGACGGGGCTGGCTACAGCTTCGTGCCGGTGCTGTGGGTCGGCGGCGAGTAACGGCGGACAGACATTCAGGGACCGTTCGGGGCGCCAGGGGGCGGCACCGAGCGGCCGAAGCGCGGGGACGGGCGTCGCGGATCCCGGGCAAGGACGAGAGGTAGGATCGTGGTCATTCAGAAGAATTGGCAGGAACTGATCAAGCCGAACAAGCTGCAGGTCACGACCGGCGACGACCCCAAGCGGGTCGCCACGGTCGTCGCCGAGCCGCTCGAGCGCGGCTTCGGCACGACGCTGGGCAACGCCCTGCGCCGCGTGCTCCTGTCGTCGCTCCAGGGCGCGGCCGTGACCTCGGTGCAGATCGACGGCGTGCTGCACGAGTTCTCGTCGATCCCGGGCGTGCGCGAGGACGTCACCGACATCGTCCTCAACATCAAGACCATCGCGATCCGCTCGCAGACCGACGCGCCCAAGCGCATGACCCTGCGCAAGACCGGCCCGGGCCTCGTCACCGCCGGTGACATCGGCACGGTCGGCGACATCCAGATCCTGAACCCCGACCTCGTGATCTGCACGCTCGACGACGGCGCCGAGATCCGCATGGAGTTCACGGTCGCCACCGGCAAGGGCTACGTCCCGGCCGAGCGCAACCGCCCCGAGGACGCGCCGATCGGCCTGATCCCGGTGGATTCGCTGTTCTCGCCGGTCACCAAGGTCAGCTACCGCGTCGAGACCACCCGCGAGGGCCAGGATCTCGACAAGGACAAGCTGACCATGACGGTCGAGACCAACGGCGCGGTCTCGCCGGAGGATGCCCTGGCCTACGCCGCGCGCATCATCCAGGACCAGCTGCAGGTCTTCGTGAACTTCGAGGATCCGCGCAAGGAAGAGGCCGCGCCGCTCGCGCCGCAGCTGCCCTTCAACCCTGCGCTGCTCAAGAAGGTCGACGAGCTGGAGCTGTCGGTCCGCTCGGCGAACTGCCTGAAGAACGACAACATCGTCTACATCGGCGACCTGATCCAGAAGTCCGAGGGCGAGATGCTGCGGACCCCGAACTTCGGCCGCAAGTCGCTCAACGAGATCAAGGAAGTGCTCGCCGGCATGGGCCTGCACCTCGGTATGGACATCCCCGGCTGGCCGCCGGAGAACATCGAGGATCTCGCCAAGCGCTTCGAAGAACACTACTGAGAGGCGCAGCCGCCTCGGGCCGAACTGGGCGGCGCTAGGCGGCGCCGCTCGTAGGGCCGATCGAGACCCGGGACCTCGCCGAGCCGACGCGAAGTCCCGCAAAATCCCGCCGCGGGGTCAAGCGGAGAGCAACAGCCTCAACGGGGCACCCGGCCGTACCGTGGCACGGCGGCCGAGACCAGAAGGAAGCCAGCACCATGCGTCACGCCTATCGCGGCCGCCGTTTCAACCGCACCGCCGAGCATCGCAAGGCGATGTTCGCCAACATGTCCGCCGCGCTGATCAAGCACGAGCAGATCATCACCACCCTGCCGAAGGCGAAGGACCTGCGTCCGGTCGTCGAGAAGCTGATCACGCTGGGCCGCATCGACAGCGTGCACACCCGCCGCCTCGCCATGGCGCAGCTGCGCGACGCCGACATGGTCAAGAAGCTCTTCACCGTGCTCGGGCCGCGCTACAAGGGCCGGCCGGGCGGCTACTGCCGGATCATGAAGGCGGGCTTCCGTCAGGGCGACAACGCCCCGCTCGCGGTGATCGAGTTCGTCGACCGCGACGTCGACGCCCGTGGCAAGGATTCCGGTCCGAGCCAGGTCGCCGACGCCGCCTGATCGGCACCGGGCGTCCCGACGCTCCCGGTCCCTGAGAAGCCGTCCCGGATCCTCCGGGGCGGCTTCTCGCGTTTCGGCGCGCTCGGTCTCGCAGCCGGCGTGGAGCGATCGAGGGCGCATGAAAAAACCCGCCGGCTCGCGCCGACGGGTCTGTAGCAGGGTCCACGTCTCGGATGGTCGCGGGAGCTCGCCCTGGCGGCCCGTCTCAGACAGGCCGGGAACTCGACCGCGCCGCGCTCCGAAAACCCCTATCCCTGCCGGGACTCGTCCGGTGGACCGTCCTGGTCCAGGTCGTTGTCACGCCTGCGGCGCGGGAAGATGCCGTGATTGCTCATGGTCCACCTCCTCTTCGTAACCCGGGGGCCTGCGAGCCCCACGGAGAGAGAATGAGCCGGCAATCGATTGGTTGCAAGCCCCCCGTCAGGTGGCGGGCTCGGCCCCGCCGTCGAGCAGCGTCGCGACCCGAGCGGCGAGATCGGCGGAGCGGAACGGCTTCGTGAGGACCGGCAGGTCGTCGGGGATCTGCATCGCCTCGGCATGGCCGGTGAGGATCAGGACCGGCAGGCCCGGATCCCGGTCGCGGATCTCGGCGGCCAGGTCGATGCCGCTCATGCCGGGCATGGCCAGGTCGGCCACGACGATGTCGTAGCGGCCGTCCTGGAGGAGACGGAGGGCGGCCTCGCCGTCGCCGGCCTCCGTGGTGCTGTGGCCGAAGGCGGTGAGGAACGAGGCGGTCACGTGGCGGACCTGCGGATCGTCGTCGACGATCAGGACGCGGGCGCGCCGTCCGGCGACCGGGACGGCACCGGAAGCCTCCGCGGCCTGCTCGGGCGCCTGATCGGCGAAGGGGAGGGCGAGTTCGACGCGGGTGCCACGACCGACCACGCTGTCGATCACCAGCCGCCCCTTGGATTGCTGCGCGAGGCCGAACACCATGGCGAGGCCGAGCCCCGTACCCTGGCCGACAGCCTTGGTGGTGAAGAACGGCTCGCAGACCCGGCGCAGGATCTCCTCCGGAATGCCGGTGCCCTCGTCGGTGACGCTGATGCCGAGATAGGGACCGTCGGCGATCTCGGGATCGCCGCTGATGGCGAGCCGGCGCGTCGCCACCGTGATCGCGCCCCCGTCCGGCATCGCGTCCCGGGCGTTGATGCACAGGTTGAGCACGGCGAGCTCGAGCTGGTCCGGATCGACCTGGACCGCCGGCAGACCGTCCTCGAGGTCGGTCCGGACCGTGACGAGGCCGCCGAGGCTCCGGCCGAACAGGTCGCTCATGCCGGTGATCAGGGTGTTCACGTCGACGGGGCGCGCCTGGAGGTCGTGGGCGCGGCTGAAGCTCAAGAGACGCTTGGTCAGGGACGCCCCGCGCTCGGCGGCGCCGCGGGCGTTCTCGATCAGGCGCTGGACCCGCGGCTGGTCGGCGACCTTCGGGCCGGCGAGCTCGAGGCTGCCGAGGATCGCGGTCAGCAGGTTGTTGAAGTCGTGCGCGATGCCACCCGCGAGGGTGCCCAGCGCCTGCATCTTGTCCGACTGGCGCAGGCGCGCCTCCAGGGTCCGCTGCTCGGTCACGTCGCGCTCGATCATCGCGAGGTGACTGATCGCCCCGCTCGCGTCGCGGATCGGCACCCGCGTCACGTGGCTCCACTGCTCGGCGCCGGTCGGGCCGTCGCTGATGAGGCTCTCGGCCACCGCGCCGGACCGGACCGCCGCCGCGTCCGCCGCCGTCACGGCCTCGGCCTTCGGTCCAAGAAGTTCGTCCTCGCGCCGCCCGAGGCTGGCGGCGACGTCGTGGCCCAGGAGGGCGGCCTTGCGGCCGTTCAGCCGCACGAAGCGGCCCGCCGCGTCCTTGAAGCTGATCGCGTCCTGGGCGTGGTCGAGGAGTCCGCGCAGGAGCGCCCGCTCGGTGGCGAGGTCCCGGCCGAGGCGGTGGCGCTCGAAGGCCTGCCGGACGGTGGAGCGGAGCAATCCGGCATCCCAGGGCTTGGTGACGTAGCCGACGATGCCGCCCCGGTTGAGGGCGGCGATCACCGCGGTGATGTCGGCGTAGCCGGTCAGCAGGATCGCCTGCGCGTCGTGGAAGGTGCGGGCCTCGGCGAGGAGCGCGTCGCCCGTGAGGCCCGGCATCCGCTGGTCCGAGAGCACGACGGCGATGTCGGGCTCGGCGCGCAGGATCTCCAGCGCCTCGGCCGGGCGCGAGGTCGTCAGAACCCGGTAGGACTCCTCGAACAGGTCCTCCAGGGCGATCAGGATGTCCGGCTCGTCGTCGACGGCCAGGATCGTCCCTACACCTGCCGTACCGTCACTCATGCACTGGCCGCCTGCCGCGGAATCCCGATCACGAAGCAGGCTCCCCCACCCGGGGCCGTCTCCACGGTGAGCGAGCCGCTATGCGCTTGAACGACGCTGTAGGCAATCGCAAGACCCAGGCCCGTACCGGATCCGACCGGTTTCGTCGTGAAGAACGGCTCGAAGATCTTCTCGCGCAGCGTATCTGGAATGCCGGGACCGGTATCGCTGATGCGAATCTCGTCGAGTTCGGGGTTCGACTGCGTCGTGATCCGGATCGTGCCGCCCTGCGGCATGGCGTCGGCGGCGTTGCCCAGGATGTTCATCACCACCTGGTTGAGCAGCGCCGGGGTGCAGTGGATCTCGGCACGCCCCGCGAAGCTGCGCTCCACGGCGATGCGCTCGCCGAGCTTGTGCTGGATCAGCGCGAGGACCGTCTCGATCGCCTCCGGCACGTTGACCAGGGCGCGCTCGCCCTCGTCGAGGCGCGAGAACTTCCGCAGGTTCAGCACGAGATCCTGGATCCGGGTCAGCCCCATCCGCATCGAGCCGACCCGCTGCCGGGCCTTGTCGATGGCGCGTGCGGCCGCCTCCGGGGCGGCGTCCGGCAACTCGCCGAGCAGGCGCTCGACCGTGCCCTGGTGGGCCAGGATGAAGGCCAGGGGATTGTTGATCTCGTGGGCGATCCCGGCCACCAGCTCGCCCAGCGAGGCCATCTTGGCGGCCTGGACGAGCTTGGACTGGGCCTCGGTGAGCTGGCGGTTGGCGTCGGCGAGGTCGCGATTGGCCCGTTCCAGGGCGTCGGCGAGGCGCGCCCGGGCCTCGGCCGCTTCGGCCTCGGCGCGGGCGCGCTCCACAGCCCGCTCGCGCTCGCCGAACTGGCCGGCGATGCGCCGGTCATCCTCCTCCAGGAGGCGCCGCCGCACGAAGCCGCGGACCCGCAGCGCCAGCACCTCGGCGTCGGTCTTCGAGACAACGTCGTCGGCGCCGGCCGCGTAGGCCTCCACGAGGAAGTCCTTGGCCGGATCGCTGCCGGCGATGCCGACGAGGTGGAAGCCCGCGCCGGCCGCCTGGCCGGAGCGCCGCTGGCTGATCGCCCGGCACAGGGCGAGGCCGTCATAGGCGTGGCCCAGGAGATCGACCGTCACGCAGTCGAAGGCCTCGTCGCCGGCCGCCGCGTCCAGGGCGGCCAGCGCCGCCTCCGGCCCGTCGACGCTCGCCACATGGTGTCCGTCCTGGCCCATCACGCCGGCCAGGAAGGTCCGGTAGGTGGCGCTGCCGTCGATCACCAGGACGCGCCCCCGCCGGAAGGCGGCCGCGCCCGGCCCCTCGCCGTCGGTCGTCGGGCGGCGCTCGCGCAGCAGGGCGCGGATGCGCAGGATCATCAGGTCGCGGTCGGCGGATTTCGGCAGGTAGGCGTCGGCGCCGCTCTCCAGGCCCTGGCGCTCGCCGCCGCTGCCGCCGGTCAGCATCAGGACGGGCAGGGCCCGGGTGCGCAGGGACAGGCGCATCTGCCGGATCAGCTCGTCGCCGTTCATGCCCGGCAGGTGGTAATCGGCCACCACGAGGTCGGGCTGGCTGCGGTTGAGATGATCGAGGGCGGTCTCGGCGGAGGCGCAGCGCTCCACCGCGAAGCCGTGCGCCTCCAGCAGCAGGCGCAGTTCCAGGGCCTGCGTCTCCGAATCCTCGACCAGCAGGATCCGGGCCGGCACCTCGGACGTGCCGGCCTCGCTCACGGCCGCGCCCCCGCATCCACGAGGCGCAGGACGTGGTCGGCGACGCGGTCGAGGGGCAGGACGGCCCGGGCGGCCCCCAGACGCACGGCCGCCGCCGGCATGCCGTAGACGACGGCGGTGCTCTCGTGCTCGGCCACGGTCTGGGCGCCGGCCTTCTGCATGTCGGCGAGCCCGACGGCCCCGTCCTCGCCCATGCCGGTGAGCAGCACGCCGATGCCGGACGCTCCGGATTGCCGGGCCATGGACCGGAACAGCACGGTGGCGGCCGGGCGCTGGCCCGAGACCGGCGCGGAATTGATCACCCGCAGGATCCGGCCGGAGCCGATCTCCAGGTGGCGGTCGCCCGGTGCCACGTAGACCCGGCCGGGTTCGGCGCGCTCGCCGTCCTGGGCGAGGGAGACCGGCAGGGTCACGACGCTGTCGAGCCAGCTGGCGAACCCGTCCATGAAGGCCGCGCCCATGTGCTGGACGACCAGGACCGGCAGCAGGAAGTCCTTGGGCAACGCGCCGATCACCCGCGCCAGCGCCGGCGGACCGCCTGTGGAGGCGGCGATGCCCAGGAGGCTCGGGGCCTGCCCGGGCAGTTCGGCCGGCGGCGCCTGGGGCGCGGCGGCGCCGCGGCCGGCCCACTCGGTGCCGATCGGGCGGCGGCGGATGACCGGAACCTGGGCCATGATCCGCAGCTGCGTGCAGATCTCGCCGGCCACACCCTCGTAGCCGGCATGGGTCGTGGCCACGGGCTTCTCGACCACCGACAGGGCCCCGGCCCGGAGCGCGTTCATCGAGATGCGCAGGGAGGAATCCTCGACCGAATCCGCCACCACGACGATCGGGGTCGGAAGCTCGGCCATGATCCGGCGGGTCGTCTCCAGGCCGTCGATGCCGGGCAGGCGGATATCCATCGAGATCACGTCCGGTCGCACGGTCCGGAGCTTGTCGAGGGCCTCCTCGCCGGAGGCGACCGCGGCCACGAGCTCGAGGCGGGGGTCGCGGGAGACGATGTGGCGCAGCAGCTCGCGCACCACGAGACTGTCCTCCACGAGCATCACGCGGACGGGGGTCATAGGAGCTGCCCGATCGTATCCAGCAGCTGGCGCTGGTCGAACTTCTGCTTGGTCAGGTAGGCGTCGGCGCCGAGATCCAGGCCCCGGGCGACGTCGGCGGCGTCCCCGCGGGAGGTCATCAGGATCGTCGGCAGCCGGGCGAAGCGCTCGTCGGCCCGCAGGGCCTTCAGGAGGCCGAACCCGTCGAGGCGCGGCATCTCCACGTCGGCGAGAACCAGATTCACAGGCTCGATCTCGGCGCGCAGCCGGTCGAGGGCGTCCTGCCCGTCGACGCACACGACCACGCGGTAGCCGGCGGCTTCCAAGATTCCCTTCTCCAAAGTCCGGGTGGTGATCGAATCGTCGACGACCAGGATCGTGGCGCGCGCGGACGCGCCCGGCGTGGCGTGAGTCGTCGAACGTGGAGCCGGCGCCATCGTTCCGAGCGAACTGCCCGAGATTCCGGCCTGGGCGCGCGCCGCGAGCCCCTCGGGGTCGAGGACGAGCACCGGCACGTCCCCGTGCAGCACCGCCGTGCCGGCGATCAGCCCCGGATCGGCGCCGAAATCCGGCGCGGGCAGGACCAGGAACGGGCGGACGTCGTGCAGGCGGTCGACCGCCAGGGCCAGACGGCCGCCGCCGGTCCGCAGCACCACGGCGGTCAGCGTGCCGGGATCGGCCGGATCGGCGACCTGTCCGAGGATCGCGGCGAGATCCGTCACCGGGTGGCTCGTCGCGGCCTCCCCGTCGCCGAGGCGGACGATCGTCCGGCCCATGGCGACGGGCAGCTCGCCGCGCTTCAGGCGCAGGAGGCGCTCCACGGCGCCCCCGGGGAGCGCGTAGCTGCGCCCGGCCGCCTCGACCAGCAGCAGGCTGCGCCGGGCCGCCGAGAGCGGCAGGCTGAAGATCAGGGCGGTGCCGGCCGGGTCGCGCGGCTCCAGGCGGACGCTGCCCATGAGCTGGCGGGCGGCGTCGGCGGCCACCGAGAGGCCGTAGCCGCGCCCCGACAGGGTGTCGACCGCCTCGGCGGTGGAGAAGCCGGGCTCGAACACGAGGCGCAGCAGGGTGTCGGGTTCCGCGGCGGAACCGGGGGCGAGGAGGCCGCGCTCGCGGGCCGCCGCCTCGATCCGGGCAAGGTCCGGGCCGGGCCCGTCGTCGAACACGGTGACCTGGAGGCGGGAGCCGCGCACCGCGACCTCCAGGCCGAGGCCCAGGGCCTCCGGCTTGCCGGCCGCGCGCCGCACCTCCGGCGCCTGCCAGCCGTGGCTGAGGGCGTTGCGCAGGGCGTGGAGCAGCGGATCCTTCAGGGCCTGCAGCGTGCCGCGCTCCACCGGCAGATCGAGGCCCCGCAGGTCGAGATCGACCTCGCGGCCCTGCTCCCGGGCGGTCTCGCGCAGCGACCGGGCGAGGGGGGCCAGGACGGTCTCGGCCGGGACCAGGGCGAGGCGCTCGGCCGCGGCGCGGACGCGGGTCGCGGCACCCTCGACCGCGCTCGTCGCGGAGGCCTGGCGCCGCGACAGGTCCGCGGCCTCCCGGGCGAAGGCGCCCGCGCGCGCCGCGAGGGCGCGCCACTCGGGCCGCTCCGCGCCGGCCCCGGCCGCGAGCGCCTCGGCGCCGACGCGCAGGTCGCGGGCGAGGCGGGCGAGCCGGGCGAGCCCGTCGGCCGCGGGCGCCTGGCCCGCCAGGGTGCTGGCGAGATCGTGGCTCGCCCGGGCCAGCGCCTCGACGGCGTCGGCCGGCACCCGCAGGATCGCCGCGGAAGCCTCCGCCGGCTCGGGGCCGGGCTTCGGCGCGGGGGCGGCCGGCGCCGGCGGTGCGGTCGCGGCCGGCGGGGATGACGGCGCGGCGGGCGGACGCGGTGCCGGGCTCGGCGTCGGATCCGGCGACGGAGCGGCCTGTGGTGCTGGCGGTGGAGCGGGTGATGGAGCTGGCGAGGGCGCCGGCTGCGCCTCGCCCGGGAGCCGGAGGACACGGCCGAGGGCCGCCAGGGCGTCGGACGGCATGTCCGGACCGGCGCCATCGGTGAGGCCGGCGACGTACGACTCGATCCGGTCGAGGGCGAGGTGGACGGCGTTGGCCGCCTCGCGATCGAGGGCGGTGGCGCCGGTCCGCACGCCCTCGAACAGAGTCTCGAGACGGTGGGCCACCGCCTCGACTGCCGGAAGGTCGACGGCGCGGGAGGCTCCCTTCAGGCTGTGGGCGCGGCGGAAGACGTCGTTCCAGTCCGGCGTGGCGCTGCCGAGCGCCCCGCGGATCGCCGCCACGTGCTCCCGGTGCTCGACGTCGAAGGCGGCGAGCAGGAGCTTGCGGATATCCTCGGCCAACGGGGTGCCCGCCTCAGTGCCGGTAGCGTTCGGCCAGGGCCATGAGGGCCTGGGCGAGTTCGGTGAGGTTGGCGGACGCGGCCTCGACCTGCCGGGTGCCGGCGGCCGTCTGCTGGCTGGCCTGGCGGATGTTCTGCAA
>Ga0268288_10103_pt1 | contig 24925 bp, 25 predicted proteins | sample BraspS3V5C_FD_191349 | JGI IMG/M metagenome (GOLD analysis project Ga0268288, IMG submission 191349) | Soil microbial communities from Anza Borrego Desert, Southern California, United States - Bradyrhizobium sp. S3-V5C | ecosystem: Environmental > Terrestrial > Soil > Desert | place: USA...
TTCGTGCCAGCCATGACCGCTTGGCCGACTGCGCTCGCCCGACCGGCTCCGTCGGCCAAGCTACCCGTAGAGCAGAGGCCGACCCTGCACTAACTTTGAACTCGGACCACCGCGTGGGGGCTGGTCAAGGCGATCTGCGCCCTATCGACGTCCATCCCTGCGAGGTGCCTGATATCCTCTTCGTCCGCCACGAGGCGATCGAAGAGACTTCCGTTCAGGATGCGCAGGCGCGATGCCGATGCCGTCACAGGTTTGCGCGAGATCATAGTTAATGGGCGGCCCGATGCGCGATGGTAGACGGAGCTAAACCCGGATACACTGCGGCTGTTTATCAAGCAGTCGTAGCGGCATCAGATTTGTCGAGTTTGCCAAGGAGCGACAATTCAAAATTTGCACCCATGTATTTGAAATGCGGTCGAACCTTCAGTGTCACCTGGTACCAACCCGGATCACCTTCGACATCGCTGACTTGGACGGCCGCGTCCCTGAGGGGACGGAGCGACCGGACCTCGGAAGGTGGGTTTTCCTGATCGGCAATATACTGGCGCAACCAGACATTGAGCTCGCGCTCAAGATCTGCACGCTCTTTCCAAGAGCCAATCTGCTCGCGCTGCAAAACCTTGATGTAATGAGCGAGCCGATTGACGATGAAGAGATAAGGAAGCTGTGTCCCGAGCTTATAATTGGTCTCAGCCGCTTTACCTTCCTTGGTCCCGGGAAACCGCTTCGGCTTCTGGATCGTGTTAGCGGAAAAAAATGCCGCGTTGTCCGAGCCTTTGCGCATGGTCAGTGCAATGAAACCGAGCTCGGCTAGCTCGTATTCTCGCCGGTCAGTAATCAAAACCTCGGTCGGGATCTTGGACTCGATTTGCCCCAAAGAATCGTATACGTGAACAGGCAGATCGTGGACCGCACCACCGGATCTCGGACCAATTATATTTGGGCACCAACGATATCTCGCAAAACTGTCCGTTATGCGTGACGCCAAAAGGAAGGCTGTATTTCCCCATAAATAATTCTCATGATTTGAGTCCACATCTTCATTGTATACGAAGCTGTGCACGGGATTGTTGATCGGATGATAAGGCTGGCGCAGAAGAAATCGCGGCCCGGTAAGACCAATATATCGGCTATCTTCACTCTCTCGTAAAGCGTTCCATTTACGATAACGCGGCCCTTCGAACACTGAGGCCAGATCGCGGACATTGGGGAGTTCAAGATAGCTATCGATTGCAAACATCTGCGGAGCCGCTGCCGCGATGAACGGAGCATGCGCCATAGCCCCTACAGATGCCGCGTACTGAAGGAGCTTGAGGTCGGGGACAGACGGCCCGAAATAGAAGTTTGCGATCATCGCGCCAACGGGCTCGCCACCGAATTGACCGTATTCGGTCGAATAAACGTGTTTGTATAGGCCGGATTGAATCACTTCCGGCGCATTCTGAAAGTCTTCAAGCAATTCCTGCTTTGAGACCGGCAATAAATTGATTTTTATATTTTCTCGGAAATCGGTGCGGTCAACAAGGATTTTAAGACTACGCCAAGCCGCCTCTAATTCCCGGAATTCCGGGTGGTGCAGGATTTCATCGACTTGGGCGCTGACTTTTTTGTCGATTTCCACGATCATTCGATCAACAAGAACTTTGTTGATCTTCTGATTATGGTCATCCGATTTCAAAAGGTCGGCGATAAATGCTTGCACGCCCAGGCGGGCAGCATCGTACCCCTCTTCTCCTGGATGGATCCGAGTTTCCTCCATTATCTGCTCAAGTAGGGATCCAGACTCACTCGGAATTCTCTGGGTTGACAATGCTGAAACCAGAGCGTCCATGATAGCCTCTTGAGATCTTATTGAAAAAATGGAGATCAGATCACGTTTTTGCAAACCTGCACGACGGCAGTCATTCAGATTTATCTCATGAGTATCTATGCCGAGACGTTATCTTGCCGTCCCGAGATCGGTTAGAGACGGACTTCCGCGCAGACAGCATGTCAGGATGCGTTAACATCGAGCTGATGACGCGCTTCCAGCTCGGCAATCAGCCGGTTGCGGCTCTCCTCATTTTCAAGGATTTGCTGCATTCGCTTACGAAATGCCGGCATATTTCCCAGCGGTCCCTTCAGCGCAACCAGCGCTTCGCGCAGCTGCATCATCTTCATAAGCTCTGGCACTTGCTGAACCAGAGAATCCGGCTCGAAATCCTTAAACGACTCGAACTTTAGTTCGACGGTCAAGTCTGTGCTACCATTTTGCTCATCAAGTAAGTTACGGATGGTGATCTTTTTTTCGATTTCAGATTCGCTCATAACTGTCGATAGGGTGTTTTTATCGACACTGATCATTCTTCGCTCTTCGACGGGCGTCGTATCCGCTTTCCCGAGAAAATCCCCGAGAACGACAAGCTTGAGCGGCAATTCTGCCTCAGATATTTGACCCATCGTTGCCGGTACGTATCGTATATTAATACGCTCCTTTGGAGCAATAGAACCTTCTGCCTCATTCATTGCGTCATCCCTTCAGTAGCAAGCGAGTAAAAGGGAATCTTTCACAAAGCATTCGCTCATGTATGGCAATCGTGGCGCTTATTGCAGCCCTCAAGAGGGTTCGATGATAGGTCTCTGTAGATGTTTGATTTTTTTGGCGATTTCGGACGCGGAATGCGGGAAATGTATTCGAAGTACGATTTAAAGTGTTTGATTTACACTACAAAATAGAATCGCAGAAGTGTCAGTATGGTCGTTCGCGGTGTGGCTAATGCTGCCATTCGTATGATAAACCATATATTAGGCCGAGTCGCAACAAGGCAACCTTGGAAAAGAGAGTTTTTTAATTTCTTTTTATGTCATTATAAAACGCAGTTGAAGATCATGAAATCTATGTATTTACATTAGATGGGGCCTTTTATATTGCATCCAAATCGCAGCAACAGCGATCTTGCAGCATGACACATTTTCAAAAATGTCAGAACTGACAATTGATTCCGGATGATCATGTCAGTGGTCCCACAAGATGCCCGGCTAGTGAATTATGTGATATACGTTCGAGCTTGGCCTGATCTATTCAGGCTTGGACTGCCGCGCTCCGGATCCGCTTGCTTCCCACCACTCGCACCGCTTCTACAGCCTCTCTGAATCGCATCGGGTTTGTCGGAGGTTCTCTCGGTTGAGGTACGCCGGCAATACCTTCCTCAGGATCTCATCGGCGTGTCGGAGTTCACAGTTCTCCCGCGCCAGTTCTTTAATTCGGTCGCAGTTGTCCCTTATCAGTTCGGCTCGCTGGCCCTACCGTCTGGACTGATAATCAGTAGCGGACCGTCGCCGCGGGGCAGACGGCAGCGGTGTAAGCGAGAGCGATCCGATCATAGAGGCCGGCGATGCGGCGAAAGTCCTCGAGTCGCCCGAACATCCGCTTGATGGTGTGACGGCCGCGATCGAGCACGGGCGAGAAGCACGGCTTCCAGCGGCGGTCGACCTTTGGCGGGATGTTGAACGCGGCTCTTATCGCCTCGATCTGCTGGTAGATGGCGGCGCTGTCGTAGCCCTTATCGGCCAGAATGATGCGGGACCTCGTGCAGCGACGCGGACCGAGGATTCACGCGCGCGACGAGACGTGTGAGTCTGGGCGATGGCTCAGACGGTCTGTGTGCTTCTCAATGCGAGCGACGCGGCACGGCTGGTTGCGATCGCCAGCGACCGCTCCCGCCCGCTCAAGCAGGCCCGGCGCGCCCGCATCGTCCTGTTCTCGGCCCGAGCGCCCGAGTGTCCAGGACTTCGCCCGGCGGGCGGGCGTCAGCCGCCCGGTCGTGTGGCGCTGGCAGCGGCGCTACGCCGAGGCTGGCGTCGAAGGTCTGCTGCGCGACAAGACACGTCCGCCCGGCACTCGCGCTGGACGTTCCGGTCAGATCATCGCCCCCGCATTCATGAATCCATGCGGATCAATGGCCTGCTTGAGAGCGCCGAGTAGGGCCAGGCGGGTCGGACCGCCGTAGCGGCTCAGCAAGTCGCGCTTGAACCGGCCGATGCCGTATTCGGCGCTGAAGCTCCCGCCGAGGTCGAGCGCCACCGCGTAGACCGCGTGAGCGACGCCCGCCTCGATCTCTCGCGTGAAGGCGATCCGATCGCGGCCCGGCGGCACCATCAGATTGAAGTGAATGTTGCCATCGCCGACATGGCCGTAGACCGACAGACGCGTGCCCGGAGCATGCGCCTCCACGACCGCGCCGGCCTGGTTCAGGAAGTCGGCGACCGCCGAAGTCGGCACAGCGATGTCGAGCTTGACCGATCCACCGGCGTGCTTCTCCGCCTCAGGGATGGTCTCGCGGATCGTCCACATCTCGCGCCGCTGCCGCTCCGACTGGGCGAGCGCAGCATCCTCGACGTGACCAGCCTCGATCAGCGCTTCCAGAGTGCCCGAAAGGATATCGTCGAGCGGGATGCGCTCCGAGGATGCGGAGAGTTCCAGCAGCACCGCGCCGCCGGGACCGGACGCGAGCCCGAGTTCGGCGCCGCGCATGTCGGCGACGAGACCCAGCGATGAGGCCGAGATGAGCTCGAAGGCTGAGGCGAGGTCAGCGGTCTCCCGTCGGACCAGAGCGGCGATCGCCGGGATAGGTGCGCCGGCCGCGAGTTGCACCCAAGCCGTGGCACGCCGTGTCTGCGCGGGCCAGAGCTTGAGCACCACCGCGGTCACGATGCCGAGCGTACCCTCGGCGCCGATGAAGAGCTGCTTCAGATCATAGCCGATGTTGTTCTTGCGCAAGGTTCGCATGTCGGAGAACAGCGATCCGTCCGGCAGCACGACCTCCAAGCCGAGCACGAGGTCCCGGGTCATGCCGTAGCGTAGCACCTGCAGGCCCCCGGCGTTGGTTCCGACGTTGCCGCCGAGACGGCAGCTGCCCTCGGCACCGAGGCTCAGCGGCAGCAGACAGCCGCGTGCCTCGGCAGCCGCCTGCGCGTCGGCGAGGATCGTGCCGGCGTCGCAGGCAAGAGTGAAGCCCGTCGCGTCGACGGATCGGATCCGGCTCATCCGCTCGAGCGTCACGACGAGCTGCCCGCGGCCGGGTTCGGGCGTGGCACCGCCGACATAGCTGGTGTTGCCTCCTTGAGGCACGAGGCCGAAGCCGAGGCGCGCTGCCAGACGGACGATTTCCTGGACGTCTTCGGTCGAGCGCGGGCGCAGGACGCCAGGCGTCTGCCCCTGCATCAACGCGCGCTGATCGTGGGTGTAGCGCGTCAAGCTGGCGGCATCGGTGATGAGGCCGCCCTCGCCGAGAAACTCGTGGAAGGCGGATAGATCTGGGGATGGCGAGGACAACATCCGGGTTGGCGCGGCTCGTGGCAGGAGGTGAATGGGATCGAGGCTGACGCCGTCAACCCGGCGCGGCAGGGGGCAGCCACTCTATCCGGGCTCCCCGCCGCGGCAAGAGCAGCCCTACGGTTCGCCATCGGTCCGCCCGATACGCCTTGACTGCCTCGCTAACGCGGACCTAGCTGAACGCCCGGCCCTGCGCGCGCGGACGACCCGACGTGACGTAGTCTGGCCGTTCGCGACCCGTCTGTTTGAGGCTCGGGTGGCGGCCGATCGTACGTCTTGCGCGGCTCAAAAGGGGTTCGAAGTGACCCTTTGCAAGACTATCCGCTCCGTGGATCGGCTACGAATGCTGAGAATTCTCCCGAATATGGGCGCGGTGGCCCAAGCAGCCATCCAGGCGGCGCCTTGAGGGATCATACCGGGCTGATTGACCAGCCAGGATCGCACTTAGGACGGATCCGGCTATCACACCCAACGAGGGGCGCCATTTGAGCTCGCGTCGTAGAGGCAGACGAGGATGCGAGGGCTCCATGTCGAACACCGGGCCAGCAAAGCCACCCGCCATCGACGGCGTTGGGAAGCGCGTCTCGAACCTGGGCGACCCCGACCGGGCTGCAGATGCGGCCCCGGGGCCCCGCGTACCCGACGAGGATTTGGAGAAGCGCCAGGACCAGTTGCTCGACGAAGCCGTCGAGGAGACCTTCCCGGCAAGCGACCCCATCGCGCCGAAGCGCATCACAAGGTAGGTGCCCGATCCTGCAATCCGACGTAGGGGCCCAGCGTTCCGGCGAACTTATTGAGCCTGAGCAACCGCCCCCTGATCGCCATAAAACGCCCAGTTTCGGGCACATCGCCGGGCTCAGTTGACGTCGCTCACCCGCCTTGAACCCAAGATCGGCTCGCGGTGTTCACACAGGTGAGTGAGGTGCTCCGCATGGTCCGAGCCACGGTTCTTCGCTGACGAGCGCCTCATCGCTCCGCGCCGGGGAATTCCGATGCCCAGCCAAGAGCAGATGATGAAGCGCCAGCAGGTTCTGGCCGACTTCGGCGAGTTCGTCCTGCGCAGCGAGAACCTCGACGAGGTGCTCACCGAGGCCTGCCGTCTCGTCGCCGAGGCTTGCGGCATCACCCGCGCCAAGATCCTGGAAATCCAAGAGGATGGACAGGTGCTCTTCGTGAGGGCCGGCGTCGGCTGGGCTCCGGGCATCGTTGGCCGGCTGCGCCTACCCATCAGAGAGCGCTCCTCCGAGACCTTCGCGATCAGGGAAGGCTTGCCGATCATCACGCAAGACATCCGCGAGGAGGAGCGCTTCGATGTCCCCGCCTTCATGAAGGAGGCCGGGGTCATCGCATTCGCCAACGTGCCGATCTTTCTGCCGGGCCGGAAGGCTTACGGCCTGCTGGAGGTGGACGCGACCGAACGGCGCGACTTCGGCAACGAGGACACTGAATTTCTGCGCACCTACGCCATTATTCTCGGGCCGGTGATCGACCGCCTACAGAAGGCGAGTGCCTTGCGCTTGACCGAGGAGCGCTTCCGGCGCTTCGCCGAGCATTCGGCCAACGTGCTCTGGCTCGCCGATCTGGAGAGTGGACGGCTTGATTACCTCAGCCCGGCCTTTGAGCAGGTCTGGGGCATGCCCGCCGAGGACATGCCGGACCTCGCGCGCTGGCTCGCCAGCGTCCACCCGGACGACCGAGATGCCGCCGCGCAGGCGCTGGAGCGGGTTGGCGGTGGCGAGACACTCGTGTTGGAGTACCGCATCCTGCGCGCCTCGGATGACGCCGTGCGCCGCATCCGCGATACCTTCTTCTCAATCCCGGGGATTGACGGACGGAGCCGGTCAGCCGGCGGTATCGCGCAGGACATCACCGTCGATACCGGCCTACGCGCTTACGTGATCGCGGGTAGAGATGATGCCCGGCGTGACCTTGTCGAGGCCCTACAGGCTGGCGGCTACGAGGTGCAAGCCTTTGCGGCCGGTCAGGCTCTCCTCAAGATGACAGGCTCGCTGAGGCCGGGCTGCGTCGTGTTCAACCTGGAGGAAGCCGGCGACATCGTCGTCGCAAGTGAGTTGAAGACGGCACGCGCGCACCTGCCCATGGTGGCGGTCGGCGCGAGCGGGGGCGATATCGGCTTCGGGGTCCGCGTTATGAAGGCGGGAGTGGTCGATTTCCTCGAAGCTCCCTGGGCACCGGAGGCGCTGCTGTTCGCCGTCAAGACGGCGCTCGCCGAGATCCACGCCGAGGCGGATCGGGCGCGCGGGAGCAACGAGGCTCGGAGCCGGATCGTGGCGCTTTCCTCGCGCGAGCGCGCGGTGCTGGAGGGCTTGCTCGCTGGCGGGACCAACAAGACCATCGCTCGTACGCTGGGCCTGAGCCCACGCACGGTGGAGATCCACCGGGCCCGAGTGATGGAGGCGCTGGGCGTCCGCACCTTGCCCGAGGCCGTTCTGATCGCGACGGCCGCCGGTGTGCGTCCCGCCCAACACGACGACGACTAGGGCCTGTCGTGACCTGAGGTGATCGAGGGCTGCGGCGAGGCAGAGGACGCCGCTGAAGCTGGCGGCGGTCTTCTCGTAGCGCGTGGCGATGGCTCGCCACTCCTTAAGCCTTGCCCAGAGCCGCTCGACGATGTTGCGGTGGGTGTAGATCCACTCCGGACAGCGCGCGGGAGCCTCGTTGCGCTTGGACGGGATAGCGGGCTTTGCCCCGGCGTCCCGGACGTGTTGCCGGAAGCGATGACTGGAGTAGCCGCGATCCGCGACGACCCATCGCGGATCGCTCGGCAGTTGCTCAAGCAAGGGCAGCGCGTGCGGCAGTTCATGGGCCTGCCCCGGTGCGATCCGGAAGGCGATCGCGCGGCCTGCACCGTCGGCGATCACGCAGGCTTTGGACCCATACCCGCCACGCGATCGGCCAAGAGCCTCACGATCATCTCGCCCGGCTGCAGATCCGCCCTTTTCGCCGCCCCGGCCGCTTTCTGATGCGCACGCATGTTGGTGCCGTCGAGGAACACCATGCCCAGCCGAACGCCGCGCTCCTGCACGAGAGCACGCAGACGCTCCCAGCCCCCAGCGCGCGACCACCGGATGAAGATCTGCGCGGCCCACCACGGCCCGATCTCGTGCGGGATTGCACGCCACTTGGCGCCGTTCCGATGTCGCCGCAGGATTGCTGAGAGCGTGCGTTGGAGGTCTTGCGGTGGTGTCTTCGCCTTCGGCCGACACGCCTCAACCAGCGGCTCCAGAACAGCCCATGGCGCGTCGCTCAGCATCGTCTTTCCTCCCGGCGAGGGCACAAAACGCGTGCTATGCCAGATGGCTCAGGCGACGACAGACCCGAGATGCTCTGGTGCGAGGTTCGCCCTGCGGGGCTCGTTCCTCGCGCAGGCCGCGCAAGTGCGAGTTGCGTTAGCCCGGCTCCGATGCGATAGCCCGCGCAGGGTGCGCGGTCCGTCGTTCGGATCGGCAGGTTGAGCGCTGGTCGGGCCGCCAGCGCCGGAGACCCGTGCCCGTGTCGGCCCCTTCCCGCGCCGTTCCGCGGCCGCCGCGCCGCCGTCTGTCGGCGCTCCGCAACATGCTCGTCAGCGAGGCCGGCGGCGGCCTTGTCCTGATGGCCAGCGCCGCGCTGGCGCTGGCCGTCGCCAACTCGCCGCTCAAGGACGCCTACTTCGCAGCCCTCAAGGCCTATCTCGGCCCGCTCTCGGTCCTGCACTGGATCAACGACGCCCTGATGGCGGTGTTCTTCCTCCTCGTCGGGCTGGAGATCAAGCGCGAGGTGCTCGACGGACGTCTGCGCACCTGGCCCGACCGGGTGCTGCCCGGCCTGGCCGCGATCGGCGGCATGGCCGCGCCGGCCATCGTCTACACCGCGGTCAACTGGAACTCCCCCGAGACGCTGCGGGGGTGGGCCATCCCGGCCGCCACCGACATCGCCTTCGCGCTGGGCGTCCTGGCTCTCCTCGGGTCCCGGGTGCCGGTCTCACTCAAGATCTTCCTGACGGCGCTCGCCATCATCGACGACCTCGGGGCCGTGCTGATCATCGCGCTGTTCTACACCGCCGACCTGTCGCTCCCGATGCTGGGCGGGGCCGCGGCGACGCTCGCCGTGCTCTACGGCCTCAACAAGGCCGGCGTGGCACGCCTGTGGCCCTACCTGCTCCTCGGCATCCTCCTCTGGGTGTTCGTGCTCGCGTCGGGCGTCCACGCGACCATCGCCGGCGTGCTGCTGGCGCTGACCATCCCGTTGCGCCTCAGCGCCGGCAAGCCGGACGACCCGACCTCGCCGCTGCATATCCTGGAGCACGCGGTCCATCCGTGGTCGGCCTACCTCATCCTGCCGATCTTCGGCTTTGCCAACGCCGGCGTGTCGCTGGCGGGTATCACGCCGCACATGCTCTTCGACCCCGTGACGCTCGGCGTGGCGCTGGGCCTGTTCGTCGGCAAGCAGGTCGGGGTGTTCGGCCTCGTCTTCGCTGCCGTGAAGCTCGGGTTGGCACAGCGCCCGGCCAATGCAGGATGGTGGCAGGTCTACGGCGTCTCGCTCCTCTGCGGCGTCGGCTTCACCATGAGCCTGTTCATCGGCCTGCTCGCCTTCGCGCATGTCCCCGAGCTCGAGGCCGAGACCAAGGTCGGCGTGCTGCTCGGCTCGCTCGCCTGCATGGCCGCCGGGGCGCTGGTCCTGCGGCTCGCCCCGGCCCGACTGTCCCGCTGCTGAACCGGGACCGGCCGCGTTCCATCCTGCCGCGGTCACCTCTCCGACATCCGAGGACCAGGTGAGCATCATGCCCCGTCAGTTCCCGCGGCGCCGTCCCGGCGCCATCGAGGGCCGTCTGTCCGATCTCATACTCGCTCTGACCGGGGTCCTGCTCCTCGGGATGGGAATGCTGATGCTGCTGTCGTGGCTTTCGGATGGTGCCGAAGGCGCCGTGGCCGGGTACGGCATCGTGCGGGATTCCTGAGATCCAGCCCCTTCCGGCCCGACGACCGATGACGATGTTCACCGCGACACTGCGCGAACTCTACGAGGAGGACACCGGACGCGCGCACCGCTTCCGCTACGCCCTGCTCGTGTTCGACGTGGCGACCATCGCCTTCGTGGTCGTCACCTCGTTCCTGCCGCTGAGCCCCTGGATCGTCGCCTGCGACGTGGCGGTGGGTCTGTGCGTGCTCCTCGACTTCGCCGCCCGCCTGCGCATCAGCCGCGCACCGCTGCGCGAGTTCCGGCACCTGAGCACCTGGACGGACCTCGTGGCGGTGACCTCGTTCCTCGCCCCGTTGCTGGTCGAGAGCGTCGGCTTCCTGCGCATCCTGCGGACGCTGCGCATGCTGCGCACCTATCACCTGTTGGAGCGGCTGCGGCAGGATAGCGGGCTGTTCCGCCGCAACGAGGACGCGATCCTGGCCGCGACCAACCTCGTGGTCTTCGTCTTCGCGATGACCGGCATCGTCTACGCCACCCAGCACGGCTCCAACCCAGCCATACAGACACCGATCGACGCCCTGTACTTCACCGTGACGTCGCTCACGACGACGGGCTACGGCGACATCACCCTTCCGGGACCGACCGGCCGGCTGTTGTCGGTCTTCGTGATGATCTGCGGCGTGACGCTGTTCTTCCGCCTCGCGCAGGTGGTGTTCCGCCCCTACAAGGTCCGCTTTCCCTGCACCGCCTGTGGGCTGCAGCGCCACGAGCCGGACGCCGTGCACTGCAAGGCCTGCGGCAACATCCTGAACATCCCCGACGAGGGTGCGTACTAGCCGCCATCGGGTGCAGCGCCGCGGAGCCGGCAGTAGCGATCCTCCAGGTCGGCGAGGTCGGACGGGTCCGCCACGTCGCGGCGGGCGGCGGCGATGACGAGGCCGGCATGCCGGGCGAGGTCCGCCGCCCGATCCGGCCGCCTCTCGACCTCGGCGACGCGGGCGAGCACGTCGAGCATCCGGCCCAGGACGTGGACCGACCCGGCCGCGTTCTGCCGGATCATGTGGAACATGGCGTCGCACAGCCCGTCGTAGTCCGTGACGGGATGGATCAGCACGGTGCGACCCGCGCGCAGCACCACGCCGGTGGGCAGGTGCCGCGGCGCGATCCGGCACAGCGCGTCGCCGAGATGGTCGACGACGCTGCCGGCGGTGAACGGGTCGTTGATGCCGGGCGAGAGGGCGCGGACCGCGATCTCGACCAACTGCCGGACCGAGTATTCCGGATCCTGGAGCGCGGCGGGACGCCGCCCCAGCGTCACCGCGTCGAGAATGGCGGTCTCGGCGCCCTCGACTGGCGCGGACAGAACCGCGATCGGGAAACCGCTCGGCACGTAGTCGCCGGGCCGTACCCGCAGGGTGACCGAGATCCCGCGCTCGTGGGCCCAGTCGGCCAAGGCGTCCTCGTCGAGGGCCTGCACGTAGCCGCCGCCCGTCGCGGCCACGGCCCTTCCGGTCGGAGGATTGCCGGGACGGTCGGCCCCCGGCTCGTCCCGGGTATGGGTCGCGATAGCCTTGCAGAGGTCCTGCTGGACGGCGTCGACCACGGTCTCGATGTTGATGCTCGTGGCTATGTGGTGGACGAACCAGACCAGCGTGCCGACCGCAACCAGCGCGAGGACGAGGGCGCCGGTGATGGCGAGGTGCGGGACGAACGGGTCTTCCTCCACCGTCCGCACCGTGCGCAGGACCATCAGCGCGTAGGCGAAGGCACCGAGAAAGATGCCGAGGACGGTCTGGTTGCGGCCATCCCGGATGAAGTTACGCAGGAGTCGGGGGCCCATCTGACCGGAGGCCAGGGTCAGGGCGGCGATGGTGATGGAGAAGGTCGTCCCGGCAACCCCGATGTTCGAGGAGGCGATGGCGCTGAGCAGCGCCCGCGCGCCCTCGGCCCCGCCCGAATAGCCCCAGTTCGTGTCCGGCGAGGAGGGATCGAAGCCGGCGACGTGGGCCGTCTCCAGCCAGACACCGAACTGGGCGAGCAGGATGCAGCCGAGGACGACGAGGGCCGGGCGGAGCCAGAACAGGTCGCCGAGGATCTCCAGCCAGGCTTTGACGCGCGCGTTCATCGTTGCGGACCGATCCCTTTCGAGCCCGGCAACGACCGGCACGATGGGGCGTTCCGGAAGACCGCTGGCGGGAAGGACACGCCTTGATCTCGATCTTCGACCTCGCCGCGATGCTGCTGACGCTGTCGGCTCTGTTCGGCTGGCTGAACCGCCGCTTCCTGCGCATGCCGCACAGCATCGGCCTGCTCGTGATGGGGCTTCTCGCCTCGCTCGCCCTCGTGCTCGTCGACGTCGCCTTCCCGGCGCAACACCTCTACCAAGACCTCACCCGCGTCCTCGACCAGGTCGACTTCACCGGTGTCGTCATGAACGGCATGCTGGCCTTCCTGCTGTTCGCCGGCGCCCTGAACCTCGACCTCCGGGCGCTCCGGGAGCGGGCCATGGCGGTGGCGACCCTCGCGTTGCTCGGGACCGTCATCTCGAGCGCCTCGGTCGGTGCGGCCTTCTGGGCGGCGGGGCAGGCGCTCGGCAGCCCGGTGCCCCTCGCCTGGGCCCTGGTGTTCGGCGCGTTGATCAGCCCGACCGACCCCGTGGCGGTGCTGGCCACCCTGAAGAACGTGGAGGTGCCGGAAGCCCTCGAAGTCGAGATGCAGGGCGAGGCGCTGTTCAACGACGGCATCGGCATCGTGCTGTTCACGGTGCTCGTCGCCGTCGCGTCCGGCCGCGGTGGCGAGGCGATGAGCGCGGGCGGGGTGGCGACGCTGCTCCTCCACGAGGCCGGGGGCGGCGTGCTGCTGGGCATCGTGACCGGCTACGTCGCCTACCGAGCGATGAAGGCCATCGACGACTTCCCCGTGGAGGTGCTGATCACGCTGGCCCTCGTCACCGGGACCTACGCCATCGCGCAGAAGATCGGGGCGAGCGGCCCGCTCGCGGTTGTCGCCGCCGGGCTGCTGATCGGCGAGCGCGCGCCGCGCTACGCGATGAGCGACACCACCCAGAAGTACGTCTCGGCCCTGTGGACGCTCGTCGATGAGGTGCTCAACTCGGTCCTGTTCCTCCTGATCGGCCTCGAGGTGCTCGTCCTGCGTTTCCAGGTCTCCGGGCTGGCGCTGGCAGCCTGCGCAGTGCCCATCGTGCTCGTCGGGCGCCTCGTGGCGGTCACGACGCCTGTCCTCGCGTTCCGCTGGGGCGGCAACCTCTCGCTCGGCAACGTGCCGTTCCTGACCTGGGCGGGCGTGCGCGGCGGCATCTCGGTGGCGCTGGCGCTCTCGATCCCGGAGAGCGAGGCCAAGCCCGCCATCCTGGCGGCGACCTACGCCGTGGTGCTGTTCACCATCATCGTGCAGGGATCGACCCTCGGCCTCGTAGCACGGCGGACCCTCCGAGCGAGCTGACTGTGGCCGAATCTCTCTCCGTCGATGCGAGCTGGCGGACGGAACCCCGAGGGCTCGGTTGAGAAGCGTGACGTGCGGGCGACAACGTCGCTCAGATGCGCGGCCTGCCGGACGCAGAACGGTGGGATCCACCCCGAGCGGCCACCCGGCTCTCGATCCGCCGCCGCCGTAGGAACATATCCCGGTAGCCGGCCTTCAGGGCGCAACAGCCGGGAACTGCCTGCCTCGTTCAGTGTGCCGGCGAGCGCTCCGATGCGTCCGGCAAGCGCTTCTTCCTTCTGCGCTTGCTCACCTTCAACACCACGTCCGCGTTGTCCTCGGCGATGCGCTCGGCCAGCGCGAAATCGTGAAGTTCCGCGGTCGCACCGTCTCCGACGCGCGGCGCTTCGGTCAGGGCGTGGAACGCGGCGCGAACGATCTCCTTCTTCCTCGCCTCCGGATGCCGTTCACGGATCGCAGAACGGATCGCCTTCGGCGTCATCCCAGGGGTGGCGATCGCTCTCAGCGTCTCTGCGATCTCTCTGATCGATGCCATACCGCTTCCCTGCACCTCACCCTTCCGGCCGGGTCACAAACCCGCCAGCCGATGCGACGTTCCGATGACACGGTCACCCAGCCGGCTTCTCCGCGAGGCGCAGTGTTCACGCGGGCGTGAGGTCTTATCGCAGCGCCGGGTTCTTCCTGAGACCGGAACACGTCGGCGGCGTGCTCGGAATGCGGCGCGCCCTCTCTTCGGCGGCCTCTGTCAGCAAGGCGGGCGACGACGGGGCGCCAGCGCTGAGCGGTCAGGGTGCTCTCGACCCAACCCAGCCGCTAGGTTCGCAGTCGGCGCATCCCGAAAGCAGCCGTCCTGTCCTCGACTCAATTCGGCTCGCCAAGGATCCCCCGTGCCCCCCGGTTGATCTGCTGTAGGGACGCGCAACGCCACGAGACGGTGCCGATCGGCTCCTACGATCATCACCGGTGGATCTAGGACGCCGCCAGGGTATGGCGCACCTTTGGATGCCGTGCCGTGGCCGCCCGAAGGACCTTCCCGATCTCTTCGGCCGAGTAGGGCTTGCGCACGAACGCGAAGCCGTGTGTGTCGTCACGGGCCAGCACGTGGCTGTAGCCGGAGGTCAGCACCACCGGCATCTCCGGGTGGATCGCCCGCAGGCGCTTGGCCAACTCGACCCCACCCATCCCCGGCATCACGACGTCCGAGAACACCGCATCGAAGCGGAACGGCACGGCCTCGACCTCGGCGAGCGCCGCCTCCGCCGTCTGGGTCAGTACGGTGCCGTAGCCGAGGTCTTGTAGGATCTGCGTGCAGAACCGGCCGATCTCGACGTTGTCCTCGACGACCAGGATGCACTGGTTGGCCTGCTCCAGAGGCATTGCCTCCGGTTCGAGGACGGGTTCTCCCTCGTACGGCCTGGCTTCAGCCTGGGGCAGGTACAGGGTGAAGGTGCTGCCTCGCCCGACCACGCTGGCCACGTCCACGTCCCCGCCGGACTGCTTGGTGAAGCCGATGACCTGGCTCAAGCCGAGCCCGGTGCCCTTGCCGACCTCCTTCGTGGTGAAGAACGGCTCGAAGATCCGGGCGAGTTGCTCCTTCGCGATCCCCGAGCCGGTGTCGGAAACGGACACCGCCACGAAGGGCTTTGGCGAGCCCGCATGGCCGCGGATCGTGGGCTTGGGGCGTCCGCAGGCCATCTCGATGGTGAGCGTGCCCTCACCGTTCATGGCATCCCGCGCATTCACCGCGAGGTTCACCAGCGCGGTCTCGAACTGCACGGGGTCGGCGCGCACCGCGCAGTTGCCCTCGGCCAGGGTCGTCACGATCCGGATGCGGGCGCCGGTGAGGGAGTCGATCATCTGAGCGATGCCTCGGATGCGTTCGCGGGTATCGAACACCTCGGGCTTGAGCGCCTGGCGACGGGCGAAGGCGAGCAGTTGCGCCGTCAGCTTCGCGGCGCGGTCGACCGTGTCTGAGACGGCGTCGAGGTAGCGACGCCGTCGCTCCTCGGGCAGATCCGGCCTGCGCAGGAAGTCGGCCGACGAGCGGATGATGGTCAGCAAGTTGTTGAAATCGTGCGCCACACCTCCGGTGAGCTGGCCAATGGCCTCCATCTTCTGGGCCTGCACCAGCGCGTCCTGCGCGTCGGCGAGCTCCTGCGTGCGCTCGACGACGCGCCGCTCCAAGGCATCGTTCATTCCCTGCAGCGCTTCCCGCAATCGCCGCTCCGCGACCGCGCGTCGGTCGACGTTGCGCGCCATGCGTATGGCCAGCGCCGCCAGCCAAAGGGTCAGGACGGAAACGAGGAGCGCCGTGCCGGTCTCGGCCTCGATCAGGTCGGCGCGAACGGCGCTGAGCTGAACCCAGCCCAGGAACAACGGCGCCAACACGACGGCCGGAAGCAGGTGACGCGTCAGGGCACCCGCCTCGCCGGTGCCGAGCACCGGCGCGATCCAGGGAGAAGGTGGCCGGCTCGCCAGCGCGCCGACCGCGAGGATGCTCAGGGCGACCGCGGTCACGAGGGCCATGCGGGAGAACGGACCCTCCTGATGCAGGGCGCCGAGCCCGTACAAGTGACCGAGTGCCCCTACTGCCGCGATGACGAAGCCCACGAGGCTTACGAGGGTGCCAAGATCCCTAAGCCGGCGGCGAGACGCTTCCTTGAGAAGGAGACCGGTCGCGACCGCCACGATGCTGGCGGCCGTCGACAGGGCCATGCCGCTCCCGGGCTTGAGCGGGCCGAAGACAAGGCGCTGCACCCAGTCGTCGAGCCGGACCGGAAGCGGCAGGACGTACTGCAGGAGCCCTCCGATGCCGATCGCCGCAGCCGATGCGGCGGTCCATCGCCTCGACCGGCGCAGCAAACGAAATGCGCCGACGAACGTGCCAGACAGGATCGAGGTTGCGAGCAGTAGCGTGCCTACGGCGGTCAGGATGACCATCGGCGGCTGACCGGGAATGATGCGTCTTAGGATTGGAACGTCGAAGGCCCAGCCGGCCAACACCATCAGGGCGGTCGCGAAGCCGACGATGCCGCTTGCCCACGCGATCAAGTGAGCTTTGGAAGCGGACCCGGCTGGCTCCGCCGAAAGGTCCGGTCCGCGGCGGTGGCACTCAATCATTCCGCGTCGACCAAGCTGGGTTCGGTAATGTCTCCTGCTCGAGTCTCTCGCGTCGTTCGTCGCGGTTCCGCATCGTCACCAAGCTTGGCTATCGTGTCGGAAACCTGGCCCCTGCGAGGCCTGTGGCTCCCTCTCCCCCATGGACTGGAACGCACTAGCTGGTGCCCCGTTCGCGGGCTCAGCCGGTTCGGAAAGTCGGGCGACCGATAGAGAGTGCTCTTCCGCCTCGCCCAGGTCGTGTTCCGCCCCTACAAGGTGCGCTTCCCCTGCACCGCTTGCGGGCTGCAGCGTCGCGAGCAGGATGCTGTGTACTGCAAGGCGTGCGGCAACATCCTGAACATCCTCGAGGATGGGGCCTACTAACGGTCATAATCGGGCGCTCGATACCTGCGGCGAGACTCTGCTGGCGCCCCTTATACGACATGGCGGCTCGAGATCTTTCACACCGAAAGCCGACGTTCACTGCTTCGGTTTGATGCTGTCATGCTCGCAATTGGCCGCCTCAATCGCTGCACCATTGTCGAGGGCCCATGAGCAGAGCGCCTCGAAGGGCTGACGTAGTGAATGGCCAAGTGGCGTGATCGCATACTCGACGCCGATTGGAGCGGTCGGCAGCACTGTCCGGGTCACCAGACCGTTGCGTTCCAGCCGCTTCAGCGCGTCCGCTAGCGCCTTGTGCGTGATGCCATCGAGCCGCCGTTTGATCGCGTTGAACCGGGCCGGTCGCGGGCAAAGCACCGTGAGGATCAGGATCGTCCACTTGTCGGCGATCTTGTCCAACACCGGACGGACCCGCGCCATGTTGGCGAGCGCGCACTCGGACGCGGCATCGAGATCGGTATCGTCGACCATATCTAGGCTAACCTAAGTGCGTTCTTGATAGCAGATATACGTTCTGTATCTCTGAGGCCATCACGGATGAAGGGATGCCCTGATGGCCCGCATGGTGGACAAAGTTGCTCTCGTGGTCGGCGGGGCGAAGGGCATCGGCCTTGCGGTGGCCGAGCGGCTGGCGATCGAGGGCGCGTCGGTCGTCTTCACCGGGCGGCGCACCGACGAGGTCGAGGCCGCCGCTGCGAGGATCGGGAAAGGGGCGCGGGGTCTCGTCGCAGACGCAGCCCTACAGGAGGATCTGCACCGCGTCGTCGCGACGGTGCGGGAGACGCATGGCCGGATCGACGCGCTCGTCCTCAACGCGGGCATTTCGGAACCGGCGACCCTGCGCGACGGGACGCCGGAGCACTTTGACCGGCACTTTGCCGTCAACGTGCGTGGGGCCGTCTTCGGGCTACAGGCCGCTCTGGGGGTGATGGGGCAGGGTGGGTCCGTCGTTCTGATGGGATCGATCGCCGACGCCGCAGGCATCACGCCGTACGGGACCTATTGCGCGACAAAGGCGGCGCTACGTTCCTACGCACGCACATGGACAGCGGAACTAGCCCCACAGGGCATCCGCGTGAACGTTGTGGCCCCCGGCCCAACCGACACCGCCATGATGGCGAGCGTGCCGGAGGAGGGGCGGGCCAGGCTGATCGCGCCGATCCCGCTCGGCCGGATGGCCCGTCCTGAGGAGGTGGCAGCGGCCACGCTGTTCCTCCTTAGCGACGAGGCGAGCTTTGTCGCGGGAGCCGAACTGTGCGTCGATGGCGGGATGCGACAAGTCTAGCTTCCCCAACCCCGGTTTCAGCGTGTCCGCTTCGGCCAGTTTGCGTCCCCGAAGCGGATCGTCGCCAAACCGCCCGACTGAGACGCTCGCCCTCTCCCGCTGCAGCGGAATCCGGCGGCGCAGCCTCGCCGCTTTCGGGTATGGTGCGCCGTGGAGCGCGCGCGGCTCCCTTCGGCGGGAGGGGCCCGTGCGGCTTCGCGCCGATGTCGTTCGTGCCCGCCGCCCGATCCTGGAAGCGCCGCCGATGCCGAACCGAGTCCAGTCGGCCCTCCGCGCGGTCGCCGAGGTCGGCGTCGGCCTGTTGGCGGCGTGCAACCGGCTGCGCCTGCCCGGAACGGCCAACCCCTTCGTCGTCGGCGTTCACGAACCGATGCGCGCGGAGCTGACGCTGGAGAACCTGCCCGTCACCGGCGCGATCCCGCCCGGCCTCGACGGCCTCTACCTCAAGATGGGGGCCAACCCCGTCCGCCCGGCGACGCGGGGTCACGACTGGTTTCTCGGCGACGGCATGGTGCACGGTCTCGCGCTCGAGGGCGGCCGGGCGCTGTGGTATCGCAACCGCTGGATCAACTCGCGCACGGCCGCCACGGCGCTCGAGCGGCCAGCGGCGCCCGGGCCGCGGCGGGGCGGCAACGACACCGTCAACACCAACGTCGTCGAGATCGGCGGCCGGATCTTCGCGGTGGTGGAGGCCGGCAGCTTCCCCGTCGAGCTCGCGCGCACCCTGGAGGAGCAGCGCTACAACCCGTTCGACGGGACGCTGGCCGGCTCCTTCACCGGGCACCCGCACCGCGACCCGCTGACCGGCGAGACTCACGCCGTCGCGTATGACGGCCGCGTCTGGGAGAGCGTGCGCCACGTCGTCCTCGCACCGAGCGGGCAGGTCGTGCGCGACGTGCCGGTCGCGGTCGCGCACGGCCCCTGCATCCACGATTGCGCGATCACCGCGCGCTTCGTGATCGTGCTGGACCTGCCCGTCACGTTCTCGTTCCGGGCCCTGCTCGCCGGGTACCGCTTCCCGTTCCGCTGGAACCCCGACCACGGGGCCCGCGTGGGCCTCCTCCCCCGACAGGGCGAGGGCGCCGACATCCTCTGGTGCGCCGTCGAGCCCTGCTTCGTGTTCCACACCGCCAACGCCTACGACGACGCCGACGGGCGGGTGATCCTCGACGTCATCGCCTACGGGACAGTGTTCGCCTCGCCCGGGGGCGGGCTCGACACACCGGGCCGGCTCGAACGCTGGATCATCGATCCGTCGACGGGTCGGGTCGAGCGGCGCGTGACCGACCCCGCGGCGCAGGAATTCCCCCGCATCGATGAGCGGCGCCTCGGGCAGCGCCACCGCTACGTTTACACGGTCAGCGTCCCGGCCGACGGCAACACGCAGCTCGCCGGTGCGACGCAGCTCTACAAGCACGACCTCGAGACGGGCGAACGCCACGTGCACGACTTCGGCCCCGATCACGTCCCGGGGGAGTTCGTCTTCGTCCCGGCGCGGACCGGGTCCGGCGAGGACGAGGGCTGGCTCGTCGGGCTCGTCATCGACACCGCCCGCGACGCGACCGACTTCACCGTCCTCGACGCGCGCGCGTTCGACGCCCCGCCCGTGGCCCGGGTCCGCCTCGGACACCGGATCCCGCCGGGCTTCCACGGCAACTGGTTCCCGGCGCGCACCCCGGCTTGAGGGGCCGGGTGCGGTGCCGGGACCGGCCGCTGCCGGGCCCTCAGGCCGCGGCCGTCCGGCCGATCACCGCCGTCACCGGGTCGCCGGGACCTCCCGCGGGCTTGAGGACGCGTCTCTCGACGCGGGTGAAGCCGGCGCGCTGGAGGTACAGACCGACGAGCTGGGCATGTCCCGCGCCGTCGAGGGCTGTCCAGATGGCCACCGCCTTGGTCGGGAAGCAGCGGTTCGAGAAGCTGATCACCGCCGGGGCGCCGGGGCGCAGCACGCGCGCGATCTCGGACAGGACGGCCACGGGGCGCTGGAGATACTGGACCGAGACGCAGATCAGTGCGGCGTCGACGCAGGCCGTGTCGAGCGGCAGGCGCGGCTCGGCGTTGAGGTCCTGCACGAAATGCCGGGTCAGGCGCGGGTTGGCGGCGAGTTCGGCCGCGTTCAGGCCGTGGCCGGTGACGCTGGCATAACCGACCTCGTCCGGCAGGTGGCTGACCCAACTCGACATCAGGTCGAGGACGTCGCCGCCCGCCGGGACGATCTCCCTGTAGAGGTCGGTGACCGCCCCGATGGCGGCGGCATCGATATGGGTCACGAAGCGCGGCTGCGCGTAGAACGCGGGATCGGGATCGCGGTCGTGCTTGGCGAACGCCTCGGGGGGAAAGTCCGGCAGATCCTGCGTCATCGGCGAGCGCGCCTCCGGGTCGAACGGCGCGCCGGCTCCGACAGCCGGCGCCCAAACCGTGGATTGCGTGCGCCGTTAGAGAGAGCCCGGCCGCCCCTCGGCCAGGTGTCCACGTCGCCGCATCAGCGTCGGGGGTGCGGGCACGGACGGCGTCACGGGTCGGAGACGACGTTGCCGCCGCTTGTCCGGCCCGCTGGAGGGGCGCTCCTCATCACACCGGACCGGCCGTTGACGCCGTCGGAGATCGGCCGGCCGAACGCCGGAGCGCGGGCCGACAAGCCGCTTCGTCCGAGCCGTTCACGGGAAACGCGGCGCGAAGTTTCGGGATGAATAATCGCCGCTCGGCCCGGCATAAATCGCGCACTTTCTCAATGTACTTGTCATCGTCACATCGATGGCGTACAGATACAGCATCGATTTTTGGCCAGGTATCCGGCCGTATCGCCTCAACAGGGCGAGCGTTCTGCATCTCTCCCATTTTCGACATCCGGCGACCGGGCGCGTGTGATCCACGCGCCCGCCCTATCTATTTGCCTTCACTGATATGGAATACCTATGACCATCGGCACCGTTAAATGGTTCAACGACACCAAGGGCTTCGGCTTCATCCAGCCGGATGACGGCGGCAAGGACGTGTTCGTCCACATCTCGGCCGTCGAGCGCGCCGGCATGCAAGGCCTGAACGAGGGCCAGAAAGTCTCCTACGAGATGGAGACCGATCGGCGGACCGGCAAGCAGTCGGCCGGCAGCCTTCAGGCCGCCTGAGTCTCACGCGTCAGCCCCAGACGCCCGTCGAAGCCGTTCCCGTCGCGGAGCGGCTTCATCCATGTCCCGCCACCAGGGCCGACGTCCGGTGCGCCTGCGGAGAATTCGTGAAACCTTTGAAAACCGATCACCTCGTCGATCGTCTCGCAGAGACGGCCAGAGCGCGGCAGGCCACACTGGCCCGGTTCCGGGCGCGCCCCGCGGCCGACGATCCGGGCCTCCTCGCTCGGCAAGCCGCGCGGCACGCGGTCATCCAGGCGCGAGACCTCCGGGCAACCGAACGGGAAGCCGTTCGTCTGGCCGCCGCGGTCGAGCACGAGGCTGAGGTCCAGGCCGCGCGGGCCCGCGCCGCGGCCGAGTCCGACCGTCTGGCTGCCGAGAAGGCGGAGCAGCAGGTTGCCCGCGCTGCCGAACAGAAGGCTGCACGCGACGCACGGTTTGCGGCCCGCAAGGCGCGCGCACGCCGCTAGGCCGCACCCGGCCCGCACGCGCCATCACTCCGGAGGACGACCCATGTCTCACAAGTTCAAGATCGGCCAGCATGTCCGGCAGCTGGGGATCAGCTACGCGGGCAATAAGAGCACCGTCGACGGGCTCTTCGAGGTGATCCGCCTGACGCCGGACGACCGTTCCGGCGAGCCGACTTACCGTATCAAGTCCGCGAGCGGCGAGCGTGCCGTGCGGGAAGGCGAGCTCACGCCTGCCTGAATCGTCTCGGGCGGACGGGCCCGCGGACGACCGCGTGGCGTTCCGTGACGCGCGTCCGCCACGACGCATCGGCCCGGCTGAGGGCGTCCCCGGGCGGACCGAGCGAGGCCTTTGCGATCCATGACGACGAAGGACACCCACTCGGCCGACGCGGCGATGATCGAACCCAATCAGACGGCCTTCATCCTCAAGGTGACGCGGCCCGACGAGGCGGAGCTTTCGGGCCGGTTGGTCATGTTCTACGCGACGATCACCACCTCGGAGGACGAGGCGCTGGCGATCGTGCGCCGCGCGGTGAAGGCCGATGCTGCGGTAGAGCCGACGGGCGTCCGCCTCTCTCAGCAGACCGCCAGCGCCCTCGATCTGGAGGCGGGCCTCGCACGGGCCCTCTGACACGACGGCCACCTTGCCGCGCCGCGAGACCGCGCGAAGAAGCCGCAGCGCCCCCATCGTAGCCCGCAACGTCTTCCAGTTGCACCGATCCCCCGATCCGCGACCGCGGCCGGCCGGGATCACGCTCGCGTTGGACCTCTGGGCAGGACGGCGCGTTGTGGCAGGCGGCGATGAGGTAAGGACGTCTGCCATGAACATCGAACGCTTCGCGGAAACCGAGACGACGCTCGCCGTCGCGGACCGCCTCTGGCGCGCCGAGATGCGTCGTGTCTTCGGACCCGACGCAGTTCTGCTCCACGGCTATGGCGCGGAGCGGCAGGGTGCACCGGGCACGCGGTTGCGCACGGCCTTCGAGGCGAGACGGAGCGCGATTGCGGCGTGGCGGCACGCGCGGCGCCCGACGGCCTGAGCCACCCGCCCGCCGGGTCAGGGCGCCGCCTGGCCCCCCGTCGCCGACGCTCCCGCCGAGCGCCCGGCTTGCGCCGGAAAGCCGCCCGCCCTGGCGCACAGCACCCGCCCCTCGCATCTCCGCCATCAGCCACATCCCCGCCGCACGACGGCAATCGAGGACAGACCGATCGCGAGCAAAGCACGAGTCTGCGGCGGCCCGAGCCAGGGCGTCCCGCGGACCCCCGAGCGCACCGTCCCCGGCCGGTCATGCGGTTCCTGCACGATGTGCTGCCGTGTTCTGGCGATCCCGGCCCTCGACAAGCCGGCAGGGGTCGTGTGCCGGCACAACACCGGAACGGGCTGCGAGATCTACCGCGAACGCCCGGAGGCCTGCGCCCGGTGGTACTGCCTCTGGCGCAAGATCGACGCCCTCCCGGACGCGCTCAGGCCCGATCGATCAGGCGTGATGTTCTCGCTCGATATCCGCTCGCCCGCGGCTGATACGGCGGATGGGGCCTGCATCGTCGGGCGCGCACGTGAGGGTATGCGCGCTTTCGACCGGCCGGACGTGATCGAGGCGTTCGCCATGTTCGTTCGCGAGGGCTCCTGGCCCGTGTGGAAGGCGACCGAACATGTCACGACCCTGGTGCATCCGGGTCCGCAGATCTCCCCGCCCTGACCGACGGCGGTGCGGTCCAGGGCGGGTGCCGGGACGCGCCGTGACTCGGCAGGCGCGCGGGCGCCCGGCCCTCGTCCCGGCGGGCCGCGGAGCGTCCCCCTATCGATGGGCGTGGTGACCGACGCAGGCCCGGGCCTTGACCCGGACAGCCGGACGCTTCGGCCAGCATACCGCGGCGGCCTGCCGGAAACTTCGATTATCAGCGGGCCCGTATTTTTAAGCTCAGGTGGCGCCGCGATGTGCTATGTATCCGCACGGGACGGCATTCGCCGCCCGCACAGGAGATTCCGATGACCATCATCCGGTGGCTGATCTCCAGAACGATTCACTTTTTCCTTGGCAGCGCGCAAGAGCGCAGGTCCGATGCGATCGCCAAGCGAAAGGAAGCCGGGACCTTCGAGGGGGCATCGGCGAGCAAGGGCCGGGATTTCGAAGCCAATTACGCCGCGGCAGCTCAGCTTCTCAGAACGCGGATCGATCGGGAATTTCCCGACGCCTACTACGCGCGGCTGAGTTCCGGGAGAAACAGCTCCTACGATTACGGGCAGGATCGCGCGCTCGCCATCGACACCATGTCGATCGCCATAGCGATGGCGTTGCGGAACGGCGCGACCGTTCCGCAGGCGGCCGCCGCCGGGGCGGCGAGCATCGGCATCTGACGGGCGACGCGGGGCATCCGTGCCTCGAAGGACGAGGGCGCGATTCCGCGGGCGTTCGGCCGGCGGCGGCGCGTCACGCCGTCGTGGCCTCTGCCAAGGTGCGCGTCCGCTCGATCATCGCGGGGCGGACCGTGTGAAGGCTGCTCGCGCGAGCGGGAGCCGGCCCGCGTCTCGCACGGGAGTTCGGCGCGGAGGCCGTCGAGGACCGCTGTCCGTCGCTCCGGACCGTCGTCGCGCAGGATGAAGCGCTGCGGGCTATCCTGAGCGGCCGCGAGCTCGGCCGGGTCCGCCCGGACGATGAGCGCTCGCAGCGCGTCCAAGCACGTCTCACGATCGATCATCGCACAGCGATCAGGGAGCTAGAGGCTGTTATGGACCTGGGGCGGGTCTGTGCTCAGATGAGCGGGGATGAGCGCTCCCCGCAAGCCGTATCCGTCCGACGTTTCCGATGAGGAGTGGGCGCTGGTTGCGCCCTACCTGACGCTG
>Ga0268288_10107_pt1 | contig 21412 bp, 25 predicted proteins | sample BraspS3V5C_FD_191349 | JGI IMG/M metagenome (GOLD analysis project Ga0268288, IMG submission 191349) | Soil microbial communities from Anza Borrego Desert, Southern California, United States - Bradyrhizobium sp. S3-V5C | ecosystem: Environmental > Terrestrial > Soil > Desert | place: USA...
GTACGCGCACCTGAAGCAGTGGCGGGGTCTGGCGACCCGGTATGACAAGTACGCGATCGTCTACCGGTCCGCTGTGGTGCTGAATGCTGTGATCGCATGGTCAAAACGATTGTCAGACATGCCCTAGCCGCCCGCTCGAACGGCTCGGGCGGAGCCCGTGGCCGGCTGGGATCTTTACGGAATCTTCAAAGTTGAGCCCCTTTTCCGGGCCGGGCGGGGGGTCTATGGTCGGTTGCATGGCGGGCCGGTTCCAGCCGGTTCGTTTTCCGAACCGCACCGATGAAGGAGTAAGCCATGACCCATCACGTGAGCTCGATGCTGGAGACCTACCCGAAAGACTTGGGGGACATCGACCGGCAGAAGCTGGCCGAGTGCATCGAGGCCTGTTTCGAGTGCGCTCAGACCTGTACGGCCTGCGCGGACGCGTGCCTGGCCGAGGACATGGTCGCAGAACTGAGGCAGTGCATCCGGTTCAATTTGGATTGCGCCGACATCTGCGCCACCACCGGGGCGGTGCTGTCCAGGCAGACCGGCAACAACGTCGAGACCACTCGTGCCCTGCTGGAGGCCTGCCGGACCGCCTGCAAGACGTGCGGGGACGAGTGCGCCTCCCACGCTGAAATGCACGAGCACTGCAAGATCTGCGCTGAGGCTTGCCGGCGCTGCGAGCGGGCCTGCGCCGAGTTGCTCGCCTCCCTGGGCTGAGCGCAGTCCAGGCCCATGCCGTAATGCCAGTCAGGGCCAGCAGGCGTGGAACATGTGCTGCTGTCCCTGACTGGCCCGGCGGTAAAAGAACATCCCCGCAGGAGGAGAACTCGACGTGTCAAAGACAGGGCGCTTCACTTGTGCATGGCTGCATCCAGTTCCGTCCCGCTGTGGTCAGCGCAGCAGGACGGGTCGGGCGTCGATGCGGGTGCGGAAGAGGGTGTAGGGCTTGACCCGTTCATCCTGCCCCTGCCGGTAGTCGGCCTGGCGGTGGAGCTGGTTCGCGGTGATGTAGAGGTAGCCGTCGGCCGCGACCGAGAGCGTGTCCGGCCACAGCAACCGAGGGTCGCTGACCACGGTCTCCCACGCCCCGACGGTGTCGACCCGACGCCGCAGCACCGCGTTGTGCTCGTAGTTCGTCGCATACACGTTGCCCTGTGCGTCGGACTCCAGGCCGTCGCCGGCCCCGCCCTTGTCGCCTTCATCACGCACGGTCGCGGCCACCGCCGCCTCATCCAGGGCTCGGTCCACCAGCGCGTCGGTAGCCACACTGTAGAGCCGCCGGGATGCCAGCGGGCAGTAGTAGAGGCGGGCGCCGTCGGCGCCGATGGCGATTCCGTCCGCGCCCATCGCGATCGCCGGCGCCACGGTCCCGTCCTCCTGGCGGGCGACCATCGGGCGGCCCTCGACAACCGGCATGAAGTCTGTGAGCGGCTCGGCCTTCGTGGAGGGGTGCTCGTGCAGCCGCCGCCAGCTCTGACCGGTGGCCAGGTCCACCACCACCAGCGCGTTGGGTCCCTGGTCGGAGGAGTCGGTGAGGTAGGCGACGCCCTCGGCTCCGCGGCGCAGGTCGAAGCGCACGTCGTTGAGGTAGCTGGTGGGCAACGCGACATCCTGGGGGAACAGGATGGTCTTGACCACTGTGTCGCTGGTCAGGTCGACGCAGACGAGCTTGGGCCCGCCGTAGGTCGTGGGCTTGAATAGCGGGCTTCCGGTGTCCAGGATCCACAGCCGATCGGCAGGGTCCACCACCACGCTCTGCACCGAGACCAGGGTGTTCGCCAGGTCGTCGGAATCGGTGCGATTGATGGCCTCGTTCGGGTAGGCCACCGCCTCGCCGTCGCGAATTTCGGCCACCGTGAAGGCGACGTCATCGCCCCACTTCGGGTAATTGACGAAGATCCGCCCCCGGTGCGAGACCGTGACGCCGGTGAGCATGGCGCCGTGGAAATGGGCCACTTCCTCCAGCTCGCCCACCGGCTGCTCCGCGGGCAGGCCTTCCGATCGATTCTCCATCACATCGCTCCTGTCAGTCGGGCTCGTGCTCGGAACGGTACACCGGGTTCTCGGCCGCCGGGGCGGGAGCCTTCGGGCAGGACCAGTTCTGCCCGGCAGTCCCAGTGGGTTGCGGTGTGCGGTGCCCAGGACCCCGGTGCATGGAGAGCCCCCGTCCAAGTCACGTAAGGGGAGTGGTGCGCCGGTCAGCTGGTCCGGGCCACGGCGCTGAGCAGGGTGACCGCGACCGCGTCGATCTCGTGCGCTTCCACGCCGCCGACCTGGTTGAGCACCCGCAGCCGCGCCAGGGCGCTGTCTCCGATCGCCAGGACACCGTCTGATGAGACCAGCCCGACGTTGAAGTGTTCGGCCCACTCATCCCAGACGCCGCGGCTTTCGCACGCGAAAGCAACGAGTCGCGGGTCGTCGTGGGCATGTCGGAAGATCCGCGACTCGCCTCCGGACTGACCCGTCCCGGGCAGACCAGCCTCGTACAAACGCACCGGCACGCCCTGCTCCCGCAGCGCGTACGCCGTCGACAGACCAACGATCCCACCCCCGATCGCTGCTACCTCGGGTGAACGCGTCGTGGCAACGCCGTCGTCAGTTCCTGTCATCGCGGTTCCTCGATCTGTTGGTGATGAGCGATACGCCGCAGGAGAAGGGCCGCTGCCACGACGTCAGCGGGCTGTGTAAGCCCGCAGTCACCGCGCACAGCGACCCCTTCCTCTCTGGGCTAGGGCGTGTCTCCCTTATGCGCGTAGCCAGGTGAAGATGGCGCAGAGGGTGACGGCGGCGCGGTAGGTGATCGCTAGCTTGTCGTAACGAGTGGCCAAGCCGCGCCATTGCTTGGCTAGGGCGAAGTGGCGTTCCACGACGTTGCGCCCGCGGTAGGCCTGGGCGTCGAAGGCCGGCGGCCGCCCGCCGCGGCTGCCGCGACGGGCTCGGGCCGCGATCTGGTCCCGTTTCTCCGGAATTACCGCGGTGATTCGGCGGCGGCGCAGCTCGTTGCGAATCACTCCGGTGGCATAGGCCCGGTCGGCGATCACCGCCTCCGGGCGGGCTCGGGCGGCGCCGGCGCCGAGTCGGGGAATCTGGATTTCGGCCAGCACCTGCGCCAGCACGGCCTCGTCGTTGCGCTGCCCGCCGGTGACGATCGCGGCCAGCGGCCGGCCGCGGCCATCGACGGCGTGGTGAATCTTGGTCGTCAGCCCGCCGCGGGAACGCCCGATGCCGTGCCCGGGCGGCTCAACCTCATCCAGCGGCAGTTTCTTGTGATTCGCCCCGGCCCCCTGTGTCCTGGTCCGGACGAGTGGTGTTCGTGGCGTGCTGATGGGCCCGGGCGATGGTCGCATCGACCGAGACGGCCCAGTCAATCATCCCGGCCGCATCGGCCTCGGCCAGCACGTGGGTCAGCACCCGATCCCAGGTCCCATCCGCGGCGTAGCGGCGGTGGCGCTTCCACACCGTCTGCCAGGGCCCGAACTGCTCCCGGGGCAGATCCCGCCACGGGACCCCGGTCCGATACCGGTAGGCGATGCCCTCCACCACCCTGCGGTGCTCCCCGAAGGGATGCCCACGCCGGCCCTGATTCGAGGGCAGCAACGGCTCGATCCGCTCCCACTGCTCGTCCGTGAACACCTGATACCGCGACCCTGTCGACCTCACCCGACCAGCCTGCCGCGAGCCTCACCACCGATAAGGGAGACACGCCCTAGGGCAGATGGGACTTCAACGGCGATGTTGTGGCGAACAGGGTTCGGCCGTCTCGATGGTCCTCAGGACAATAGAACGGCCCGCGGGGGCCTGCGTCAGGAGAGCGGGTGTGGACATCTTCGGGAAGCCCAAGGCGCTCCTGGGAGAGCAGGGGACGCCGTCGCCGCGCCCACGGACCACGAGGGCAAGGAGATCTGCATCCCGCACGGCACCCCCCGAGTTCGACAGCCCCAACTGGTACCATAAGCAAGTACCACATCGCACCCGAGGAGGCCAGCATGTCCATCAGCGCCAGTGAAGCCCGCAAGACCCTGTTCCCGCTCATCGAGCGAGTGAATGCGGACCGCGACGCCGTAGAGATCGTCTCCCGCAAGGGGAATGCCGTCCTCATGCCCGCGGACGAGTACGCCGCCTGGCAGGAGACCGCCTACCTGTTCCGCTCCCCGGCCAACGCCCGCCGGCTGCTGGACGCCTACGAGCGCGCCCGCGCAGGGAGCGTCGAGGAGCACGCTCTGGACCGCATGGACGGGGACGCCTGAGTGCGCCTCGTGTGGGACCGCTCGGCCTGGGAGGACTACACGCACTGGCAGACCACGGACCGCAAGGTCCTCAAGCGGATCAACACCCTCATCGACGCCGCCCTGCGTGATCCCTTCGACGGGATCGGCAAGCCCGAGCAGCTGAAGTACGGCGCGCCCGGGGCATGGTCCCGACGCATCACGGAGGAGCACAGGCTCGTCTACCTCGTCGACGGCGAGGACCTGATCATCCTCCAGGCGAGGTATCACTACTGACATGCGCTTCACCCAGGCCGAGCTCCAGCAGTTCCGCGACCGCACCGTCCCCGACCTGTTGCCGGACCCGCTGCGGCTGCTGTTCATCGGCATCAACCCCGGCCTGTGGAGCGCCGCCACCGGTGCGCACTTCGCCCGCCGCGGCAACCGCTTCTACCCGGCCCTGCACCGCGCCGGGCTCACCCGACACCTGATCGACGCCTCCGACGGCTACAAGGCCGAGGACCTCGCCGAGCTGCACGCCCGCGGCATCGGGATCTCCAACCTCGTCCCGCGGGCCTCCGCCCGCGCCGACGAGCTCACCGCGGAGGAGCTCGCCGCCGCCCCCGCCCGCCTGGACGCGCTCGTGGCAGCGCATGCGCCGGCCGTCGTCGCTGTGTTGGGGGTGACGGCCTACCGGCAGGCGTTCGGACGCCCGAAGGCGGTGCTGGGGGAGCAGCAGACGCCGTGGCCGGGCACGCGGCTGTTCGTGGCGCCGAACCCCAGCGGGCTCAACGCTCACGCCACCCTGGACTCGCTCGCCGCGGACTACCGTGCGGCCGGTGCCGCGGCGGGGCTCGTGGACTGAGTGCGCCCGCTGTCCCTGCGGCCGCGCTGACGCCTCAGGCCCGTCAGAAGAGCGGCCAGGGCACGGCCGGCGTCAGCCCGCTCGGGGCCGGGAAGATCCCGCCGTCGAGCAACCGGGCACAGCGTTCGGCAAGGGCGTCGACTTCCTCGGCACCCAGCAGCTCCGCCAGCCCCCACCCCAGCTCACCGTCGAGCCCGTGGAGAACCCGGGCGACGCCGTCGCGCTCCTCCTCGCTCAGCGCCTCGCCCAGCCACCCCCACAGCACGGTGCGCAGCTTGTCTTCCACATGGAACGTGAGCCCGTGGTCCACCCCGTACCGGTGCCCGCCGGGCATGGCGAGAATGTGGGCGCCCTTGCGGTCGGCGTTGTTCACGATCACGTCGAACACCGTCATGCGGCGCAGCGCCGCCGTGTCCTCGTGGGCCAGGACCAGCCGATTCCCGTCCTCGTCCTCACCCTCCAGGATCGTGAGCCACCCCGAGGCCGGCACCTGGTCCGCCGGGAACAGGTCCACGGCGTCCTGCTCAGGATCCTGCTCCTGCCAGAGCTGCACCATCCCCTCGCCGAACGGGCCCTCGTGCAGCCAGGTGCGCGGCACGATCTCCCACCCCAGCGCCTCGGACACCAGGTGCGCGGCCACCTCGCGGCGGGCCAGGGTCCCGGCGGGGAAGTCCCACAGCGGGGCCTCACCGGCCACCGGCTTGTAGACCACCGAGGTGTCCCCGATGCTGCCCAGGAAGGTGGCGTTGGAGGCCGTCGTGATGCGGCCGGTGAGCATCAGCTCCCCGGACACCAGCTCGCCGGCGGGCACGTCCGCGGCGCTCATCAGGAGTCGGGGAAAGTGCAGTCGTGGCCGTCGGGGTCGATGGGCTGGCCGCAGTCCGAGCAGACCGGACGCCCGGCGTCCACGACCTCCCGGGTGCGCCGAGCGAACGCCCGGGCGGCGCCGACGGGCATCCGCACGCGCACGGCCTCGGCGTCCGCCTCGAGCGCCGGGTCGGCGTCGTCGTCGGTCAGGGGGTGCGCGTCGACGAGCACCTGCGCGGTGGTGGGGTCCCAGCCCAGGCCGATAGCCCCCACCCGGAACCACTCCTGCACCGGGTCCAGCGGATCGTTGTCCACGAGTTCCACGGGCGTGCTGGCCGGGACGCTGTGCGGGTTGCCCTCCAGCGCCATGAGATCGTCGAGGATCTCGTCGATCATCTCCGCCATCAGGGCCGACTGCTGCTTCTCCAGCGCCAGGCTCACCAGCCGGGGCCCGGTGCGCACCTGCAGGTAGAACGTGCGGGCGCCGGGACGCCCGAGCGTCCCGATCACGACGCGATCCGGCCAGTCGAACTCATGGGCGGGGGCAGGTGCATCAGTCATGCCACGATCCTAGGCGTCCGCTCGTCCACCGCACCGGCGCCCGTGCCTGCGCCGCCGCCCACCGGGGCGTCGTCGGACGGGCCGAGGGTCGCCAGCCAGGACAGGTCCCCGGCGTCGGTGTTCATCGCCCAGACCCGCGGGCGGGCCGGACCGTAGCTCACGATGGACACGGAGGCGGGCCCCACCTCGATCCGCTGGAACAGATCCAGGTGCGTGCCGAGCGCGTCGGCCAGGATCGACTTGATGACGTCCCCGTGGCTCACCGCCACCCACACCGCCCCGGGCCCGTGCTCGGCCTCGACCGCGGCGTCGTGCCGGCGGATCGCCGCCACCGCGCGGGCCTGCATGCCCGCCATGGACTCCCCACCGGGGAAGACGACGGCGGACGGCTGGGTCTGCACCGTCGCCCACAGGGGCTCGGTGGCCAGGTCGCTGAGCGCGCGTCCCTGCCACTGGCCGTAGTCGCACTCGGTGAGGTCGTCGTCGACCAGCGAGGGCACCGTCCCCGGCTGGCGATCGAGGAGGGCGCGGGCCGTCTGCGCGCACCGCTCCAGGGGACTGGCCACCACCGCGGCCACGGGCACGGCCGCGATCCGGCCCCCGGTGCGTGCCGCCTGCTCCCGTCCGTGATCGTCCAGGCTGACCCCGGGGGTGCGGCCCGCCAGCAGTCCGGTCGCGTTGGCCGTGGTGCGGCCGTGCCGCACGAGGAGAACCGTCGCCATGGCCTCAGCGTAGCGAGGGGATGCCCGCCTCTCGCGGACAAAGCCTCGCGGCCATGACGCAAAGGGTCAGTGACGCAACGCGAGCACGCCTATGCCCGGCAAGGCTGACGCCCGTCTGCAGGCCTCGAACGCCCGGAGCAGGCCCTCGAGGCCTAGGACGGCGCCCTGCTGCTGGTCACCCACGACCGCCGCATGCTCGAGGCCGTCCGACTCGACCGCCGCTGATACCCTCCCCCGGTAGTCAACCTCCTGCTCTCGGTGACGTTCGCGTGCGGCGTGGCGATCGCCGGGCTCCACGTGGTGAACCGGCGGTTCATCACGCCGATGTACGACGTCGTCCTCAACCTGGCCGCGTTCCTCGCCGCCGTCGCCTCCTCCGTGCTCCTGGGGCACGTGCTGCCCGCGGTGTTCGCCGCGCTGGCCGTGCTCGCCTGGCTGATCCTGGCCGTCCGCACGGTGCGCGCCCGCCGCGCGGGACATAAGTCTGCCGGCCAGCGCCCCGCCGGCGCCGGCCTCTAGGCTGGCGCCATGTCCTTCCTGATCCCTTCCGTCCCCGTCTCCTGCGGCTGCCGCCGCGAGGTCCGGGAGGAGACGGGGCTGGAGGTGACCGCCGGGCGGCTCGTCGCCGTCGACACGCGGCCCAGCAAGGCCGACGGCCGGATCGGCCTGCGCTTCCTCTTCCGCGCCGTCCACCCGCTCACTGCTGCGGACGTCGCCGCCATCCGCCTGCAGGAGGACGAGGCCTCCGAGCATAGCTTCGTGACGTGCCAGGAGGCCCGGAAGCTCCTGCGCCCGGCGATCGCCCGCCGCGTCGACGCCGCCTGGGACGCCGCGCACTGCGTCTACCTGGAGGACGGGCGTCCCGCCGCGGGGGTGGATCAGCCGGCGGGCTGAGGCCCGTCCTCCGGCCGGACGAGCGGTGCCCGGCGGCGTCCCCGTCCCGGATGAGGGCCGCTGCCTGATCTGCGGGCGTGATCGTGGCGGCGCGGTCAGGAGGGTGGACGCGGGACGAGACGGTGCGCCCAGGCAACGGCGGGACGGTCCCACGGACGCCGCTGCCGTGTTCTCCGCATCCGTGATCGACGACGCCACAGGCGTCAACATGGGCATCGGCTTCCTCGGCGTCGCCCTCGGCTTCGCCTGACCGTGGTGGCCATGGCCTACGCCGTGGGTCACGTCTCCGGCGGTCACTTCAACCCGGCAGTCACCCTGGGTGCGGCGCTCGCGGGTCGTCTGCCGTGGAAGCTCACTGTGCCGTACTGGATCGCCCAGCTCGTGGGCGGCGTGGCGGCCGGCGGCGTGCTGCTGGCGATCGCCTCCGGTCGTCCGGGCTACTCGCTTGCGGAGAACGGCCTGGCCACCAACGGCTACGGCGAACTCTCGCCCGCCGGCTACTCGATGGGCGCGGTGTTCCTGACCGAGGCGCTGCTGACCGCCGTGTTCCTCTACATCATCCTCGGCGCCACGGACCGCCGTGCTCCGTCCGGCTTCGCGCCGCTGGCCATCGGCCTGACCCTCACGCTGATCCACCTGATCTCCATCCCCGTGTCGAACACCTCCGTGAACCCCGCTCGCTCCTTCGGCGTGGCCCTGTTCGCAGGCGGGGACGCCCTCGGCCAGGTCTGGCTGTTCTTCGTGGCCCCGTTGTTGGGCGCCGCGGTCGCCGGTCTCAGCTACCGCTTCGTCTTCCCCAACTCCTCCCGGATGACCGAGGAGCTGCCCGAGCCCGCCGCCGACGGGACGCGTGACGCCGTCTGACCCCTGCCATTCGGACCTTGCCCTCACCGCCCCTTCTCTTCCCGCACCTCCTTGGAACGCAGCAGGCGCGGCGCCGTCGTCAGCGCCAACCCGCCGAGGATGTTCAGGGGGATCACCCACCACACCCAGCTGAGCCACTCGAGCCAGCCCACGCCGTGCGCTCCGGACGGGATGGCTCCGATGATGAGGATCGAGTCCATCACCGAATGGAAGAGCGAACCGCCGGCGAGGACGACGGCTCCGGCGACGGACGCGACGATCATCGCCGTCGGGCTGTCCGTCCCGGCCTGCATCCGCGTCACGAGGGTGATCGCCACCCCGGCCAGGACCGCCAGGGCGGCGCCCTGCCAGCTGAAGCCGATGTCCAGGAAGTGGTGGGCGCTCTCGGCCAGGGTGCCGTGCAGGTCGGGGAACCCCGCCACCACGAGGGCGATCATCACGGTGCCGCCGAGGAGGTTCATCACGAGGGTCACCGCCCACAGACGCAGCAGCTCCATCCACGTGCCCCGGCCGGCGGCGATCGCGGTGATCGGGTAGTAGAACCCCTCCGTGAAGAGCTCGGAGTGGGCGAGGAACAGGCTGACCAGGCCGATGGAGAACGCGAGTCCGGCCAGCAGGTGGCTGCCCGTCTCGTGGAGCGTGAGCAGGTACGCGAGCAGGCCGATCGTGATCTCGACGCCGCCCAGGAACCCGGTGGTCGTCAGGGCGGTGAGGGACCGATGCAGGCGTTCCGCGCCCTCGTCTGCCGCCTCCCTGTGGGCCGCCGGCCTGCCGGAGACGGACTGACCGGCATCGCTCCCTTCACGGTCATGTCCGTGGCACACTGGGCCCATGATGCATGACGAACGGCCCACGGGTCGGCTGGGCCTCGCCCTGGGCGGCGGAGGAGCGCGCGGGCTGTGCCACATCGGGGTCTGGCGGGTGCTCGAGGAGCTCGACATCCGCCCGGACGTGCTCGCGGGAACGAGCATGGGCGGCCTCCTCGGCGCGCTCATAGCCGCCGGTCATGACGCCGCCTCGCTCGAGAAGATCGAGCGGAGCGTGGACTGGCCGCGGCTCATCAACTGGGGCCTGACCGGCGGCATCCTCTCCAGCGAGAGGCTGCGGGCCTGGCTCCGCGAGCTGCTCCCGGACACCTTCGAGGAGCTGCAGATTCCCCTGGTGCTCACCGCGGCCGACGTCGTCGAGGGCCAGACCCGCTACCTGAACACCGGGGACCTCATCACCGCGATCCAGGCGACCACCGCCTACCCCGGCGCGCTGGAGCCGGTGACCGTGGGGGACTCCGTGCTGGTGGACGGCGGCATCCTCAACCAGATCCCGGTGGACGGGGTGCGCTTTCTGGGCGCGCAGCGGGTGATCGCCGTCGATGCCACCACGCTCGAGCCCCTGGAGCGGCCGGAGCCCGGGGCGCGCACCCGCCGTTCGCCCGCCACGTCGCTGCGCCAGGCCATGCGGGCGATCGACGTCATGCAGGCCCAGCTCACCACCGTCCGGCTCTCGCTCTACCGGCCGGACGTGCTCATCAGCCCGCCGATCGAGGGGATGACGGTCGCGGACTTCCGCAGCTCCGGCGTCGCCATCGCGGCGGGAGAGGAGGCGACGCGCGCCCGGGCCGAGAAGCTCGTGGAGCTCAGTCGCGGCAGAATGGCCTGACGCCCGCCGCACTTCCGTCAGGAGCACCATGACCGCCACCCTTGTCGCCTCCGGCCTCGCCGGCGGCCACGGCCACCGCACGCTCTTCGAGGATCTGGACCTCACGGTCGCGCCCGGGGACGTCGTCGGCGTCGTGGGGGCCAACGGCGCGGGCAAGTCCACCCTGCTGCGCATTCTCGGCGGGGACCTCGCGCCGCAGGCCGGCACGGTCAGCCTGGCCCCGGCCGACGCGTTCGTGGGCTGGCTGCCGCAGGAGCACGAGCGGGTGCCGGGGGAGACGGTCGCCGGGTACATCGCCCGCCGCACCGGCTGCGCCGAGGCCACTCGAGAGATGGACGCCTCCGCTTCGGGCCTGGCGGACCCGGACGTCACGGACGCCGCCGCAGACCGCTACAACACCGCCCTCACCCGCTGGCTGGCCTCCGGCGCCGCGGACCTGGAGGAGCGCATCCCCGCCGTCCTGGCCGACCTCGGCCTCGACCTCTCCGCCTCCCCGGAACAGGTCCTCATGACCTCCCTCTCCGGTGGGCAGGCCGCCCGCGTCGGCCTCGCCGCGCTGTTGCTCTCCCGCTTCGACGTCGTGCTCCTGGACGAGCCCACCAACGACCTGGACCTCGACGGTCTGACCCGCCTGGAGGCCTTCGTGCAGGAGCTGCGCGGCGGCGTCGTGCTGGTGAGCCACGACCGCGAGTTCCTGGCCCGCTGCGTCACCCGCGTCCTGGAGCTCGACCTCGCCCAGCGCACCAACCGCGTCTACGGCGGCGGCTACGAGGCCTACCTCGAGGAGCGGGCCACCCTGCGCCGCCAGGCCCGGGAGAAGTACGAGGAGTTCGCCGAGCAGAAGCAGGACCTCGTCTCCCGCGCCCGCACCCAGCGGGAGTGGTCCAGCCAGGGCGTGCGCAACGCGATGAAGAAGTCCCCGGACAACGACAAGCTGCGCCGCAAGGCCAACAGTGAGTCGAGCGAGAAGCAGGCCCAGAAGGTCCGGCAGATGGAGAGCCGCATCGCGCGCCTGGAGGAGGTGGAGGAGCCACGCAAGGAGTGGAGGCTGGAGTTCACCATCGGCGCGGAGCCGCGCTCCAGCTCCGTGGTCGCCACCCTCAACGATGCCGTGTTCCGGCTGGGTGGCTTCACGCTCGGCCCGGTGTCCCTCCAGGTCAACGCGGGAGAGCGGATCGGCATCACCGGGCCCAACGGGGCCGGCAAGTCCACCCTGCTGCGCGGGCTGCTGGGCCGCCAGGCCCCGGACGAGGGCACGGCCGCCCTGGGATCCAGCGTGCAGATCGGGGAGATCGACCAGGCGCGCTCACTGCTGGCCGGGACCGCCCCGCTCGCTGCGGCCTTCGAGGCGCTCGTGCCCGAGATGGCCTCCGGGGAGGTGCGCACCCTGCTGGCCAAGTTCGGCCTCAGGGCCGACCACGTGAACCGCCCCGTGGACGAGCTCTCTCCCGGCGAGCGCACCCGGGCATCCCTGGCCCTGCTCCAGGCCCGCGGGGTGAACGTCCTGGTGCTCGACGAGCCCACCAACCACCTGGACCTGGAGGCCATCGAGCAGCTCGAACAGGCCTTGGAGACCTATGAGGGCGCCCTGCTGCTCGTCACCCACGACCGCCGCATGCTGGACACCGTCCGCACCGACCGTCGCTGGCAGGTCCAGGACGGGCGGGTGACGGAGCGCTGACGACCCGGGCACCGTCACCCTTGCCCGAGATTCGGTTGTGTACGACCATGAGAGTTCAGTCCCCACCGACGAAAGGGCCCCAGACATGTCCCGCATCCTGATGATCCTCACTTCGCACGACCAGCTGGGAGACACCGGCCGCAAGACCGGGTTCTGGCTCGAGGAGTTCGCCTCGCCCTACTACGTCTTCACGGACGCCGGCCACGAGGTCACCCTGGCCTCGCCCCGCGGCGGCCAGCCGCCCATCGACCCGACGAGCTCGCAGCCGGAGATGCAGACCGACGCCACCCGCCGGTTCGACCAGGACGAGGAGGCCAAGGCCGCCCTGGCCCACACCACGCCCCTGGCCCAGGTGGACGTGGACGGGTTCGACGCCGTCTTCTACCCGGGCGGTCACGGCCCGCTGTGGGACCTGGTGTCCGACGCCGACTCCACGCGGATCATCCTCGACAGCGACGCGGCCGGGCGCCCGCTCGGCCTCGTCTGCCACGCGCCCGGGATCCTGCACCCGATCACCGCCGCCGACGGCACCCCGTTCGTGCGCGGCCGTCAGGTCACTGGGTTCACCAACGGCGAGGAGGAGGCCGCCCAGCTGACGGACGTCGTCCCGTTCCTCGTCGAGGACGCGCTGATCGCCGCCGGCGCGGACTACCGCAAGGGCCCGGACGGGGAGAGCTTCGTGGTCACGGACGGCACCCTGGTGACCGGCCAGAACCCGGCCTCCTCCGCCGACGCCGCCCGCCGCCTCCTGGACCTGCTCGCGCGCTGACCCTCCACCGAGCCCGCCGCCCCGACCCCGAGGAGACCACCATGAGCACCCCCACCCGCACGCGCGAGATCCACCTCGCCTCCCGCCCCCACGGCGCCCCGACGCCGGAGAACTTCCGTCTCACGGAGGTCGAGCTCCCCGAGCTCGCCGAGGGCCAGGTCCTCGTGCGCAACACCGTGATGTCCGTGGACCCGTACATGCGCGGCCGCATGAACGACGTCGAGTCCTACGTGCCTCCGTTCCAGCTCGACGCCCCCCTCGACGGCGGCGCGGTGGGCACCGTGATCGCCTCGCGCCACGCGGACGTGCCGGAGGGCACGTCCGTGCTCCACGGCCGCGGCTGGCGCGAGCACGCCGTCCTCGACGGCGACGCCGTCCAGGTCGTGGACACCTCCCAGTTCTCGGACAGCACCTACCTGGGCGTGCTGGGCATGACGGGTCTGACCGCCTACACCGGCCTCGTGCACGTGGCCGAGATGCAGGAGGGCGACGCCGTCTTCATCTCGGGCGCCGCGGGGGCCGTCGGCTCGGTCGCCGGCCAGATCGCCCGCCTGCTGGGCGCCTCGCGCGTGGTCGGCTCGGCGGGCACGCCCGAGAAGGTGGCGCGGGTGAAGGAGCTGGGCTTCGACGCCGCGTTCGACTACCACGACGGCTCGCCCACCGATCTGCTGGCCGAGGCGGCGCCGGAGGGCATCGACGTCTACTTCGACAACGTGGGCGGCGACCACCTCGAGGCCGCCATCGCCGCGCTGCGGGTCGACGGCCGCGTGGCGATGTGCGGCGCGATCGCTCAGTACAACTCGACGGAGCCGCCGGCCGCCCCGCGCAACCTCGCCCTGGCGATCGGCAAGTGCCTGACCCTGCGCGGCTTCGTCCTGCAGAAGTACGCGGCGCAGGTCCGCCCCGAGTTCCTCGAGCGCGTGGGCCCATGGGTCGCCGCCGGGAAGATCCAGTGGGACGAGACCGTCCGGGAGGGTCTGGAGAACGCGCCCCAGGCGTTCATCGACCTGCTCGAGGGTGCCAACACGGGGAAGATGGTCGTCCGGCTGTGACGAGCGACGGCGCACTCGGGGGCGGCATGGCCACCTTCCGGCATCAGGGCCTGACCTTCGACGTCCGCGACGGCGGGCCGGCCGAGGGGGAGGCGGTCCTGTTGCTGCACGGCTTCCCGCAGGACGCCACGTCCTGGAGGCACGTCGAGCCGCTGCTGCACGCCGCGGGGCTGCGCACCCTCGCGCCGGATCAGCGCGGCTACTCCCCGGAGGCCGCTCCGCGGGCGACGGCGGCCTACCGCCTCCCGGCGCTCGTGGGGGACGCCGTCGCGCTGGCGGACGCGGCGGGGGCGCGGCGCGTCCACGTCGTCGGCCATGACTGGGGTGGCGCCGTCGCCTGGGCGCTGGCCACCGCCCACCCCGAGCGCGTCGCGTCCCTGACGGTCCTGTCCACGCCGCACCCGGCCGCCCTGGCCCGCGCCCTGCGCGGCCCGGACCAGCTGCGCCGCAGCTGGTACATCGCCGCCTTCCAGGCGCCGGCCCTCCCCGAACGGATCCTCGCGCGACGGCTGGGCTCCCTGCTGCAACGGGGGCAGGTCCCCGGGGCGGAGCACTACGCCCGCCGGTTCTCCACCCCGCAGAGCCTGCGCGGCCCGGTGAACTGGTATCGGGCGAACCCGGATCTGGTGACCACCCCGCGCAGCTCGCCCGTGTCGGTCCCCACCACGTACGTGTGGGGCACCCGGGACGCGGCCCTGGGGCCGCGGGCTGCCGAGCTCACGGCCGGGCAGGTGGCGGGGGAGTACCGGTTCGTGAAGCTCGACGCAGACCACTGGCTGCCCGAGCGTGAGGCGGACGCCGTCGCCCGGGCGATCCTGGACCGGGTGCGCTGACCCGGGCTCCGTGCGCGGGCCGCTCCCGCCGTCTCAGCGCGGCCCGACGGCCTCGGTGATCCGGTTCAGCTGGTCCATGAGGGCCCGGCGCTCGGTGACGTCGAGGGGGATCCGGGTGAGGGCGTCCGCCGGGACCGTCCGGGCGGACGCCCGCAGCGCCCGTCCCTCGTCCGTCAGCCGCACCAGCACGCGCCGCTCGTCGCGGACGTCGCGCTCCCGCGTGACGAGCCCCATGCCGGCCAGGCGCCGCACCAGAGGCGTGATGGTGCCGTTGTCCATGCCGAGCCTGTCCCGCAGCGCCCCGACACCCAGCGCCCCGGCGTCCGGCGTCGGCGCATCCGTCTCGGCCGAGGCGTCACTCTCCACCTGCCACAGGGTGAGCATCACGAGGTACTGCGGGTAGGTGAGGCCGAGGCGGGACAGCAGGGGGCCGTAGCCGCGCGTGACGGCGCGCGCCGCCCGGTGCAGGGCGAAGCAGAGCTGGTCCTCGAGGGCGAGGCTGGGGGTCGGCGCGGCATCCATGGGAGCATTCTAGTGGTCGCTGGGGAACAACTTGGTTGCGCGCGACCTGACCGGGTGGCACGCTGGAGTCGACTCGTCCCGCACGGGGCGGGCGGATGAAAGGACCTCCCATGGAGACCATCTACACCGCCGAGGCGCTCAGCACCGGCGCCGGCCGCGACGGCCACGTCCGCACCACCGACGGGCGGGTCGACCTCGACCTCGCCGTCCCCACCGAGATGGGCGGCTCCGGCCAGGGCACCAACCCCGAGCAGCTGTTCGCCGCCGGCTACGCCGCGTGCTTCCACTCGGCCCTGCAGATGGTCGCCCGCGCCTCCCGTGCCGACATCACCGACTCCTCCGTCGGCGCGCGCGTGGGCATCGGCCGCCAGGGTGAGGGCTTCGGCCTGGAGGTCACCCTCGAGGTCGTGCTCCCCAATGTCCCCGCGGATCAGGCCCGCGCCCTCATGGAGCAGGCGCATCAGGTGTGCCCCTATTCGAACGCCACCCGGGGCAACATCGACGTCGTCCTCGAGCTCGGGGAGGCGTGATGACGAAGCGCCGGCAGTCCGTCCCCCTCTCCCAGACCGCCGCCCGCCTCGGCCTCGGCGGGTTCATGACCGCCGCGGGGCTGTCCCACCTCACCGTGGCACGCCGTGAGTTCCGCGCCCAGGTGCCCTCGTGGGTCCCGCTCCCGGCGGACCTCGTGGTGCTCGGATCCGGCGTGGCCGAGATCGGCCTCGGGGCCGCTCTGCTGGCGCTCCCCGGGCAGCGCCGCCTGACCGGCACCGCCCTGGCGGCCTTCTACACCGCGATCTACCCCGGGAACATCGGGCAGTACGCCGAGCGCAAGGACGGCTTCGGGCTGGACACGGACGGCCGCCGCCTGGCGCGGCTGTTCGGCCAGCCCGCCCTCATCGCGGCCGCCCTGTGGGCTGCGGGAATCCCCGAGCGGGAGCAGGGCGGGCGCCGCTGACGCCGTCGCCGGTCCTGCGGCCCTGGGCCGGCTCCGGGCACGTGCCCGGAGCCGGTCTCACGTCATCCCGCCGCGAGGCGCGGCCCGTTCCGCAGGACCTCGACGACCAGCCGCAGGGCGATCGGGAAGGCGTCCTCGTCCAGACCGAACCGCGGGTTGTGGTGACCCGCGTCGAAGCCCTTGGCGGCGTTGCCGGCCCCACGAACACGTACGTCGCCGGCGCGGTCCGGGAGAAGGCCGCGAAGTCCTCGCCGCCGAGCATCGGCGGGTCGGTGATCACCGAGCCCGGGAACAGGTCCTCGCACAGTTCATGGACCACCGCGGTGCGGGCCGGGTCGTTCCACACCATGTCGTAGCCGCGCAAATAGTCCAGCTCGCAGCGCAGACCGGGGTTCGCCGTCTCCAGGCCGCGGACCATGTCCCGCATCGCCGCCTCGACCGTGTCCCGCACGTCGTCGTCATGCGTGCGGACCACTCCACCGATGTGCGCCTCCGGCGGGTACACGTTCAGCGCCGACTGACGCCCGGCGTCCATCCAGGTGGTGGACACCACGCACGGGTCCAGGCCGGCCACCCGGCGGGACGGGATGAGCAGGAACTGCTGGATCAGGGAGCTGGCCGCGGTGACCACGTCCACGGCGTCCTCCGGGGTGGACGCGTGGGCGCCCTCGCCCCGCAGGTGCACCTCGAACAGGTCCGAGTTCGCCGACGCCGGGCCGGGCTTGATGTCCACCGTGCCCGTGGGGAGGGTGCTCCAGTAGTGGAAGCCGAAGAAGTAGTCGACGTCGGCGAACCGGCCCGTCTCCACCATCTCCTTGGCCCCGCCGGGCGGGGTCTCCTCCGCATGCTGGAAGATGCCGAGCACGGTGCCGGTCAGCTCGTCCAGGTGATCGTGCGCCCAGACCAGGGCGGACATGATGGTGGCCGTGTGGCCGTCGTGACCGCAGCCGTGCATGCGACCCGGCGTCGTCGAGGCGAAGTCCAGGTCGGGGCGGTCCTCGGTCATCGCCAACCCGTCGATGTCCGCGCGCAGACCCAGGGTGGGGCCGGGGCGGCCGGTGTCCAGGGTCACCACGAGGCTCGTCGGCGTGAGGTTCTCGAACGTGGCGCCCGGCAGGCGCGGCTCCAGCTCGGCACGGATGTAGCGGACAGTCTCGTGCTCCTCGAACGAGGCCTCCGGGTGCTGGTGCAGGTGGCGGCGCCAGGCGACGAGCTGGTCCTGGTAGGCGTCGATGTCGGCGGACATGGGGGTCTCCTCTCGGTCGGGGCGGGACGTCACGGGGTGGGCAGGTGGATGGGACCGTCCGGCCCCATCGGCCAGCCCAGCAGGTACCAGACGACCATCATGGCGGTCCACGCCAGGCCCATCGCGAGCGAGTAGGGCACCAGCGTGGAGATGAACGTGCCGATGCCGAGCTTCTTGTCGTAGCGCTGGGCGTAGGTCAGCACCAGGGCGAAGTACGGGAACATGGGCGTGATCGGGTTCGTGACGGCGTCGCCGATGCGGTACACCATCTGCGTGAACGCCGGGTGGTAGCCCAGCAGCATCATCATCGGGATGAAGATCGGCGCCAGGATCGCCCACTTGGCGGAGGCCGACCCGACGAAGAGGTTCACGACGGCGGAGATCGCGATGATCCCGAGGATCAGCACGATGCCGTCCTGGCCCTGGAGCAGTTCGGCGCCGCGGATGGCCAGGATGGCGCCCATGTTGGACGCGCTCACGTACGACAGCAGCTGCGAGGCGAAGAAGACGACGACGATGAAGCTGGCCATCGTGGCCATGGACTCCACCATCATGCGGGCGACGTCCGAGGAGCCCGTGATCGTCTTGGCCCGGACCCCGTAGACCAGGCCCGGGAGGAAGAACGCCAGGGCAAGGATCAGCCCGATGCCGTTCATCAGGGGCGCGTCGGTGGTCAGGGAGCCGGTCTCGGCGTTGCGCAGGAACGAGCCCTGGGGGATGCAGGCGGCCACCACGAGCGCGGCGAACAGTGCCAGCGCCACCAGGGCCCACCGGTTGGCCCGGCGCTGGACGTCGGTGACCTCCATGTCCCCGGCCTCGACGTCGTCCGTCTCCTGGTAGGCGCCCAGGCGGGGGATCGCGATCTTGGTGGTGACGAGCCACAGCACCGGCAGGAGGACGACGACGGAGGCGGCGATGAACCACCAGTTCATCGGGACGGTCGTCTCGATGTCGGGGTCGATGATGACCGCGGCCTCCTGGGTGAAGCCCTGGACGAGGGCGTCGGACATGCCGATCATCAGGTTCGCCGCGAAGCCACCGGTCGCGGCCGCGTAGGCCAGGGCGATGCCGGCGATCGGGTGCCAGCCCAGCTTGTGGAAGATCAGGGCGGCCAGCGGGGGCAGGACGATCGGGGCGGCGTCGCCGGCGATGTTGCCGAGCAGTCCGATGAGCGCGATCGCGGGGATGATCAGGCCCTTGGGGGCGCTGGTCATGGACTGCGTCAGGCCGACCTCGAACCATCCCGACCGCTCGGCGACGCCGATGCCGAGCATGATGATGAGCACCTGTCCCAGCGGGGCGAAGGCGCCGAAGGTCTTGGCGGCGTCGCCGATGACGACGCGCATGCCCTCCGTGCTGAGCAGATTGGTCGCCACGAGGGTCTCACCCGTGCCCGGATGGACCGCGCTCCACCCGCTCAGCCCGGCCACGGCGGACGCCGCCAGGGTCAGGGCGCAGAGGGCCGCGAAGATGATGATCGGGTCCGGGAGCTTGTTGCCGCTCCATTCGATCACGTTGAGGAACCTGTTGAGCAGGCCTCCGGGGGCGTGTTTCCGGGGTGAGGCGTCGGCGGCGGTGGACCCACCGGTGGGCGAGGTCATGGGACTCCTCCGAGGTGCGAGAGACGGTGAGACCTCGGCCACAGGGGCGAGGTACGGCCCACTGTAGGGTGCCCCGTCGCAGGTGTCCCGCAGGTGTCCCGCGGGTGTCCGGTCCGGCGGGCCGTCAGCCTTGACGCATCGTCCCGGTCTCGAGGAAGCGCTGGTGCCAGGACAGGGCCTCGCCCAACAGGTGCGGGGTGTGCAGGCCGTCCGACTCACGCATCGCGCGGTCGAAGTAGTCCCGCAGCTGCTCCCTGTAGTCCGGGTGCGCGCACGTGTCGATGATCGTGCGGGCGCGCTGCTTGGGGGAGAGGCCGCGCAGGTCGGCCAGCCCCTGCTCGGTGACCACCACGTGCACGTCGTGCTCGGTGTGGTCCACGTGCGAGACCATCGGCACGATGCAGGAGATGTCCCCGCCCTTGGCCGTGGACGGGGTGAGGAAGAACGAGGTGAACGCGTTGCGGGCGAAGTCGCCGGAGCCGCCGAGACCGTTCATCATCTTCGTGCCCATCAGGTGCGTGGAGTTCACGTTGCCGGACAGATCGGCCTCGAGCATGCCGTTCATGGCGAGGATGCCGAGCCGGCGCACGAGCTCGGGGTGGTTGGAGATCTCCTGGGTGCGCAGGATCAGCTTGTCCCGATACTTCGCGGCGTTGTCGTTGAACCGTTCGGCGGCCTCGGTGGACAGGGAGAACGCGGTCGCGGACGCGGTCGCCAGGGTGCCGGAGTCCAGGGCGTCGAGCATGCCGTCCTGCACCACCTCGGTGAACGCGGACAGGCCCGTGAACCGGGACTTCACCAGCTCGGACATCACCGCGTTCGCGATGTTGCCCACGCCCGACTGCAGCGGCAGCAGTCGCTCGTCGTACCGGCCCTGGGCCACCTCGTGCTCGAAGAACTCCACGAGGTGCTGGGCGATCGCGATCGAGTCCGCGTCGGCGGGCTTGAAGGGGGAGTTGCGGTCCGGGGCGTGGGTCTCGACGACGGCCACCACCTTGGCCGGATCGCACCGCAGGTACGTCTCACCGATGCGGTCCGCGGGGTGGGTGAGCATGATCGGCGTGCGGTGCGGGGGCAGCGCGGTGCCGTAGTAGACGTCATGCAGACCCTCGAGGTCCTCGCTCTGCCACGAGTTGACCTCGAGGATCACCTGATCCGCCAGGTCGATCCAGGACTTGTTGTTGCCCACGGAGGAGCTGGGGACGAGACGGCCGTCCTCGCGGATCCCGGACACCTCGATCACCGCGGTGGTCATGGGCCCGTAGAAGCCGTTCCACACGGTCTGCGCCAGGTGGGACAGGTGTGTGTCGATGTACTCGATCGCGCCCGCGTTGATCTTGGCGCGCATCGTCGGGTCCGACTGGAACGGGGTGCGCAGCGCGACGGCGTCCGCCTCGGCCAGCGCACCGTCCATCTCCGCGGAGGTGGACGCCCCCGTGTGGAGGTTGATGCGGAACTCCTCGCCGCGCGCGTGCAGCTCCTTGGCCCGCTCGGCCAGCGCCGTCGGCACGGCCTTCGGGTAGCCGGACCCCGTGAACCCGCTCATGCCCACGGTGGTGCCGTGCTGGATGAACGCCGCCGCCTCCGCGGCGGACATCACCTTCGACCGGAGGCCGGGGTGGTGGATGCGGGACGACATGGGTGAGGCCTCCGTGCGGGTGAGACGAGTCGAGCGAGAGCGCTGTGACGTGGAACAGCGATCAGCGTACCCGCGTCACGGGTGGCCGTGGGGATGATCACGCCGGAAGTCGCCGAGCCCGACCTGCGTGATCGACGACGGCGAACAGGGCTCGGCACTCCGGGTCGGCGCGCCTAGGTGTTGTGGGTCATGAGGTTCTTGACATGGGTACCGGGCTGAGATGAGACGAGTGGGCCTCTCCCGCAGGATGGAAGTTCCTACACCACCGACCTGCCCGAGAAGACCCACTCATGACTCACGCTAACGCACCCCTGACCCCGACCGGCCGTCTCAGGATGGTCCACCGCCACCTGTACGACGGGATCCCGCAGGCACACGTGGCCGCCGAGTTCCGGGTGAGCCGGCCCACGGTGGCCACCTGGGTGGCCCGCTACCGCGCCCAGGGAGAAGCCGGCCTTCAGGACCTGCCCAGCCGGCCGCACCGTTCACCTGCCCAGCTCGATCCGGTCTTGGTCGCCCAGATCCACGCCCTGCGGCGGGAGCGCAAGTGGT
>Ga0268288_10108_pt1 | contig 21028 bp, 21 predicted proteins | sample BraspS3V5C_FD_191349 | JGI IMG/M metagenome (GOLD analysis project Ga0268288, IMG submission 191349) | Soil microbial communities from Anza Borrego Desert, Southern California, United States - Bradyrhizobium sp. S3-V5C | ecosystem: Environmental > Terrestrial > Soil > Desert | place: USA...
GAAAGACACGGCCGGTCGATCAGAGTGCGAGTCAGGCCGCACCGGGACGCCCTGCGGCGCCAGCTTAACCGATGGTCCATCGCTGTGCGGGTCAGACCACCCGGGAACTGGCGCAGATCTTCTGACTATCCGAGTGACAGACGAGGCCGCTGCCGGCGAAGGGGCGGCGCTCGTGCAGGGCCTGCTCCAAGGCATCGAGCACGAAGTCGGCCCGGGCCGAGCGCGACACACGCCAGCCCACGATCCGGCGGGCGAAGACGTCGATCACGAAGGCCGCATAGACGAAGCCGCCCCAGGTGGCGATGTAGGTAAAATCCGCCACCCATAGCCGGTTCGGGCATTCGGCCCTGAACTGTCGATTGACCCGGTCGAGCGGGCAGGCCGCCGCCGGATCGGGAACGGTGGTGCGAACCCTCCGCCCCCGGACGACGCCAGCCAAGCCCATCGTTCGCATCAGCCGGACCACCGTGCAGCGCGCCACAATGATCCCTTCGCGGGCGAGCTGCCGCCAGACCTTGCACACGCCGTAGACCCGGAAGTTTGCCTCGTACACGCGCCGGATCTCGACCATGAGTGCCGCGTCCCGCTTGGCTCGAGCCGACAGCCTCCCGGGATCGGCTCGTCGCGCGGCATGGGCGTGGTACGTCGACGGGGCGATCGGCAGAACCTTGCAGATCGGCTCGACCCCGTAGAGCGCACGATGATCGTCGATGAAGGCGATCATGACCGGAACCGGCGGTCGAGCTCCGCCTGGGCAAAATACGCGCTCGCCTTCCTGAGGATCTCGTTGGCCTGCCGGAGCTCGCGGTTCTCCCGCTCCAGCGCCTTGATCCGCTCGCGCTCATCCGTCGTCGGTCCGGCCCGCACGCCCCGGTCGCGCTCGGCCTGACGGACCCACTTGCGCAGCGTTTCGCCAGAGCAACCGATTTTGGCCGCGATCGACTGGATCGCGGCCCATTGCGAACCGTGCTCGCTCTCATGCTCCCGGGCCAGCCGGACTGCCCGCTCGCGAACCTCAGGGGAAAAGGGTGGGGTATGCTTCGTCATGGCTCCAGTCTCTCAAGAGTTGGAGCCTCCGAAAATCCCGGGGCGATTCAGAGAACCACGATGAACTCGGCGTCGACAGAGTATGTCGATACGACAAGCCCGTCCCAGACAGCCCGACAGTTAGAGACCGCCCGCGTGGCCCGAGGTTAACCGACAGGCCGGGGCCGCCGAGGCTGACGCTCGCGCCGGAGCGGCTGAGATTGAGGCGCACTCCAGGAAATAGGCGAACGGTGCGGTGGAAGCGGAACGACACCTGACCTCGCATAATGCGACTTTAAGCTGTAGCATGTCACTGTGCTACCATCGGCCAAAGGCGCGTTGCTACTGGAACCGATTTTCAGGTGTGCATAATTCAGGTTTACGTTCTCCTACTTCCCTAGTTTCTGACCGGCATGAGCGCTATTAATTCCGAGATCGATAAATGATGATCAAAGAACCATTCGAGAGGCCGCGCTGGTTAAAAGATATCTTGCGTTATCTACCGCTCAAGCCACAGTTTGTTCTGTCGGGGAATGTTCGGGATCATCATCTATTGGAGATCGCACCCGGTGCCGTGACCGGTCAGCCGCTGCCGGCAGTGCTCGCGCATGAACTCTACGCGGCCGGGTATGCTCATGTTGTAGTATACGACCCCGTTCAAGGCTTCCGTACGATCGCGCGACCTGGCGAGAGCCCTGGTGGAGGCGCGTCTCTTCTGTCTGATCTCGGCTTGCAGCCGGCCGGCCACGGGGCTGCCGCGGCTGGGCTAGATCTGTTCGCAGAAACGCTCGCGCGCCTTGCTCAGCGCGCGGGCGAGCCGGTCGCGCTCCTCGCTGATTTCGCCTCGAGGCTGATCATCCGCCACGATGTGTTGGCGCCTTCGGAGCATCAAGCCTTCACGCGCACTCTGCTCGCGTCGCACGTCGCACGTGCGCGGCCCTGTGGGACGCCGCCGAAACCTTTCTTCAACAGCGTGTTCTGGATCGTCGACAAGGAGGGCGACCTTCCAGACTGGTTCCTGGTCGGCAACCCGCGGATCCGCCATGTCCCCGTGTCGAGACCCGATCACCGAGCCCGCCGCCAGCTCTCCGCTATGCTTCTGCGAGGCTTTGATGGCTATCGCGACGCGGCACCGGACGCAGCCCTCGAGGCTTTGAACGCCTTCGTCGAGTGCACGGAAGGCCTACTGCTCACCGACCTGACTGCCGTAGCGGAACTGGCGCGCAGCGAAGGATTGCGGCTCTCCGAAGTCGGCGATGCGGTCCGGCGCTACAAAGTCGGCGTGACGGAGGATCCGTGGGCTCGGCTTGATCGCCAGCGCGTGCGCGACGGTGCAACGTTCATCCGCAACCGCGTCAAAGGCCAGGACCACGCCGTGACCCACCTGCTCGACATCGTCAAGCGAGCGGTGACCGGCGTCGGCGCACCGCGCCGCGGCGGCCGCCCGCGCGGCGTGGCCTTCTTGGCCGGCCCGACCGGCGTCGGCAAGACCGAGCTTGCAAAAACGCTCACCAGCCTGCTGTTCGGCGATGACAGCGCGTATATCCGCTTCGACATGTCGGAGTTCTCGGCCGAGCATTCGGACCAGAGGCTGATCGGTGCCCCGCCCGGCTACGTCGGCTACGATGTCGGTGGTGAGCTGACCAATGCCATTCGTGAGAAGCCTTTCGCCGTCGTGCTCTTCGACGAGATCGAGAAGGCTCATCCACGCATCCTCGACAAGTTCCTGCAGGTGCTCGACGACGGGGTATTGACCTCGGGGCGCGGCGATCGAGTCTACTTCTCAGAGGCGTTCATCCTCTTCACGTCCAACCTCGGCATCTATCGCCAGGAGACAGACGGCACGCGGGTGCCCAACGTCAGCCCAGAGGAGGATTTCGCCACAGTGCAGGGCAAGGTGCGTGGTGAGATCGAACGCTACTTCAAGCAGGTCCTCAACCGACCCGAGATCCTGAACCGGATCGGCGATAACATCCTGGTGTTCGACTTCATCCGTCCAGCGATGGCGTCTTCGATCTTCGATGGGATGGCGGCGACGATCATCGCCGATATCGCCGCCAATCAGGGCATCCGCATCACCCTGTCCGAGGATGCACAGGCGGCGCTGCGCGCAGCCTGTTTGCAAGATCTCTCAAACGGCGGTCGGGGTATCCGCAACAAAGTGGAGAGCCTGCTCGTCAACCCGCTGGCTCGCGCGCTCTTTGATGCCGAGACTGCCCCCGGGGCCGACCTCATCATCGCCCGCCTGGAAGTCCAGGACGGGGTGACAAACCTGACGCTGACTGCTGGCACCGGACAAGTGGCTACATGACACAGCTCGCTTTATCCAGGCAGCACTTCCCAGTGACCAGTCTTGGGCCAGGACGGCGCATCGGTGTGTGGTTCCAGGGCTGTTCGATCCGCTGCCCGGGCTGCGTTTCGCTGGACACTTGGGCTCCCCGGGCGCCCAACACCTCGGTTGCGGCCCTGCTCGATGCCATGCAGCCCGACGGCAACGATGCTGACGGCCTGACGGTATCGGGGGGCGAGCCATTCGATCAGCCTGAAGCATTGCACGCTCTCCTGCACGGATGGCGCACTCGATTTCGCGGCGACGTTTTGGTTTATTCGGGCTACGCGCTCGAGGCTCTCCGACCACGCTTATCGGAACTGAGCGGACTGATCGATGCGCTGATCACCGATCCGCTGCGCCTTGATATCCCGCAGACCTTGCCTCTGCGCGGCAGCGACAATCAGCGTCTGCATCTCTTTACCGAAGCCGGTAAGCGGGCCTTCGAGGCCTACGACACGCCACAGCCGGACGCGCCGCCGACGCTCGACGTCATGGTCGATGCGGAAGAAGGCACCGTCTACCTCGCCGGTATCCCGCGCCGGGGCGACATGACCCGTCTTGCCGGGCTACTCGCAACGGCTGGACATCGGCTGGCTACAACCGAAGATAAGAGCGCGTCTGCATGTCGGTAGTGGCTTCTCCAATCGCTTACGTTCGCCACTGCCCAGCCTGCCATCAGCTGCGCCCAGCGCTCGAACTGCACTGCGAGACCGCGCTCGCGGACGGTTCGCTGTGCGGCTGGTCGCTGGCGGATGTCGAATTACAGCCGGCAGGGGCGACGCCGCTCATGCCTGAAGCGCTGCCGGCGACCTCGGTACGTCGGTGCATGAACGGACATTCGCTCGACGACGGCGACGCGCTCTGCCTGGTCTGCGGTGCCGACCCGGCGGACGTAGGGGACGCGGGCCCCGACGGCGACGAGGATCCAGCGGTCACGGCTCCTCCGCGATCGTTCGACGCGTGGAGCGTCGTGGAGCCCGTCGCCACAGCGGACGGCGAGCCGTGGGAGCAATTCCTAGTCACGCGACCGGGTGATGAGCGGCGCGCGCTGCTCACCTCGTACCGCGTGGGATTTGAGCCAGATCCGGCGGTGCACGAAACCCTGCATCGCATGCCGCTCGACCACATCCCCGAACTGATTGCGACGGGCCGCGTTGACGGCCGCGCATACGAGATCGTGGAGCGGATCGAGTGCGGATCGCTGGCCGACGCAGGGTGGCTCGCCGCGGAGGATCCGGCCGTTCTGAAGCGCATCGTCGATGAGCTGGGTCGTGCACTCATCGACTTTGCCGAGGTGGGTTTGCGGCATCGCGATCTGCGGCCCGAGACCGTTCTGCTCCGCACGCGCGATCCGCTCGATCTGGTCATCACGGGCTTTGGCTCGGCGCGCCTTTCGGACTTCGACCTGGAAGCGGTGGCACCGCTGGAGCTGACACGGTACTCGGCGCCTGAGACGATCGTAGGTGCGGTGAGCGCTGCGTCGGACTGGTGGTCGCTCGGGATGATCCTGCTCGAACAGGCGACCAATGGTGCCTGCTTCGTCGGGGTCAACGATCAGGCCTTCCGGCTTCACGTGGTCACGCGCGGCATCAGCCTGCCTTCCGGCCTGGATTCACGCCTCACCGTCCTCCTGCGAGGCCTCCTCACCCGCGATCCTTTGCGGCGCTGGGCCGGCCCCGAGGTTCGGGCATGGCTCGCCGGGCGGGACGTGGAGGCGCCCGCCCCTGAGGCCGCGCCAACAGCTAATGCTTCGGCGCCGATCCTCCTTGCAGGCCAACCTTTCACGCGCCCAGACTTGTTCGCGCTGGCGGGCGCCGAAGCGGTCAACTGGACCGAGGCGCGCGACCTGACGCTGCGGGGCGCCGTTGCGACCTGGCTGTCCACGGCTGCGGGGGAAGCCCGCATGGCCGCGGATGTGCGCCGATTGACCGGCGACGAAGGCCTCGCTGACGATCTTAGGCACGCCCTGGTCTTGATGGCCATGAACGCCGCCTTGCCGTTGACGGTCGCAGGCGAGATCGTCACGCCCGCCTGGCTGCTTGCGCATCCCGAGACCGGCTACGCGATCATCACCGGGGCGGCGGTCGGTCATCTCGAACGGATGGGTCGGGAAGGGTGGCTGGTGCGCTTGGGCACCCGGGTCACGGCCGTGAAGGAGCGGGCGCAGGCGCTTGGGGTCGAACTCGATGACGGCCGCCTGAGGTTTGCCTTGCTCGCGACCTCGCGGGCCAATCTCGACGCCGAGCGCGGCCTTCTGCGCCGCCTATTCCCGGACACGGATCACCCAGGCCTTGCCGCGCTGATGGAGCGCGCCCGCTTGACCGACGAGGAGCTGATCATCCTGGTCAGCGCTGCCCCGCACCAGTTCGTGCCGCTCACCACGCTGACCGAGGCCGCGACGGCGACCGCCGCACGTGCCGGCGTCGCGCTGGATCCCGCCGCGCTGCCCGAACTGCTCATCCTGCCGCGGCGTGAGATCTTCTCACAGGTGGAGGTGCGCACCGCCAACTTCGCGCGCTGCGGCAACGAGCTCGTGGACGCCTGGGCTGACGGTTACCGCGTCGAGCGTCGGATGCCACTCGATCGCGCGGCAACCCTCCTCGCGCTCGCCCCGTCCGCCTGGCAAGAGCCGCCACGCCAGGAATACGTCGCCACGCTGCTTGAACTCTTTGAGAAGCGTCTCTCGAGCGCGATCGGCCGCGGACCCTTGGTTCGCTTCGTGCTCGGCAAGACCACGCCGCGACTGGATCTTACTGAATTGGGCAGTGCGCTGCGCACGCCGGACGCGCTGCTCAACCACGTCCTCTCGCGCGTCGAGCTGAAGGCCGATATCGACCCGGTTTCTTATCTCCACGACCCGGCGCGCGAGAGTCGGCTGCGAAGGCTGATCAGCCACGCTGATACGTTCCGCCGCGATACCGGCATCGACAGCCGGTATCTCGCTTTCCCGTTCCTCATGATCCGCAGTGGCGAAACCACCAAGCCGCGGCTCGCCCCCGTGCTGCTGTGGCCGGTCTCGATCGAGTGGCAGAACGGTGCCGGGTCGGCACCGACACTGATGTTCGACCGAGATCGCGAGGAGGTGCGTCTCAATCCAGCCCTGGAAGCTATCCTCGGCACGGACGCCTTCGGGCGATGGCGAACGGCGCGCGACGAGTTGCTTGCACGCGAGGCCATTCGGTTGGGCGACGTCATGGACATCTTCGGGTCGCTCGCAAATCCCCGGAGCCGGTCTTTGACCTCCCTGCCTGGCAAGGACGCACAAGCGCCTCCCGGGGCGACGTTAGTTCCGGCGGCAACCCTGTTCAACGTCGAATTCACCGGTCAGGCCGTGGCCGGTGACCTGCGGCAGATGCGTCGGCAACCGCCCACCGGCACCGCCTTGGAGGCAACGCTGCGCGTCAACGACGTGCCGCCCGCCAGCGACACACTGCCCTTAAGTCCTGAGCTGTCGCGCTACATCACGATGGAAAGTGATCCCTCACAGGATCTCGCCGTCCTGCGATCGCGGCAGGCACCGGGCCTGCTGGTCGAAGGACCGCCGGGCACCGGTAAATCGCAGACCATCGTCAACATCATCAGCGACGCGATCGGCCGCAAAGAGAGCGTCCTCATCGTCTGCCAGAAGCAGGCGGCTCTGCGCGTGGTTGAAAAACGTCTTCAGGCAGAGGGGCTCGGTGACCGCCTCTTCCTGGTCGGCGACATCAACCGCGACCGAACGGCGATCCTTTCCGCACTGCGCGAGCAGCTGCAGAGCGTTCGCCAGGCGTCACCCGCCGGCGCAGCGGTGAGACGGTTGCGCAGCGACAAGGCCGCACGCATCGAGCAACTCGAGAGTGAACTCGATCGCTATCACGAGGCTCTGCATACGCTCGATGATCGGACAGGTCTCAGTTATCGCGATCTGGTCGGCGAGCTGATCGCGATCGAAGCAGCCGGCCCGCGGCTCGAAGCGCCTGCCCTGCGCTTGCTCCTGGGACCTCTCGATCGCGAGGCACAGACGACGATCGTCGCGGCGTGTACGCCGCTCGTGCGCCTGTGGCTCGAAGCCAACTACGAAGGCAATCCGTTGTCAGCGCTGCGCAGCTTTGCCGTCGATGAAGCAGTGGCAGAGGAGCTCGCTGCCGATCTGGCGGCTTTCCGTGCGGCCGAGCAGGCGCGGGACGCCGTCCTCGCACGCGGGACACCTTCCTTCGACGTCGATGATCAGGCGCCTCACCGTGCCTGGCTGGCGTCGCATGGGGAGAGCCTTCGCGAACTGCCTGACGATGCGCGCACCGACCTGCGCGACTGGCTCGATCTGTTCCGGCCCCAAGCCGAGGTAGCGCCGCGCGGTCAAGCTCTGATCGAGGAGCTCGATCGGCTGCGCACAGCCCTCGCGGGGTTTGACGTACGGCACCATGATGGGGCGCTGTTTGGCTCACTGGCATCTCTGGACGCGGATACGCTCGCCGCGCGGTTGACCGTCGCCCGAGCGGCGAGCGTGCCGGCCGCCACGTTCTTGCAGCGTCTGAGCCCGGGCCGGTGGCGCAGCCGTCGGAGCACGCGCTCGTTTCTCACCGGCCTCGGTCAGGCCGCGGACGAGGCCGCGTTCGGACGGCTACGCGATGCATTGAGCCTCGAGACGAACTTACGTCCGCTGCGTCGTGCCCTCGAGGCAGCCGAGGCCGAACTCGGCCGTCAGGGCAGAGAGAGCCTGCGGCCCCTCGAGCAGCTGCGGCGTGACGCGGCGTCCTTGCGCCAAGCGTTGACGCCGGTCGCCACGGCTGCGGCAGCCGTGCACGCCGCTCCACGGCCGCGCGAAACCGAAGCTATGGTTCGACAAGGCACGCGTGCAGCGGTGGAAAGTTTGCTCGCAGGCTACGAGCTTGCTTTCGCGCGCCATGCGGTACGCCAGGTGAGTCTGGCCAAGCTCGAAGCTCTCGCGAGATGGTTTGAACCCGGCTGGTCGGAGGCGCGCGCCAGCGCGGTCCGCACGGGTGAATCCACGTCTGAGGCCGTAGCGGCCATTTCCGAACATCTCACCGAACTTTCGGCCTACCAGCGCTTTCGTGCCCGGGCGAGCAGCCTGCCGCCCCTGGCCCTCGACGCGTTCGCGCGGTTGCGTCCCAGAGCGTCGGGCCTGACCGCGCTGCCGCCGGACGCGCACGCAGAGGCGTTGCAGCACACTTTGGTGCGAGAGGGCCTTCTGTCCTGGAAAACGCAGTTCGAGGGGCGCTGGCCTGCGCTCGGGCTTGAGCGTGAGGAACTCGGGCACAAGATCGCGGCGCTCGCCTCGCTCGACGCGGAGATGCGCAGCCTCAATCGACAGCTGCTCACCATCGTCGATCCAGACCAGCTCGGCAGCGCGTCCGCCTGGGATGCGGCGACGCGGCTGCGTGGACCGCGCGCCCTGCGCCTGCGCGAAATCATCGATCAAGGTTCCGAGCTCGGCCTGATGCAGCTCCGTCCGGTCTGGTTGATGAACCCGGACGTCGCCAGCCGGCTACTGCCGCTGAGGCCTGGTTTGTTCGATGTCGTCATCTTCGACGAAGCCTCGCAGATGCCGGTCGAGCATGCCGTGCCCTCCCTGTTCCGGGCAAAGCGCACGGTCATCTCGGGCGACGAGAAGCAGATGCCACCCTCGAGCTTCTTCAGCAGCCGGGCTGAGGAGGACGAGGACGACGTCGAGATCGCCGATATCGAGGATAGCACCGATGCAGAGCGCAGTGCCCTCGAAGAGCGCTGGGCCCGCCGTGACGTGCAGAGTTGCCCGGACCTGCTGCAGCTCGGGCGCAGCGTCCTGCCTGTGGCCGCTCTGCAGATCCACTACCGCTCGGCCTATCGCGAGCTGATCGGCTACTCCAATGGCGGCTTCTACAACAACACGCTCAGCGTCCCGGCCCGCCATCCGGACGAGGAGGTCCGACGCGTGGCACCGATCGAAGTCATTCGAGCCGACGGCATCTACGAAGACCAGACCAACGCCAAGGAAGCTGCAGAGGTTGTCACCGTTCTCGCCCGGCTCTGGGCGTCACCCCCAGAGCAGCGGCCGAGCGTCGGCGTCGTCACGTTCAATCGCAAACAAGCCGACTGCGTCGAGAAGGCGATCCTCGATCGCGCCACCGACGACGCCGCGTTTCGCCAATCTCTGCAGCAGGAACGCGATCGTACGCAGAAGGGTGAGGACATGGGCTTCTTTGTTAAGAACGTCGAGAACGTTCAGGGCGATGAGCGCGACGTTATCATCTTCTCGACCACTTTCGGCCGCGATAGCCGCGGCACGTTCCGTCGCAACTTCGGCGTGCTCGGTCAGACCGGGGGCGAGCGGCGCCTGAACGTCGCTGTCACGCGGGCGCGCAGCAAGATCGTGCTGATCACCTCGATGCCGGTCAAGGACGTCTCGGATTGGCTTGCAGCGGGGCGCGCGCCCGACAAGCCGCGTGACTATCTGCAAGCCTACCTCGATTATGCGTCGAAAGTGGCCTCGGGCGACCTCGAGGGCGCACGCTCGGCGCAAAGCCGCCTCAGCCGGCAGGCGCCACGGCCTGCGAGACAGGCGTCGATCGCGTCCGATGGTTTCGCAGCATCGGTCGCAAACTATGTACGTAGCCTGGGTCACGAGCCGGTGGCTGCGGCGCAGGACGGCGATGCATTCGGGCTGGACTTCGCGATCGAGCATCCAACCACTGGCCTGTTTGGGATCGGTATCGAGTGCGATGCGCCGCGTCATCCACTCCTCGCGAAAGCGCGAGCGCGGGAGATCTGGCGGCCAGCCGTACTCGGTCGATCTGTGCCCAACCTGCACCGTGTCTCATCGGCGGCATGGTACACCCACCGATCCGAAGAGGAGAAGCGCTTGCAGCAGGCCATTCAGAGCGCCGTTGGGGGACGTCGGGCATGAGCGGACCGAAAGTCGTACGGATCGTCACCCGCGAGGAGATCGAGGCCACCTGCCGCCAACACATCGCACGGCTCGACGAGGCGTCCGACGCACTGCGCTCCTTCGCCAAGCGTCTCGACCGTCTTGATGCCACTCTGGAAGCCGAGTTGGCACGCCAACGGCAGGTGCTGACCCGGCAATTCGAGGCGGAGCAATGGACGCAACTGCAGAAGCAAGCCCCAGAGCTGACCGCCGGCGTACGCGCGCAGATCGATCGGCTGCGGACCGAGGCGGTCGCTGAGGCAGCGGCCGCTCGCACGCGCCATCGCCGGGTGGCTGAGGGCGCTCGCAGCCTTGTCGGTGCGTTAGAGGCGCAGCGGCTACCCGTCGACCCTGCGTTGCGCAACGCAGTCACGCAGGGGCTCACTGGCGATGACACCCAACTTGCAGCGATCCAGGCGACGATGAACGCCGCGCTCCGGCAGCTCTCCCAACCGCCCGTATGTTCGGCCAGCGACGACGCTCAGAAGGCGTTCGCGCAGCGTCTGGCGGCCGGAACCGAAGGACAGTCGCTCGCGGGCTGGCTTGCGACTCTGCCCCAGCCATTGAGCCGAGACACGCGTTTGGATCGCCTCTTGGCCGAGATCGCAACGAGGGGCGAAGCAGCCGACTTGCAAGTTTTTGCCGATCGCGCTGCGGCAATCATGGATCAAGCGGATGGCCAGCGTCGCGTGCTGTTGACAGACTCTCTGATCCTCGACGCGGGGCAGTGGGTGTCCGAGCGTCGGCAAATGGAGACCGCGATCGGCCGTCTACAGGAGGCACGTGCAGAGCTTTCACCATTCCCTGACGCTGAGGCCAAGGCTATTTCGCAACAGATTACAGAAGCGATCGACACCGCTAATTACGCGGACGCCGACCGGTTATTGGCCGCTGCTCGTGATACGGCTGAATGGGCCGCGAAAACGGCCGCTGCTGAGGCGCGACGGCAAGCGGTTCTCAGTGGGCTTGCCGCCCTCGGCTACGAAGTGCGCGCTGGCATGGCAACAGCATGGGCGCAAGATGGGCGTTTAGTCTTGCGCAAGCCTGTGAGCGACGACTACGGCGTGGAACTCGGCGCAACACCAGATCTTGCGCGGCTACAGGTTCGTCTAGTTGGGGCGGACCGGCCGCAGCAACCACGTAGCCAGGAGCGCGACCGGGACCAAGAAGTTGTCTGGTGTGGTGAGTTCAGCCGGCTTCAGGCTGATTTGGCTTCGCAGGGCGGTGACGTAGTCATTGAGCGCGCATTAGAGCCGGGCGCCCAACTGGTCAAGACTGTCGTTCTGCCCATTCCGATCGGTATTAACCGGGATGCGGATCAAACTGCTCCGATGAGAAGCTACAAAGAAATTTAGTTAAACGTAGAGATATCTTGCAATTATTGCGCAGAACGCATTGGTTCTATATCAAACGAAGTCTGCTGCTTGGCAAGCGTGGCTAGATTTGCACCTTCGGTCGCCTCGTTCAATTCGGTCCGCTGCAATTCGCCTGAACGGCGTCTTGGACCAACTGTGACAACTTACCCTTGTGACCACCACACCGTTTGCCACATCCTCCACGCCGTTAAGGTGTTCAGCTGGAAGCAGGATCGGGCCGCTTTCTACTTCTGCGTCAACGGCGGCACGGTCTCCAAGATCGTGCGCGGCCTCTACCACTATGGGGCTGTGCCGCTGCCGTTCGCGTCAGATCCGGCGTAGATGATCCCGGCCGGCTCGGCCGTGAGGGTGATGCCGGCCTCCTCAAACGCACGCTTCATCGCCAGCATGTTGTTGGTGATCGGCGTGCGGATGCCGTTCTCGAACTGGCGGATCGTGCTCAGTCCGATATTTGCGCGCTTGGAGAGGTCGGTTTGAGACCAATCCAACCATCCTCTAGCGGCTCGGCAGTGCGCTGGCGTCATAGTCACTATGAGATAGGGGGCAACTTTTTTCGCGTCAAGTACCGAAAAGCGTTGACCTAATCCAAATAAACTCATAACGGCTGCCTCAACGCAAAACGTTCGGGTAGCCGCTATGGCTCAGCACTTCCTCCTCTCCAAAGCCGCCCGCTCCCTCTCGCTGGTTCAGGTAGCCCGCCTGTCCGATGACGCGGCTTGGGAGACGCTCAAGGCCATTCGCTGGGAGGCGACTGAGGGTCAGCCGTTCTGCCCGCGCTGCGGCTGCCTCAAGCATTCGCTCATCGCCACCCTCAAGCTGTTCAAGCACGCGGAGTGCCGCCATCAGTACAGCGTCACCAGCGGGACCATCTTCGCGTCGCGTAAGCTCCCGATCCGCGATCACCTCATTGCCATCGCCATCTTCGCCAACGGCGCGAAGGGGCACAGCGCCCTCCAACTCTCCCCGACCGGAACGTCCAGTACCGGACGGCGTTCTTTATGGCTCACAAGCTTCGTGAGGCTGTCTCGGCTGAGACGGCCGAGTCTACCGTGTCCGGCACCGTCGAGGTGGACGGCGCCTATTTCAGCGGTCACGTTCGCCTAGAGAACCGCAAAGAGGAGCGGAAGGACCGCCGGCTTGCCGAGAACCAGACCGGCAAGCGCCGCGTCGTCGTCGCGATGTGTGACGCCAACAACGATTGCCGCCTGACGACGATTGGGATGGCCGGTTCGACGTGAGGGCGCGCAGCCTTCCCCCGCGATCGCGGGGGAAGGCTGATGCCGCGCTTGCACGTCACCGACCGACAGGTCCGGCGCTTCATGACCTCACGACGGGAAGGCCACACGCAGGCTGTCGCGGCAGCTCAGGCCGGCTTCAGCGAGCGCACCGGGCGGCGCATCGAGGCCGGTCCGACCCTGCCGAGCCAGAAGCCCCCACGCACCTATCGCACCCGCGCCGATCCCTTCGCCGATGTCTGGCGGGAGGAACTCGTGCCTCTTCTGGAAGCCGTGCCCCACATCCGGGCCACCAGCCTGCTCGAAGAACTCGACCGCCGCCATCCCGGGCGCTTCGGCGAGGGCGTGCTGCGCTCCCTGCAGCGGCGTGTCGCCCACTGGCGCGCGACCGAGGGACCCGAGCGCGAGCTGATCTTCCGCCAGGACCATCCGCCCGGGCGACAGGCGCTCTCAGACTTCACCGACGGATCCAAGCTCGGCGTCACCTTGGCGGGCCGTCCCTTCCCGCACCTGCTCTACCACTTCTGGCTCGCCTACTCGGGCTGGCGTTCGCTCAAGGCGATCTGCGGCGGAGAGAGCTTCACCGCGCTCACCGAAGGTCTGCAGGATGCCCTCTGGCAGCTCGGCGGCGTGCCCCGCGAGCACCGCACCGATCGGCTCTCGGCCGCCTACCGTAACCTTGCCACCCGCGATGACGAAGCCGAGGCCTATGCCGCCTTCTGCCAGCACTATGGCCTGGAGCCGACCCGCAACAATGCCGGTCTCGCTCACGAGAACGGATCGGTGGAGGCGGCCCACGGCCATCTCAAGCTCGGCCTGAGCGAGGCACTGGAGTTGCGCGGCTCGAGGGACTTCGCCGATCTGGCCGCCTACCAGGCGTTCCTGCAGGACTATGCCCTGCGCAGGAACGCCGCCGTCCGCGACGCCTTGGCGGTCGAGCGGGCCGCCCTCGCGCCGCTGCCCACCTACCGCACCAGCGACGACAGCGTCGCCAGCGCGGGCGTGACGCGCTTCGGCACCATCTCGGTGCGCAACGTCCTCTACACCGTCCCCTCACGCCTCGTGGGTTGCCGCCTCACGGTGCACGTCTACGACGACCGCCTCGTCTGCCACCTGGGGCTCACCCCCGTGCTGACGCTGGCGCGCCGGCACTTCAAGCGCGGCGGCCCGCTCCTGCGCGTCGTCGACTATCGTCATCTCGTCCACGCCCTCGTGAGGAAGCCGCAGGCCTTCCGGCACTCGGTGTTCCGCGAGGACCTGTTCCCCCGCACGGCCTTCCGACGGGCCTGGGACGTCCTCGACGCCGGCCTCGACCTGCGTCAGGCCTGCCGCGTCTACGTCGGGCTCTTGCACTTGGCCGCTACCCACGCCTGCGAAGGCCAGCTCGCCGACCACCTCGATGCCGTCATCGATGCCGGTCGCCTGCCCGATCTCGATACGGCGCGTGCCGCCGTCGCACCGCGCGCGTCGAGCATGCCGCTCGTGCACGTCAGCGCGCCGGATCCGACCGCCTACGACCGCCTGCTGCCCTCCCTCAGCGCCACCCCGGATCCCACGCCATGACCAAGACCGACGCCGCCAAGCTGCCGGTGATACTCACCAGCCTGCGCCTGCCGACCATCGCCCGCCTCTGGCAGGACCTCGGGGCCCGCGCCGACCGCGAGGGCTGGGGCGCGGCTCGCTACCTCGCCACCCTGTGCGAGCACGAAGTCCAGGAGCGTCACACCCGCCGCATCGCTCGCCATCTCGCCGAGGCCGACCTGCCTACGGGCAAGACCTTGCACAGCTTCGAGTTTGCCTCCGTGCCGAGCCTGCGCAAGGCCCATGTGCTCGCCCTCGCCGGTGGCGATGCGTGGCTCGACCAGGGGGCCAACATCCTGCTCTTCGGCCCTTCCGGCACCGGCAAGTCTCACTTGGCCGCCGCCATCGGCACGGCGCTCGTCGAGAACGGCCACCGCGTCCTGTTCACCCGCACCACCGATCTCGTCCAGAAGCTGCAGGCGACCCGGCGTGACCTCTCGTTGCCGAACCTTCTGTCCAAGCTCGACCGCTATGACTGCCTGATCCTCGACGATCTCGGCTACGTGCGGAAGGATCAGGCGGAGACCAGCGTGCTGTTCGAACTCATCGCCGAGCGCTACGAGCGGCGCTCGCTGATCACCACGTGCAACCAGCCGTTCAGCGCGTGGGATCAGATCTTCCCCGATCCGGCCATGACGGCCGCGGCCATCGATCGGCTCGTGCACCATGCCAACATCTTGGAACTCAACACCGAGAGCTACCGTCGTCGCGCAGCAACCAGAGCCGGGGCAGAGGCCTCGACAGCGGCCTAATCGTCGCCGGGGTCCGGGATAGTTGACGCCGCCGCCGAGCCGGTCTGCTCTGGCATCATGATGTTCGAGACCCCCAACGCCCTGCAGATCCACGAGGCGATCGACGGGATCGAGCCCGCCGTTTGGCGACGCCTCGTCGTCCCCTACACGTGGCATCTGGGCGAGCTGCACCTGGCCATCCAGGCCGCCTTCAACTGGTGGAACTACCACCTGCACGAGTTCCGGATCGGCGGCCTGCGCTACGGCGATCCCGATGCGGATGGCTGGGGCAGCCTCGACGATCCGCGCGTGTTCGACGAGCGCGAGGTGCGCCTGCTCGACTTCGATCGCGAGCCCGGGCTGGCCTTCACCTACCTCTACGACTTCGGCGACGACTGGTACCACACCGTCACGCTGGAACGACCCCTCATCCTCGAAGCCCGGCCGCGCCATGCGATCTGCCTCGACGGAGCGCGCGCCCGGCCGCCGGAGGACGTCGGCGGCCTCGGTGGCTACGAGAACTTCCTGATCACCATGGCCGATCCCGGCGCCCCCGAGCATGCCGAGATCCGGCGCTGGTGCGGCGGCCACTTCGATCCCGACTGGTTCGATCGCGCCGTCGTCGACAAGGACCAGAAGAGCGCCCTCAAACCCAACGTCCGCCGACGCCTGCACCAGCCCAAACCGATACGTCCCCAGCGGCCATCGTAATCGACGCCCTCATGACATCGAAATTGTCGTTGCACAAGCGCCATCAGATCGTGAAGGGAGCCGCCTGAGATGGCCCTCCCTCAGATCGTCCGCACGCTCACAGCGAAGCGCAACGAGATTGAGGCCCATATCAGCGAGCTTCAGCGCCAACTGTCCGCCGCTGAGCGCGACCTACCCAGCGTGAACGCCGTGCTCGCGCTCTATGACCTGTCCCCGTCAACTCAGACCCGCTTCCCAGCCTACGCCAACCTCAACCGGATGTTCGCCTCCGGGGAGATGTTCAAGCTGTGTAAGGCGGCGCTTGAGGAGGCCGGCAAGCTGCTGGATACGCGGGAGATCACGCGCGCCACCATCCGCGCAAAGGGCTGGGACGAGAGCTACGGGATGCTGGGAAAGCCATAGCCTACCGCCTCATTCAGAACCTATCGCGGGGCGCGATGCAGGGGCGCATTGGAGATGCCGGCAAGCGGACTGGCATGCGAGAGTGGGCACTCGCTTGAGCGTAACCGCTACCCTCTGCGGTTGCTGCTCTGTCCAGAAAAACGCCCGTTATATCCTCGGTCAGGCGTACCTTGAGTTGTCTCAAACACCAACTGGCAAATTCGCATGCCCTCCCGCAACTTAACGGGCACCTTGCCGTGGTTAATCATTTCCAATCGAATTTTTCCATCAAAGCCAGCATGAATAATCGGCGCAGTGACGTGGACGCCAATACCAAGTCTAGCAAGAGAGCTCTTGCCCTCAACGCGAGCCGCAATTCGTATATCGTTCTTCAAATTAACGTATTCTTTGGTCCAGGCCAAGATGAGATGGTTCGGATTGAAAACATATCCGTCCGCCGGGATCGTTACTTGGTCGGTAAGATCAGCTAACGTAGCGTCATGATCGAAGTCTTTGTGACTTGGGTCCACAACCCTATCTAATCCAGCGCGGCCTTCCCGAAAAATACTTAGGATCGGATCGAGAGTTAGATCCACGCTCGTCGAGCTAAATGCTTTCTCAACAGGCAGCGGATCAATTACAATCGAGCGCTTTTCAAGCGAGATCTGTATCTCTCGATCCGTGAGTATCATGATGCCTTATGCCGCCACTGGCTCTCGCACCGTCTCGGACTCGTGCACCCACACGCGCCATGACCCGGTCGTGGTTTCTCTAGGTAGCTCAACCAAAAATAGATTGTCTCGGCTGTCAATCGGATAGCCGACCTCAAGTGAATTATTCGATGACAGCGAGCGCCGATCCACGACGAGGCGCTCGGCGCCCTCATTGGTGCGGACAGACACGACAACCTCGCTGGGATGAAGGCCGTTGCCTACCTGTTCGACCTTGACACGCATCATGCAATCCTCCGCCAACCCCAGGTGATGTCGTTACGCGAGCACGGTACCTCAGTTCCAAAGCTTGGCCGTGTGCGGCCGAGCACGAAGCCCGGGGAAAGTGACTTCCCTAAGGCGTCGTCGACAGGAACAGAACGTGAACATAGCTGACAAACCAACGCTTGTCCCCAATAAAATTATATGCGATTTCAGCGCCTTGCGGAGTTTTCCACCATTTTCACGGAATGACAACGCAAGGCTGGCAATATCAAAAATTACCCCATCGGTTGACTGTGACAATATGAGCAAACCTGTCACTACTTCTGATAGTGACGCTCGAGGGGGCAAAAGATCCGATCAGCCGCACCTCAACGCTTTTAGGTGAGGTTGATGCATAATACCGATATCTCCTAGCAGATTGGCGTCGGCACGCTTCTCCATAAGCCTGCGCAGGGCCATGATTTTGTTGGTCATCGGGGGTCTCTTGGGTTCGGGGTTGGCTGTTGCAACCCGACCCTACTCGGCAACCGCAGATGACCAACCCTCAGCTACACCACCGCTCGGGACACGACGCACAGTGGCGCGCCCGAGATCCGACCCCGCAACCTCGCGAGGGTCTCAAGATGTGCGGCCGCCTCGTCGCCGACAGTCATGGGAGCCTCGTCGTAGAGAGTGACACCGGCGACCTGCCATAAGGCGCGGGATCGCCCTCCCGCCAAGCAGCGGGACTACAGTGCGCGGATCGATCACAACGCAGCTGTGCGGCACCTAGCAGGCTGTTGAAGAACTCGGCCAGCGGCGAGCGATGAAGGGGATGTCGTAGCCGGCGTGGAAGCCGATTTCGCCCCGAAGCGAGCCGTCGGCCGAGTTCTTCAACAGCCTGCTAGAGCGGCATCCGATCAGGTTGCGTCGTATCCTGCAGCGGCAAGGTAGGCTCGACATTCAGCTGGCGCGAAGCGGGTTAGGCTGCGCCGTATGGCATCCCAAAGGTCTGGGATAGTTCGTGCCGCCGCACTGCGCAGCAGTGCCTTTAACTTCGCGAAGACCATCTCGATCGGGTTGAAGTCGGGCGAGTAGGCCGGGAGGTAGAGCAGCCGGGCTCCCACCGCCTCTATCCGCTCGCGGACGCCGCTGACCTTGTGGGCCGGCAGGTTGTCCATGACGACCGTGTCGCCGGGCTGGAGCGTTGGAGCGAGCACGTCGGCCACGTAGGTGCGGAAGGCCTGCCCGTTCATGGCACCGTCCAGCAGCCAGGGTGCGGTGATGCCGCTGGTGCGCAGACCCGCCGTGACGGTGGTGGTTTTCCAGTGACCCTGCGGCACGCTCATCCGGCAGCGTTCGCCCCTTGGAGCGCGCCCGTAGCGCCGGGCCATGGCGGTGTTGGCTGCGGTCTCGTCGATGAACACGAGGTGATCCGGGTCGAGGTCGAGTTGGCCCTCAAACCACGCCTCGCGCGCAGCTCTCACGTCCTCCCGGTCCTGCTCGGCCGCGTGCCCCGTACTTTTTTTCGCGAGATGCCGTGGCGCTTGAAGAAGCGCGAGAGGCTACTCTGAGCCACGCAGATGCCGCGTTCGGCCAGAGCCGCACGGAGTTCATGCAGGTAGATGCCGGGCTGCGCCTCGTAGAGGGAGACGATCAGGTCGGCCTGCGCCTCGATCTGGTGCGAGCGCTTATCGCCGCCCATCGGCTTGGGCGCGACGTGGCCCTCACGGGCGAAGCGCTCACACCACCGACTGGCGCTCGCCAGGCTGATCCCAAAGCGTTCGGCAGCTTTATGTCGGGAGGCGCCGGCCGCGACGGCATGGACCACGCGCTGTCGCAGATCGACGGACAGGGCTGAGGACATCGGCGCTCTCCTTCGCCGACCAACCCTTCACCGCGCCAGCCGTTTCATCACGCTCGGATGCTGCTCTAGTCATGGATCTGTAGGACGGGCGTCACCGAGCTGCTCGGCTTGGAACTGTCGGCTTTTTGACACCGTATTATCGACGAGACAGCTCGTTCGTCGCCAGATACGAGAACTATCTCCTATCTGCACCGTGGGTGGGCGCGATCGCGATTGTCCCCGCCTCAATGAAGCAGCGCACGTTCGATCCTATGGGTGTGCTCAGCCAATCCTCGCCCGAGTTCCAGCAACAGCATGTCGATCAGCAGCCGCGTCATCGAAGATCCGCTCCGCTGAACTAGCTCACGCGCGCTCAAGCAGTGGTTCGCAGCCATCTCGATGACGTGTTCCGGGCCGTGACCTTCCAAGGCGGCGGCACCCTGGTGCAACTCCGTCACGTCGAGCCAGATGCCCCGACCGTGAACCGTGCCGTCCGCTTGCCTTGTCACCCGCCCGCGATCCAACAGCCAGCGGACATCTCCATTCGAGTCACGGACGCGGTACTCCGCCAGGATCGTCCCGCACGCCCGTCCCATCTGGTCAATTTTCGGCATGACCCAATCGTGGTCGTCGGGATGTAGCCGAACCAGAGCCCTGTCGAGATCGATGATCTGACCTTCCAACGCTGGATCGCCCGCCATGATCGTCGCGGCCCCGTGGTCCAGCACGACCTGCCCCGTGGTGACGCTCCAATCCCAGGTCCCGACGAAGCCCGCAGCATCAAGAGCATGAGCGAGGGAGCGGGCGGACCGCTTCGGGGAGGGCATGGCAGGGGCTGCTCGACGTTCGCTGCTGCAAGGAGGAACAGTCCGAAACACCGAAATTGGGGCAACTTTGCAACCTATGAATACAAAATCCTGTATTGGAACCCAGCCATGCGTCTGCTGGTTGTGCACCGCGAAACAGCTACGGTAGGCTCCGCCCATACAGAGGGCCGCCAGCCGGGCCGACGAATGCAGCAAGGATCATGGTGCCGTGGACGGGACAGATCAGCAGCGCTTGAAAACCGGCGGCACGGCCTTGCCGCGCATCGCACAGGTGTTCGGGATGTCCCCAGACGCGTTCCTTCAAGCTGCCATCTGCGGCAAGGGCGTGCCCGCACATCTCTCTTCAACAGTTCAGGCGAGCGCACTGTTAAAAGAGTTCATGCGCATCACTGATCCGGGTGCTCGTGAGCGGTGCCTTGACTACGTCCGTGAGGCGGCCGCGCGTGACGTGGGGCGTGCAACCTGAACGCTGGGCGGCTCAGCGGCATAACTGATTTTAATGACGTTCTGTTCGAAGGTGTTCAGGCGCTCTGCGCTGGTGGCTACGTCGTTGAGCCCTGGAGCCAGGAGTACCCGCTCCGGCTGGTTGATCGGGAGACCTTCACGGACGGCGCGGTCATAGTGCTCGCCCTGCGGCTCGGGCTGATGGAGGGTCCTCAGGTGTGCTGCCGAGGCGCTGGCGACCTGCGCTCCGATCGGATCTACGGGCCTATGGGCAGCAGGGTCTCAGCAAGCTGCTGACGCAAGTCCAACAAGGCATCCATCGCCTCGTTGAAGTGCTGCTCGGCCTCGGTGGTAGAGCTATGCAGGATTTTAGGTGGCGGAGGCGGTCAGGCGGCGCGGTGATCTGGGCTCGCGGCGACTTCGGTCCCGTCGCGGAAGATGACGCCGGCCACGACCTTCGGCAACTGGTTTTCGCCCTTCAGCCGGCGCCAGGTTTTCGACGCCGCCATGACCAGCTTGAACACCATCAGCTTGGCGGTCGTGGCTGAGAGCGCCCCTTTGGTCCGCACGGTCCGATGCCGCACCGTGGCGAATGACCAGCCCCCACGCGGTGGTCCGAGTTCAAAGTTAGTGCAGGGTCGGCCTCTGCTCTACGGGTAGCTTGGCCGACGGAGCCGGTCGGGCGAGCGCAGTCGGCCAAGCGGTCATGGCTGGCACGAA
>Ga0268288_10110_pt1 | contig 20334 bp, 15 predicted proteins | sample BraspS3V5C_FD_191349 | JGI IMG/M metagenome (GOLD analysis project Ga0268288, IMG submission 191349) | Soil microbial communities from Anza Borrego Desert, Southern California, United States - Bradyrhizobium sp. S3-V5C | ecosystem: Environmental > Terrestrial > Soil > Desert | place: USA...
TGGGTCATGAGTGGGTCTTCTCGGGCAGGTGGGTGGTGTAGGAACTTCCATCCTGCGGGGCGGGGCCCACTCGTCTCATCTCAGCCCGGTACCCATGTCAAGAACCTCATGACCCACAACAACTAGGCTGGGCGCGTGCCCGACTCCCCCGCCCCGCCCCGCCCGAACCCGCACGAGGGCGCCGACCGCGCCCCGGCGCCCGGCACTCCCGGGTTCCGTATCCTGCTGCTCACCCCGGAGATCCCGGGCAACACCGGCAATGCGATCCGGCTCGCCGCCCTCACGGGGGCCGAGCTGCACCTCGTGGAGCCGCTCGGCTTCGGGTTCGAGGACGCGCACCTGCGCCGCGCGGGCCTGGACTACCACGACCTCGCGGTGGTGACGGTGCACCCGGACCTCGACGCGGCGCTCGCGGCCCTCGCCCCCGCCCGGGTGCTGGCCTTCACCGCGCGCGGGTCCGTGCGCCACGACCGGGTCGCCTACCGACCCGGAGACGTGCTGCTCTTCGGCCGCGAGTCCACCGGCCTGCCGGAGGAGGTGCTGGCCGACCCGCGGGTCACCGAAACCGTCTGCCTGCCCATGCAGCCGGCCCGTCGGTCCCTGAACCTGGCGAACGCCGTCTCCATCGCCGTGTACGAGGCCTGGCGCCAGTACGACTTCGCCGGGTCCGCTGCCCACCCCGATTCCCTAGACTGAGGCCACCATGCAGACTCCTGACGCGTCCGAGCCCCACGCCGACCGCCCCGACGACGCCGGCCAGCCCGCCCTGGACACCCTCCTGCGCCGCAGCGCCGAGGGCGACCGGGCGGCCTTCTCCGCGTTCTACGACGCCACGGTCCCGTGGGTGCACGGCCTGGCCGAGGCGATGTTCGGCCCCGGCGACGACGCCGCCGAGGCCACCGTCCGCACCTACCTGACCGCGTGGGAGGAGGCGTCCGAGGCCGGCCTCGACCTGAGCGAGCAGGACGACGCGACCCACCGCGAACGCCAGGTGTTCACGTGGCTCGAGGTCCTCGCCCACCGCGTGATGGCCTCGCTGCGCCGCGCCGGCGGCTCCGCGGCGGAACGTGAGCGTCGTCCCGGCCCGGCCGGCCCCGCCGCGCTGCCGGAGGACCTCGTGGACCGGGTGGACCCAGACGCGTTCGAGGCCGTGCGGCTGGCCTGGCTGGGCGGCTGCACGGACCGGGAGGTCACCGAGCAGCTCGGCCTGCCGGCCGACCGGGCCCGCACCCTGCTGCGCGACGGCGTCCGGCAGGTCGTCGCGGCCCGCCGCGACCTCACGCAGGACGCCGCCCGGCCGTCCGCGCCCGCCCCGGCCTCCGGCCCGGCCCTGGGCGCGGGCGTGCGCGAGGACGTCGACGCCGGCCGCACACTCGAGTTGGCCGACCTCGCGGCCGTGCACGCCCTCGACACGGCCGGGCACACCGCGGCGTTCTCCGCCGTGCAGCGGCGGGGCGGCGAGCTGGCCCGGTGGCGTTCCCGGGTGGACGGGGCGCGCCAGGCGGTGGCCTGGGCGTTCCGCTCCGTGACGGCCGAGCCGCCGTCGGCCCTGCTCGACGAGGTCCTGCGCCGCCTGCCCGCCCAGGACGTGGGCATGGACCTGATCGGCGACGAGTCGGCCCCCGCCGGCCCGCCGCGGGACCGCCTGCGCTGGCTCAAGGTGACGGCGCTGGTGCTGCTCGCGGCCCTCGTGCTCGGCGTCGGCGGGTGGACGGTGTGGAGTCAGTTCACGCGGCCGGGCATCGTGCACCGCATCGACCAGTCGAAGGACCTGTTCACGACCTCGGAGTATCCGGCCCAGGACGGCGGGAGCGTCCAGGCGTTCCTGTCCCGGGAGCAGAACAGCGGCTACCTGATGATCAGCGGGATGCCCCAGCTGCCGGAGGGTCAGTCCTACCAGCTGTGGCTCTACCCCTCGGACGGCACGGCCCCGGCCTCGCTCGGCACGTTCGACGCCAACGGCTTCGGCGAGCCCGTGACCTTCCGGGGGCTGGACCGCTTCGCGGCGATGGGCATCTCCGTGGAGCCCAGCTCGGGCTCCGAGGTGCCGACGTCGGAGCCCATCGTCGGCGTGGACCTCGACCCCACCGCGCAGACCGGCCCGCGCTACGGCGGGCGGCCGAGCAACAACTGAGTCCCCGGAGCAGAAGGGCCGACGACGCGGCGCGTCGTCGGCCCTTCTGCTGTGGGGGCGGTTCAGAACCCGGCGATGGTGCGCGGACCGTTGACCGTGACCAGGTGGAACGCCTCGGCGTGGCCCTGCCCGGCGGCCGGGCCGGCGGCGTGCCGGTGATGTTCGGCCATCTGGGCGAGCACCTGCCGCCGCATCGCGTCGACGTCCGGGTGCTGGGAGAGGTGGGCGTCGAGGGCGCGCAGCTTCTGCTCCGCCAGGCCCGTGACGTCCACGACCGTGTTCCGCCGTGCGGCGGGGGCGGCGTACAGCAGCAGGTGCCGGATCTTGAACGCCTCCAGCCCCTCCGCCGCGAGCTCCGGGTACGCGTACGGGTTCTCGACCGCCGGGTACGCGGCGCGCACCACGGCCTCGCCGCAGGCGAGGTGGTCCGGGTGGGCGGCCTGCATCCGCTCCCAGTCCCGCTCGGGGTGGGTGCTGAGGACGACGTCCGGGCGGACGCGGCGCATCAGGGCCACGAGCTTGCGGCGCACGCCGTGGTCCGGCTCGAGGTGTCCGTCGCGCTCGCCGAGGAAGTGGACCTCGGCGGCGCCGACGACGGCGGCGGCCGCCCGCTGTTCGCCGTGGCGGCGGGCGGTCATCGCTTCGGGGCCCTCCGAGTCGAAGCCGCCGGCATCCCCGTCCGTCACGATGCACAGCTCGATGTGCAGCCCGGCCGCGCTGAAGCCGGCCAGGGTGGCGGCGGCCCCGAAGTCGAGGTCGTCCGGATGGGCGCCGACGGCCAAGACTCGGCGCCAGCCGTGGTGGGCGGCGAGCTCAGCGGGGGTGGTGAGTGTGGTGGTCACGATTGGGTGTCCTCCGTGAACGTCACCTCGGCCTTCTGCTCCGCGCCGTCGCGGAGGTAGGTGACGTCCACCGAGTCTCCCACGCGGTGCTCGCGGACGACGGCGGTGAGGGACTCGGAGTCGATCACCGCGCGGTCGCCGACGGCGGTGATCACGTCGCCCTCCTTCAGCCCGGCCGCCGCGGCCGCCGACCCTTCCACGACCTGCTGGACGCGGGCGCCGTCGCTGAACACGGTCCGGGCGTTCTCGCCGCCGCCCTTCACCTCGGCGGGCTCCGGGGTGACGCTCACGCCGAGCATGGCGTGCGTGGCCTTGCCGTGGTCGATCAGGTCCTGCGCGACCCGCTGGGAGTAGTCCACGGGGATGGCGAAGCCGACCCCGATGTTGCCCGCCGCGCTCGGGTCCTGGCCGGTCGAGGCGATCGCGACGTTCACGCCCACCAGGCGGCCCTCGGCGTCGACGAGCGCGCCTCCGGAGTTGCCGGGGTTGATGGCCGCGTCGGTCTGCAGCACGTTGATGTACACCTCGCCCTGGGTGCCCTGCGGGGTGCCCGGCAGCTGGAAGCGGTACTGGTCGGAGCCGGAGGACGAGCCGGAGCTCTCGCCCTGCGGCTCGGGCGCCTCGGAGGACGCCACCGCGATGGTCCGGTCCAGGGTGGAGATGATCCCGTCGGTCACGGTGTTCGGCAGGCCCAGGGGGGCGCCGATGGCGACGGCCTCGTCCCCGACCTTCAAGTCCCCGGACCGGCCGATCTGGATGGGGGTGAGGTCCGTGGCGTCGATCTTGATGACGGCCAGGTCGGACAGCGGGTCGGTGCCCACGACGGTGGCAGCGTAGACCTCCCCGTCCGAGGTGCGCACCGTCAGCTCGGCGTCGTTGGCCTGGCCGCCGAGGGTGACCACGTGCGTGTTCGTGAGGATGTGCCCCTCCGTGTCCAGGATCGAACCGGAACCGGAACCGGAGGCGGAGCTCGACGTCGCGGAGATGGTCACCACGGAGGGCAGCGCGGTCTTCGCGGCGTTCCCGACGGCGGTGTCCGCCACGGGCTGTCCCCCGGCCTCCGCCGAGGTGTCCGTCGCCTGCGAGGAGGAGGAGCTCGCGGCCTCGGACGCGGCCTCGCCGCCGTCCTCCGCGACCGCGCAACCGGAGAGCCCCACCATGAGCACGGCTGCGGCGAGCAGGCCCGCCCCGGCACGGGCGCGGGACTGGGGCCGGGGACGCGCGACGGTGCGGGCCGTCGGCACGGGGGGCTGGGTGGGGGCGGCGGTCTGGTCCACGGGGTCCTCGCTTCGGGTCGGGCCCCGGGCGGTCGACACAGACGCCCGTCGTCTTGCGGACGCGCGCCCCGGGGCACGTCCACGCTAGCGTGCATGACTGAACGCCGCCTAGAGGCCGAACGTCCGCTCCTCCCACGGTCCCGGCCGCGCCGGATCCCTGGTGCCCGATTCCCACGCCGCCCTACACTCAACCCCAGGATCCGGCGGGTCCGCCCGGTGCGGCGGCTCGCCTCCGCCGTCGAAGGAGACCCCGCATGACCGTGCCCACCCGCCCCGCCGATGTCGGCCGTCTGGCGCGCGCCGTGACCGCCGCGGGTCTGGGAGGCCTGGGCCTCCTGGTGGCGGCACCCGCCTCGCACGCCGTGACGGTGCCGCCGGGCGTGTACGTGGTGGACGAGGCCGGGGTGCTCTCGACCTCCGATGAGCAGCGGCTGACCCAGGAGATCCAGGACCTGCGCCGGGACACCGGGCAGGGGCTGTACGTCGTCTACGTGGATGAGTTCAGCACGGACGCCCAGACGCTGGCCCAGGACGTGGCGCGCCAGCGCGGGCTCGGGACGAACGACTCGGTCCTGGCGATCGCGGTCGAGGACCGCGCCTATGGGCTGGACAGCGGCGGGGACGCGGACCTGCAGAACCAGGTGACGCGCACCTACGTGGGCCCGGAGCTGTCCAAGATCGGCACGGACCCCGGCTCGGCGGACTGGCTGGCGGTGGGCACCGCCGCGGTGCAGGGGCTCGACGACGCCGCCGACGGCACGCTCGACGGCACGGGGGCCAGCGGGGCCGAGTACGATCCGGCCGGCGCCCTGCCAGCCGGCACCACGGGCGGCGGGAGCACGGCCCAGGGCGCCTCCGACGGCGGTGGGGCCCTGACGGCGGTCCTCGGCGCGGGTGCGGTGGCCGCGGCCGTGGGCGGCGGCGTGCTCGTGGCCCGCAGCCGGAGGCACACGCAGGGCGGCGAGGTCGAACGGGGCCGCACCGAGGAGGCCCGCCGCGACCCCCTCGATGAGCTCAGCGTGGAGCAGCTGCGCACCCAGGCCGGCTCGAAGCTCGTGGCCGCGGACGACGCCATCCGCTCCTCGGAGCAGGAGCTGGGCTTCGCCGAGGCGTCCTATGGGGAGAAGTCCGTGGCGACGTTCCGCGAGGACATCGACCAGGCCAAGGAGCACATGCGGGCCTCGTTCCAGCTCCAGCACCAGCTCGACGACGAGATCCCGGACACCGAGGCCGAGCAGCGCGCCTGGCTCAAGGAGATCATCCAGCGCAGCGAGGCCGTGGGTGCGTCCCTGGCGGCGCACAAGAAGGAGTTCGACTCCCTGCGCGACCTCGAGAACCAGGTGCCCGAGGCCCTGGAGCGCGTCGACGCCCGCCTGCCCGAGGCCCGGTCCCGGGTGCAGGACTCCGAGTCGGCGATCACCGCGCTGCACGGCCAGTACGCGGAGTCCGCCCTCGCCGAGGTCGCGGACAACGCGGCGCAGGCCCGGGAGAGGCTCGAGTTCGTGGAGACCGCCCTCGCGAAGTCGCGGAGCGCGTGGGAAGCCCAGGACCGCTCCACGGCGGCGCTGGCCGTGCGTGCCGCCGAGGAGGCGCTCAGCCAGGTGGACACGCTCACCGAGGCGGTCGGCAAGGCCGAGGGGTCCCTGCGGGCCATGCTGAGCAACCTGCAGACGGGCCTCGCCCAGTCCGAGCAGGACGTGGCCGAGGCCGAAGCGCTCGTGGCCAACGGATCGCACCCCGAGCTGGCCGGCCCGGTGGCGAGGATGAAGACCGCCCTGAACGCGGTGCGCCAGGCCCTCGCGGCCGGCCGCCCGGACCCCCTGCAGCTGCTCCACCAGCTCGAGGCCGCGCACCGCCAGCTCAACACCCCGCTGGCCGGCGTCCGCGACGCTCGCGAGCAGGCCCGCCAGGCCTCCCAGGTGCTCACCTCCACGATCGCCCAGGCACAGGCGCAGATCGACGGCACGGCCGACTTCATCGGCGCCCGGCGCGGTGCGGTGGGCTCGGAGGCCCGGACCCGGCTCGCGGAGGCCGACCACACGCTGCGTTCGGCGATCAGCCTCGGCCGCACCGACCCCGTGGCCGCCCTCCAGCAGGCGCAGCGCGCCTCCCAGCTGGCCGAGCGCGCGAGCGAGCTGGCCCGCGCGCCGGAGTGGGCGGCAGCTTCGGCGGCGGCCTCGGCGGGGCACTGCTCGGCGGCATCCTGATGAACTCGATCCTGAACAGCGGCCACGGCGACAGCTGGGGCGGCGGCGGCTTCGGCGGGTTCGACGGCGGCGGCCTCGGCGGCGGCGACTTCGGCGACATCTCCGGCGGCGGCTTCTGACCGCCCCCCCCCATGAACTCCGGCGCCCCGGGCGCCGGCCCGGCCCGCACGCGCGGGACGGGGTGGACGCAGGCCGACGGTCTGCGCTGACGTGAAAGACCGACGAAAGGCAGACACCATGGTCAAGCAGTCCATCTTCGGCCGCATCAGCACGCTGGCGAAGGCCAACATCAACGCGATGCTGGACAAGGCCGAGGACCCCCAGAAGATGCTGGACCAGATGGTCCGCGACTACACGAACAACATCGCGGAGGCCGAGGCCGCCGTCGCCCAGACCATCGGCAACCTGCGGATGATCGAGGACGACTACCGCGAGGACCAGGACGCGTCCCGCAGCTGGGGCCAGAAGGCGCTGGCCGCCTCCCAGAAGGCCGACGACTTCCGCGCCAAGGGCGACACCGCCTCGGCGGACAAGTTCGACAACCTCGCCAAGGTGGCCATCGAGCGCCAGATGGACTTCGAGCGTCAGGCGAAGTCCGCGGAGCCGACCATCGCCTCGCAGCGCGAGATCGTGGAGCGCCTGAAGACCGGTCTGGACCAGATGAAGGTCAAGCGTCAGCAGCTGGTCGCCAAGCGCGACGAGCTGACCGCCCGCGCCAAGTCCGCCCACGCCCAGTCCGCGGTGGCCGACGCCGTGAAGTCGATCGACCTGCTGGACCCGACCTCCGAGGTCTCCCGCTTCGAGGAGAAGGTCCGTCGCGAGGAAGCCCGCGTGCGCGGCCAGCAGGAGATCGCCGCCTCCTCCCTCGACGCCCAGTTCGAGTCCCTCGAGGATCTCGGCGAGAAGACCGAGGTGGAGGCCCGCCTCGCCGCCCTCAAGGCCGGCGGCGCCGGCCAGGCCGCCCTCACCTCGGGCGACGTCGACGCCGACGAGACCCTGACCCTCGACTACGCCGCCGAGGAGACCGGCACCGCGCGCGGCTGACCCCGCCCCGCCCCACGGCCCGTCGCCCGGCCCACGCCGGCGCGGCGGGCCGTCCTCGTGCGCCCCGGCCGGTGCCCCTCCCGGACGCGCCCCGGCCCCCGCACTCCTTTGGTACTGTCCCGGGGTCCCTCGGCACGCTCCGCGGGACGCCCCCGTCCCCGCACAGAGGAAGAACCCCATGCAAGAGCAGTTCACGGCCTGGTCCGTGCTGGTCGACGCCGGCCTCATCGGCGCGCTCCTGGCCGTGGGCACGCTGGCCCGTGCCGTCATCACGCCCCTCCAGACCCTGATGATCCCGGCCTCCGTCATCGCCGGCATCCTGGGCCTGGTCCTCGGCCCGAACGGCCTGGGCTGGCTGCCGTTCAGCTCCCAGCTGGGCACATACGGCTCGATCCTGATCGTCATCGTGTTCGTGTGCATCGCGCTCACCGACGACTTCGACGTCCGCAAGATCGGCCGCCCCGTGGGTGCGTTCGCGTCCTACGGCGTGCTGATCTACGCCTCCCAGGTGGCCATCGGCGCCCTCGTCACGCTGGTCCTCCTGCAGCCGCTGTTCGACGCGCCCGACTCGTTCGCCGCCCTGCTGTTCGCCGGCTGGGCGGGCGGCTTCGGCTCCGCGGCCGCCGTGGGCCAGGCATACGCGGCCAACGGCGATGCGACCGTCACCTCGCTGGCCTACACCTCGGCCACGGTCGGCATGATCGTCGGCGTGGTGGGCGGCATCATCCAGGCCAAGATCGGCGCGCAGCGCGGCCACGCGCAGGAGTTCGCGGGCCTGACCTCCATCCCGGAGGAGCTGCGCACCGGGGTGCTGAACCAGGTGGAGGAACGCCCGGTCATCGGCCGGCACACCTTCTCGGCGGCCTCGGTGGAGTCACTGGCCTTCCAGGTCGGCGTCGTCGCGATGATCGCGGCGGCCGCGCACGGCGTGGTCTCCTGGATCACGTCCGTGTGGCCGAGCATCGTGGGTGAGGACGGACCCCAGCTGATCATCCCCGCGTTCGCGATCGCGTTCCTCCTCGGCCTGATCGCCCGCGTCCTGTTCCAGGCCACGAAGACGGCGAAGTTCCTCGACCCGGGCTCGCTGAACTCGGTGTCCGGCACCGCCACGGACATCCTCATCGTCTGCGGCATCGCCGCGATCGCCCCGACCGTGGTCGTGGACTACTGGCAGCCGCTGCTGCTCCTGTTCGTGATCGGCCTCGCGCTGGCCCTGTTCCTGGGGATCGTCGTGGCGCCGCGCGTCATGACCGACGCGTGGTTCGAGAAGCAGCTGTTCACGTGGGGCTGGGCCACCGGCGCCGTCGCCACGGGCGTGGCCATGCTGCGCATCGTGGACCCGAAGCTGAAGTCCGGGACCATGGAGCAGTTCGGGGTGGCCTACATCCCGGTGGTGCCCGTGGAGATCGCGGCGGTGTCCTTCGTGCCGCTGCTGCTCCTCGCGGGCCTGTCCTGGGCCGTGGTCGGCATCTGGGGCGCCATCGCGATCATCGCGATCATCGCTGCCGTCTGGCTGCGCCGCACCGATCCGGGCCGCCGCACGCCGGCCCAGCAGGCGGTCCGGGCCTCGAGCCGCTGACACTCCCGCTCCCCCGCGTTGATCGCCCGAGGGCGGTCGGCTCGCCCGCCGGCACCGTGCCGGCGGGCCGGGGCGACCGGTCCCGGACATGCGAGAAGGCCCCCAGCAGATGCTGGGGGCCTTCTCCTTCTCGTTGCGGGGGCAGGATTTGAACCTGCGACCTCCGGGTTATGAGCCCGGCGAGCTACCGAACTGCTCCACCCCGCGGCGACTTCTAGAACTATACACACCTGTTCCGTCGAGTTCAAATCGGCGTCAGCACCCCGCCATCCGGCGGCCATGCGGCGGCCACCTGCCCCGAGACGACAGCGGCCCCGACCACGCGCGGTGCGTGGCCGGGGCCGCCGTCGACGGTCCGGCGGGCCCGGCCCGCCGGCGCCGGCTCAGCCGCTCGGCGTCGGGCTGGGGCTCGACGACGGCGGGGGGCTCGCCTCGGCCGGGGCCTGGTCCTGGGCAGGCGCGTCGCCGCCCAGGGCGTCGTCGGCGGCGGTGGCACGCTTCAGGGCCTCGTTGAGACGCTTCTGCTGCTCGCCGTAGCCGGCCCAGTCGCCCTCGGCCAGACGCTCCTGGCCCTGGGTCAGGGCGTCCTGCGCCTCCTCGAGGGCCGCCGAGAGCTCCTCCTCGACCGTGCCCGGAGCCGACGGTTCCTCGCCCGGGGCGGGCGCCTCCGCCTGGTTCTCCTCCGGGGTGACCGCGCCCGAGTCCCCGTCGAACACCTGGTCCAGGGCCTCCTGGAGGGTGTCCGCGAAGCCGACCTTGTCGCCGAAGGAGACGAGCACCTTGCGCAGCGTCGGGTAGGTGGTGCCGCCCGAGGAGCGGACGTACACCGGCTGGACGTAGAGGATGCCGCCGGCCACCGGCAGGGTGATCATGTTGCCGTTGAGCACCTCGGACGCGCCCTGGCGCAGCAGGTTCAGCTCCCGCGAGACGTCCGCGTTCGAGTCGAAGTTGGCCTGCGCCTGGCCCGGGCCGGGCACCGTGGTGGACCGCGGCAGCTCGAGCAGTCGGAGCTGCCCGTAGCCCTCGGCCTTCACGCCGTCCTCCCCCGAGCCGGCGTCGCCGGTGGCGGAGAGGAAGCCGTAGAGCACGTTGCGCTGCTGGGCACCGTCCGTGATCTGCGGGATGTAGCTGCTGGTGAGGGAGAACGCCGGCTCGTCCTGGCCGGGCATCTGCAGCGTCATGTAGTACGGCGGCTGCTTGACGTCCTCCTCGCGCGTGGGGTCCGAGGGCACGGACCACGCGTCGTTGTTCTCGTAGAAGTCGTCCGCATCGGTCACGTGGTAGCGGCCGAGCAGCTCGCGCTGGACCTTGAACATGTCCTCCGGGTAGCGGACGTGGTCCAGGAGTCCGGCGCTCATCTCCGAGTACGGGCGCAGCGAGGACGGGTAGACGTTCTGCCAGGCCTGCAGCAGCGGATCCTGGTCGTCCCACGCGTAGAGAGACACCGAGCCGTCGTACGCGTCCACCGTCGCCTTCACCGAGTTGCGGATGTAGTTCACCCGGCCCTGGAGCGCCGGGTTCTGGCCCTGGCTCAGGGAGTCCACCGTGACCTCGCCCAGCTGCTGCGCGGTGGAGTACGGGAACTGGTCCGAGGTCGTGTAGGCGTCCACGATCCACTGCACGCGGCCGTCGACGATCGCCGGGTAGGGGGCGGTGTCCACCGTCAGGTAGGGCGCGACCTTGCGGACGCGCTCGGCCGGGTCGCGGTCGTAGAGGATCTGCGAGGCCTCGTTCACGTCCGAGGACAGCACCAGCTCGGGCGAGCCGAACTTCACCGCGTACGCGAGCCGGTTGAACAGGTTGCCCACCGAGGGGCCGCCGTCGCCGGAGAAGGTGTATGCCGTGTCCTCCTGGGAGTCGGCCGTCTGCGGCCGGTCGCGTTCGACGGCCGGCGCGCCCTCGGGCGCACCCACCACCGAGTACGAGGGCGAGTTGAGCCCGAAGTAGATGCGCGGCTCGTAGTCCTGGTCGGAGGCCAGCGGCCCGCGCGTGGGGATCTCGGAGAGCAGCCACTGGGGCCGGCCGCCGGCCGCGACCTCGGAGGCGTCGGCCACGACCATGCCGTAGCCGTGCGTGTAGATGGTGTGGCGGTTCACCCACGACTGGGAGTCGTCCACGTTGACGTCACGGGCCGCCAGGATGGTGTCCCGCGTCTGGCCGTCCACCTCGTAGCGGTCCACGTGCAGGGTGGTGGGGAACGCGTAGTACGGACGGAACTGCTGGAGCTGCCCGAAGGTCTGGGAGATCAGGTTCGGGTCCATGAGACGGACGTTGGCCGTGTTGGCCTCCTCGCCCGCCAGGGCCCCGGCCTCGGTGTCCGTGGCGCCCTCATAGTTCGTCACCTCGACGTCGTCCAGGCCGTACGCCTCGCGCGTCATGGCGATGTTCCGCTCGATGTACTGGGATTCGAGCGTGCGCTCGGACGGCTTCACCTGGTACTCCTGCACGATGAAGGGGTACGCCGTGCCCACCACGAGCGCCGTGATGACCAGGACCGCGGTGCCGATCAGCGACAGCCGCCACCGGCCCGAGACCACCGTCCACACGAACAGGCCGGCCACGATCACGGCCGTGACCGCCAGGATCGCCGACGTCGGGATGACCGCGTTCACGTCCGTGTAGAGCGCGCCGGCCCAGTTGCCGGTCTGCGACTGCGTGGTGCGGTAGCGGTTGAGCCAGAAGTTGACGCCCTGCAGCAGCAGGAACACGGCCAGGGTGATGCCGATGTGGGCGCGCGCCGCCGGGGTGATCCGCACGCCGCCGCCCTCCTCCACGCGCACCGCGCCGTACAGGTAGTGCACCAGAAGACCGGTGATGCCGGAGACCAGGACCACCGAGATCAGGTACCCGACCACGAGCGTCAGGAACGGCAGGGTGGCCATGAAGAACATGAGGTCCAGGCCGAACTCCGGGTCCGCCTGGCCGTAGGGCACCTGGTTCAGGAACAGCAGGACCGTGTTCCACCCGTTCATCGCGGTGGAGCCGGCGAACACGCCGAGCACGAGCGGGACACCCAGGAACACCAGGCGCCGGATGGGCTCCAGCTGGCGCTGGGCCTGGCTGAGCGAGTCCCGCGCGGCCGCGGACGCGTCCGCGGGGCGGTGGCGCCAGGCCGTGCGGATCGCCAGCCACACGGCGAGGGCCATCCCGAGCCCGGCGATCAGGAACAGCGCGGCCTTGGCGACGACCTCGGTCCAGAAGACCTCGGTGAAGCCCAGCTGCGAGAACCACAGCACGTCCGTGTAGACGTTCGTGAACACCACGAACAGCCCCACGAGCACGGCCACCGCGATGATGGTCAGCACGAGCGCGCTCGGCCGGCCCGGCCGGCCCCTGCCGCGCGCGGCGGAGGACCCGCCCCCGCCGAACGGGCCACCAGGACCGCGGTCGCCGTCGTCGCCCGGGCCGCGCGGGGCGCCGCCGAAGGGGCCGAACGCCCCGAACGGGCCGGACTGGCCCCCGGCGGTCCCGCCGCCGTCACGGGGCGGGCCGCCGAACGGTCCGCCGCCTCCCTGTCCGAAGCTCACTGCTCTGTCCTCTTCCCTCCCGCGTCCGCGGGGCTCTGCTCCGGTCCGGGGCGCTGCGCCCCGGACATGTCGTCCGGTCTGGTGGTCTGGTGGTCTGGTGGTCTGGTGGTCCTGGTGTGCGTCGGCTCAGCCGCACGTCCGGGCGGCGGCCGGGGTCTCCCCCCGGGCCACCGCCTCGACGATGTCGCGGGCCTGGCCCAGCGTGTCCACGGGGTACACCGTCAGGCCCTCGGGCACACGGCCGGCCAGCTCCTCGCAGTTCGCCGTGGGGGCGAGGAACGTCGTGGCCCCCGCCTCGGCGGCGCCGCGCACCTTCTGCGGGATCCCGCCGATGGGACCCACGACGCCGTCCCCCGTGATCGTGCCCGTTCCCGCGATCGGGGCGCCCCCCGTCATCGCCCCCGGGGTCAGCCGCTCGATCACGGTGAGCGCGAACATCAGACCCGCCGAAGGTCCGCCGATGTCCGGCACGGTCAGCTCGACGTCCACCGGGACGTCGTAGGCGGTCTCGATCAGGGCCCCCATCTGCCACGGCTGGGGCGCGCCCTCGGGGGCGGCCGCCACCGGCACCTCGAGGTCCTGCTCCACGCCGTCGCGGCGGACCGTCAGCGTGACCGGGTCGGGCCCCGCGGCCCCGACGGCGGCGCGCACGGCCTCCAGGTCGGCCACGGGCCGTCCCTCGGCGGCGATCACCTCGTCCCCGGCCCGCAGGACGCCCTCGGCGGGCCCGCCGGGCACGAGCTGCTGCACGACGAGCCGCTGGGGCACCTCGCGTCCGAGCTCGTGCAGGGCCGCGGCGGTCGCGGTCTGCTGGGAGTCCGACATGGCCGCCGAATTGGCCTCGCCGACCTCGTCGGAGGTGACGCCGGTGGGATACATCAGCTCGCGCGGGGCCACGTCCACGGCGGGGTCCGTCAGGCCGCGGCCGAGGTCGAGCAGGGAGGTGGTGCCGATGGGAGGACCCCCGACCATCACGGTGGTCATGTGCAGGGTCCCCTCACCCGGGTCCGCCTCGCCGCCCTCGACGCGCAGCACGGGTCGACCCTCGCGTTCGCCCAGCAGGTCCACGGCGGGGCCGGGGCCCTCGAGGATGTAGGGGGTGGGGGCCAGCAGTGCCAGCCCGGCGCTGCCCAGGGCGAGCCATCCGGAGAAGGGCACGCGGGCGGCGCGGGTGGTCCTCGAGGGCACTGCGCGCACGCGACACCGTCTTTCCTGGGGGTCCTGATCGGGCCGTCCTCGCCGCCGGGCACGGGCCGCGCGGCGACGGTCACACCAGTCTACGCGGGGCCGCGACCCCCGCCTGCCCCGCGCGACGCCGTGCGCCATGGGCGAACCGCGCCGCCGCGACGTCGGGAGGGCGGGCGCGCCGCGCCGACGCGGATACGCTGGAGACATGAGCAACGACGCGCGCACGCCCGGATCCGACGACGGCCGCGACCCCCTGGAGGAGATGCTGCGGCAGCTCTTCGGCGGCCAGGGCCCCGACCCGGACGAAGTCCGACGCGCCATGGAGGGCCTGGGCGGCCCCGGCGGGGTGCCCTTCGACCCGTCCCAGCTGAATCCGGCCATGATGCAGCAGGCCATGGCCCAGTTCCAGGCGATGATGAGCTCCGGCTCCGGCTCGGACGGCCCCGTGAACTGGGCTCTGGCGAAGCAGGCCGCCCGCCAGGCCGTGGCCGGCGAGGACCCGGCCGTCGGCTCGTTCGCGCGACGCGAGGTGGACGAGGCGCTGCGGCTGGCCGAGCTGTGGCTCGACGGCGTCACGCAGACCGAGCCCGTCGGCAGCGTCGGCGTGGCCTGGTCCCGTGCCGAGTGGGTCGAGGCGACCATGGACCAGTGGCGCCGGCTCACCGAGCCCGTGGCCGTCTCGATGTCCCGCGCGATGTCCGCGGCCATCGAGCAGCAGCTGCCGGGCCAGCTCCCCGAGGGCATGGACGCCTCCCTGCTCGGCGGGCTGCAGCCCATGCTGAAGAACATGGGCGGCACGATGTTCGGCCTGCAGCTCGGCGGCGCCGTGGGCGCCCTGGGCAAGGAGGTGCTCTCGGGCACGGACATCGGCCTGCCCGTCGCCGGCCACCGTCTCGCCCTCGTCCCCGTGAACATCGAGGAGTTCGGCGACGGGCTCTCGGTGCCGGACGACCAGATCCGCATCTACCTGGCCCTGCGCGAGGCCGCACGCATGCGCCTGTTCCTGCACTCGCCGTGGCTCGAGCGGGACCTGTACGCCGCCGTCGAGCAGTACGCCGCGGGCATCCGCCTGGACACCGAGGGCATCGAGCGGGCCGCGCAGTCGGTGGACCCGATGGACCCCGGCTCCCTGCAGGCCGTGTTCGACGGGGCGTCCTTCATCGCCGCCCCGGACGCCACCCAGCAGGCCGCGCTGGACCAGCTGGAGCTGCTCGTCGCCCTCGTGGAGGGCTGGGTGGACGTGGTGGTCGCCGAGGCCGCGCGCCCCCTCGAGTCGGCGGCCGCCCTGCGCGAGACCATGAACCGCCGCCGCGCCTCGGGTGGCCCGGCCGAACAGGCCTTCGCCGCCCTCGTGGGCCTCGAGCTGCGCCCGCGCCGCCTGCGCGAGGCCGCCGCGTTCTGGGAGCACGTCACGGCCGAGCACGGCACGGAGTACCGCGAGGAGATCTGGCGCCATCCCGAGCGTCAGCCCACGGCGGAGGACCTCGAGGACCCCGCCGGGTACGCCGGGCGCCGCTCCGCCGCGGACGCCAGCGCCGAGTCCCTCGACGACGAGCTGCGCAAGCTCCTCGAGGGCGGCTTCGGCGACGCGCCGCGCGAGGGCTGAGCCCCTCCCGGCACGACGGCGGCGGGCGGTCCGGCACCTCGGGTGCGGGCCGCCCGCCGTCGTGTCAGCCCGCGTCCTCGTCCTCCGCCCACCGGTCCGGCGCCGTGCGACCGCGGCCCTCGGCGAAGGTGACCCCCTCGAGGAAGGCCATCGCCTCGGCGTAGCGCGGGTACCGGTCCACGAGGCGTCGGAAGGCCGGGCCGTGTCCGGACTCCAGCAGATGGGCCAGCTCGTGGACGAGCACCGCCGCCACCACCCAGTCCGGCATGCCGCGCAGCTGCGTCGAGAGCCGGATGGTGCCGCGGGCCGGCGTGCACGAGCCCCAGCGGCGGCGCTGCCGGGCCGACCACGTGACCGCGACCGGACGGGCCCGCCCGCCCAGGTGCGCCGCCGAGAGCCGTCCCGCCCAGGCCAGGAGCGCGTCGTCGGAGCGGGCGTCGGCGGGGCGGCCGTCCGGGTCGGCCGCGGGCTGCCCCGTCCCACCGCGTGCGCCCACCTTCGCGACCATCCGGCCGATCCACTCGCGCTCCTGCGCGGCCGAGAGACGGGCCGGGACGTTGACCTGCAGGCGGCCGTCGCGCCACGCCGCCGAGACGGTGCGGGTGCGGGCCGTGGAGCGCACGAGCCGCACGGGCGTGCCCTCCCAGTCCAGGTCGGTGCTCTCGCGGGCGGGACCGCGGTGGGCGGCCGGGACGGCACGCGGAGGGCGGCCGGGGGCGGGCGGGACAGGGCGCATCGGGCCATTCTCCGGCATGGGCCGCAGGCTGTGGACAATCCGGCGCGGTCCGGGGGCGCCCTGGCAGGGTGGGAGGCACCGAGCCGAGAGGAGAGCCGTGCGCACCGTCGCCGAGACCGTCACCACCGTCCCTCATGACACCGCCGCGTCAGCGCCGGAGCCGGGGGTGTGGGCCCCGCCGACCGACGTCCATGTGGCGGGCCTCGACGCGGTGGGCGCGGCGATCGCCCACGCCCTGGCGGGGGCCGGGGCGCTGCGCCTGGCCCTGTGGGATCCGCGGCCCGTCGACGCCGCGGACCTGGGGACCGGCCTGCTGCCCGGGGACCTCGGTCGGCCCCGGGCGGGTGCGCTCGAGCGCCGGCTGGGCGACGTGGCCCCCGGGCTGCGCCTCTACGCGCACCACGGCCCGGTGCCGGTGCTCGTGGGGCAGGCGACGGTGGCGGTGGGGTCCGTGCTCGACGCGGACCTGGCCGCGCAGGCCCTGGCCGCCGACCACCCGCTGCTGCCGGTCACGGTGGGACCGAAGGCGGTCACGGTCGGACCGTGGTGCGCCCCCGGGGTGCGCGGGTGCCCGCTGTGCCGATGGCCCGCGGATCCGACGGGCGTCCCCGATGCCCCGACGGCGCCCGGCCCGTCGGCGCACCGGGGACAGGTGGACGGGCTCGCGGCGCTGCGGGCCGCCGTGCTGACCGTGGACGCGCTGCGGGCCGGACCGGCCCCCGGCGTGCTGCGGGCCGATCGGGTGACGGGACGCACGCGCCGGGTGCGGGTCCGCCCCCGGCCCGGCTGTGCCTGCGACCCGGACGCGCTCGGCTGGGCGTTCTGAGGGGGTCGGCGCCGCCGGCGGAACGGAGCGCGGGTCCGCGGCTCAGGCCGCCGGGGTGCCGTGCAGCAGCTCGAGCAGCTCCGGTCCGTGCTTCTCCAGCTTGGACTTGCCGAGGCCGGGCACCTTCAGCAGCTCTGCCGGGGTCTTCGGCATGGCCTCGGCGATGGCCACGAGGGTGGCGTCCGTGAACACCACGAACGCGGGCATCCGCATCTCGGCGGCCGTGCGGGTGCGCCAGTCGCGCAGCTCCTCGAGCACCGCCTCGTCGTAGGTGGCGGGGCAGTCCAGGCAGCGGCCGACCTTGCGCTCGGCTCCCGTCTCGAGGGGCTTGCCGCACGTGCGGCACACGGCGACCTTCGCGCCCCGGCGCCGCGGCGCCGTCGGGCCCGCCGCGGAACCACGGGCCGGGGCGTGCTCGCGGGTGCCGCCGAGGGTCGGGTCGATGGCCCACAGGAACCGGGAGGGCCGCCGGGTGGAGCGCCCGCCCGTGCCCCGCGAGAGCGTCCACGTCAGCGACAGGTGCTGGCGGGCACGCGTGATGCCCACGTAGAGCAGGCGCCGTTCCTCGTCCACCTCGGCCTGGGTCTCCGCGAAGGAGATCGGCATGAGCCCCTCGGACAGGCCCACGAGGAACACCGCGTCCCACTCGAGGCCCTTGGCCGAGTGCAGCGAGGCCAGGGTGATGCCCTGCACCGTCGGCGCGTGCTGGTGCTGGGCACGCTCGTCGAGCTCGGCCACGAGCTCGGTCAACGTGAACTCGGCCCCGCGCGTCGTGGCGAGCTGGTCGGCGAGGTTGACGAGGGCGTGCAGGGACTCCCACCGTTCACGGGCCGCGCCGGAGGCCGCCGGCGGTTCGGCGGAGTAGCCGAGCGAGGAGAGCACGTCCCGCACCCGGTCCGTGACGTCGTCGCCCGTCAGGTCCTGGGCGGCGCGGGCGGCGGCCCGCAGCTGCAGGATGCCGTCGCGCACCTCGCGCCGGGAGAAGAACCGCTCGCCGCCGCGCAGCTGGTAGCCGATGCCCGCCGAGGACAGCGCCGTCTCGAAGGCCTGGGACTGGCCGTTGGTGCGGAACAGGACGGCGATCTCGGAGGCCGGCACGCCGTCGTCGATCAGCGCCGCGATCCGGTCTGCGACCCAGCCGGCCTCGGCCTCGTCGTCGGTGCACTCCGCGAACACGAGGTCGGGGCCGGCCGGCCGCTGGGAGACGAGCTCGAGGGGGTCGGGCCAGCGCGGCATCGTGCGGTCCCGCTCCCCCGCCTTGGTGCGGTCCGCCAGCAGGCGGTTGGCCGCCTCCACGATCTGCGGGCTGGACCGGTAGTCACGCACGAGACGGACCACCGTGGCCGCGGGATACCGCTCACGGAAGTCGGTGAGGAAGCGGGAGGTCGCGCCCGTGAACGAGTAGATCGTCTGAGAGGCGTCGCCGACGACGCACAGGTCGCCGCGGTCGCCGAGCCAGAGGTCGAGCAGGCGGTGCTGCAGCGGCGAGACGTCCTGGTACTCGTCCACCACGAACACGCGGTACTGGTCCCGGATCGTGGCCGCGATCTGCGGCTCGGTGGACAGGATCCCCACGAGGATCAGCAGCACGTCCTCGAAGTCGATCATGTTCCGGGCTGTCTTGGCCTCCTCGTAGCCGGTGTAGAGACGGGCGACGGTGGTGGCGGTCCAGCCGGCGGGCATCTCCCGCTCCTTCGCGGCCTCGGCGTAGCCCTCGGGGGCGTGCAGGGAGACCTTGGCCCATTCGATCTCGCCGGCGAGGTCGCGCAGGCCGGCCCGGTCCACGGTCATGCGCATGCGCTGGGCGACCTCCGTGAGCAGGCGCACCTTGTTCTCGATCAGCGAGGGCATGGGCCCGCCCACGGCCTGGGGCCAGAAGTACTGCAGCTGGCGCAGGGCCGCCGAGTGGAACGTGCGGGCCTGGACGCCGGCCACGCCGAGGTCGCGCAGGCGGGTGCGCATCTCCGCGGCGGCGCGCGCCGTGAAGGTCAGGGCGAGGGTGCGGTGCGGGTCGAAGACGCCGGAGGCCACGCCGTAGGCGATGCGGTGCGTGATGGCGCGGGTCTTGCCGGTGCCGGCGCCGGCCAGGATGCAGACGGGCCCGTGCAGGGCCGTGGCGGCCCGGCGCTGCTCCGGGTCGAGGCCGCGGAGGATCTCGTCGGGAGTGCTCATGCGGGACGAGTCCTCCTAGGTGATCAGGGTCTGCGCATCGGGCAGCATCCCACCGTACCAATCCTCGATGAGCGCCCGCGCGATGGACACGGCCCCGGGCAGGGTGACGTCGCCCTCGCGGGCCAGATGCGCGAGCTCCTTCCGCTCGAACCAGCGCACGGAGAGGATCTCCTCGCCGTCCGGAACCGGCTCGACGCCGGCCGGGGCCAGGGCGGTGAACCCGAGCATGAGCGAGCGTGGGAACGGCCACGGCTGGGAGCCGCGGTAGCGCGGGTGCGTCACCGTGATCCCGGACTCCTCCGCGATCTCCCGGACCACCGCGTGCTCCAGGGACTCCCCCGGCTCCACGAACCCGGCCAGGCAGGAGTACAGCCCCTCGGGCCACGCCGCGTTGCGGCCCAACAGGATCCGCCCGGCCGGGTCGATGACGGCCACGATCACCGCCGGGTCCGTGCGCGGGAACTGCTCCCGGGAGCAGTCGCGGCAGCGACGCACCCAGCCGGCCGCCTCGACGTCCGTGACGCCGCCGCAGAACGCGCAGAAGCGGTGGGTGGCGTGCCAGTTGGCGTTCGCGACGGCGGCCACGAACAGCCCGGTGTCCGCGTCGCTGAGGGCGGCGGCCGCATCGCGGAGGCCGACCCACACGGCGTCGGCGAGCGCGGCGGCCGCGTCCTCGGGCAGGGCCGCCGGCGGCTCGACGGCGACGGAGACCACCTCGCGCTCCCGCCCGTGCGGGCCCCGGTCCGCCGCGGTGCCGCGGCCCAGATACGCGGCCTCGGCCGGCACGGGACCGGAGGGCGCGGTGAAGACGAGCCGGCCGTCCGCGACCGGTGCGCGGCCGCCCTGCAGCCACAGGACCTCCGTCCCCTCGCGCGCCCAGGACGCCGCCAGGTGGCCCGGGTCGAGGCGGGCCACGGCACCGCGGTCCAGCTCCTCGCGGGCCAGCGGCAGGGCCAGGGGTGGTGCGGCGGTGGGGTCGGACGACGACGGGGGGCAGGAGGCCATGCGTCCAGGCTAGCGACCCGTCTCCGGTGCGCCCGACGACGGGGGAGGGCGTTCCGCGCCTAGGTGTAGGAGGGCATGACGTTGTTGACTCGGGCCGGTGCCAACGAGGTCGGAGGAGCGTCTCCGCAGGAGGTATGAGGCCGATGGTAGTTGTAGTGGTTCACCCACACCGCCAGGGCCTCACGCCGAGC
>Ga0268288_10112_pt1 | contig 19724 bp, 21 predicted proteins | sample BraspS3V5C_FD_191349 | JGI IMG/M metagenome (GOLD analysis project Ga0268288, IMG submission 191349) | Soil microbial communities from Anza Borrego Desert, Southern California, United States - Bradyrhizobium sp. S3-V5C | ecosystem: Environmental > Terrestrial > Soil > Desert | place: USA...
ATCCGGGCGCCCGAGGGGCGGGCCGGAGGGCCGAGGGGTGCCTCACCCCCCTCCCCGGCCAAATCCAGGGTCCTTCCGGGAGGGGGGTGCCGGTGAGGGGAATTCGGACCCCATCGGTTCACCCTCTAAGAAATTTTGAAAACAGGGGTTGTTGTTGATGTCCGGCGCCATCGACGGCCGGCTCGTGAACCGGGCTGACCTCGCCGGGATCTTCGGCGTCAGCGTCAACACGGTGACGAGCTGGATCGAGAAGGGCTGCCCCTACGTCGAGCGCGGCAGCAACGGCGTCGAGTGGCAGTTCGACACGGCCGCCGTGATCAACTGGCGGATCCAGCGCGCCGTCGAGAACGTGGCGGTCAACGCTGGCGATGACGGCCCGAAGGACAGCAGCAAGGCCCGGCGTGAGGACGCCGACTGTCGGCGGGCGGTTGCCAACGCGATCGTCGCCGAGATCAACGCCGACGAGGCGCTCAAGGCGGTCGTGTCCCGGCACGACGCCGTCGCCGACATGGCGACCTTCTGCCAGGTCCTCCGGACCGGGCTGTCGAACATGGCCTCCAAGGTCGCCGGACGAGCGGCCACGATGACCAACGCCTCCGAGATCGAGGTGATGGCGAAGGCCGAGATGAACCGAGCCTTCACGGCCGCCCGCGAGGAGATCGCGCAGCGGTGGTTTGCAGGACGCGACCCCGACGATGACGCTGGCGGAGCGGATCGGAAACCACCAGCGGGGTGAGTACTCGGCTGGGCGCGTCGCCGCGCGCATTGAGCTGGACCAGCTGTTCGACGAGGCGCTCGAATTCAAGCCGAAGCTGTCGGGGTCGGCCTGGGCCGAAGAATACGGCCGCATCCCGAAGAGCACCGGATCTGAGAGCGGGCCGGTGACCCTCTACGGGTACCAGCGCGGCCTTCTCGACGCGATGTGCGATCCGACCCTGCCGCTGGTCACCGTCCTGAAGGCGGCCCGCGTCGGCTACACGCGGCTCGCCACGCTGGCGATCGGCTACCACCTCCATCAGGATCCGACGCTCTGCGCCATCGCACAGCCGGTCGAGCAACACGCGGCGGAGTTCGGCGGAACCGAGATCGCGCCGATGCTGCGCGAGACCCCGGTGCTGTCGCGCATGCTGCGGCCGAACCGTAAGGGTGAGAAGCAGGACTCCGAGACTTTCTTCCAGCTCTCGAACGGGGCGCTCGTGCGCATCGTCGGGGCGGCCTCGGACGACGCGTTCCGGCGCTACTCCGCCCGGTTCATGTTCGCCGACGAGATCGACGGCGACGGATGGACGCCCGGCGCCAAGACGCAGGGCGACAAGCTCAAGCTATTCTGGACCCGCGGCGAGACCTTCTACAACCGCAAGCAGGTCCGGGGCTCGACGCCGACGCTCGAAGAGACGAGCCGGATCTGGAAGCTCTGGCTGGCCTCTGACCAGCGGCGCTACTTCGTGCCTTGCCCGCAATGCTCGGAGCACGCCGGGGCGCTCGCTGGCTGGCAGTACCTGGACTGGGGCGGCAAGGACACGCCGCACGGTCTGAAGTGGGACCTCAACGAGGATCGCTCGCTCAAGTCCGTCTGGTACCAGGGCACCTGCGGCTGCATCATCGACGAGGGCAGCAAGGCCTGGATGGACGGCCACGGCGAATGGCGGGCGACCGCGACGCCGAAGACGCCCGGGCACGCTGGCTTCCACCTCTGGACCGGCATGTCGCTCAACGCGAACGCCGCGTGGCCGGTGATCGTGCAAGAGTGGCTGGAGGCCCAGGACGATCCCTCGAACCTCGTCCAACCGTTCGTCAACCTGCGCCTTGGCCGGCCGTACCGGCAGACCTACGGCCAGGAGATCAAGCCGACGGCGTTCTTAGAGCGCTGTGAGGAATACGGTGCCGAGGTCCCGGACTTCGTCACTACCCTGACGCTGGGCGGCGACGTCCAGTCGGGCGCCAACGCCCGCATCGAGGGCGGTATCTGGGGCTGGGGCCCTGGCCTGGAGAGCGCCCTGATTGGCCACTTCGTCCTGATGGGCGATCCGGCCGAGCCGGGCGTCTGGCAGTCCCTTGACGCCCTGCTGAAGCGGACCTTCCGCAAGGCCGACGGCACCGAGCTGCGCGTGACCGCGGCCGCCATCGACTCCGGCGGTCACCACACGGCGGAAACCTACGCCTTCTGCACCGAGCGCCGGAAGCGCCGGGTGTGGGCGATCAAGGGCAAGTCCGAGGCGCGGGGCGCCCGCTCCAAGGTGTGGCCTCGGCTGGCGTCCACGAAGCTCGGCTCGTCTTGGTACATGATCGGCGGCAACGCCGCCCGCGACTTCGCCTACGGCTCGCTGCCGCTGGTCGATCCCGGCCCGCGCTACGTGCACTTTCCGGTGGTGCCGGCGCGCGGCTCCCGGCCGATCGACGCCGAATACTTCGAGCAGCTGACCCGCGAGAAGCTGGTCGTGCGGCGCCAGGGCTTCACCGAGTGGGACAAGCCAAAGGTCCCGCGCGAGGCCGGCGTGTGCTTCGTCTACGCCTACGTCGCGATGTGCGGGCTCCAGAGCGTGTCCCGCCGCTACGTGGCGCTGGGCAAGATGCCCAACGCGACCGAGCCTCCCGACACGGCCGTGGCCGTCGAGGAGCCCGACGAGGCGCTTCCGATTGCTGCGGCCGCTCCGGTCGTACCCGCAGCTCCGGCGCCCCGGCCCACACCGCCACCACCGCCGCCGGCACCCGCCGCGGCCACACCCCGGATCAGGCGTTCGTCATGGCTGTAGACCACACGGCGCAGATCGTGGCGATGGAAGCCGCGCTCGCGCAGGGCGTGATGAGCGTCAGCTACGAGGGGAAGTCCGCCTCGTATCGCTCCTTCAAGGAGATGATCCAGGTCATCGCCTACCTGAAGCGCCAGCAGGCCAAGGCCAGCGGCCAGGGCCGCGCCGTCGCCGGCGTGGCGGGCTTCTCCAACGGCTACCGGACCCGCGGGTCGGGCTACGGCGGATACTAGCATGGCCGCCCTCAGGAAGGCGGCCCCCGGGCCCGCGCCGCGCCCCGGGCGCGGCATCCCGGGCAAGATGGCCCGCAGCTACGATGCCGCCGCCTCGACGCGTCTGCGCGAGCCGTGGCTGACGCGGTTCGCTTCAGCGGACACCGAGATCTTCGGGAGCGCGCGCACGCTGCGCGACCGCTCCCGTTACCTCGTCCGGAACAACCCGTACGCGGCCAAGGCGGTCGCGTCGCTCGTATCGAACATCGTCGGTGAGGGCATCGTCCCTCGTCCGGTGACCGGCAATAAGGCGAAGGACAAGCGGATCCGCGAGGTCTTCGAGCGCTGGTCGTTCCGGTGCGACGCAGCCGGCCAACTCGACTTCTACGGCCTGCAGACGCTGCTCTGCCGCGAGATGATCGAGGGCGGCGAGGTCCTCGTCCGCAAACGCCTGCGCAAGAAGATCGGGACCGGCGACGTCCCGCTCGAGCTGCAGCTCCTCGAGGCCGACTTCCTCGACCCGGCCCGCAACGGGATGCTGACGCCCGGCACGATCGCAATCCAGGGCGTCGAGGTCGACATCAAGACCCGCAAGCGGTCGGCCTACTGGCTCTACCCGCAGCACCCGGGCAACCTGTGGATCAACACCGGCGAGCCGACCGTGTCGGCGCCGGTGCCGGCCGACGAGGTGCTGCACGTCTACGAGCTGCAGCGAACGCAGACGCGCGGCGTCCCCTGGGGCACGCCGGCGATCGAGAACCTGCAGCTGCTCGCCGATTACGAGCTCGCGGAGATCACCCGCAAGCGCACCGAGGCCTGCATCGCCGGCTTCGTCGTCGACGCCGAGGACGCGGAGGACGAGTCGATCGCGCCTCAGGTCCTCGCGGCCGACGGCTCGGTCTACGAGAAGTTCGAGCCGGGCATGATCGCCCGCCTGCGCGGCGGCAAGGACATCAAGTTCAACGCCCCGAACGCGGTCGGCGGCTACGGCGAGTACAAGGTCAGTCAGCTGCAGACGATCGCGGCCGGCTACCGCGTGCCCTACGAGCTCGTCTCCAACGACCTCTCGAAGGTCAACTTCAGCTCCATGCGCGGCGGCCTCGTCGAGTTCCGCCGCCTGCTGCGCACCATCCAGTGGCACATCCTGATCCAGCTGGCCCTCCAGCCGATCTGGGAGTGGTGGTGCGAGATCGCGTTCCTCGCCGGCGTGATCGACGAGCCCGTGATCCCCGTGCAGTGGGCGCCCCCGAAATTCGAGTGGGTCGACCCGATGGCGGACGCCCAGGCAGCCCAGCTCGCGATGCGTACCGGCATCCGCTCCTACCAGGACGTGGTGTCGGAGACCGGGCGCAACCCGGACGACGTGCTCGACGAGATCAACGACTGGAACACCAAGTGCGATGACCTCGGCATTGTCCTCGACTCCGACCCGCGCGTCACGAACGTCGCCGGCCTCCAGCAACCGGACCGGGAGATCAGCCCCGGGGACGAGCCGGAGCTCTCCCGCCCGAACCGGGCAGCGCTCGTCCGGCTCGAGCGACGACAACGTGGTGCGGCTGCCGCCCGTGCACCGGGACGCCAGCGTGCGCCCGGAAAGCTTCGACGCCAAGGCCAACACGGTCGAGATCGTCTGGAGCACGGGGTCGAGCGTACGCCGCTACTCGTGGTGGGACGGTGAGGAATACGACGAGGTCCTCTCGATGGAGCCGGGCGCGGTCCGGCTCGATCGCCTGAACGCGGGCGCGGCCTTCGTCGACACCCACGCGACCCACTGCCTCGACAACGTCATCGGCGCGGTGGTGCCCGGCACCGCCAAGATCGAGGATGGGCGCGGCATCGCGACGATCCTGCTCTCGGCAGCCCCCGGCGTCGCCGACACGGTGCAGAAGATCCGCGAGGGCGTGATCCGCAACATCTCGGTCGGGTACTGGCTGCACAAGGTGGTCAAGACCGAGGCCGACGACGGCAGCGTCGCCCGCCACGACGTCGTCGATTGGGAGCCGCTGGAGATCAGCGCCGTCCCCGTGCCGGCCGATGCCGGCTCACAGATCCGGTCCGCTGGGGGCGACGAGGGCGAGGCGATCGCCCGCTCCTCCTGCCTCATCGTGACCCGAACCCCGGCCTCCGGGCCGTCCCCGCAGAGCCGTGGAGACCAGTCCATGACCACCCGCAAGCCCGCCAAGCCGAAGTCCCAGCGCAACAAGACCCCGGCGGAGATCGAGGCCGAGAAGAAGCGGCAGGCCGAGGCCCGCCGCGCGGCCGCCGAGCGCGCCAAGCGCGACGAGGACGACGCCGAGGAGGACGAGTCCGAGCGCGACGAGGACGAGGACGAGGCGCGCGACGGCGACGAGGGCAAGAAGGACGACGACGCGGATGCCGACGACCAGCGCGACGGCGACGATGACGACGCCGACGACGAGGATCGTGACGGCGACGACGACGCGGACGAGTCCAAGAAGGACGACGAGCGCGCCGCCGGCGCCGCGGCCAAGCGGGCGGCCGAGGCCGCGGTGAAGGCCGAGCGCGTCCGCTCCGCCAAGATCACCGAGATGGCCGAGCGCGCCGGCCTGCCCAAGCTCGGGCGCAAGCATCTGGACCAGGGCACGTCGGTCAAGCGCTTCGGCGAGATCGTGCTCGAGCGAATGCTGAAAAAGCAGGAGGCCCGTGGCCACGAGACGCTCGCCGGCACCGGCGCCGAGGAGATCGGCCGCGACGCCGCCCGCTCCGGCTCGAAGGCCGCCTTCCAGCGCGAGGTCGAGGAGGGCGCGGCCTTCTTCCGGCGCCTCAGCGGCAAGCCCGATCCGAAGAAGAACTGATCCTGCCGGGCGCGCGGGTAACCGCGCGCTGCCCACCCCGTCGCGGCCGGCCTGAAGGCGGCCATCCAGAGGACCCGCCCGAATGACCGTCTTCTCGAACTTCCACCCGACCGCCCTCTACGCCGGCGACTTCCCGCGCGTCACGCGCTCGCTCGTGATCGCCTCGGGCGCCAATGCCCCCGGCGTGCCCCTGAAGCGCGGCACCCCGCTCGGGCGCGTCACCGCGACCGACAAGTACATCCCGAGCGTCAAGACCGCTTCGGACGGCTCCCAGGTTCCGACCCACGTCCTGACCTTCGACGTCGACGCCAGCGCGGCCGACGTGCGGGTGAAGGGCTACGAGACCGGCGAGTTCGCGGGCGAGGTCATGCCGATCGACGCCTCCTGGTCGATCCAGACGCTGGACGACGCCTTCCGCATCGCCGGCCGGAACATCTTCATCCGCTCCGTCGGCGCGGTCGCCTGACCGCACGCCGCTCCCCGCAACAATCCGGACTGACACAGGGCGCCTCGGGCGCCCTTCTCTTTTGGAGAACCGCCCGTGGCACTCGACAACAGCTCCGTCTACTCCACCGCGTTCCTGCTCGGCGCCTACGGCGTCATCGACCGCCCGAACCCGTTCCTGTGGAACCTCGCGTTCGGCATGGAGCAGCAGTTCGAGACGGAGGAGGTCTACTTCGACAAGGTCGAGCGCGCCCGCCGCCTCGCCCCGCTCGTCCATCCCGGCGACGTCGGCCAGCCCGAGCGCCTGCGCGGCTTCAACGCCGCGAGCCTCGTGCCCGGCTACGTGAAGCCCAAGCACGTGATCGAGCCGAACCGCATGCTGCGGCGCCGGCCCGGCGAGCGCCTGCTCGGCGAGTTCTCCCCCGAGGAGCGCCGCGCCATGATCGTCATGGATACGCTCAAGATCCAGGACGACCAGATCACCCGCCGCGAGGAGCTGATGGCCTGTCAGCTCATCCAGACCGGCGGCTTGGTCCTCTCCGGACCGAACTACCCGCAGCGCACCGCGGTCGACCTGCAGCGCAATCCCAACCACACCGTCGCGCTGACCGGCGGCGCGCGCTGGGGTGAGACCGGCGTCGACGCGCTGGACTTCCTGCGCACGTCCGCCGCCACGGTGCAGAAGAACTCGGGCTTCCACCCGAGCGTGGTGGTGCTGGATCCGCTCGCCGGCAACCTGCTGGTGAAGTCGCCCGGCATCCAGCAGATCATGAACTCGTTCCGCCAGACCAAGGGCAACGTCGACCTCGGCGGTGTCGTGGTCGGCGGCGTCGGCCGCGAGGCGAAGTACCTCGGAGACACCGGCGAATTCGAGTTCTGGGTCTACCAGCAGTACTTCACCGACGATCAGGGCAACGTCACCCAGTTCATGCCGGACTACACCTGCATGATGCTGGATCCGGTCGGCGCGCAGGGCACCCGCCTCTACGGCGCCATCCAGGACGTGCGCGCGCTGCGCGCCATGCCGCGCTTCCCGAAGAACTGGATCAGCGAGGACCCGTCCGCGGAGTACCTCATGACCCAATCGGCGCCGCTGCCGGTCCTGGGCTGGGTCGACGCGACCTTCTGCGCGACCGTCCGCTGATCCCGCCGGCGCCGCTCCGGCGGCGCCTCTGGCTCCCGCTGAGGTGAGGCCCGGTGCTCATGTCCAAGAAGACCATCGTCACCAAGATCGCCCTCGGCGTCGAGGATCCGGACCACGACGTCGCCGAGGTGCGCGACACCACCGGCACCGTGCTCGTGCCCGCCTCGCGCGGGATCGCGCACAAGAAGGCCGGCGAGGCCGTGACCCTCGACGCCGACGAGGCCGACCGGATCCTTGCCCGCTTCGGTGGCGAGGTCCTGGAGGAGATCTCGGACGAGGAGCCCGCCATCGACGCCAAGCCCGCCGGCAAGTCCGCCGCGAGGACGGCCGCCACGTGATCGACCTCGCCGCCCTAGCGCTCGGTCCCGGCATCGCCGCGTTTGGGCGGCCGGTCACGGTGACGCCGCCGGCCTCGACGCCGGTCCGCCCGCCGTTCGACGCCACCGGCGTCTGGACGGTGCGGAACACGAACGTCGGTCTGGAAGCCGAGCAGAGCCTGAACACCACGGTGCTCACGCTCGGGATCCGCCTCTCGGACTGGACGTACGAGCCCGAGCAGTTCGCCCTCGTGCGCATGCCCGCCGCCGGCTTCTACCCGGACGAGGGCACGCTCTGGATCGACGACATCGATCCGGACGGCCAGGGCGGCGCGACCCTGACCCTGAAGCGCGGGTACCCGCCGGAGCTGTGATGCCGTCACCATCGACGCAGATCCGCGACGCGATCGTCGCGCGTCTCACGGGTCAGACCTGGCTGCCGGTCAAGGCCATCCGAAAGCAGCCGCGGCCGCAGATCCAGCCCGCGAACCTGCCCGCGCTCCTGGTGATCCTCGTCGACGAGACGGAGACGCCGGAGGACGAGGCCAACATCGGACCGACGCGCTTCATCAGCGAGGTGACCGTCGGTATCTCGGTGGTGATCGGCCATCAGCCTCCCGAGCAGCTAGACGCCGACCTCGACGACATCGTCGACCGGATCCGCTCGCATCTGCTGACCGATCCCACGTTCGTTCGCGGCGTCGATCGGTCGAAGGACGAGGACGATCCGGAGCGCTATCCGCTGTTCGAGGCGGTGAGCAAGGTCCGCCGCGGCCGCGTCTTCCCGCAGGACGGGGAGACGTATTTCGCCGAAGGCCGGCTGGAGATCACCTTCCTGGCCCGCACGAACTACGAGCCGGTGATCCCGGATCTGCTCGAGCACGTCGTCATCACCGCCCGCCCGGCCAGCGCCGGCCCGGGCACGCCCCCGATCGGGCTCACGATCGACCTCCCCACGACCTGAGCCGGCCCGCGCCGCTCCCAATCCGAGGACATCGCCATGGCCGGATCAGCCACGGTCGCCGTCAGGGCGACCGAGGAGCGCTACCGCGCGCTCAAGCACATGCCGTCGCAGACCGGCTTCGAGGCGGACGGCACAGCCCGCTGGCCGGCCGACCAGTTCACGTTCCGCCTGCGGGACGAGGGCGCCATCGAGCTCCTGGAGGATCTGCACGACGCCGGCGGCCCCACCGCCGCGCCGACCTCCGCCAAGCCCGCCACCAGCGCGAGCGCCGCCGCGCCCGCCGCCGCTTCGCAGGAGTAAGCCGCGATGGGCATCACGCGCGTTCCGGACAACTACAAGATCCCGGGCCCGAACACCCAGATCGACCCCTCGCAGGCCGGCACCCCAACCTCGCTGAAATGGGCGCTGCTCCCCGGCATCCTGACGTCGGCCGGCTCGGCCACGCCGAACCAGGTCGTCGCCTGCGGCACGAACGCGGACGCCGACGCCCTGTTCGGCCCGGGCTCGATGCTCGCACGCATGTTCAAGACGTTCTTCAAGGGCGTCACGAGCGTGCCGATCTACTGCCTGCCGGTGCCGGAGCCGGCCGCCGGCGTCGCGGCGACAGGCACGATCACGGTCACGGCTGCCCCGACCGTCGCGGGCACCTATCCGCTCTACATCGCGGGCCAGCTCGTGCCGATCGCCATCGTCTCGGCGGACACCACGGCGACGGTGGCCACCAAGATCGCAGCCGCGATCACCGCGACCCCGGACCTGCCGGTCACCGCCTCCGCGGCGGCCGCCGTCGTCACCCTGACGGCCAAGTGGAAGGGCCTGACCGGCAACGACATCAACGTGCAGGACTGCTACCTCGGCCGCTACGGCGGCGAGCAGCTGCCCGCCGGCCTCGCCGTCACCTATCCGACCGGCAATCAGCTCTCGGGCGGCACCGGCACGCCCGACTTCACCTCGGCGATCGCGAACCTCGGCGACGCGCCCTACAAGTTCGCGGGCCTGCCGTTCAGCGACTCCGGCTCCTACGCGGTCTGGGGCGGCGAGTACGGCTTCGCCGACGGCGGCCGCTGGGGGCCGTACCGCCAGAGCTACGGCCAGATCTTCTCGGCCCGCCGCGGCGCCTACGCCGATCAGGCGACCTGGGGCCCGTCCAACAACTCGCCCGTCATCTCGACGATGCCGTTCGAGCCGCAGAGCCCGTCGCCGGTCTGGGAGTGGGCCGCCGCCTACACCGCCGCCGCCGCGTTCTCGATCAACGCCTACGCGGCCCAGCCGCTGCAGACGCTGCCGCTCTACGGCATCCTGCCGGCGCAGAAGGGCTACCGCTGGAACAAGACCCAGCTCAACGCCCTCGCGCAGGTCGGCCTCGCGATCCAGGGGACCGACCTCTACGGCGGCACCACCAACGTGCCGGTGATCCTGCGCGAGCAGACCCAGTACCAGGTGAACAGCTACGGCCAGGCCGACAACGCCTACGAGCTGGTGACCACGCTCGCCACTCTCGACGAGCGCTACACCCGCCTGCGGCAGGCGATCACCAGCAAGTTCCCGCGTTGCGCGCTCGCCGACGACGGCACCAAGTTCGCCGCCGGGCTGCCGATCGTCACGCCGTCCTCGATCAAGGCCGAGCTAATCGCCGAGTATCGGGGCATGGAATACGACGGCCTCGTCGAGAACGCGGCCCTCTACATCCAGAACCTCGTCGTGCGCCGCGCCACCGAGGCGAACACGATCGAGATCCTGGACCCGCCGGATGTGATCAATCAGCTGCGCCGGATGAACATCCTTGCGCAGTTCCGGCTCCAGTACCCGTTCAGTTCGTCCAGCAACTGACCGTCCTCGCCCCTGACCGCAACCTGACCCGCCCCTGAGGCGGGTTTTTCTTTGGAGAACCGGCCATGGGCCAGAGGATCGCCGGCATCGCCTACGTCAAGGTGAACGGTAGGCAGTACGGGCTGCGCGGCTCGTTCGTCGTGTCGCCCTCGCTGACGAAGCGCGAGGGGGTGGCCGGCCAGGACAGCGTCCACGGCTTCATCGAGACGCCGCGCGTGCCCTTCATCAAGGGCGACCTGTCGACCATGGACGGGCTCACCATCGCCGAGCTCGACGCGATGGTGGACGAGACGGTCACTGCCTCGCTCGCCAACGGCAAGACCTACGTGCTCGCCGGTGCCTGGACCGAGTCCGCGCACGAGATCGACACCGGCGCCGGCAAGGTGGCGGTGACCTGGATGGGCCTCACCTGCGACGAGTTCTGATCATGAGCGACAGCACCGCGCCCGCGCGCGATCCGCGCGAGATCTCCTGGCCGCTGGAGTTCCCGCTCAGCAAGCCGATCGTTGTCGGCCAGAACACCGTGCAGTTCCTGAGCCTGCGCGAGCCCACCGGTGAGGAGGTCCTGAAGTTCGGCCTCCTGGAGGGGCTGTCGGCCGACCAGTTCTTCCCGCTGGTGGCCGACCTCTCCGCGACGCCCCCGCCGGTGCTGATGAAGATCGGCGCGCGTGACGTCCTGCAGTTGGGGACCATCCTCAGCCGTTTTTTCGTGTGGGCGGCCCTGCCGCCGGTGCCGTCGACGACTGCCTCCGCCTAGGCCTCGCGTTCCACGCGTGGCCGTTCCGCGATCCGCCCGGCGCCATGCCGCCGGCGATCGTGGCCCGCCTGATGGCCCGCACCCTGGCGCTGATGCCGCGCCCCGCTCCACGCGAGGACGAGGATGGCTGACGACAAGCTCAGGATCGTCGCCACCGTCGAGGATCAGTTCACCGGCCCGCTGTCCAAGCTCGAAAAGGGCCTGAAGCACGTCGGCGAGGAGACGGCTAAGCAGGGCGCGACCTGGAAGAAGGATTGGGCCGGCGTCCGGGAGGAGGTCGGCAAGTTCCAGGGCGTCCTGCGCGGCTTCGATCCGATCTTCGCGGCCGTCGGCGTGACGGGCTTCGGCGCGGCCATGTCGCTCACCGGCATGGTCACTGCGCTCAAGGGCTTCTCGGGGCAGACCCGCGACCTGAGCCAGATGGGCCGCCAGATCGGGATGACGGTCGACCAGCTGCGCACGCTGGGCTCGCTCGGCGAGAAATTCGGCGTGTCGGCCGACGCGATGCGCGGCGCGATCGGCCAGTTCGCGACCAACATGGTCGACCTGCGCCAGCGCTGGGGCCAGGTCTACGGGGAACTCAAAAACATGAACCTCGGCAGCCTGGCCGAGGACCTCGTGAACGCGCCGAGCATGGAGGCTGCCGTCGAGACGGCGATGAAGGCCCTCCAGAACATCCCGGACTCGATGAAGGCGGCGCGGGTCTCCACGCTGATCTTCGGCACGCCGGACATGGCGACGATCTCCCGGAACATCACGGGCAAGATCAGCGACGCGCTCAAGCAGACGCAGGCCGATATCGGCCACCTCGACAAGGAGACCGAGGAAGCCGCGCGGCGCTTCGAGGAGCACTTCAGCCGGATCGGCCGTGCAGCCGAGAAGGCGAAGCTCAACCTCCTGGGCCCCGCCCTCCGGAACGTCGCCGGCGCCCTCGACCAGATGGATGCCGCCGCGGCGGATCCCGAAGGCGAGCAGCTCAAGCGGCTGAAAGAGAGCCGGCAGAGTGCAGACACCGCGGTGAAGGCCGCGCCCTACGGCACCGGCTGGTACTTTGAGCGGCAGCGCGACAGCCTGGATCAGGAGATCGCGCGCCTGGAGAAGCGTCGCGCCGCGCCAGCGGCCACGGCCGTCGAGGACAAGCTCGGATCGGCCAAGGCGGAGCTCGACTATTACCAGAACCGCCGCCTCACGAAGGATCCGGGTCGCGAGAAGGAACTGGCCGAGGAGATCCGCCGCCTGACCGAGGAGCTGCGGCGCCTGCGGGAGAACGGTTCGGGGACCCCCACCGTCCAGCAGCAGAGCTTCAGCGGCAGCAACAGCGGCGGTGGTTCGCTGATCCAGAAGGCGGCCTGGGGCGGCTTCGGCTCGTCCGGGGGGGCGGCGATCCCGTCGTATGGCGCCCCTGGCGGCGGCGATGGAGGTGGGAATGGTGGGGCCGGCGGCGGATCGCGCTCGCGCTCCGACGGTGGGTCTGGCTTCGGTGGCAGATCCGGCTCGGGCGGCGGATCGCCGGACGGCAGCGATCGAGCGGTTGTCACGCCCCGCGGATCCGGGCGCGGGAACCCGCGGGGCGCCCGCACCGGCGAGATGATGCGCTACGCGATGGACCAGCTCCGTCGCGAGGGCGTGCCGGAGGGCCAGCTCCGCCAGGCGGCGGCGCACCTCGTCGGCCAGGCCCACATGGAGTCGGGCCTGGATCCCAACAAGATCCACGATGGCGGGACCGGCTACGGCATCTACGGGGCCCGGGACCCGAAGGGCTGGGGCACCTATCGCGGCGCACGCCGCAGCGACATGGTGCGGTGGCTCGAGGCGAACGGCTACGCGCGCAACTCGGCCGAAGGGCAGATGCGCGAGATGGTCCACCAGGCCATGTCCGGGAAGTACCCGCGCACCAAGGCTATCCTGATGGGTCGCGGGACCGGCGACGTCGAGGCCGACACCAACGCGATCACCAAGGAGTTCGAGTCGCCGGCGGTCATCAACCGGCGCTCCGGCGCCGTCCGGAACGCCCTGCGCATCGGCCCCGACGAACCGAGTGCCAGCATTGACCCCAGCAAGGGCGGCCCCCTCGCGGACAAGGCCGGCCCCCTGAAGCCCACCGTCGACGATCCCGACCTGTTCCCCAACGGTGCCCCGCGGGTGCTAAAGCCTAACTCCATGAAGGACGCGCCCGGCGTCACGATGGAGGAAGCTGAGCGTCGACGCGAGGCGGCGAAGTCCGCGGCGCGTCGCCCCGAGGTCCTGGCCGATCCAACCGACGAGCGCCGGCAGGCCGGGAAGCCCTTCTACTCCGAGGAGGACGATCAGCGCGCGGCTCGCGATCTCGGCATCGCGCTGCGCGCGCGGCGCGCGAAGGCCGACGCACCCGCACCGAAGGAGAAGGTCGGCGACGCGCTGATGGACCGCTTCTACGGCAAGGGCGCGGCCAGCGCCGGGCAGGCGATGCAGATGCCGGGCGGGTCGCAAGCGGGCGGCAAGGGCTCGCTGCACATCAAGGTCGATGGGCCGCCCGGGACGAAAGTGAAGGCCGATATGAGCGACTTGTTCGGGGAGACAAAGGTCTCCCACGGCAAGTCGCAAATGAGCATGGCGCAGGCATAGCGCTCACTTGAGGGGCGCGACTTGCGTGCCCCCATCCATCGCTCGGATCTTGTTCAGGTCATCAAGATCTTTCGCGGACTTGATGGTGAGAAGGCCTGTAGAGCGGTATTTATCGAGCAATGATTGGCACATCGTCTCGGCCCCGACAGCTTTGAGCCCATCATCGAGCTGCCGATCGTGCTGGCGCAGGTACGGTTGTAGCGGCCCGTCGGGGTTGAAGGGGTTGATCAACCCGCTTCGGTCCATGAACCGCTGCGTAGCCGGATAATCCACGCGCAACGCCGGGCAGTTCCCGCCGATCCAGCGGATGTCGCTCGCCAGCCTGAGCGCCTCCGATTGGGGCATCTGTGCCGTGGCGCTGCCAACGGCCAGCGTGAGCGAGCCCAGGACGATGAAGATCGGGGTGTGGCGCATCCGGTCAGCCTAACTTCGCCGAACAGGTTGTCGAGGCGCTCTGCATGTCCTGGCGTGACGATTACCGCCCCGCCTCGTTCCGGGGTGTGCCGTTCCACGTGGCGGCCAATTCTCGGACCAACGGGCGGCGCGGTTTCACGTACGAGTTCGCGAAGGGCGATCGGTCGCTCGACGAGGACCTGGGCAAGCGCGTCACACGCGTCGCGGTGTCCGGCTACGTCATTGGCGACGATTACGACCTGCAGGCCGATGCGCTGGAAGCCGCGCTCAACCGCGAGGGCGGCGGAACGCTCATCCTGCCGACCCTCGGGCGCATGTTCATGCGCTGCGAGTTCGGCCCGCGCGCCGAGCGCAAGGAAGAGGGCGGCATCGCCTATTTCGAGATGGCCTTCGTCGACGCCAGCGGTGGAGGCGTGACGCGGTTCGGCGAGAACACGCAGGCGGCTTCGGCCGCCTCTGCGGTGCAGCTGGCAGATGCCTCCGAGCTCTCCGCCGGCACCGACGACGACTGGAGTTAGAACCGGATGACCTCCGCCCAGCGCCGCGTCGCCGTCGCGGCGCTGAAGGCCGTCCTCGATGCGCTGCTCGCCTCCGGCGTCGACGCCACGAGCCAGGACGGCGCCACGCTTCGGCAGCTCTGCGGCGGGCTCTCGGCCGATGCCATCGGCCAGGTCCAGGGCGGCACCTTCGGGACGCCGCTGCGTGCGTGCTTCGCCGCCGCCACCGCGGCCGGCGCCACCTTCGCGGGCATGGATCAGGTTCGGCAGCAGGCGCAGAGCGTCACGGCGCCCGACCTCCCCGTACAGCGCGTCGCCCAGACCGCAGCCCGCTTCGCGCTGGTGGAGATGGCCCGGATCGTCGCGGCCACGACGTTCACGAGCCGCCAGGACGTCGACGCGACGCTCGCGCGCGTCAACGCGGCCTTCGCCCCGGCCGAAGACTTCGCAGCCGCGCAGTTCAACGCCGTGGTCTGGCGCGCGCTCGTCGCGTCCCACGCCGACGTCGTGCGCGACCTCAAGGCCCGGGCCCGGCCGCTCCCGCGGATCGTGTCCTATGCCTTCGGCACACGCATGCCGCTCCTGACGCTCGCCAACCGCCTGTTCGGCGATGCGAGCCGTGCCGAGCAGCTGCTCGCGGAGAACTGCGACACGGTCCATCCCCTGTTCATGCCGCCCACCGGTCGCACGCTGTCTGCCTGACCATGCCCAGCCCCGATCTCTACTGCGAGGTCCGCACCACCGGCGGCACCTTCCGCGACTGGCTGACCGTGCAGGTCACCCAGGATATCGAGACGCGGTGGATGCGTCGGTTTGCGCTCACCTGCACGGAGGTGAGCGGCAAATTCCAGCAGCGCCTGTTTCCGGGCAAGCGCATCGACATCGCGATGGCCGGGCAGGTCGTCATCCAGGGCGGCTTCATCGAGCGGCGTCAGGCGGCCTTCGACGCCAATCGCCACGGTGTGCAGATCTCGGGTTTCAGCGCGGCCGGTCCACTCACGAAAGTCTCGGCCGACGCCGGCACCGGCCAGTTTCGCGGCTACCCGATCGACGCGATCGCCAACCGGCTGCTGAAGCCCCACGGGCTCAAGTTCAAGGTCCAGAACGGGCCGGACGGCTGGAACACGCCGTTTCCGAACGTCGTCATCCACGACGGGGAAACACCCTTCGACGCCATCTCGCGGCTGTGCCGTCAGCGCGGGCTGTGGCTGTGGGCCGAGGCGAACGGAGATCTCGTCGCCGGCTCGAAGACGGATAGCAACGGAGGCGGCCTGGTCTTCAGCGAAGGGCGCAACATCCTCTCGGGCAACTGCACCTCGGAGATGTCGCTCGCCGATGCCATCAAGGGCAACGCGCAGCAGCCGGGCTCGGACAGCCTGTTCGGACGCAAGGCCGCAGAGATCTCCGCGCAGTCCAAGCTCTCGGATGGCATCCCGGGCCTGACGCGCAACGTCCTCGCCGAGATGCCGCTCTCACAGAAGGAGCTGCAGCTGCGCACCAACATGGAGGCGCAGGCGATCGAGGCGTCCCGGCTGCAGGTGAGCCTCGCCTACCAGGGCTGGCTCAACCCGGCCGGCAAGCTCTGGGACCTGTCGGAATTCGTGACAGTCGAGTCCGAGATCCTGTTTCCGACCGAGACGGCGAAGATGGACCTCAAGGTCTGGGGCTACGCCTATACCCAGACGCCGGAGGGGCAGACCACCTCGATGGTCGAGCTGCGCAACAAGGCCGCCTGGAACGTCCAGCACCCCGACGCGACCACTTCGGACGGGTTCTTCGGCGCGAACCCGACGCCGGCCCAGCCCGAGGCTTCGACATGACCACGCTGCGCTCGGACGCCGACGATGCCGCGCGGCGCGCGTACCTCGGCGTCGGTCGCGGGACCCTCGTCGAGGTAGACGACTCGACCAAGATGCAGGAGGTGACGGTCCGGGCCCGGTTCGGACGGATGCTCACCAACGTCGAGCACTGGCATCCGTACGGCTTCACCAGCGTTCCGCTGAAGCCTGACGATCAGGAGCAAAGGCAGGCCGAGGTCCTGATCACCTACCTCGGCGGCAGCCTGGATCATCCGGTCGTCGTCGGCATCGGAGACCGCCGCCACCGCCCGAAGAACCTCAAGGCCGGCGAGAGCTCGCACCACGACGATCAGCGCCAGCACACGCACCTGACCCGGGATGGCGTCAACCAGACCGGCAAGAAGGTCACGATCACGGGTGGAGACGACGGCTCGGGCCGGGCCGTCAAACCCGCCACCGACAATTTCGAGCTCAACGAGCAGCTGAAGGGGCTCGCCGCCCGCCTGTCGCAGGTCGAGGACTCGCACCACGCCCTCTTCGACGTGGTGTCCAAGTTCCGCCAGAACGCGGAGCAGGTCGTCCCGGCTCTCGTCCCGGTCAACGCCGCCACCCAGGTCACGAACGCCCTCAGCGGCGCGCCGACGGGCCTGGACGCCATGAAGGCGCTCGCGGAGGGCAAGCTCACCGGCTACCTCCAGAATGCCCTGCAGCGCGGCCTGAAGGCCTTCCTGGATCCGGGCCGGCTGATGGGTATGACGAGCCTGCTGGCGGGCAACGTCGAGAGCCTGATCGCCGGCCTCGAGGCGCAGATCGCCGGCCTGATCGCCAACAACCCAGTGATCGGGATGGTGGACGACCTCGTCGACGAGCTCGAGGCGTTGAACGCCAGCGGCGGCCCCGAGGCGGCGATCGCCGCGAAGACCGCCGAGCTGACCGGCCAGATCGAGCAGCTGACCGGCGCCAACCCGGTGATCGGCCAGATTGCCAACCTGCGGGGCCGGCTCCAGCAGCTCGCCGACCAGGCCGGGCCGGCGATGAACTTCCTGGAGCCGCAGAAGCGGCTCGTGCAGGGCCAGACGAAGTCGATGCGCTTTGGCGGCCCGGGCTGAGAGACCCGCCATGACGGACGTCCGGATCGCGCCGAAGGGCACCGCCCCGGGCCAGCCCTTCCAGGCGGTCGACCTCGACCTGCTGCTCACCCCGGCGGGCCAGCTCGACACCTCGGACGAGCTCGCCACGGCCGTCGTCGTCGCGCTGATGACGGATGCGCTCGCCGGCCCGGACGACGACCTGCCGGACTCGCGCGACACCGACCGCCGCGGCTGGTGGGGCGACGTCGACGCCGAGCAGATCTGGGACGGCTGGCCGATCGGCTCGAAGCTCTGGCTCCTGTCTCGGGCCACGATCACCGGCGCGGCCGCCCGCAAGGGCGCCACCACGGTCCAGATCGAGGACTACATCTACGAGGCCCTGCAGCCGTTCGTGGACAGGAAGATCGCCACCAAGATCGAGGCGACGGCGGTCCGCGCCGGCATCGAGCGGATCGAGGCGCGCGTCGTGATGTACCGCGGCGACGAGCTGCTGCTCGACCTTCGCTTCAGTGACCTCTGGGCCGGGATCGTCGTCTCCGCGCCGACCGGCTGACCGGCCTCCCACCACCGCCACCGCCCGAACCGACCCGCTGGAAGCCGCCGCCGCGGCGCGCCTGAGGCTGCCCCATGCCGTTCAACCTGCCGGACCTGCCGAGCGTGCGCCGGCAGAACCGCGACAACCTCGCCGCCTTCCTGAAGGGCGCCGACGCGAGCGTCCCGAACAACGCGCTGCGCGTCCTCTCGGATCAGAACGCCGGCGGCGCGTTCCTGAACCTGAAATACCTCGCCTACATCGCCAAGAACGCCCTGCCGGATAAGGCCGAGGGCGATTGGCTCCTGCGCTGGGCCTACATCCTGTTCGGCGGCCCGAAGGCGGCGACCTTCGCCTCCGGCACGATCGCGCTCACCGGCGTGAAGGGCACGCTCCTGCCGGCCGGGTCGATCCTGGCGACCTCGGACGGTGTCCAGTACCAGACCGCGGCCGACATCTACCTCTCGTCGACTGCAACCGAGGCGGCGGTCACCTGTCTGACCGCAGGCGCGATCGGCAACCGAGACGCCGGGGCGCCGCTGTCGTTGACGGTCGCGGTCTCCAACATCGACGCGCAGGCCACGGTCGTCCTGATCGACGGCGGCGCCGACACTGAGAGCGACGACGATCTGCGCACCCGGGTGCTGCTGCGCCTGCGCCGGCCCCCGATGGGCGGCGACGCCGACGACTACATCCAGTGGACGCTGGCCGTCCCCGGCGTCACCCGCGCCTGGTCGAGCCCGAACGGCATGGGCATCGGCACCGTGGTGGTGCGGTTCCTGTGCGACGCGCTGCGCGCCGGCAACGGCGGCCTGCCGACCGACGACGACATCGCGCAGGTCCGCGCCTATCTCGACACGGTCCGACCCGTCTGCGTGAAGGACTTCTTCGTCGTCCCGCCGATCCCGCAGGGGCTGGCGATCAAGATCCGCAACCTGTCGGACGACACGCCGTCGATGCGGCTCGCCATCGAGACGGCGTTGCAGCTGCTGCTCCTGGAGCGCGCGGCGCCCGGCCAGACGATCTACGCGGCCTGGGTGTCGGCGGCGATCTCCGAGGTGGTGGGCGACGGCTACTTCGACCTCGATTTCGACGACGCGGTGATGGCTTCGCCCGGGCACATGGCGAGCCTCTCGGCCGCGGCCGGCGGTGGGATCTCCTACCCATGAGCGACGGCTTCATCCGCCGCGATGGCGACGACTACGCCGAGGCCTTCGCGCGCCTGCTGCCGCGCGGCGAGGCGTGGTCGCGCGACCCCGACAGCGACCTGATGCAGCTCGTGCGCGGGCAGGCCGAGATCTGGGGAACGGTGGTCGACCCGCGGGCCGCCGACCTCCTGGAGCTCGAACTCGACCCGCGCTTCACGACCGAGCTGCTGCCGGACTGGGAGCGCGCCTTCGGTCTGCCCGACCCGTGCGTCCAGGAACAGTACACCCTGGAGGAGCGGCGCCTCGCCCTCATCGAGCGGATCACGACCGAGGGCGGCCAGAGCCGGGCGTTCTTCTACAACGTCGCCTCGCGCCTCGGGTACGTGATCCGGATCGTCGAGTACT
>Ga0268288_10113_pt1 | contig 19438 bp, 21 predicted proteins | sample BraspS3V5C_FD_191349 | JGI IMG/M metagenome (GOLD analysis project Ga0268288, IMG submission 191349) | Soil microbial communities from Anza Borrego Desert, Southern California, United States - Bradyrhizobium sp. S3-V5C | ecosystem: Environmental > Terrestrial > Soil > Desert | place: USA...
AGTACTCGACGATCCGGATCACGTACCCGAGGCGCGAGGCGACGTTGTAGAAGAACGCCCGGCTCTGGCCGCCCTCGGTCGTGATCCGCTCGATGAGGGCGAGGCGCCGCTCCTCCAGGGTGTACTGCTCCTGGACGCACGGGTCGGGCAGACCGAAGGCGCGCTCCCAGTCCGGCAGCAGCTCGGTCGTGAAGCGCGGGTCGAGTTCGAGCTCCAGAAGGTCGGCGGCCCGCGGGTCGACCACCGCGCCCCAGATCTCGGCTTGGCCCCGCACGAGCCGCATCAGGTCGCCGTCGGGGTCGCGCGACCACGCCTCGCCGCGCGGCAGCAGGCGCGCGAAGGCCTCGGCGTAGTCGTCGCCGTCGCGGCGGATGAAGCCGTCGCTCATGGGTAGGAGATCCCGCCGCCGGCCGCGGCCGAGAGGCTCGCCATGTGCCCGGGCGAAGCCATCACGGCGTCCTCGAAGTCGAGATCGAAGTAGCCCTCGCCCACGACCTCGGAGATCGCCGCCGACACCCAGGCCGCGTAGATCGTCTGCCCGGGGGCGGCGCGCTCCAGGAGCAGCAGCTGAAGCGCCGTCTCAATGGCGAGCCGCATCGACGGCGTGTCGTCCGACAGGTTGCGGATCGCGATCCCGAGCCCCTGCGGGATCGGGGCGACCACGAAGAAGTCCTTCACGCAGACGGGTCGGACCGTGTCGAGATAGGCGCGGACCTGGGCGATGTCGTCGTCGGTCGGCAGGCCGGCGTTGCCGGCGCGCAGCGCGTCGCACAGGAACCGCACCACCACGGTGCCGATGCCCATGCCGTTCGGGCTCGACCAGGCGCGGGTGACGCCGGGGACGGCCAGCGTCCACTGGATGTAGTCGTCGGCGTCGCCGCCCATCGGGGGCCGGCGCAGGCGCAGCAGCACCCGGGTGCGCAGATCGTCGTCGCTCTCAGTGTCGGCGCCGCCGTCGATCAGGACGACCGTGGCCTGCGCGTCGACGCTGGAGACCGCCACCGTCAGCGACAGCGGCGCGCCGGCGTCCCGGTTGCCGATCGCGCCCGCGGTCAGACACGTGACAGCGGCGAGTGTCGCGGTGGCCGAGAGGTAGACGTCGGCCGCGGTCTGGTACTGGACACCGTCCGAGGTCGCCAGGATCGACCCGGCCGTCAGGAGCGTGCCCTTCACGCCGGTGAGCGCGATCGTGCCGGAGGCGAAGGTCGCCGCCTTCGGGCCGCCGAACAGGATGTAGGCCCAGCGCAGCAGCCAGTCGCCCTCGGATTTGTCCGGCAGGGCGTTCTTGGCGATGTAGGCGAGGTACTTCAGGTTCAGGAACGCGCCGCCGGCGTTCTGATCCGAGAGCACGCGCAGGGCGTTGTTCGGGACGCTCGCGTCGGCGCCCTTCAGGTAGGCCGCGAGATTGTCGCGGTTCTGCCGGCGCATGCTCGGCAGGTCCGGCAGGTTGAACGGCATGGGGCAGCCTCAGGCGCGCCGCAGGGCGGCTTCCAGCGGGTCGGCTCGGGCGGTGGCGGTGGTGGGAGGCCGGTCAGCCGGTCGGCGCGGAGACGACGATCCCGGCCCAGAGGTCACTGAAGCGAAGGTCGAGCAGCAGCTCGTCGCCGCGGTACATCACGACGCGCGCCTCGATCCGCTCGATGCCGGCGCGGACCACGGTGACGTCGAGGCGGGTCGCGATCTTCCGGTCGAGGAAGGGCTGGAGGGCCTCGCGGATGTAGTCTTCGATCTGGATGGTGGTGGTGCCCTTGCGGGCGGCCGCCCCGGTGATCGTGGTCCGGGACAGGAGCCAGAGCTTCGAGCCGATTGGCCAGCCGTCCCAGATCTCCTCGGCATCGACGTCGCCCCACCAGCCGCGGCGGTCGGTGTCGCGCGAGTCCGGCAGGTCGTCGTCCGGGCCGGCGAGCGCGTCGGTCATCAGGGCGACGACGACGGCGGTCGCCAGCTCGTCCGAGGTGTCGAGCTGACCCGCCGGCGTGAGCAGCAGGTCGAGGTCGACGGCCTGGAAGGGCTGGCCCGGGGCGGTGCCCGTCGGCGCGATCCGGACATCCGTCATGGCGCGTCTCTCAGCCCGGGCCGCCGAAGCGCATCGACTTCGTCTGGCCCTGCACGAGCCGCTTCTGCGGCTCCAGGAAGTTCATCGCCGGCCCGGCCTGGTCGGCGAGCTGCAGGAGCCGGCCCCGCAGGTTGGCGATCTGGCCGATCACCGGGTTAGCGCCGGTCAGCTGCTCGATCTGGCCGGTCAGCTCGGCAGCCTTCGCGGCGATCGCCGCCTCGGGCCCGCCGCTCGCGTTCAGCGCCTCCAGCTCGTCGACGAGGTCGTCCACGATCCCGATCACCGGGTTGTTGGCGATCAGGCCGGCGATCTGCGCCTCCAGGCCGGCGATCAGGCCCTCGACGTTGCCCGACAGCAGGCTCGCCATGCCCATGAGCCGGCCGGGGTCGAGAAACGACTTCAGGCCGCGCTGGAGGGCGTTCTGGAGGTAGCCAGTGAGCTTTCCCTCCGCGAGCGCCTTCATGGCGTCCAGGCCGCCCGGCGCGCCGCTGAGGGCGTTCGTGACCTGGGTCGCGGCGTTGACCGGGGCGAGCGCCGGGATGACCTGCTCCGCGTTCTGGCGAAACTTGGACACCACGTCGAAGAGGGCGTGGTGCGAGTCCTCCACCTGCGACAGGCGGGCCGCCAGCCCCTTCAGCTGCTCGTTGAGCTCGAAATTGTCGGTGGCGGGTTTCACCGCCCGGCCCGCACCGTCGTCTCCGCCCGTGATCGTGACCTTCTTGCCGGTCTGGTTGACGCCATCCCGGGTCAGGTGCGTGTGCTGGCGCTGATCGTCGTGGTGCGAACTCTCGCCCGGCTTGAGGTTCTTCGGGCGGTGGCGGCGGTCAGCGGTGGCGATCACGACCGGATGGTCGGGGTTGCCACCCACTGCGGCCACAAGGACCTCAGCCTGACCCTGCTGCTGATCGGTCGGCTTAAGCGGGACGCTGCTGAAGCCGTAGGGGTGCCAGTGCTCGACGTTGGTGAACTGGTCCCCGAACCAAGCCCGGACCGTGTGCTCCTGGAGCTTGGTCGAGTCATCGACCGCGACGAGGGTGCCGCGGGCGATGCCGAGGTAGGCGCGGCGGGCGCCGTCGTCACCTCCGGCGCGCAACGTGCTCATGCGCCGCCTCCGGTCATGTGCGCGCCTCGGGCTGCGCCTGCGTCACGGGTTGGTTGTAGAAGCCGTCGGACGACTGGCCGTCGGGGTTCTTCTGCTGGAAGGCCTTGGCGTTCACGAGCTCGATCGCCGTCGTCGTCTGACCCTCCGGCGTCTGCCCGTAGGTGTAAGCCCAGAGCTTTAGGTCCATCAGCGGGTCGGCGAGGGGGAACAGCATCCCGGAGCGCACGCTGACGAAGTCGGACAGCGCCCAGAGCTCACCGTTCGGGTTGAGCCAGCCCTGATAGGCCAGCGTCACCCGCAGGAGGTCGGCCTCGATCGCCTGCGCCTCCATGTTGGTGCGCAGCTGCAGCTCTTTCTGGCCGAGCGGCATCTCGGCCAGCACCTTGCGGGCGAGACCGGGCACGCCATTGCTCATCTGCGCCTTGGCGGAGATCTCCGCGGCCTGGCGCCCGAACAGGCTGTCGGAGCCCGCGACCTGCGAGCGCGCGACGATCTCCTGGACCGAGGGCATGTCGATCGAGCAGTTCGCCGAGAGGATGTTGACCCCCTCCTCGAACATCGCACCCTTGCCGCCCTGTCGTGCGCCGGCGACAATATCCCCGTTGGCATCGGCCCGCAGCCACAGGCCGCGCTGTCGGCAGCCGCGCGAGATCGCGTCAAAGGGCGTCTCGCCGTGCCGGATCGTGAAGTTCGGGAACGGGGTGTCCCAGCCGTCCGGACCGCCCTCGACCCGGAACTTGAGGCCGTGCGGCTTCAGCAGCCGGTTGGCGATCGCGTCGAGCTTGTAGCCGCGGAACTGCCCCGTGCCGCCGTCAGCCGACGCCTTGCGGGTGAGCTCGGCCTTCGAGAAGCCCGACACCTGGACGCCGTGCCGATTGGCGTCGAAGGCGGTCTGCCGGTTGCCGATGTAGCCCTCTTGAATGACGACCTCGCCCGCGAGCGCGATGTCCACGCGCATACCGGGCAGGAGGCGCTGGGCCGCGATCTGAGCGGCCTCGCCCCACGAGGAGCCCGATGTCGTCTGGCGGCGGCTGTTCGGATCCTCCGGCTCGGCGCAGGTGAGGCGGAAGGTGCGCTGCCACGCGGCGTCGAAGGACTGGGACACCTGGACGGTCAGCCAGTCCTGATAGACGCCGCCCTCGGTGCGGACCTCGCAGATCAGGTCGGGATTGGGCACCGGTCGCTCTCAGCCGGAGAAGGCGTTGCCGGAGGCCGGCATGAACAGGGGGTGAACCACGTCGCGGTTCTCCGCGAGCAGCTGCTCGGCGCGGCCCGCATCGCCGAACAGGCGGTTGGCGAGGGTGAGGAGCGGCATGCGAGTGCCGAAGCTGTAGGGCACGAGCCGCGGCAGCGGCCTGCCCCGGGCGGTCAGATCGCGGACACAGGCCGCGTGCAGTGCGGTGAGCGCACGCCACGCAGTATTGTCGAAGCGCCCGGCGGCGAAGTCCTCGGCCGGGGCGAAGGCGAGGTTCACCCGCGCCAGCGCCGCGTCGATATCCTGCCGCGACACGAAGACGGTCCCGGCCAGAATGTTGACCATCTCGGTGAGCGCGAAACGCGCCGCGATCTGGGCGACGCGCTGCACCGGCAGATCCGGAGCCGTGACGGCCTGCGCCGCCTGTCGAACCTGGTCCATGCCGACGAACGTGGCGCCGGCGGCGGTGGCGGCCGTGAAGCACGCGCGCAGCGGCGGCCCGAAGGTGCCGGCCTGGACTTGGCCGACGGCATCAGCCGAGAGCGCACCGCAGAGCTGCCGGAGCGTCGCCCCTTCCTGGCTCGTGGCGTCGACGCCCGACGTGAGCAGCGCATCGAGCACGGCCTTCAGCGCCGCGACAGCGACGCGGCGCTGGGCGAAGGTCATCCGGTCCTAGCTCCAGTCGTCGTCGCTGCCGGCGGACAGCTCGGCCGCGGTCGCGTTCTGCGCGGCCGCCGCGCGCGCGGCGGCCTGGGTGTTCTCCCGCCCGGACGGGGCGGCGACCCCGACCTGAGAGCGCACAAAGGCCATCTCGAAGCGGGCCAAGCCGCCCTGATCCTTCGTCTCGATGCGCTGGTAGGTCTCGCAGCGCATCGTCGCCTGTCCCATCGTGGACAGGACGAGGAGGCCGGCGCCCTCCCGCTGCAGCGCCGCCTCCAGGTCGTCGGCCTGATCGAGGTAATCCTCGCCGATGACGTAGCCGGAGATCGCCACGCGCGTGACGCGGCGCCCGAGGTCCTCGTCCGAGCTGCGCTCGGACTTGGCGAACTCGTAGGTGAAGCCGCGCCGCCCACCGAAGCGGGTGTTTGCCTCGATCTTGAACGGCACGCCGCGGAACGACGGCGGGCGGAGCTCGTCGCGCCAATTCATGCGTAAAGCCTCGGATCGTGGCTCGGCGCGAGCCGCTACGCCCGGTCCATGTCCATCTGCGATCGACCCTTCGACACGGTCGTCTCGCGGAACAGACCGCCCGTATCGGCCCGGTGCGTCATCCCGGCAGGGGGGTTGTCGAACTTGATGTGCAGGGTGCCTTTGGGATCGGCCGGCGCGCCCGGCATCTGCATGCCCGGCCCGGCGCCCGGCGCGCCGCGGCCGTAGAAGCGGTCCATCAAGGCGTCCCCGACCGGGGCTTTCGCCTTCGGCGGCGTCGCGCTTGCCTCTTTGGCCGCGTCAGCCTGCCTGCTCGCGTTGGCCCGATCGACCGTGCCGTCCCGGTGAGCACGCCGCACCCAATCGGGCGCATTCGCGGAACGCCCGCCAGCCCCCCAAGCCATCGACGGGCCACCGCCGATGTGGATGCCGTGCTCGCCCATGTAGCCGGGGCCCGCGCCGACGCCGGTGGCGCCGTTGCGGACCGTCCCGCGGATGAAACCCTCCATGACCTTGCGGTCGGCGGGGTCGTTCATCGACAGGTAGCGCCGCTGGCCGTCGGGCCCGGTGGTGTAGAGCCTCACGTCGGCCGAGCGGCCGCCATCGTGCCGATGGCTCCCCGTCCGGTGGCGGCCGTGGTCATCCTGGCCTCCGGAGTAGACCTCCGCGTTGACGGCCGCATTCTTGGCGGCCTTCGCCAACTGGTCGCGCAGCTCGTCCGTGATGGCCTGCCGGCGAATGCCCCCGCCCTGGCGTTGGTCGACACCGCCGACGCCGTCGACCGGCTCGACGTCCTTGCCGCTGCGCGACAGCGGGCCGGAACCCGCCTCGCCCCCACGACCGAGCGCCGCCTCGGCGGCACGCTGCAGCGTGTCGTCCTTGTACAGCAGGTTCGACGGTCCGTGCTCCTGCCACAGCAGGCCGCGGAGGAACTTCTGCATCTGAGCAGGGTCGCGCAGGTCGAGCCTGTCGTTCGGGCCGATCCCCATCGTCTTGGCGATGTTGGCCGGGGCGGTCGGATGCCCCGGTGTCCAGCCGTTGGCCCCGGCGATGATTTTCTGGAGCGTGTCGGCTCCGCCGTCGAACTTCGTCAGGGCGAGGCGGGCTGCCGCGCGCATGCCCGCTTCGGGGCTGTTGAACACAATCTGAGGCGAGCCCTGATCGGTGTTCTGCGACGGCCCGACCATGCCGGGGAAGTTGCGACGCTGCCACTCAGAGCCCGAGTACTTCAGGTTCCCGGGGTTGTTGTTGCGCATGCCGGCCGGCAGGCGGGAGACGTCGACGTCCTGCCCGAAGTATTCCTTTGGCTCCTGCGCTTGAGGAGCCTCGCCCAACGGGCCGGTGCCGGGCGTGATCGGGCCGCTGCTGCGCTGGATCGCCCCGGCGTTCGGAACCGGCGCGCGTGGTGAAGTTCCGCCGGAGTAGCCACTTCCACCACTACCGCCGAACCCGCCACCACCGCTGAGCGGGCCACCGCCACCGAACCCACCGCCGCCCCAGGCCGCCTTCTGGATCAACGATCCGCCGCCTGTGGACCCGCCGAAGCTCGACGGGCTGACGCTCGCCCCGCCGTTCTCGCGGACCTTCTGCAGCTCGTCCGCGACGCGCTTCAGCTCCTCGATCATCCGGTCGTGCTTGCGCTGGTAGTCTGCCCCGCGCGGGCCGGCCTCCAGGAGCTTGAGTTGGCTCTCGACCTGCGCGCGGCGGCCTTCCAGCTTCTCCCGCGGGGTGGCCTCGGGGCCGCCGAACGGGGACAGCTGATTGCGGAGCGCCTGCTCGCCATCGTTGCCGCGCAGGCCGTTCTTCTCGGCGTCCTCGATCACGTCGGCCGTGCCCTTCAGCATCGGCCCGAGGACTTTCAGCTTCAGCCGCTCGGCCGCGGCGCCGATCCGGCCCATGCTCTGCTCGAAGCGGGCGGCGGCCTCCTCGGTCTGCTTGTCGAGGTGTCCGACCTCTTTCTGAACCTGGGCCAGTGCCTCGCTGGCCTTGCCCGAAATCGAGCCCACCACCCGCGCAATGTCGTCGGTCCCGAAGAACAACCGGGATACACGCCGACGCACCTCCGGTTCCGGGATCGCCTGGATGCCGTCGATCGCGCGCTTGAGCGCCTCGTCCATGTTGGGCGCACCAATCACATCCTCGGCGAGCTTGCCGAGGTTCATCGCCTGGAGGCTGGAGTAAGCCTCGCCCCACCGCCGGCGCAGGTCGAACATCACGGTCGCGAAGGATCCGACCGAGCTCTTCATGCTGTCGGCCGACACGCCGAACCGCTCGCCGAGCGCCCCGAACGCGCGCAGCTTGTCTACCGCCACGCCGGTTTCCCGGGACAGCATCGAGAGCTGCTGCGTCGATCCCGCGAAGCCGCGCATCGCCGACACCATGCCGGTGATCGACATGGCCGCCCCGAACCCCGTCACACCCACGGCCGAGAAGATCGGGTCGAACCCGCGCAGGACGCCCTGGAACTTGCTGGCCTCCTCGCGGACGCCGGCCCAGTCCTTCTTCCAGGTCGCCCCCTGCTTGGACGTCTCGTCGCCGACACCCTTCAGCCCCTTCTGGAGCTTGGTCAGCGGCCCGGTGAACTGATCCTCGACGGTGGCGACGATCCTGAGCTTGTCGTCAGCCATCCTGGTCCTCGCGTGGGGCGTGCCGCGGCATCAGCGCCAGGGTGTGGGCCATCAGGTGAGCCACGGTCGCCGGCGGATAGGTGCCGATCGGCCGCGAGAACGGCCACGCGTGGAAAGCGAGGCCTAGGCGGAGACTGTCGTGGACGGCGCCGGCGGCAGGGCCGCCCACACGAAAAAACGGCTGAGGACGGTCCCCAGCGAGAGGATGTCGCGCGCGCCGATCTTCTTCAGCGTCGACGTCGGCACGCTCGCGAGCTTGCTCACCAGCGGGAAGAACTGGTCGGCCGACAGACCCTCCAGGAGACCGAACTCCAGGACCTCCTCGCCGGTCGGCTCGCGCAGCACGAGCACCTTGACCATCTCGTCGTGCGCGCGGACCGCGGCCGCGAGCTGGTGCTCGTACGGCCAGGTGATCTCGCGCGGGTCCCGCGCCGGGGCCTCGATGGTGTCCGCCATGATCAGATCTCGTCGCAGGTGAGGCCCATCCAGTTCACCGACACCTTGCCGGCGCCGGTGTCGATCTCGTGCGCGGACTCGGTCCAGGCGCCCGACAGGACGTAGGTCTTGCCGTTCGCGAGCTCGGCGGTGACGGTGATGTCCGTCATGGCGTCGAGCTCGGCGATGGTCAGGCCGGCCGTGGTCGAGAGGTCGCCCTTGATGAAGGGCACGCGCGGCGTCTCGATGAAACCGTGCACGCCGTCCTGGCCGGCGACCCCCTCGCGCTTCGACGGCGAGGGCGACACGATGAACGAGCCGCGCAGGTCGTACTGCTTGTTGCCGGCCTTCACGAAGGCGGTGCCGGCGATCCTCTGGCCCATGGCCGGTGCTCCAAAGAAAAACCCGCCTCAGAGGGCGGGTTGGATTGCGGGAAGGCGTGGAGGACCGATCAGGTGCCGGAGGCGCTGAGCGGGAACTGCAGGCGGAACTGCGCGAGGATGTTGAGCCGCCGCAGCTGGTTCACGATGTCCGGCGGATCGAGGATCTCGACGGTGTTCGGCTCGGTGTTCGAGCGCGCCACCGAGAGGTTCGCGATGTAGAGCGCGGCGTTCTCGACGAGACCGTCGTACTCCATGTCCCGGTACTCCGAGACCATCTCCGCCTTGATCATCAGCGGCGTGACGATCGGCTTGCCGGTGGCGAACTTGGTCCCGTCGTTGGCCAGAGCCATCCGCGGGAAGGCGTTGGTGAGCCGCTGCCGCACCCGGGTGTAGCGCTCGTCGAGGGTAGCGAGCGTCGTCACCAGCTCGAAGGCGTTGTCGGCCTGCCCGTAGGCGTTCTTCTGGTAGGAAGTCTGCTCGCGCAGGATCACCGGCTGATTGGTGGTGCCGCCGTAGAGGTCGGTTCCCTGGATCGCGAGGCCGACCTGCGCGAGGGCGTTCAGCTGGGTCTTGTTCCAGCGATAGGCCTTCTGCGCCGGCAGCACGCCGACCAGCGGGAGCGTCTGCAGCGGCTGGGCCGCGTAGGCGTTGATCGAGAACGCGGCGGCGGCGGTGTAGGCGGCGGCCCACTCCCAGACCGGCGACGGGCTCTGCGGCTCGAAGGCCATCGGGGAGATGACCGCCGAGTTGTTCGACGGGCCCCAGGTGGCCTGATCAGCGTAGGCGCCGCGGCGCGCCGAGAAGATCTGGCCGTAGCTCTGGCGGTACGGACCCCAGCGACCGCTGTCGGTGAAGCCGTACTCGGCGTCCCAGACGGTGTAGGAGCCCGAGTCGTTCACCGGCAGGGCGACGAACTTGTAGGGCGCATCGCCCAGGCCCGCGATCGCCGAGGTGAAGTCCGGCGTGCCGGTACCGCCCGAGAGCTGATTGCCCGTCGGGTAGGTCACCGCGAGGCCGGCCGGCAGCTGCTCGCCGCCGTAGCGGCCGAGGTAGCAGTCCTGCACGTTGATGTCGTTGCCGGTCAGGCCCTTCCACTTGGCCGTCAGGGTGACGACGGCGGCCGCCGCGGAGGCGGTGACCGGCAGGTCCGGGGTCGCGGTGATCGCGGCTGCGATCTTGGTGGCCACCGTCGCCGTGGTGTCCGCCGAGACGATGGCGATCGGCACGAGCTGGCCCGCGATGTAGAGCGGATAGGTGCCCGCGACGGTCGGGGCAGCCGTGACCGTGATCGTGCCTGTCGCCGCGACGCCGGCGGCCGGCTCCGGCACCGGCAGGCAGTAGATCGGCACGCTCGTGACGCCCTTGAAGAACGTCTTGAACATGCGTGCGAGCATCGAGCCCGGGCCGAACAGGGCGTCGGCGTCCGCGTTCGTGCCGCAGGCGACGACCTGGTTCGGCGTGGCCGAGCCGGCCGACGTCAGGATGCCGGGGAGCAGCGCCCATTTCAGCGAGGTTGGGGTGCCGGCCTGCGAGGGGTCGATCTGGGTGTTCGGGCCCGGGATCTTGTAGTTGTCCGGAACGCGCGTGATGCCCATCGCGGCTTACTCCTGCGAAGCGGCGGCGGGCGCGGCGGCGCTCGCGCTGGTGGCGGGCTTGGCGGAGGTCGGCGCGGCGGTGGGGCCGCCGGCGTCGTGCAGATCCTCCAGGAGCTCGATGGCGCCCTCGTCCCGCAGGCGGAACGTGAACTGGTCGGCCGGCCAGCGGGCTGTGCCGTCCGCCTCGAAGCCGGTCTGCGACGGCATGTGCTTGAGCGCGCGGTAGCGCTCCTCGGTCGCCCTGACGGCGACCGTGGCTGATCCGGCCATGGCGATGTCCTCGGATTGGGAGCGGCGCGGGCCGGCTCAGGTAGTGGGAAGGTCGATCGTGAGCCCGATCGGGGGCGTGCCCGGGCCGGCGCCGGCCGGGCGGGCGGTGATGACGACGTGTTCGAGGACGTCCGGGATCACCGGGTCGTAATTCGTGCGCGCCAGGAAGGTGATCTCCAGCCGCCCCTCCGCGAAGTACGTCTCGCCGTCCTGCGGGAAGACGCGGCCGCGGCGGACCTTGCTCACCGCCTCGAACAGCGGGAAGCGCTCCGGATCGTCCTCGGCCTTGCCCGGGTCGACCCCGCGCACGAACGTCGGGTCGGTCAGGAGATGCGAGCGGATCCGGTCGACGATGTCGTCGAGGTCGGCGTCGAGCTGCTCGGGCGGCTGATGCCCGATCACCACCGAGATGCCGATCGTCACCTCGCTGATGAAGCGCGGCGGCCCAGTGTTGGCCTCGTCCTCCGGCGTCTCGAGCTCGTCGACGAGGATGACCAGGAGCGCGGGGAGGTTCGTGTGCTGGATCTGCGGTCGCGGCTGCCGGCGGATTGCCTTGACCGCCAGCCAGTCCTGACCCTGGAGGCGCTCGATGATCGCCTCCCGGATCTGCGTCGACGGTGACGGCATCACAGCTCCGGCGGCAAGCCGCGCTTCAGGGTGAGGGTGGCGCCGCCCTGGCCGTCCGGATCGATGTCGTCGATCCAGAGCGTGCCCTCGTCCGGGTAAAAGCCGGCGGCGGGGATGCGCACGAGGGCGAACTGCTCAGGCTCGTACTTCCAGTCCGGGAGGCGGATCCCGAGCGTGAGCACCGTGGTGTTCAGACTCTGGTCGCCCTCGAGCTGGATGTTGGTGTTCTTCACCGTCCAGACGCCGGTGGCGTCGAACGGCTGGCGGACCGGCGACGAGGCCAGCGGCGTCACCGTAACCGGGCGCCCGAACGCGGTGATGCCGGGCCCGAGTGCCAGGGCGGCGAAGTCGATCACGCGGCGGCCGGCTTCGCGGCGGTCTTCTCAGCCGCGGGGGCGGCCTTGTCCTCGAACGCGGTCGCCCGCTCGGCGGCGATCAGCGCGTCGGCCTCATCGGCATCGAGCTCGACCACCGAACCGGGCGGGACCTCGTCGATGGCGTACTTCCCGCCGATGCGGTTCGAGAAGGCGTCGAACTCGAAGGGCGTATGCCCCTTCGCCGGGATGTGCAGCGTCACGGAGGTGACGATCTTCTTGGTGGCCATGGGTCGAGGCCCTCGCGATCTCAGGGTTGCAGGCGAGGCGGCGCCGTCAGGGGCGCCGCCGGATCAGGGGCGCGGAGGCGTCAGGCGACGGTCGCGGAGAAGGTCGCGTCGACCCAGCCGAGCAGCGGCAGGGGCGCCGACTGCATCATCGAGAACCACGCGGAGGGGTTCTTCTCCTTCCACACGCTCGGGAAGCGGGCGAGCGGGGCGAGGCCGGCATCGGCGTCCATGATCGCGCCGTAGGTACGGATGCCCTGGCAGCCGACCGTGTTGCCCATGATCACCGTGTTGTCCGGCATGAACTGCTGCACGTTGCCCGCGGCATCCGTGTAGAGCTGCTGGTACTGGAAGCAGTCGAACTCGCCGATCGAGCCGAGGTACTTCACCTCCTCGCCGAGGCCGCCGCCCGTCACCTTGCCGGCGAGGTCGACGTTGCCGGAGGTCTGCCGGTAGGTGTTCATCACCCGGGTGACGCCCGGGCTGTTGAGGAAGTAATCGGCCGCCAGCGGGTCGAACACGACCACGCCCGGGTGGAAGCCCGAGTTGCGCTGCACCGTCTTCGCCCAGGTGCGCATGTTCTGGTACGGGTCGACGCCCGTCTGGTTCCAGCGCAGCGCGCCAGTGAGCGCGACGGTGTGGGCGGCGTTGCGGTTGAGGTCGACCAGCACCGGCGGGTGATCCTCACCCTGACAGGTCATGGCGCCGTTGAGCAGCAGCTGCGCGGCCATCCACTCCTCGGTCCGGGTGATCTCGTCGTCCTCGATCAGCATGTTGTCGTAGAGCGCGAGCTCGAACCGCTGGGTCGGGGTCATATTGCCGAGCAGCTGTTCGCCGACGCGGCGCTTCAGCATCTTCTGCGGCTCGATCATGTGGAGCGGCTTCACGTAGGGCGGACGGAAGCCCATCGTGGTGTAGCCGCGCGAGCGCTGCGGTTTGCCCTCGACGGTCGGCACCACGAAGGGGGCCAAGCGCCGGGCGCGCTGCACCTTGTCGAAGTAGACCTCCTCGGTATCGAACACCTGTTCCATCGTGAAGAACAGGTTCAGGAGGACGGGCTTGGCCTTGTCGAGGACGCCGAAGGCGCCGAGCAGCTGGGCGGTGGAATTGTAGTCGATCGCCATGATCGCGGGCTCCAAAAGAAAAGGGCCCGCGACGGGGCCCTGCGATCTACCGGGATGGGTGGAAGCGGATCAGCCGAGGACGCCCACGGTGCGGACGTAGAGGTCGGCCTTGTTCTGCCGGAGGGACGCCTGCAGCGTCTGGATCGTCCAGGACGCGTCGATCGTCATGATCTCGCCGGCGAACTCACCCTCGAAGTAGGCGGGGCCGACGGCGTCGGCGACCGACGCGTCGAGGTCGGCGGCCAGGACCGCGGCCGGGACCTGGCTACCGTCGTTCACGGTGGCGACGCAGGGGACGTACTTATCGGTCGCGGTGACGCGGCCGAGCAGGGTGCCGCGCTTCAGCGGCGCGCCGGCGGCGTTGGAGCCGCTGGCGACGGTGACCGGGCGGTGGCGGACCGGGAAGGCGCCCGCGAAGAGCGCCGTCGGGTCGTAGGAGGCGTAAACGTTGCTGGTGCCCATCGCGGGGGATCCTTCGCTGTGCGCTGTGGGCGCCGATTACTTCTTGCCGAGCAGGGCGCGTGCCTCGGCGGCACCCTTCTCGAAGTCGCGGGCGGCGGGCACCGCGCCGCGGTATTCCTCGCCCACGCCGGCCGCCGAGGCGGCCGCGAAGGTGGTATTGCCGCGCTTCTTCTGGCGATCGGCCAGGCGCTCGAGCACGAGATCCTTGAAGGCGCGCACCGAGGTCTCGCCGTTGGCGTGTCGCTCGCCGAGGTTCGGGAAGCCGAACTGCTTGGCGATCTCGCGGATCTTGGCGCCGCGGACGCGATCGGCGCGCACCGCGACCTCGGCCGCCTTGCGGACCTCGGCGGCGGTCAGGGCCTTGCGCTTGCCGGGCTTCGGCGCGGCGCGCTCGCATTCTCCGTCGTCCTCGTCGTCTTCGCCGTCACGATCCTCATCGTCCTCGGCATCGTCGTCGTCGCAGTCGCGCTCGTCGTCCGAGCAGGCATCGCCATCCTCGCCGTCGTCGCAATCGCGCTCCTCGTCCTGGTCCTCGTCGCGCTCGGCATCGCCGTCCGCATCCTCGTCGGTGTCGCACTCGTCCTCGCGCGCGGCCCGGGCCGCCGCCTTCCGGGCGGCGGCGCTGCGGGCCGCGGCGAGGCGCTTCTTCTCGGCCTCGAGTTCGGCCGGGGTCTTGGCGCGCTGGGACTTGGGCTTGCTGGGCTTACCGGCCATGGACTTGTCTCCTCGGGTCTTCGGGGATGGCCCGGAGGCCGGGTTGCGGGTGACGACCAGGCAGGCGCGGAGCTTCGGGCTCTCGCCTTCGGCCTGGTCGGAACGGATCTGAGAGGCGGCGTCGGCCGGGATCGGGACCGCGGAGATCTCCAGCGGCTCCCAGTCCACGACGTCCCAGCGGGCGACCGTGCCGTCGTCGGCCTCGGTCTTCTCGACCTTGTGGACCCAGTAGCCGACGCTGACGTTGCGGATGACGCCTTCGCGGATCTTCTGGACCGTGTCGGCGACGCCCGGCGCCTTCGAGAGCTGGATGCGGGCGAGCCCGCGGCCATCCTCGATCTTGGCCGAGCCGGGCACGACCGCGCCGATGACGTTGTCGCAGCCGTAGGAGCAGTGGCTGTCGAGGAAGGGCGCGCCGAGGTTGAGGCGCTCCAGCCTGATCGCCTTAGGGTCGACCGACAGGACCTCGTCGTACTCGGTCCCGTCCCACCAGTCGTAGCGACGGACGCTCGCGCCCGTGGTCCAGACGATCTCGATCGTGTTGCTGTCCGCGTCGAAGCTCTCCGCGCGCACGGCCGCCAGGCGGTCGAATTGCGGAAGCTGCACGACCCCTTCGGCCGCGGGTGGCGCCCCGGTTCGGGCGGGAGAGCTCGGGCTCTTCGCCCGCGGCCTCGTCCTGTTCGGGTTGCTGGACCCCCTTGGCATTGGTGCGCCGCGGGTCCGAGTCGAGGATGATGCCAAGGTCGTCGACCTTCACGTTGAAGGCGCGGATGCCGTCGAGGACGTCGTCGGGGTTGCGCCCCTTCTCGGCCACGACGTCCTGCCAGGTGCGGAAACCGTTGCGGACCTCGATGGCCGCGGTCTGGGCGTCGGCCAGCGGGTCGACCCAGGCGAACTCGGGCGGCGACCACTCGACCGGCACGTACGGAAGGTCGATTACGCCCGCGAGGTAGGCGGCCTCGCACCACCATTCCCAGATCGGCTGGAGCGCCATCTGGATCAGGATCTGCCACTGGATCGTGCCGACGAGGCGCCGGAACTCGACCAGGCCGCCCCGCATCGAGGAGAAGTTCACCTCGGACAGGTCGCCCGAGATCAACTCAGCGGGCATTCGCCAGCCGGCCGCGATCTCCTGGAGGCGCTTCGTTTTGTACTCGCCATAGCCGCCGACGGCGGTCGGCGCGTTGAACTTCACGTCCTTCGCGCCGTGCAGCCGCGGGATCATGCCCGGTTCGAAGCGCTCAACCTCGCGTCCGTCGGAGTCCTGGACCCGCAGGCCGAGGTTGTCCTCGTCGTCGTCATCGGCGCCGAGCACGAAGCCGACGACGCACGCCTCGGTTTTCTTCCGAACGCTCTCGGCGAGTTCGTAGTCCGAGAGCAGGTTCGTCGGCTCCATCGCCGGCGTGCCCCACGGGACACCGCGCGTCTGGGTCCGCTGCAGCTCGTAGACGTGCAGAACCTCCTCGGCCGGCACGGGCGCGGAGATCATCGGCTCGCCGCCGTAGAAGTACGGCAGGTTGCCCGGGTGGTAGGGGTAGAGCCAGTAGGCGCGCCGCTTCTGGCTCGCCATGTCGATCTCGACGCCCTGGATCGTCAGGCCGCCCTCGCGCAGCACGCCGTTGCGCATCGGGTCGAGAAAATCGGCCTCGAGGAGCTGAAGCTCCAGCGGCACGTCTCCCTTGCCGCGCTTCTTCACGTACCGGCGGCGGATCAGGGAGTCGCCGCCCTCGACCATCTCCCGGAACAGCAGCGCCTGCAGGCCGTAGAAATCGAGCTGCCCGGCGTGATCGCAGCGAAACGACCAGCGCTGGAAGGCCTCCCAGATCTTGCGATCCCGCGAGGGCGAGCCGGTGACCGGCCGGGGCACGATGCCCTCGCCGACGACGTTCGACACGAGGCTCGCGGTGGCCTTCGCGGCATAGGGGTTGTTGCGCACGAGCCAGCGCGACTTGTCGCGCAGGGTCCGGGCCTCGTTGTAGAGCTCTGCGTCGGCCGAGCGGACGGCGCCGAGCCAGGTATCGCCGTTGCGGCTGCGCTGCGCGGCCTCGTAGGAGCGCCGCCGCGCGCAGGGAGCGCCTGCGCGGTCCGGTTTCGGGCCCGCGACCTTGACCTCGCCGGCCATCAGCAGCGCCACCCGCGACGGGTGTAGCCGCGATCGAAGCTCGCTAGGCCGACGTTCGACACGCGCTGCCCGTTCGCCCGCGCGAGCTGGCGACGCAGATAGCCCAGGATCTTCAGCATCTCCTCGAACGAGCGATAGCTCGCCGACTTGCCCTCGTAGCTGACGGTGAGGACGCCCTGCGCGAGCGCGTCCTCGATCGCCGTGATCCGGGCCGCGTAGTCTACAGCCATGTCGACGGCCTTTTCCCGGGCGGCTTGGGCGCCGACGATTTCTTGGGTTCGGCGCGCTGCACCACCACGGGGCGGGGCGCCGGTCGTTCGGCCGGCGGCGCCACGACGACGGCCTGACCCGGCTCGGCCGCCGGCTCGTCGTCCAGCGGCTCCTCAGGCTCTTCGCGTTCGGGCATCTTGCCCAGCGCCACGTAGCGGCGGGACAGGCTCTGAAGCCCGCACATCGCCACGTAGGCGTAGACGAAGCACACGCCGGCCTCGCGCGGGACCTTCGGCTTGTCCCACTCGGTGAAGCCCTGCCGTCGCACCACGAGCTTCTCGCGGGTCAGCTGCTCGAAGTACTCGGCGTCGATCGGCCGGGAGCCGCGCGCCGGCACCAGCGGGAAGTGGACGTAGCGCGGGCCGGGATCGACCAGCGGCAGCGAGCCGTAGGCGAAGTCGCGGGCGGCGTTGCCGCCGATCATGTACCAGGACGAGCCGAGCTTCGTGGACGCGAGCCGCGGCCACACCTTGGTGCGAGCGCCCCGCGCCTCTGACTTGCCCTTGATCGCCCAGACCTTGCGCTTCCGGCGCTCGGTGCAGAAGGCGTAGGTCTCAGCCGTGTGGTGGCCGCCGGAGTCGATGGCGGCCGCTCTCACGCGCAGCTCGGTGCCGTCGGCCTTGCGGAAGGTCCGCTTCAGCAGGGCGTCGAGGGACTGCCAGACGCCGGGCTCGGCCGGATCGCCCATCAGGACGAAATGGCCGATCAGGGCACTCTCCAGGCCGGGGCCCCAGCCCCAGATGCCGCCCTCGATGCGGGCGTTGGCGCCGGACTGGACGTCGCCCCCCAGCGTTAGGGTGGTGACGAAGTCCGGGACCTCGGCGCCGTATTCCTCGCAGCGCTCCAGGAACGCCGTCGGCTTGATCTCCTGGCCGTAGGTCTGCCGGTACGGCCGGCCGAGGCGCAGGTTCACGAACGGCTGGACGAGGTTCGCGGGATCGTCCTGGGCTTCCAGCCATTCCTGCACGATCACCGGCCAGGCGGCGTTCACGTTGAGCGACATGCCGGTCCAGAGATGGAAGCCGGCGTGCCCGGGCGTCTTCGGCGTCGCGGTCGCCCGCCATTCGCCGTGGGCGTCCATCCAGGCCTTGCTGCCCTCATCGATGATGCAGCCGCAGGTGCCTTGGTACCAGACGGACTTGAGCGAGCGGTCCTCGTTCAGATCCCACTTCAGACCGTGCGGCGTGTCCTTTCCGCCCCAGTCCAGATACTGCCAGCCGTCGAGCTCGCCGGCGGCCTCCGAGCATTGCGGGCAGGGCACGAAGTAGCGCCGCTGGTCCGAGACCAGCCAGAGCTTCCAGACCCGGCTCGTCTCCTCGAGGAGCGGGGTCGAGCCTCGGACCTGCTTTCGGTTGTAGAAGGTCTCACCGCGGGTCCAGAACAGCTTGAGCTTGTCGCCCTGCGTCTTGGCACCGGGCGTCCAGCCGTCGCCGTCGATCTCGTCGGCGAATAGGAACCGGGCCGAGTAGCGTCGGAACGCGTCGTCCGAAGCCGCGCCGACGACGCGCACGAGGGCGCCGTTCGACAGCTGGTAGAAGGTCGCCGAGTCCTGCTTCTCGCCCTTGCGGACGGGCCGTAGCATCTTCGCGAGCACCGGGGTCTCGCGCAGCATCGGCGCGATCTCGGTGGCGCCGAACTCCTCCGCGTCGTCCTCGACCGGCTGCGCGACCGCGCAGAGCGTCGGGTCCTGATGCAGGTGGTAGCCGATCGCCAGGGTGGCGAGTCGGGTGTAGCCGACGCGGGCCGCCTTCAGGACAGTGACCAGCGGCAGCGTCGGATCGCACATCGCGTCCATGAGGCCGCGCTGGTACCCGTAGAGGGTGACCGGCCCGCTCTCGGAGCCCGTGCTCTTCGGGATCCGGCCGTGCTCCTCCGCCCACTCCGAGCCGGACATATGCGGCTTGAAGACGAGGGCCTCGTCGAAAAGCTGGTCCAGCTCGGTGCGCGTCGCGTCGCGACCGGCCGGGTACTCACCCCGCCGGTGGGTTCCTATCCGCTCCGCCAGCGTCATCGTCGGGTTCGCGTCCTGCAAACCACCGCCGGGCGATTTCCTCGCGGGCGGCCGTGAAGGCTCGGTTCATCTCGGCCTTGGCCATCGCCTCGATCTCGGAGGCGTTGGTCATCGTGGCCGCCCGTCCGGCGACCTTGGAGGCCATGTTCGAGAGGCCGGTCCGGAGGACCTGGCAGAAGGTCGCCATGTCGGCGACCGCGTCATGGCGGGACACCACCGCCTTCAGCGCCTCGTCGGCGCTGATCTCGGCGACGATCGCATTGGCCACCGCGCGGCGGCAATCCGCGTCCTCGCGCCGAGCCTTGCTGCTGTCCCTCGTGCCGTCGTCGCTGGCGCTCATCGCCACGTTCTCGACGGCGCGCTGAACCTTCCAGTCGATCACGGCGGCTGTGTCGAACTGCCACTCCACGCCGTTGCTGCCGCGCTCGACGTAGGGGCAGCCCTTCTCGATCCAGCTCGTCACCGTGTTGACGCTGACGCCGAAGATCCCGGCGAGGTCGGCGCGGTTTACGAGCCGGCCGTCGATGGCGCCGGACATCAACAACAACCCCTGTTTTCAAAATTTCTCAGAGGGTGAACCGATGGGGTCCGAATTCCCCTCACCGGCACCCCCCTCCCGGAAGGACCCTGGATTTGGCCGGGGAGGGGGGTGAGGCACCCCTCGGCCCTCCGGCCCGCCCCTCGGGCGCCCGGAT
>Ga0268288_10115_pt1 | contig 18494 bp, 25 predicted proteins | sample BraspS3V5C_FD_191349 | JGI IMG/M metagenome (GOLD analysis project Ga0268288, IMG submission 191349) | Soil microbial communities from Anza Borrego Desert, Southern California, United States - Bradyrhizobium sp. S3-V5C | ecosystem: Environmental > Terrestrial > Soil > Desert | place: USA...
GCGACAACGTGACCATGGACGTGGCGCTGATCGTGCCGGTGGCCATGGAGGAGAAGCTGCGCTTCGCCATCCGCGAGGGCGGCCGCACCGTCGGCGCCGGCGTCGTCGCCGCCATCAACGACTGAGCTCGAGCAAGCATCCTTAGCAGGGCGCGGCGGGGTGAGCGCCCCGCGTACCCCGCCGTCCCTCTCAAGGTTCCAGGATCATGAACGGTCAGAACATCCGCATTCGCCTCAAGGCGTTCGATCACCGCATCCTCGATGCGTCGACTAAGGAGATCGTCTCCACGGCCAAGCGTACGGGCGCGACCATCCGCGGCCCGATCCCGCTCCCGACGCACATCGCCAAGTTCACCGTGAACCGCTCGCCCCACATCGACAAGAAGTCGCGCGAGCAGTTCGAGATGCGCACGCACAAGCGGGTGCTCGATATCGTCGATCCGACGCCTCAGACCGTGGACGCGCTGATGAAGCTCGACCTCGCCGCCGGCGTGGACGTGGAGATCAAGCTCTGAGTCCGCTGAGGACTTAGAGCTTACCGTTTCATCGCGCGAGGGAGAGAACCTATGCGCTCAGGCGTCATCGCACAGAAGGTCGGCATGACCCGCGTCTTCACGGACGCGGGGGAGCATGTCCCTGTCACCGTGCTCAAGATCGATCAGTGCCAGGTGGTTGCCCACCGCACCGTCGAGAAGAACGGCTACGTCGCGCTGCAGGTCGGCGTCGGCAAGGCCAAGGTCAAGAACGTCTCGGCCGCCGAGCGGGGCCGCTTCGCGGTCGCCAAGGTCGAGCCGAAGAAGAAGCTCGCCGAGTTCCGCGTCACCGAGGACGCGCTGATCCCGGTCGGCGCCGAGATCACCGCGGACCACTTCATCCCCGGCCAGTTCGTGGATGTCACCGGCACCACGACCGGTAAGGGCTTCGCCGGCGGTATCAAGCGCTGGAACTTCGGCGGCCTGCGCGCCACCCACGGCGTGTCGATCTCGCACCGCTCGATCGGCTCGACCGGTGGCCGTCAGGACCCGGGCAAGACCTTCAAGAACAAGAAGATGCCGGGTCACCTCGGCGTCGAGCGGGTCACGACCCAGAACCTGCGCGTCGTGCGCACCGATCCCGAGCGCGGCCTGATCCTGGTCGAGGGCGCGGTGCCGGGCGTCGCCGGCGGCTGGATCCAGATCCGCGACGCGGTGAAGCGCAAGCTCCCCGCCGATGTTCCGCTGCCGGGCAAGTTCCGCGAGAACGGCGCCTCCGCTCCGGCGACCGAGGCCCCTGCGGCTGAGGAGACCGCGTGATGAAGCTCGATATCAAAACCCTCGACGGCGCCGGTGCCGGCTCGGTCGAGCTGAACGAAGAGATCTTCGGCCTGGAGCCGCGCGCCGACCTGCTGCAGCGCATGGTCCGCTGGCAGCTCGCCAAGCGCCGCGCCGGCACCCATGCCGTGCAGAACCGCTCGGACGTGAACCGGACCCGCAAGAAGCTCTACAAGCAGAAGGGCACGGGCAACGCCCGCCACGGCGCGGCCTCGGCGCCGCAGTTCCGCGGCGGCGGCCGAGCGTTCGGCCCGGTCGTGCGCGACCACAGCCACGACCTGCCCAAGAAGGTCCGCGCGCTGGCCCTGCGCCACGCCCTGTCGTCCAAGGCCAAGGCCTCGACCCTGATCGTCGTCGACGACATCAAGATCGAGGACCACAAGACCAAGGGTCTCATCGAGCGCTTCGGCAAGATGGGCCTCTCGAACGCGCTGATCATCGGCGGTGCCGAGGTCGACGTGAATTTCGGCCGGGCCGCCCGCGCCATCCCGCAGATCGACGTGCTGCCCGTGCAGGGCATCAACGTCTACGACATCCTGCGCCGCGACACGCTCGTCCTGACGAAGGCCGCCGTCGACGCGCTGGAGGAGCGTTTCAAATGAGTGCCGATCCGCGCCACTACGACATCGTCGTCTCCCCGGTCATCACCGAGAAGGCGACGAACCTGACCGAGCAGAACAAGGTCGTGTTCCGGGTCGCCCCCAAGGCGACCAAGCCTCAGATCAAGGAGGCCGTGGAGAAGCTGTTCGACGTCAAGGTCACGGCCGTGAACACCCTTGTCACCAAGGGAAAGAAGAAGATTTTCCGCGGCCTCCGCGGACAGCGCTCCGACGTGAAGAAGGCGATCGTGACCCTGGCCGAGGGCCACACGATCGACGTCACGACCGGGCTCTGAGGACGGGTTTTAGGGATCCAAGCCGATGGCCTTGAAGACATTCAAACCGGTCACGCCGAGCCTGCGCCAGCTCGTGCTCGTCGACCGCCGTGAGCTCTACAAGGGCAAGCCGGTGAAGGCGCTGACGGAGGGCAAGTCGTCCTCCGGCGGCCGGAACAACCTCGGCCGCATCACCGTCCGCTTCCGCGGCGGTGGCCACAAGCGCGTGCTGCGCAACGTCGACTTCAAGCGTCGCGACCAGCTGGGCGTCGCCGCCACCGTCGAGCGGATCGAGTACGATCCGAACCGCACCGCGTTCATCGCGCTGATCAACTTCCCGGACGGGAAGCAGAGCTACATCCTGGCCCCGCAGCGCCTGCAGCCGGGCGACAAGGTGGTGGCCGGCGAGAGCGTCGACATCAAGCCGGGCAATGCCGGTCCGGTCGGCTCGATGCCGGTGGGCACGATCGTCCACAATGTCGAGCTGAAGATCGGCAAGGGCGGCGCGATCGCCCGCTCGGCCGGCAACTACGCGCAGATCGTCGGCCGCGACCAGGGCTACGTGACGCTCCGCCTGAACTCCGGCGAGCAGCGCCTGGTCCATGGTCAGTGCTTCGCCAGCGTCGGCGCGGTCTCGAACCCGGACCACATGAACATCTCGCTCGGCAAGGCCGGGCGCAACCGTTGGCTCGGCAAGCGCCCGCACAACCGCGGCGTGGCGATGAACCCGGTCGACCATCCGCACGGCGGCGGCGAGGGTCGCACCTCGGGCGGCCGCAACCCGGTCACGCCCTGGGGCGTGCCCACCAAGGGGAAGAAGACCCGGTCCAACAAGCGGACCGACGTGTTCATCCTGTCCAGCCGCCACAACCGCAAGAAGTAATCGCTATGGCACGCTCTCTCTGGAAGGGGCCGTTCGTCGACGGCTACCTCTTCAAGAAGGCCGAGGCGGCGCGGGGCTCCTCGCGCTCCGAGGTCATCAAGATCTGGAGCCGCCGCTCCACGATCCTCCCGCAGTTCGTCGGGCTCACCTTCGGTGTGCACAACGGGCAGAAGCACATCCCGGTCTACGTCACCGAGGAGATGGTCGGGCACAAGTTCGGCGAGTTCTCGCCGACCCGCACCTTCCCGGGCCACGCGGCCGACAAGAAGGCGAAGAGGCGCTGAGATGGGCAAGCAAGCCACCCCCCGCGCGCTCCCCGAGAACGAGGCGAAGGCCGTCGCGCGCATGCTGCGCGTCAGCCCGCAGAAGCTCAACCTCGTGGCGCAGATGATCCGCGGCAAGAAGGTCGACACGGCGCTCGCCGAGTTGCAGTTCTCGCGCAAGCGGATCTCGACCGAGGTCAAGAAGTGCCTCGAGAGCGCCATCGCCAACGCCGAGAACAACCACGACCTGGACGTGGACGACCTCGTCGTCTCCCAGGCCTTCGTCGGCAAGGCGCTGGTTCTCAAGCGTTTCCACGCCCGCGCCCGCGGCCGCGGCGCGCGCATCCTGAAGCCCTTCTCGAACCTCACCATCGTGGTTCGCGAAGTCCGCCAGGCCGAAGCGGCCTGAGGAGGATCTGATGGGCCAGAAAGTCAACCCGATCGGTCTCCGGCTCGGCATCAACCGGACCTGGGATTCCCGCTGGTTCGCCAACAAGGGCGACTACGCGAAGCTCATGCACGAGGACGTCGCGATCCGCGCCGCCCTCATGAAGCAGCTCAAGCAGGCGGCGGTCTCCAAGATCGTCATCGAGCGCCCGCACCGGAAGTGCCGCGTCACCATCCACTCGGGTCGTCCGGGCGTGGTGATCGGCAAGAAGGGCGCGGATATCGAGAAGCTGCGCAAGCTCGTCGGCACCATGACCAAGGCCGACGTGACCATCAACATCGTCGAGGTGCGCAAGCCCGAGATCGACGCCACCCTGGTGGCCGACTCGATCGCCCAGCAGCTCGAGCGCCGCGTCGCCTTCCGTCGCGCCATGAAGCGGGCCGTCCAGTCGGCCATGCGTCTGGGCGCCGAGGGCATCCGGATCAACTGCTCGGGCCGCCTCGGCGGCGCCGAGATCGCCCGCCAGGAGTGGTACCGCGAGGGCCGCGTCCCGCTGCACACGCTGCGCGCCGACGTCGACTACGGCACCGCCACGGCGTTCACGACCTACGGCACCTGCGGCATCAAGGTGTGGGTGTTCAAGGGCGAGATCCTCGAGCACGACCCGATGGCTCAGGACAAGAAGGCCCAGGAAGAGGGCGGCCGCTCCGGCGGACGCCGTGAGCGCGATGGCGAGGGCGGCCGCGAGCGCGGACGCCGCGAGCGCGAGCACGCGTAAGGTAGGAAGCCATGCTGCAACCGAAAAAGACCCGCTTCCGCAAGCAGTTCAAGGGCCGCATCCACGGTGCGGCCAAGGGCGGCTTCGAGCTGAACTTCGGCCAGTTCGGCCTGAAGGCGGTGGAGCCCGAGCGCGTCACCGCCCGCCAGATCGAGGCGGCCCGCCGCGCGATCACCCGCGAGATGAAGCGCCAGGGCCGCGTCTGGATCCGAGTGTTCCCGGACGTCCCGGTCTCGTCCAAGCCGACCGAGGTCCGCATGGGCTCCGGTAAGGGCGCCCCGGATTACTGGGCGGCCCGGGTCCATCCCGGCCGGATCATGTTCGAGGTCGACGGCGTTGCCGAGAACATCGCCAAGGAGGCGCTCCGCCTCGGCGCCGCGAAGCTCCCGATCCGCACGCGGGTCGTCCAGCGCATCGCCGACTGAACGGAGGATATCGTGAAGTCGATCCAGAGACTGTCTGATCTGAAGGCGCTGTCGCCGGATCAGCTGAATGACGAGCTGATCAACCTCAAGAAGGAGCAGTTCAACCTGCGCTTCCAGGGGGCCACCGGCCAGCTCGAGAACGTCGCCCGCGTCCGTGAGGTCCGCCGCGACATCGCCCGTGTCCGGACTCTGCAGCGCGCCAAGACGCTGCAGCAGGCCAAGGGCTGAGGCGGGTTTTAGGAGACAACCATGCCGAAGCGCATCCTGCAGGGCACCGTCGTCAGCGACAAGGGTGAGAAGACCATCGTGGTGAAGGTGGAGCGTCGCTTCACGCACCCGGTGATGAAGAAGACCGTGCGTCGCTCGAAGAACTATCACGCGCACGACGAGGGCAACGTCGCCAAGGTCGGGCAGACGGTGTTCATCGAGGAGTGCCGTCCGTTCTCGAAGACCAAGACCTGGAAGCTGGTCGAGGGCGACGCTGCCCAGGCCGAGGCCGGCGAAGCCGCCTGATCCCGCGATCCCGGCGGTTGCGGCTTCCCGCGATCGCCTGATCCCGGCCCGCGGCGTCGCGGGATGGTGCCCGCGAGGGTGTCCGTCCCGGGTTCGCCGGGTGACCGGAACGACGAACGCCCGGACGCAATTCGACTCGCGAGAGCCGGATTCGTGCCGGGCGTCGTCGTTTCCGGGAGCGCCTATGGGACGATTCGGCCGATCGGCCGCCGGGTTTTTCCCGGGCGTGTGAACGGCCAGCGTTCCGTCTCGAACTCGGTGTGCGCCGCGCAGCCGCACTTTCGCGTCCGCCCGGCGGACGAGCGGCGTCCCGGGCCTTGTCGACTGAGAACAAAACGGGTACATAGAAGCGGTGGCGACGCGCGTTGTGAACTGCGTCCAACCCCTTCATAAGGAGCCCGCCAGATGGCCCAGCCCGCATTGAAAGTGGTCGACATGCCCCCGGTGGACAAGGACAAGTCCAAGGCGATCGACGCCGCCCTGTCTCAGATCGAGCGCGCCTTCGGCAAGGGCTCGATCATGCGGCTCGGCAAGAGCGACAAGGTTCAGGAGGTCGAGACCGTCTCGACCGGCTCGCTCGGCCTCGACATCGCGCTCGGCGTCGGCGGCCTGCCGCGCGGCCGCGTGATCGAGATCTACGGTCCCGAATCGTCGGGCAAGACGACGCTGGCGCTCCACACCATCGCGGAGGCCCAGAAGAAGGGCGGCGTCTGCGCCTTCGTGGATGCCGAGCACGCCCTCGACCCGGTCTATGCCCGCAAGCTCGGCGTGAACCTCGACGACCTGCTCATCTCCCAGCCCGACACGGGCGAGCAGGCGCTCGAGATCACCGACACGCTGGTGCGCTCCGGCGCCATCGACGTGCTGGTGGTCGACTCGGTGGCCGCGCTGACCCCGCGGGCCGAGATCGAGGGCGAGATGGGCGAGAGCCAGCCCGGCCTCCAGGCCCGGCTGATGAGCCAGGCCCTGCGCAAGCTGACCGGCTCGATCTCGCGCTCGAACTGCATGGTCATCTTCATCAACCAGATCCGGATGAAGATCGGCGTCATGTACGGCAGCCCCGAGACGACTACGGGTGGCAACGCCCTCAAGTTCTACGCGTCGGTGCGCCTGGACATCCGCCGCATCTCGACCCTCAAGGACCGCGACGAGGCGATCGGCAACCAGGTCCGCGTCAAGGTGGTGAAGAACAAGGTCGCGCCGCCGTTCAAGCAGGTCGAGTTCGACATCATGTTCGGCGAGGGCGTGTCGAAGGTCGGCGAGCTGATCGACCTCGGCGTGAAGGCCGGCATCGTCGAGAAGTCCGGCGCCTGGTTCTCGTACAACAGCCAGCGCCTCGGCCAGGGCCGCGAGAACTCGAAGGGCTTCCTGCGCGACAACCCGAAGATCGCCGCCGAGATCGAGGGCTCGATCCGGCAGAATTCCGGTCTGGTCGCCGAGAAGATCCTGGAGAACGCCGCTCCAACGGCGGACGATCTCGACGAGGGCGAGGCCTGAGCCGCGCCGCCGCGCACCGGGATCGGCGCGCGGCGGACCTTGCGACCCGCGAAGATCGGCGGCCCCGGAGCCTCTCCGGGGCCGCTTCGCGTTCAGGGGCGGCGGGAGGACGCGCCGGCGCCGACCCTCAGTCGGCCATCGTCTTCTTCACGGTCTCGACGAGCTGCTTCAGGCTGAAGGGCTTCGGCAGGAAATTGAAGGTCTCGCCCTCGGGCAGGTTCTTGCGGAACGCGTCCTCGGCGTAGCCGGAGACGAAGATCACCTTCAGGTCGGGCTGATGCTTGCGCACCTCGCGCAGGAGGGTCGGGCCGTCCATCTCGGGCATGACCACGTCGGAGACGACGAGGTCGATGGTCTGGGCGCCCTCGCGCACGATCGCCAGGGCCTCTAGGCCCGAGGCCGCCTCCAGAACCGTGTAGCCGCGGGCCGAGAGCGCCCGGCTGTTGACCGCCCGCACCGGATCCTCGTCCTCGACGAGCAGGATGGTGCCCTGCCCCGTATGGTCGGCGGCGGGCTTGCGCGGCGCCGGCTTGTCGGCCTTGGCGGGCGGCGCCTCACCCCGCGGCGCGACGCCGTCGCTGCCGGTGGCCGGCTTGGCGGTCGGATCGGCGCCCGGCTGCAGGACGGTCGGCGCGAGCGGCTCCGCGCGCGGCAGGGCGGGCTCGGCGGCCGCGACCGGCACCTCCTCGGCCTCTGCCACGGGCACGTGGCGCGGCAGGTAGATGCGGAAGGCGGTGCCCTCCCCGACCTTCGACTGCACGTCGATGGTGCCGCCGGACTGCTTGACGATGCCGAACACCGTCGAGAGCCCGAGGCCGGTGCCCTTGCCGATCTCCTTGGTGGTGAAGAACGGCTCGAAGATCTTCTCCATCAGTTCGGGCGGGATGCCCTGACCGGTGTCGCGCACCTCGATCAGCACGTGGTCGCCCGCCGGCGCCCCGCCGCGCCCCTCCGCCCCCGCGGCCGCCCCCGGATCGGAGACGTTCTCGGTACGGATCATCAGCTTGCCGCCCTCCGGCATGGCGTCGCGGGCGTTGACCGCGAGATTGACGATCACTTGCTCGAACTGGTTGACGTCGGCCTTCACCGGCCAGACCTCGCGGCCGTGCTTCAGCTCCAGGGCGACGCGCTCGCCGAGGAGCCGCTTGAGGAGGAGGGTCAGCTCCGAGAGCGCCTCCCCGACATTCATCACCTCGGGACGCAGGGTCTGCCGGCGGGAGAACGCCAGGAGCTGGCGGACGAGGCCCGCCGCCCGGTTGGCGTTCTGCTTGATCTGCATGATGTCCTGGAAGGCCGGGTCGGTCGGCCGGTGGCTCGCGAGCAGCAGGTCCGAGTAGCCGATGATCGCCTGCAGGACGTTGTTGAAGTCGTGCGCGATGCCGCCGGCGAGCTGGCCGACCGCGTTCATCTTCTGGGCCTGGGCGACCTGCTGCTCCAGCTGGCGCTGCGCCGTCGTGTCGAGGGCGTAGAGGATCACCCGCTCGGCCTCGTCGGTCTGCTGGCCGGGATCGCCGCCGTCGGCCGGGCTCAGCCAGACCCGGGCCGAGCGGCCGCCGGGCCCGTTCAGCTGGACCTCGATCGGCTCCGGATCGGTGCGCCCGCTCGCGGCGCGGGCGAGGCCGGCCTCCAGGGCGGTCCGGTCCGCCACCGAGTCGGCGACGTTGGGCTCGACCCGGGGCACGCCCTCGCCGTCCGGGGCTCCGTCGTCGGCCTGCCGCGGGACCGTGCCGAACAGCCGCGTGAACGAGGCGTTGGCGCGGGCGATCCGGCCGCTGCTGTCGAGCGTCGCGATGGCGATCGGCGAGTTGTTGAGGAAGCGGGCGAGGCGCACCTCGGCGGCGCGCTGCGGCTCGTCGGTCTCGGCCCCGGCGGAGCGGTTGATCACGAAGGTCCGCGACGAGCCGGGCTTGCCGTCCTTGCCGAAGGCGACCCGGTGGTAGAGCCGGACCGGCAGGGTGTGACCGTTGCGGCGGCGCAGGTCGAGGTCGAAGCGGTCGGTGCGGACCTCGCCGGGCAGGCCGGCGGTGCGCACCAGCACGTCCGCCTCCGGTGCGATCTCGGTGAGGTGCGGGCCGCCCGGTCCGACGCTGGCGAGGTCGTAGCCGAGCCAGGCCGCCAGGGTCGCGTTCATGTACACGATGGCGCCGGCCGGATCGATCGACAGGAAGCCCGCCGGGGCGTGGTCGAGGTAGTCGATGGCGTGCTGGAGTTCCTGGAAGACGTTCTCCTGCCGCTCGCGCTCGGCGGTGATGTCGGCGACCGTCCAGAGGGAGGCCGCCCGGCGCGGGCGCGCGAGGGGCCGCACCGAGACCCGGTACCAGCCGAAGCCGCGCTCGCCGGCCGTGGGTCCGAGGGGCGGCGACATCCGCACCTCCTCGGTGTGGGCCCGGGCGTCGCGCGAGGCCTGCGACAGGCGGTAGACGGCTTCGGAAACCTCCGGGGAGCCGACGAGGATGCGCTCCACCGGCACGAGGTTCGAGAAGGTGTCGCCGCTGGCGATCCGCAGGTAGGCCTCGTTGGCGTAGATCAGCCGGCCGCCGTCCTCCACCACCAGCTTGCCGTCCGGCGAGGCGTCGACGATGCCCTTGGTGATGTCGTCCCGGGCGGCGCTGCCGCTGAGCTGGAGCGCCCCGATGGCGAGGGCGAACAGGAAGAACACGCCCGCCATGGCCAGCAGGGCCAGGAGCCAGACGATCAGCGACTGGGCCTGCTCGTTGGCCACGAAGGACAGGCCGATAGCGGCGCCGACCAGCAGCCCGGCGAGCACGAGCAGCAGGCCGACCCGGCCCGGCTGTTCCGACCGGTCGATCGAGCCCGTTCCCAGCAGGGCTGACGCCTGTGCGACCGGGGGACCCGAATTCTGCGGGCCCGCGGCGGGCGCCGGAGGTCCAGTGACGTCGGCCATCGGCTTCATTCCAGAACAGTCACCCGGTTAGTCCGCCGGCCATATCAGGACATGCGCGGCGCGGCATCAGTCTCGTCGCGCCAAGCCTAGACACAGCCTCGCGAAAAAAGGTGGAGGAAGCGTGGCTTTCGCCGGCCCGGGCGTTCGGCAGAACGGCTCGGCAAACTGACTCGGCAAACTGACTCGGCGAATTGCCCCGGCGCGGGGTCGCGCGCGGCCTACGCCGCCCTTCTGCGCAGGCGCAGCACGAACCCGATGACCTCCGCCACGGCCCGGTAATGCTCGGCCGGGATCTCCCGGTCGATCTCCACGGTGGCGTGAAGCGCCCGGGCGAGCGGCGGGTTCTCGATGACCGCGACGCCGGTCTCGGCCGCCACCGCGCGGATCCGCAGGGCCAGCGCGTCGACGCCCTTGGCGACGCAGACCGGCGCGGCCATGCCGGTCTCGTAGCGGAGCGCCACCGCGTAGTGGGTCGGGTTCGTCACCACGACGGTGGCGGTGGGGACCGCGGCCATCATGCGCTTCTTCACCCGGGCCATCCGGAGCTGCTTCAGGCGGCCCTTGACCTCGGGATTGCCGTCCGACTCCTTCATCTCCTGCTTGAGTTCCTCCTTCGACATCCGGTGGCGCTTGCGCCAGCGGAACCGCGCGTAGAGCGCGTCGCCGAGGGTGATCGCGAGGTGCATGCACAGCATGCCGGCGAGCAGCTTCAGGCTGAGGGACAGGATCGCCGGCATGGAGGCGGCCGGGTCCAGGCGGGCGAACACCTCCAGCCGGTCGCGGTCGTTCCACAGCATCACCGCGCCGACCACGCCCACGGCGGCGATCTTCGCCAGCCCCTTGCCGAACTGGAACAGGGCCTCGACGCCGAGGAGCCGCTTCACGCCCGCCATCGGCGAGAGGCGCGAGAATTTCGGCATCAGCGTCTCGGCGGAGAACACCAGCGGGTGCTGCAGGAGCCCCGCGGCCAGCCCCGCCACGACGGCCAGTCCCACCGGCACCGCCACCGCCTGGAGCCACAGCCACAGGCCGCGCGTCATGGCCGCCTTCATGGCCGCGGCGTCGTCCGGCAGGGCGTGGGCGTTGGCGAGGTAGGCCTTGAGCCCGTGCAGGAGGTTCGTGGCGATGGTCGGGGCCGCGACCAGCAGCGCCAGGGTGAACGCGCCCAGCATCGCGAAGGTGTTGATCTCGGTGCTGGTCGCGACGTCGCCGCGCTCGATGGCCTGATCGAGCCGTCGCTGGGACGGCTCCTCGGTCTTGTCCTCGTCGTCGGTATCGTCGGCCATCTCACGTCGCGCTCAGAGCGTGGACATCATCGGGTCACGGGCGGTCCGGCCGCTCAGCGGCCGACGTAATCCCCGAGATACCGGCCCAGATCGTCGAGGAAGACGCCCATCATGACGCCGAGGCATCCCATCAGCAGCAGCATGCCGATCAGCACCGAGGCCGGCACCGCCAGGAAGAACACCTGCATCTGGGGCATCAGCCGCGACAGCACGCCGAGCCCCAGGTTGAACAGGATCCCGAAGGCGATGAACGGGCCGGAGATCTGCACCGCCAGGGTGAAGCCCCGGGCGAGCGCCTTCGTGGCCAGCATCAGCGCGTCCGAGAAGGACGGCACGCCGTCGGGGGGCAGCACCTCGTAGCTGCGGGCCACGCCCTCGATGGCGAGATGGTGCAGGTCCGCGGCGAAGATCAGCGTGATCCCGAGCAGCGACAGGAAGTTGCCGATCGCCACCTGCTGGCCGCCCTGGCTGGGATCGACCGTCATGGCGTAGGACAGCCCGACCTGCGCCGAGATGATCACCCCGGCGGTCTGAAGGGCGGCGAGGATCATGCGCGCTGTCAGGCCGAGCACGAGCCCGATGATCGTCTCGCCGAACAGGAGCCCGATCAGCCGCGGGCCGGCCACGCCCTCGGTGCCGCCGAGCAGCGGGCGCACGGTCGGGAACAGCACCAGGGCGGTGAGCAGCGCGAAGGCGAGGCGCAGCCGTGGCGACACCGTCTGCTCGCCGATCCCCGGCATCAGCATGATCAGCGTGCCGATGCGCGCGAAGGTGATCAGGTAGGCCGAGGCGATGCCGGGCAGGAGCAGGTTCATCGCGGCCCCTATGGCACGCGGGAGCCGCGCCTGTCCCGGCCGGCGCGCGCATCAGCCGCCGGCCGCGATGCGGGCGGCGATGCGGGTCATGTAGCCGGCCATGGCGTCGCCCATGAAGGGCAGCATCAGCAGGAGCGCGGCGAACACCGCCACGACCTTGGGCACGTAGATCAGCGTCTGCTCCTGGATCTGCGTCAGGGCCTGGACCAGGGAAACGGCGAGGCCGACCGCGAGGGCGACCAGCATCAGGGGCCCGGCCACCTTGAGGAACACGAAGATGCCGTCGCGGGCGATGTCGAGGATGGCGAGGCCGGTCATGGGGGTGCGATCTGTGCGGGGGGAGCGGGCGGCGAAACGGTCGGCCGGTCAGATCTGCATGCGCATGATCTCCTCGTAGGCGGAGATCATGCGGTCGCGCACCGCCACCATGGTCTGGAGGGCGGTCTCGCTCTCGGCGACCGCGGTGACCACGTCCACGACGTTGGCCTTGCCGGCGGCGGCCGAGACGGCCTGGGAATCCGCCCGCCGGCCGGCATCGCCGACGCTGTCCAGGGTCTGCCCGAGCATCTGCATGAAGTCGGTGCCGGTGCCGGTCGTCGGCTGCACCCGGGGGGCGGGCCGGCCGCCGGCGAGGCCCTGGACGGCCGCGTAGGCCCCCGCCGCGAAGTTGCTCGAAGCCATCGCCATGCGTCCTTGCTATGCGGTCCTGCCGCGGGCCTCGGGGCTCATTTCAGGATGCCGAGGGTCTGCGCCAGCATCTTGCGGGTGGCGCTGATCATGTTGAGGTTCGCCTCGTAGGAGCGCTGGGCCTCGCGCAGGTCCATGTTCTCGATCAGCGCGTTGACGTTGGGCATCTGCACCACGCCCTGGGCGTCGGCCGCGGGGTTGCCCGGCTCGTACTTGGTCCGGAAGGCCGACGGGTCGCGCTTGACGCGCCCCGCCTCGACCAGCCGGGCGCCGGTCTCGTCGTCGAGGTGGCTGGTGAAGGTCGGGATCTTGCGCCGGTAGGGCTGCGCCCCGGCCGAGGCCGGCGCGGAATCGGCGTTGGCGATGTTCTCGGCGATGATGCGCATCCGGCCCGACTGGGCCTTGAGGCCCGCGGCCGCCACCGCCAGCGACTTCGTGAATTCCATGGCTCAGGACCCTCCCGCCGCCGCGACGCCGCGGCCGTCAGCGCTCCACTTTCGGCCGGCGCGCCTAGCTCTTGCCGATCGCGATCTTCAGGGTGGTCAGGCTGTGCTGGTACAACGAGGCGGCGAGCTGGTAGTCCGACTGGTTCTCGCCGGCCTTCATCATCTCGTCCTCGAGGTTGACGCCGTTGCCGCTGGGGCGGATCTCGAAGCCCTTGGCGCGCTTGGAATCGGCCCCGACGCTCTGGCCGGGCGGGGCCATGTGGCCCGCGCTCGTGAGCGTCAGGCTGGACCCGGTGGTGGCCAGCGCGCCGGTGGCCCGGTCGAAGCGCGGCTCCACGAGGTCGCGGGGCTTGAAGCCCGGCATGTCGGCGTTGGCGACGTTCTCGGCGATCACGCCCTGGCGCGCCTGCGCCCATTGCATCCGCGTGCGCAGCATGCTCAGCACGGGCAGATCGGTGAGGGCCATGGTCGCCTCCGGGATGGCGTGGCCGCGCCGGGACGAGCGGGCTCGGCAAAATCTGCCGCCTGCATGGTTAACGGCGCGTTAAGCCCGATCGCAGGGCCGGCCGGTGCCCGCGTCAGATCGCGCCCCCGGGGCGGGGAGCCCCCGGTTCGGCCGGGCGGCCGCCGCGATCCCGACCTATTGTCTTGCGCCCGCTCGATTAAAAGGTCTGTTAACGAACTCGCAACGTTAAGTTATTGATTTTATTGCTGGTCATTCTTTCCGGGAGCCCCCCAAAATTCGCCAGTGACGGCCGCCACGACCTGGCCTTGGCGATTGCCGCGCAATGTTCCGCGGAACATTTTTAGGGTATCCGACATTCGAGGTTGCTAAGCCCATAGCCGCCCATCAGGTCGATTGGGGCTTTGGAGGTTGATGGGTCGTGTCGGTTGACCCGGAGGGTGGCCACTCGCCGCGGATTGATCCGCCAGCATCCACCCTGTCGATCAGGATGCGCAGCGCGTCTGCCATCATCTGGCAGCAACCTTGCGCATCGAGCGCCACGATGGTGTTGCGGATCGCGCCGATGGCTGCCCCGCAATCGGCTTCGAGTTCACGGACGCGCAAAGCCAGCGCCGCCTTCTCGTCAATTGAGCCACCAAGAGCGCTGCACAAATAGCGGATCTGCAACTCCGTGACTTCACTGAGTTCCGGCCTCGAACCGGAGGCGGCGGGCCAACAGCAGACAACAGCATGAGGCGGCTCCGCTGGAAGTTCACCCGCCGGGATCAGGGCGTTCAAGGCCGCCATACTGGCCGCCAAGTCATTCCAGTCATCCCGGTTGATGGCGAGAGGAAGAAACTCGTCATACCCCGTATTATCGACAAGCGCCCAAGCCGAGCGGACGGCTTCAAGAACTGCGGCATAGGCCGCAGGGTTAATTCTCGCTGCGTTTTCCATCTAAGATGTCCTTCAATCTGATATCTCTTTTCACAATAGATGATATCTGATACGGGTCAAGCGCGATCCGTGTAGGTGATATCAGTTTGCGGAAAATGGAGATATCAGCAATGAACGTGGCCGTGGGCCGGAAGCGTATCAACGAAGAGCAGATGCCTGCGCGGCTCCCGGCCGGGACGTTCGCGCGGATGGATGCTGTGTTGGATCAGGGCGAAAAGCGGTCCGATCTCCTTCGCGGAGCCGTCGAGCGCGAACTGAAGCGGCGGGAGAAACGGCAGCCGGGCAAAGGGGCTGCCGAGGGGTCCGAGTGACGGACCTGTTGCGCCTCGACCGGCTGATCGTTGAGGACACCCGCACCGAGGATGGCACCCTCATCATCACCGTTCGGAGCAAGGCGCCGACGTTCCCGCGGTGCTGCCTGCTGGCGGACATGCGGCATGTCACGAAGCGAAACGGCAAGCATCGCGACTTCCCGATCCAGGGGCAGCCCGTCAAATTGAAGATGCGGCGGCAGACCGTGTTCATCGAAATTGACCGCCAGCGCTACAAGTGCAAGGAGTGCGGCAGGCCGATGTACGAGGGCTTGCCCGACATCGACACGCGCCACGACATGACCAAGAAGCTGCTCCGGCGCATCCAGAAGGACGCCGTTGAGTGGCCGTTCAATCAGGCCGCGCAGGTCAATGGCGTCGATGCCAAGCAGGTTGAGCGGATCTTCAAGGACTACGCCGCCAAGAAGCTGAAGGGCTACGTGCCGACGATGCCCCGCGTGCTCGGCATGGACGAGAAGTACATCCAGAAGAAGGCCCGCTTCATCATCGGCGACATCGAACGGGGCTACATGCTCGACATGCAGCCGTCCCGGAAGGTGCTGGACCTGAACCGCTACTTCGGGGCCATGCCCGGCAGGAACCACGTCGAGGTGGTCTGTCAGGACATGTGGAAGGACTATCGCGGCATCACCAAGAAGCTGTTCCCGAATGCCGTTACGGTCATCGACAAGTACCATGTCCAACGGACATCCAACCGAGGCGTGGAGGCGATCAGACGCCTGTTCCAAGGGGACATATCGAAGTCCGAGCGCATTCACCTCAAGAACAAGCAGAAGGTCTTCCTCGCTCGCTGGGAAACCGCGAAGCCCTTCACCCGCAATCAACTGACTGCCCTGTTCACGTTCTTCCCTGAACTCAAACACGCCTACGAGTGGAAGGAAGCCTACTACGAGATCTACGATGCGACTTCCAAGGCCGAGGCGAGCGAGCGCATGGACCAATGGCTGCGGGATCTGCCGCCCGCCTACCGTCGCCCATTCAAGCCGAGCATCGATGCCATCAACAACTGGCGGCCGTGGATCTTGAACTACTGGGACCACCTCCAGACCAACGCCTATGTCGAAAGCCTGAACAACCTCATCGGCCGCATGAACATGCAAGGCGTCGGCTACGACCTCGAAACGCTGCGGGCCAAGGCCCTGCTCAAGCACGGCCGGATTGGCGAAGAGATCCGGCTCGGGATTACCCGCGAGGGCCACGGACATGGCGCGCTGCGGACCCGGAAGCTCATCCTCGGTGTGCCGCTATCAACCTTGGAAGCCGATTTGGCTGCGGGTACGTTTTGACCGCGGATCAACCCCGAAAGACGTTAACCCGCAAAACTCAGCGCCGCGCCGGCGCGCGAGCATCCCGCTCCAGCTCGTCGATCCGGCGCTGCATGCCCTGGATGGTGTCGCGCGGGGTGTTGAGGTCATAGAGCCCTTGCCGGTTCTGGTCGGACTGGCGCTGCAAATCCGCATCGCGGGCGCGCTGGGCCGCCCACATCTGCTCGTGCTCCCCGCGCGGGACCAGCTGCTTCGTGATCGTGTCGAGATCGCGCTCGACCCGCTCGACCCGGGCATCGGTCAGGCGCTGGAGATCGTCCCGACGCTGCGAAACCACTGCAAAACGTGTGTCGAGGTCCTGGCGCGGCACGTAGGCCTCGGTGCGCGCCTCCACCTTGGCGATCGCGCCCTCGAGGCGACCGTTGTTCGAATTGACCCACGTGAAGAACATGCCGCCGGCGACCGTGCAGACGGCGAGCATGATGTTCACCGGCGCCCAGTTGATCGAGCTGCGGGTCTTCAGGTCGCTACGGATGTCTTGCATCACTGAGCGGATGTCGGAGACGGCCGTCTCCAGGATCCCGAGACGCGTATCCGTGTCCCGCGGCTGCATCTGCATCTGCTGGGTCTGCTGGAGCTGCTGCGTCATGATCCTGGCCCCCAAGGCCGGAGAACCGCGCGCCGGTGTTCCGGTCGCGCGTTGTGTTAAGCGGGCCGGCCTCTCGTGAGAGACAAACCGGCTTGCGTTCGGTGGGTGAGAGGCAGCAGCCGGCCAGGAAGCCCGTGAAACTTTCACAGGCTTGCGGGGCTACGGCGCGGCCGTTTCCGGCGCCGGCGCGGGATGCTTCATCGCGTCGGCGAGCGCTCCGTACCGGTTTGCGGCATCGGCGAGGCCGGCCGCGTTGGCGTCGCCGTAGTCGAGGGCGCGCCGCGCGTAGAGCCGCGCATCCTCGCCCCACTTCGGCACCGGCCTTGGCGCCGGCGCTGGGACGATGTCAGCGACTGGCGGGAGCGTGCGGACGCCGGGCGCCGCGCTGAACAGCCCACGCGTTGTCCCGCAGGCGGCCGATGTCAGCGTCAGACAGCCCGCAAGCGCCCATCGGGCCGAGCGACCGAAGAGCCTTCGCGTATTCGACATTGCGTTTCTCCGCCGCCGCTTGGGCGCTCGCGTTGCGGGCCTCACCCGCCCGGGCAGCCTGCTCGGCGACCCGAGCGGCAGCCGCGTCGACGCGCGCCTCGGCGGCGTCGCGGGCGAGGCGATTGATCTCGGCCTGCCGGTCCGCGGCGCGGTAGCCGGCCGCCTTACCGATCAGGAAGGACAGCCCGGCGCTGGGCAGCGACCCCAGCGTGAGGCCGGAGAGCAGAGCGAAGGCGACGGCGCCGACGCCCAGGAGGCCGGCCCCGCGCTCGGCGAGGGCCTTGATGCGATCCAGGAGGGCGCGCATGTCAGGCCGCCTCCGCCGCGGGGACCGGCGATACGGGTGCGGCCTGCGGAGCGGCGGGATCCTCGACCGCGACTGCGGGCAGGTCCTCGTCGGCGCTCGTGTCCACCGCTTCGGTGGCGGAGCCCGCCTGGACCTTGTCGGCCACCGCGTGCCCGTACTTCACGATGATGCCGGCGACGCCGGCGACGACCGCGAGTCCACCGAGCACGTAGGGCATCCACGCGAACCAATCGCGCATCACCTCGAGCTGCTGCCCGAGCTCGGACACGGGCGCGGCGACCGCGGAGGCCGAGGTCACCACCGTGGTCGAGGCCGTCGAGAGCAGCGGCCGGGCGATCGTTTCCGGTGAAACTACCGCCTTACGGTGTCCGCCGACCTGGTCGACGGCGACCGGCGCGGGCCCGACGCTGCCCGAGGCCCAGCCCTGGCCGATCTTCTGCGCGTTGGCGATGCGGGCCGACCAGCCCTTGCCGTAGGCCCGCCAGGTCTTGAGCCCCCGCAGCGTTCCGAGGCGGGCTGCGCAGTAGCGCGCGATCAGGGCGTCGTTGTCCTCGTCCTGGCCGACCGCGTGCAGCGTGACGTCGCCGATCGCGCCGTCGATCGCGCCCGGGTAGCCGACGAGGCTGCGCTGCAGCCACCGGATCGACTGCCCGACTCCGCTGTTCACCCCTCCGTCGAAGACGACGAAGTCGACGCCGGCCGGCAGCTCGTCGCAGGCGGCCTTATCCCAGTAGAGCGCGCGATAGATCGCGGCGACCTGCGCGTCGGTCGCGGTCCAGACGTCCGCGTTCGGCAGGCCCTGTCGGCGCAGCCACGCGGTGTAGACGCGCTGCGTGACGCCGCGCGACGTGCGGCCGCCGGGATCGCGCGGATCGTCGACGTTGCCGCCCTCGTAGACGCGCACGCGCGCGTAGGCTCGTGCGAAACCGTCCTTCGCCATGGGTCAGGTCCTCAGAAGGGGATGGAGAGGCGCAGGCGCAG
>Ga0268288_10116_pt1 | contig 18370 bp, 16 predicted proteins | sample BraspS3V5C_FD_191349 | JGI IMG/M metagenome (GOLD analysis project Ga0268288, IMG submission 191349) | Soil microbial communities from Anza Borrego Desert, Southern California, United States - Bradyrhizobium sp. S3-V5C | ecosystem: Environmental > Terrestrial > Soil > Desert | place: USA...
GCGGGCGACCATGGCCTTGATGCCCTCGACCGCCTTGCCGACGGCGCCGATCTCGTCGCCGCGGCCGGCCTCGCGGATCTCCGCGTCGACCTCGCCGCGGGCCATCCGCTGCAGCACGCCGACGAGGTTGCCGAGCGGGCGGGCGACCTGCAGGACGATCACGTAGACGCCGTAGGCGATGCTGAGCGCGGCGAGGACGAGCGCGGCCAGGAGCGCGAGGCGCGACCAGCCGGCGGTCGTCTCGGAGCGGCGGTATTCTGCCTCGGCTTCCCGGACCTGCAGCGCGGTCAGCTTGCTCAGCGTCGCGTTGGTGGCCTGCATGCTCTTCAGCAGATCCGCATGCGTGGCCTCGAAATCCGAGCCGGCACCGGCGGCGACGCGTTTGAGGATCTCGGCGGCGATCGTGTCGTTCCGATCGATGCGCCCCTGCAGGTCCTTGGCGAGGACATCCTCCTCCGGAGTCAGGTAGGTCGCCAGGTAGGCCGACCACTCGGTGTGGAGCTTCGAGAGATCGCGCTCGATCTTGTCCCTGGCCCGGGCGGGCTCGATCTGCTTGTTGCGCAGCAGGCGCGAGGCATCGATCAGGTCATCATAGGCGTCACGAATGGTGCTGAATTGCCGAAGACAGACGACCCGGTCATCGAATACGGTTTTGAGGCTTTGATGACTCCAATATAGCGCGAAATTTCCCAGCGCGGCTGTCGCGAGCAGGACCAGGCCGAGGCCGCCGAGCAGCGCCACGAGCCGCAGTTGGATCGTCATTTTCATAGGGCAGACTTTCAGGCTCCGGTATCCAGGGCCCGGGCGGGCAAGTCTGGATGCGCAGTCATGAGCAAGTCGCGCAAAATATAGGCGAATTGATTAAAATTTATCTCACCCAGTTTCCTGCTGAGTGTCCGTTCAGTGGTCTCAAATTTGTGATATCGAGCATGAAGAAGTGTGCCTTCAACCGGCGGATGATGGGATCGCCCGAATCCGACGGCGCGGGAACTCTACTTTAGACGAGATTGTGACCGCAGGTTGCAATCGCGCGGTGGCAGCGGTTCTCAGCGGCAGGGGCGCGCCGCAGGATCCGACGGGCATGGGTTGAAAACGGCCCGCCGGATCCCACGACCTGGTCAGTCCGAGACATCCCGACCGATCCTGGCGACCGCGGCCGGCAGGTGGTGCGCGGGAGCCGCGGGATCTCCCGGCACCGGGGCCTTCCCGGCCGTTGGATCGGCCGGGGAGAGCGGCTACCGGCCGCATCGGCGTCGCCTCGTCCGTGGCGAGTAGATACGGGACGCCCCGCGCGGAGCGCGTCGGCGGCGGAAAGGACCGCGATCCGACTGCGCGCGGGCATCCAGGCCGTCTCACGGGCTAAGACACGGGCATCTCGATGCGGCAGCGCACGCCGTCGCGGTCGAGCGCGTAATCGACCTTGGCACCCAGGGCGTAGGCCAGCGCTTCCTGGATCAGCTCGGTCCCATAGCCGCGACGGGTCACGCGCGCCCCCTGCTCGGGCAGGCCGGTCTCGATCCAGCTCAGGGCCAGTCGGCGGCGCTCGCGCCGGTCGCGCACGATCTCCCAGGTGACGCTGAGATGGCCGATCCCGGTCTTGAGCGCCCCGTGCTTGACCGCGTTCGTGGTCAGTTCATGGACGGCCAGGGCGAAGTTCTGCACCTGCCGCGCGCTCAGATGCACCTCGGGGCCGGCGACGGTCATGCGCCCGGCCGCGCCGTCGACGTAGGCGGCCAGTTCGGCCCGCACCAGTGCGCCCACCTCGACCGTGTCGCTGCCGTACTGGCTGAGCAGGCCCTGCGCGCGGCTGAGCGCCTGCAGCCGCGCCTCGAACGCCTCGACCGGGCTGCCCTCCCGCAGCGTCCTGCCAGCCACGGCACTCACGACACCGAGCAGGTTGCGCGTGCGGTGCTGCAGCTCGTTGATCAGCACCTCCTGCCGCGCCAGCAATCTGTGGTGATCCGTGACGTCGATGTTCACGCCCGACCACTTGCGGATCGACCCGTCCGGGTTCGTAATCGGCACCGCGCGGACGTTCGACCACCGCCACGACGCGCTCGCGGCGTGCCACAGGCGGTACTCGTGATCGACCGCCGTCCGCGTCGCGACCGCCTGCCGCCACTTCGCTTCCGTGAGCGCCCGGTCGTCGGCGTGGATCGCGTGGACCCAGCCGCGCCCGAGCCACTCGTCCAGGCGCTGCCCGGTGAACGCGCGCCAGCCCGGACTGTCGGCCTCGATGAGGCCCTCGGCCGAGGCCTCCCAGCTGAACTGACCGAACCCCTCGACCAGCCCGCGGAACCGCTCCTCGCTCGCGCGCAGGTCGTCCTCCGCCCGCTTGCGCGCGGTCACGTCGCTGGCGGCGCCGAACCATTCGCGGATCTCGCCGTCATCGTCGAGCAGCGGCACGGCCCGGGACAGCGCCCAGCCCCGGCTCCCGTCCGCCTGCCGGACGGGATGCTCCAGCTCGAACATCGTCTTGGATCGGATCGCCCGCTGGATCGCCTCGCGCAGGCGCGGCTGGTCGGCTGGGTCGATGTAGGCGCTCAGCCAGTCGTCGTTCGGGGTGACGGTATCGACCAGGAAGCCGCGGCCCTCCAGGACGCGCAGCTCGCTCCAGTCCGGGCTCATGCGGTAGATGACGTCCGAACTGGCGGTGACGAGGGCGCGGAACCGCTCCTCGCTCGCGCGCAGCCGGTCTTCGGCGCGCTTGCGCTGGAGGATGTCCTTGAACAGCACCCCGACCTGCCGCCGTTCCGGCGCCCCGATCGGGAAGGCGTAGACCTCGTACCAGCGCCCGAGCGCGTCGGCGCGGTCCTCGAAGCGCTCGGCTTTGCCGGTGCGCACGATCCGGCCGTAGGTCTCGAACCAGTGTCGCTCGAGGTCGGGCGCCAGCGCCCGGACCGTCCGGCCGACCGCGTCGCTGAGCCCGGTCTGCTGCTCGAAGGCCGCGTTCACGGACAGGAATCGGTAGTCGACCGCCTGCCCGGCCGCGTCGACCAGGACCTCGATGGTGCAGAAGCCCTCGTCGATGGCGTCGAAGAGGCGGCGGTACCGGGCCTCGCTCATCCGCAACTTGGCCTCGGTGCGCAGCCGCTCACCGATCTCGAAGCCGGTCATGTGGACGGCCATCACCTGCCCGTCGGCGTCGCGCACCGGCACCAGGAGCGCGTCGAAGACGTCCTCCGCGGCGCCGCGGGTGTCCAGCGGTTGACCGGCCACCTGTACGGCCTCGCCCGCGAAGGCGCGCGCGTAGAAGGCCGCCACCGTCCCCCACCCCTCCGGGAACGTGCGCGCGAGCGGCCGGCCGAGGCCCTCCGGGTGCCGGGCGCCGTAGAGCCGGGCGGCGGCATCGTTGTAGATCAGGAGGCGCTCGGGCCCGCAGACGAGGGACGCGACCAGCGGGCTGGCGAGCACCTGCTCGACCATCACCTTGAGGCGCTCCGGCCAGCGGGCGGACGGCCCCAGCGGGGTCCGCTCCCAAGCGAAGTCGCGGATGCGCGCGGCCATCTCGCCGCCGCCCTGTGGCCATGCCGACACTGATACGCCGCCTCGATGATGTCGCGCGCCAGCATGTCCGCTCGCGGCGCTCGCAGCAACGACCGCGCTCCACCGGAGGTCGAATCCATCACGTCGCCGACCGGCGGCAGCATGCGCGGGATCCGGGCGATCGTCAGGACGCGCGCACCGCCTGCTCCGACGAGGTCTCACCGTCGCGCAGCCTGATCCAGGCGCACAGCTCCGCCCCGAATATCGAGTCGGGGACCCCGAAGACGGACATCCTGGATCCGCGGATGCCGGAAGACGACCTCCGCGATCTCGCGCGGATGGACACGCTCGCCGCCGCGTATGACCATGTCCCGGCTGGTCTATCGTCCGGCTACGCGGCGATGACCCTGGGCTTTCCGCCGAGGCCGGGATCCAGGCGGCCTCGCTCGACGATCATATCCCGCAGCAAGCAGGATCTGCTGTCAGACACCGTCCGGAGCGCGTGGGGACGTTGCTGGCGCGGGCCGACGCGGCGCCGGCGACGGCGTCCGGCGGGCCGACGGTCCGTCTCGGCGCCTTCGTGGCCCACCCCGTCACGTACCATCTCGAGGAGAAGCAGAAGGGTCTCATCGCGAACTTCGAGCTGCGGTCCCTCGACCCGCCGCGTGACGCGGCGATCGTCGCGCCGCGACATGGCGCTGCAGGGTTGCGTCAGGCGTCACCGATCGACCCTGATCGCGCCGGAGAACAGCATTCGCCTCAGAGCAGGCCGCCCGGCGGCGCTGCGGTCAGGGTCCTGCCGGCCCGCGTCACGAGTTTGGCGAACGCCAGCGCGGCCGCCGAGGCCTGCGCCTCGGAAGGGAAGGTCCGGTCCGATGTCAGGACCGGCATCTGCGTCGCATCGAGGAGCACCCAGGTCCACAGACGGGTGTCGGTCGCGCGGATCTCGAAATGCATGGCGGGCTCGTCGGGCACTGGGACATGCCCGCACCATGCGCCTGAAAAAGGCCAGCCGCGTTAAGAGCTTGACCGGCGCAACAACCTGCGTCGGCCAGCCCCGGGCTTGCCCCCGACATCCCCGCAGATCACAGGCAGGAACACGTGCCGGCTCGGACGCACTCCGCCCCGGTCGGCGCCGACTTGGCATGCCAGCTTGGCTTTATCCGACCATTCGATGTTACCCTCGCGTTGTTGGAGTGCTGTGCCGACGGTGTGAGCAGGAGCGACATGGTAGAGCGGTACCATTTCCGCCTGAGGGGACCGAGCGAGGTCATCGAGGACGAGGAGGGCGTGCTGGCAAGCTCGATCGAGGTCGCCGTGGCCGAGGCGACGCAGCTGATCGCCGAGATGCACGCGCGGGGCGAATTGCCCGATCCTGACGAACGCTGGTGCGTGGAGATCCACACCGCCGACGGCGTCGTGCTCCGCTCCCTTCAGCTGTACTGAGCACTGGCCGCGGGGCGCGGAAGCTTGCGCAGGATCCGGCGGATGTGCTCGCGGAGGATGAGGGCCTCAGGCGTCGGACCGACATCCGGAGGCTCAACCGATATCTCCGGATCACCCAGAACCGAGGCGTACATCGAGCTCTCCACGCTTTTCGCGAGCAGTAACCATCAACCTTAGCAAACCGTTGCAACCATCATAAGTCAGGTTTCGCCCTACAGGATACGGCCGTCTCTACGCGGGCTGAGACGCCTCGTCCGACAACGGATCCGGCGGAATAACCTGGATTTCAGTCCTGGAATCTCCGCGGGCGCGCAGGCGGCAGGAAGCACGACGCATCCACTGGGAGGAACCGATGCAACAGCGGAGATGCGTGCTCGACTCTTCGGGAGAGAAGCCTCGTCTCATCCATTTCTGATCTCGCCGACAGCGCTCCAGGGCCGGACCGACCGCGGCGACGATTGGCCGGATCTCGGAGCGCGGCGTTCCGCCGGAGCCGCGCGGTCGGAGCGCTGAGCCGACGCGGTGGGCGGCGGACGGCCCGCCCCGCCGGTGGCGCCGGGCCCGTCGCATCGGTCGCGGGATGCGATCGCGAGGAGCCGCGACCGGCCGTCCCGCGGTCCGGTCCGGCGGACCGGGACCCGGTCGAACAGGGTGTGGTCGGGCTCCGCGCCGGTCATTCCTCCACTCGCGACGCGCCGCGTTCCGGGTGAGCGCTCACGCGCCGCGACGGCGTCCGGACGGCGCGCTCCGATCCCGGACGACGACCCGCACTTACCGGGCCTCGCCCGTTCCGAGCGCGCCCGTCCCGCGTGCCCACCGTCCGGCCGCGCCGGTCTGAAAATCTGCGGCAACGCTGAAACAGGCGCCCGTCGGTGCAGTTTCTGATGTATGTCAGGACCTCGCCCCATCGCCGTCCTCGCCGAGGACGAAGAGTTCAGCCGCCGCGTCGCAGCCGACATGCTGACGACGCTGGGATTCGAGGTGCTGGAGGCGGAACATGCCCACGGCGCGCTCCAGCATCTGGAGGCTTACGACGGGGCCGTCCTGCTCTACACCGACATCAACATGCCCGGCGCCATGGACGGCTGCGATCTGGCGCACGCCGTCCGGGCACGCTGGCCGGAGACCCGCATCATCGTCTGCTCGGGCTGCGATCCGCGCGAGGCGACGCTGCTGCCCGAGGAGGCCCATTTCATCGCCAAGCCCTGCGGGGAGAAACGGGTGCGGCAGGCGCTCAAGGCCCTTCACCTGCACTGAGTGCGCCGTCGGCGCTACCTCAGTTGGCGAGGAAGGCGGCGAGCCCGGCCAGTCCCGACAGGGAAGCGCGACTGTCCTCCAGGCAGCGCGCGTTCAGGTCCGCGGCCAGGCCGTCGAGCTTGGCCTGGAGCAGGCCGATGCTCGTCGGGGACAGGTTGCCGGGGAGCAGGACGATCACGTCGCCTTCGTCGAGGCGTATCGTCTCGCGGATCGCAGCAGCATCAGCCATGGGAGCCTCTACGGGAATATTGATCTCTCGACGTGCCGGTAAATTCTCACGGCCCAAGATCGTCGACCGTGCTCCGGCACACGCGCGCGAACACTGATCCGCGCGCGTCGCAATCCGGAGAGATCCGCGCCGGCCGACTCTGCGGCCGCGCCGGTTCAGGAGCGCGCACCCGCGACGTCGATCATTCCAGGAATAGGCCCCGGTCCGCGGTGCCGGCGGACGCGAGGACGCGGATCTTGCCTCCCGCGGCCCGGCCATCGATGCTGCGCCGCCGCGCGCGACTCGCGATGGGGACGATCCATGGAATCGATCGGTCGTGACCTGGGGGAGATGCAGCGCATCCCGCTCGCCGCATCGCATGTCGCGGCGCTTCGGGGCCTCGGGGTCGTGAGGCACTACCCGGCCGGCACCTTCCTAGTGCGCGCCGGCGACCTGGCCGACCGCTTCTACTATGTCGAGGCCGGCGAGATCGAAGTGGTCAACCCGTTCACCGACGAGCGGCATCTGCCCTCGACGCTCGGGCCGACCCAGTTCATGGGCGAGATCTCGTTCCTGAACGGCGGCGTCTGGTCGATGCCGATGCGGGCGAGCGCCGATACCGCCGTCACCGAGGTGCCGCGTCCGGCGATGCTGCGCCTGATGTCCGAGATCCCGGAGATGTCGGACATCATCATCACGGTCCTCGCCGCACGGCGACGGCGGCAGCTCGACTCGCATGACGGCACGCTGGTGCTCATCGGCGAGGACGGGGACCGGAGCGTGCGGCGGATCGCGGAGTTCGCGAGCCGCAACCGCCTTCCCTACAGGTCCTATCCCCTTGGCAGCCCGGAGGCGGCGAGCGTGGCCGAGAGCTGCGCGATCGCGGCCGAGCGGCCGGCCGTCATCTTCGGTCGGGGCGTCGTCGTGGCCGATCCGACCCCCGCCAAGGTCGCGCGGTTGCTCGGCCTGGACTATAGCCTCGTGGACGACGAGGTCTTCGACGTCCTGATCGTGGGCGGTGGCCCGGCCGGGGTGGCCGCCGGCGTCTACGCCGGCGCGGAGGGGCTCCGCGCGCTGGTGATCGAGGACGTGGCGATCGGCGGTCAGGCCGGCACCTCGAGCCGGATCGAGAACTACATGGGATTCCCGACCGGCATCTCGGGAGCCGATCTCGTCTGGCGCGGAGAGGTCCAGGCGATGAAATTCGGCACGCGGTTCGCGATGCCGCGGCGCGTTGCGAAGCTGGAGCGGCTCGCGGACGGCGCCTTCTGCGCGACCTTCGACAACGGTCGGCGGGTCCGCGGTCAGGCCGTGGTCGTCGCGACCGGCGTTCAGTACCGGAGACTGCCGATCCCGCGCCTGGAGTCGTTCGAGGGGGCCGGCATCTACTACGCGGCGACCGAGATCGAGGCCCGCTACTGCAGGAATGCCGAGGCGATCATCGTCGGCGGTGGCAACTCGGCGGGGCAGGCGGCGATGTATCTCAGCCGATCCGCCCGGCACGTGCGCCTGCTCGTGCGCGGGCCGTCGCTCGCGACCTCCATGTCGAGCTACCTGTCGAGCCGGCTGGAAGCGGAGCCGTCGATCACCATCGAGTACGGCGCCGAACTCACGGCCCTGCACGGCGACACCCACCTCGAAGCGGTCACGATCCGCACCCTCGCCGATCGAACGACGCGCGAGGTCCCGACCTGTGCCGTGTTCGTCATGGTCGGCGCCGCGCCCAATACGGGCTGGCTGTCCGGGCTCGTCGACCTCGATAGCCACGGGTTCGTCCTGACGGGAGACGCGATCGGCGCCCAGTCTCCCTACGCGACGTCGCATCCCGGCATCTTCGCGGTCGGCGATGTGCGGGCCGGCTCCGTCAAGCGCGTCGCGGCCTCGGTCGGCGAGGGCTCGGTCGTCATCTCGAAGGTGTGGGAGCACATCCGGACCTGAGTCACGCCGTCCGCGCCCCGGATCTGGCAGCCGCCGAGGCCGCCGACACGTCGATACGGATCCGCAGACCGACCTTCGATGTATCGATCTCTATTCGGCGGTTCTCCTGCGGGATCGAGAGCGCTGTTTCCGTTCGGCAATCCGGATTGTCCGGACCTCAACAGCCTCGCATTAACCGCCCGCGTGCGACGATCGGGCGTCCCGGGCCCGATGCATCATGCGGCTGCGCACCCTCCTCGCCCTCGTCTTCGCCGCCGGAGCGCTGCTCCTGACGGCCGCCGCCACGACCCTGGTCTCGCAATTCGTCGCCGCGCGCGTGCAGATCCGCGCCGAGGCGCACATCGCCGAACTCGCGGAGCATCTGCGCCAGATCATCGACGCCAACATCGCCGAGCGGCTCGGCGACATGGCCGTGCTGTCGGCGGTCGCCCGGACGAACGCCACGAGGCCCGAAGCGCAGCGCGCGTGGGTCGATGCCCTGCGCGAGAGTTTCCCCGCCTATGCCTGGATCGGTTTCGCGGACCGGTCCGGCACCGTCGTGGCCAGTACCGGCGGCATGCTGGAGGGGGAGAGCGTGGCCGCGCGCCCGTGGTTCCAGAGGGGCATCGAGGCCCCGGCCGTCATCGACGTCCACGACGCGAAGCTCCTCGCGAAACGCCTGCCGGCGCTCCCCTACGGGGAGCCCTGGCGCTTCATCGACGTCGCGATGCCGCTCCGCGACGCGTCCGGAGACCGGATCGGCGTGGTCGGCGGCCATCTCAGCATCACGTGGATGCGCGAGATGAGCCGGGCGGCCATCGCCAAGGCTCTGAGGCGCGAGCCGAGCGTCGAGGTGCTCATCCTCGCCGGCGACGGCACCGTCATCCTCGGCCCCGGCGATCAGGCCGGCCGGCGCATCGACGCCGTCCTGCCCGCTCTGCCGGCGCTGACGACCGGCGCCGAACTCGCGAGCGCGCGCGGAACGTGGCCCGACGGTGGTGACTACTTCACCGGCGCGAGCCGCGGCAGCCCCTCGATCGATCAGCCGACCCTGCCCTGGACGGTCCTGGTGCGGCAGCCCGTCGAGGTGGCGAAGGCGATCTCCGATCCGATCATCAACCGGCTGATGCTCGGCGGGGTGGCCTTCACGCTCCTGTTCGCGCTGCTGGGCTGGTCGGCGGCGGAGCGCCTCGCCCATCCGCTTCGCGCGCTGGCCAAGGCGGCCAGCGGCATCGACACGTCCACCGGCGATGCCCGCCTGCCGAAGCCGCGCGGCTACCGGGAGATCGCCGAGCTGACGGACGCGCTGACCTCGCTGCTGGCGCGCCTGGGTGAACGCGACCAAGCCCTGGCACTCGCCAATGTCGATCTCGAGCGTCGCGTGTCCGACCGGACCGCGGAACTCGCCGATGCCTGCGACCGGGCCGAAGCGGCACAGGCGCGTGCCGAGGCCGGTGAGCGGGCCAAGAGCGACTTCCTGGCCACGATGAGCCACGAGGTTCGCACCCCGCTGAACGCCATCGTGGGCTTCGGTGACCTGCTCCGCGACGACCCCACCCTGACCCCGAGCCAGCAGCGCTGCGTCGACCAGATGCGGGTCGGATGCGAGGTCCTGACGACGGTGGTCAACGACATCCTCGACTACGCGCGCATCGAGGCGGATGGCGTCGCGCTGGAGGCTGCGCCGTTCTCGCCGCGCGCGCTCGTGGAGGAGACCGTGGCCCTCGTCGCCGGAACCGCCGAGCGCAAGGGCCTCGACCTGCGCTGGGACAGCGACGCGGGCACGGATCAGCCCCTCATCGGGGACAAGACGCGGCTGAGGCAGGTGCTGCTGAACCTCGTCAACAACGCGGTCAAGTTCACGCACCGCGGCTCCGTGACGGTCGCGCTCACGCAGACGCCGAGCCCGGATGGCGTCGCTCTGCGGGTCGCCGTCCGCGACACCGGGATCGGGATCCCGGTCGACGCGCAGGCGCGGCTCTTCACCCGCTTCGCCCAGGCCGACAGCTCCACGACCCGGCGCTTCGGCGGCACGGGACTGGGGCTCGCGATCGCCAAGGGCCTGATCGAGACGATGGGCGGTACCATGGGGCTGGACAGCCGCGACGGCGCGGGCTCGACCTTCTGGTTCGACGTGGTCCTCCCGCGCGCGGCGACGGACGCCCCGGCGCTCGAACGGTCGATCCTGGCGGCTCCGCCGCACGCGGCCGCGGCGGACGGGGCGCAGCGCGCGCACCTGCTCCTCGTCGAGGACGGGGCGATCAACCGCGAGATCGCCCAGATGGTTCTGGAGGCGATGGGGTACCGCGTCTCCGTCGCCTGCAACGGCCAGGAGGCCGTGGCCCTGGTCCGGGCGCAGGCCTACGATCTCGTGCTGATGGACGTTGAGATGCCGGTGATGGACGGCATCGCGGCGACGCGCTCGATCCGCGGCCTCGACGGTGCGCTCGGCGCGGTGCCGATCATCGCGATGACGGCCCATGTCCTGCCCGAGCAGGTCCGGGCGCTCCGGGCGGCCGGCGTCGATGACCACGTCGGCAAGCCCTTCGACCGCGCCCATCTGCGCGCCGTCATCGAGCGCAACCTCGCGGGGGCGGCCGACCGGTCGCGACCGGCGGCATGACCGGCACGGCCTAGCCTCGATCCTCCAGGCCGGCGCCGGGCGGGCGCGTCATCCGCGCGTGCGGTTCGCGGCCTGGACGGGCGGCGTTACGCCCGAGCGCGCTGCGCCAGCGCTCGTCCGACCTCGGACAGCGCCAGATCCGACACCTGTCGCAGCCGCGGGTGGCCGATCGCGCCGATCGCCGCGCGCCAACACTCCGGAGCCGGCCGCCGTGTCGATCATGACCGTCATCGAACGAGGCCGGTCGCAGGGATCCCGCTCTGCCGTGTCCGCGGGACAGGCGATCCCGCGCTCGCCGGCAGCGTTCGCCGCGGTCGAGGATGCGCGGGCTCGCCGGGGCCGCGGCGCCCGCCCGACGACGATGGGCCGCCTTATCGACCCCGTTCTCGAGGCAGGCGGCCGTCCGGCCGTCCGCTGCCACTCCCGGCCGGGCCCCAGTGAGGCGTTCGGGGGGAGGGGGCAGCGACGGTGTGGCTGGCGCGGTGAAGGCGATCGGGTCGGCCTGTCCGGGCGACGCGCCCACGGGTCTCCTTGTGGCAATGCCTGAAGTTCGACAAACCCGCTCGGACGATGCCGAGGACGGGCGCCTATGATCATCCGCCATACCCGTAGGCTGCAGCGATCGGGGGACGCGGTCACGAGCCGCGACGGGCGACTCGTGGCGCATTGTCCGGCCGAGTCCGGCTGGTCCGCGCTCGGCCTGATCGATCTCGGCGGGCGCGCCACGGTGGTCGCGCTCGTGGGTCCCGACGACGCGCGCGCGTTCCGGTTCCTGAACCCGGACGGCGCGCCGCTGGCATCCTGCGCGGCGGAGTTCCTCGCCGCGCCACGGGACGGGGCGGGGCCTCTCGACTGGCAGGCGGAGGCGCTTCTCACCGACGACGATGGCGCGGCGGGCTCGCGGGCCATGATCGAGGATATCCATCTCCTGATCGAAGCCCTCGCGCGCGCGGCTGCCGCCAACCCGGAGCAGGCTGTCCGGGTCGTGACGGGCGGCGGTTCCGATCCGCGGGCACAGGCGATGCACGCGGCGCTGGCGCGGCTCAACGGCGCGCCGGCGGGGTCTCCGCCCCATCTGCCCGAACTGGTGACGAAGGAGATCGTCGCGCGCGGCGGGCAGGAGACGCGCCATCCGGACGGCGGCGATCTCCGCTTCTCGATCTACCTGCCCATGCCGGGCTTCCGGTTTGTCGGCTACTCGGCGGACCGGAACGAGACGCTGTGCACGCTGATCGGCAAGAACTCCCGCCTCGCATCGGCCCTGCTGGACGTTCGAACCAACACGGCCTACGCCCGGCCCAACCTGGCGAGCGTCGGGTTCGACGCCGCGACCCTCGTGCAGGTCCGGCTGTGGCGGCAGTACCTTCTCCCGGCCCTGATCGACGGCGCGGCCCGGTCGACACGCGTCGGGATCGTCTTCGAACACGCGCACATCAGTCACGCCATCTGGAACGAGCTGGCCGCGGTCGACGACGTGCTGTCGCTCGGTCGCTCGCCGGCGGTGTTCCTGTTCGCCAGCTGCAACGAGCCGATCTTTCCGGTCGACGCCGTCTTTCCGGAAGTCGCCGGACGTGTGTATCGCGGGATCGAAGGCCCGCTGCCCCTGTTGCAGGCTGCCGTCACCGGCGCGGCGACCTTCCTGCCGTTCCGCTCCTACCGCGTGAGCCAGCGCTTGGCCGATCGTCTCGCGGCCCTGGCGCGGAGCGCCGAGCCCGCGCTCGATGCCCGCCTGGCGGACGCGGCGCGCCGGGCCACGATCGTCCTCATCGGCCTGCGGCTGGAGAATCGCCAGTGGGTCCGGCAGCTCGACGGGTATGTTGGCCTGATCCGACGCCTCGGCCGGAGGCGGGGGGAGCGGTTTCTGGTCCTCGTCGACGGGCACAACACGCTCGCGCGCGCGAAGGGCGGCTTCGTCGAGAGCTACTGCGAGAGCCTCGTCCCCGCGACGGGGACCGTGCCCTCCATCGTCCAGATGGAGATCGACCTGATCGACGCGCTCCGCCGGCGGGTGGCGGATATCGCCAACGTCGACCTGCTGCCGCTCGTGCCCTGCTCGATGGGCGCGAGCCTCGTGGCCGCGCTCCACACCGACCTGTTCGTGACGCATTTCGGAGCCGGTCTCGCCAAGTACAAATGGGTCGCCAACGCGCCCGGATGCGTCATATCGAGCCGATCCGTGCTCAGCGGAAAGGACGATCTGCGCATCTACGACACCGAGATCTTTCGCGAGAACGTGTCGGCCTGTTTCTACTTTCCCGCCGAGCGGGTGACGGATCTCGACACCTCGAGCAACGCCCTGCACGTCCCCGGCAGCAGGGAGCGCGAGGATTTCGATCTCGACCTCGAGGAGTTTGCCCGCTTCGTCGAGGAATGCCTGCCGAAGAAGCGCGCGGCGCGCGCGCGCTGGCTCGGACGGCTGAACTTCTTCAGAAACCGCGCCACGCCGACACGGCAAGGCCCTGATTGCTGGGACCGTCACAGATGAGCGACCGGATCCTGATCACCGGCGGCGGCGGCTTCATCGGCTCGCACCTCAGCGAGCGCCTGCTGGAGCAGGGCCACGAGGTCCTCTGCGTCGACAATTTCTTCACGGGCAGGAAGAGCAACATCGCTCACCTGTTCGACAACCCGCGCTTCGAGCTCGTACGGCACGATGTCACGCATCCGCTCTTCGTCGAAGTGGACCGGATCTACAATCTCGCCTGCCCGGCCTCCCCGATCCATTACCAGTTCGATCCTGTCCAAACGACCAAGACCAGCGTGATGGGGGCCATCAACATGCTGGGGCTGGCGAAGCGGCTCCGCGTGCCGATCCTCCAGGCCTCGACCTCGGAGGTCTACGGGGATCCGCTCGTGCACCCGCAGCCCGAGGGGTACTGGGGCAACGTCAATCCGCTCGGGCCCCGCTCCTGCTACGACGAGGGCAAGCGCTGCGCCGAGACCCTGTTCTTCGACTATCACAGGCAGCATCGCGTCCCGATCAAGGTCGTGCGGATCTTCAACACCTACGGCCCGCGCATGCATCCCAGCGACGGGCGGGTCGTCTCCAACTTCGTCGTTCAGGCCCTGCGCGGCGCGCCGATCACGGTCTTCGGCGAAGGGCATCAAACCCGTTCGTTCTGCTACGTCGACGACCTGGTCCTGGGCCTCCAGGCGATGATGGCCACCGGGGCGGCGATCACCGGTCCCGTCAATCTGGGCAATGCGGACGAGTTCACCATCCGACAGCTGGCCGACCTCGTCGTCGACTTGTCGGGCTCGCGCTCGAAGCTCGTTCACGCCCCGCTCCCGGTGGACGATCCGCGACAGCGGCGGCCCGACATCGCCCTGGCCGAGCAGCTCCTCGACTGGCGCCCGACGGTGCCGCTGCGGGAAGGGCTCATGAAAACCATCGCCTACTTCGAGAGGTTGCTGGCCTCGGAGCAGATCCGGCCGGCATGACCTTACTCGGACGCCGCCCGCGTCGAGGGGACGCCGCGTGTTGAAGTCGGGGCGTCACGAACCCGCCTGCCTGTCCGGCGGATCCACCTCGAAGCCCGATGGCCTCGCCATCATCGACGGGGCGTCGGCCGTCCCGTCGAAGAGGCGTGCTAGGCGGCGAGCCGATCGCACGCGGTGCGATCAGAGGCGTCGCTCATCGGGCTGCGGTCTCGACGATGCGGACTGTCCGGCACCTCGTCGTCCGACACCCATCTGCACGCCAGGCGCCCGCTGGCGGGATCGATCGACCAGCGTGCCCGCAGAGGAGCGCGGAGGCCGCGCTCGACCGGCCTCGGAACACGGACGCGGTGCGCGTCGAACGGGGCTTGCCGGCGCTCGGCGAACGGCGCGACGCGCGCGCCTGCGCTGTGGGGGATGATCGTCTTCATACGGCACCTCGGAGGCGTCCGGCCGCTCGCGCGACCGTGTCCCGAGGCGCGCCGATCAGGCGTCCATGCGAGCGGCGGCCGGCGCGAACGGCGCGGACAATCGACTGTGACTGTCGCTGGGCATGGGGTTCAGGAGTCCTGACGGTGACGCGCGGAGCCGTGACCGGCCGTTCGCGCAGTCGCCAGAAGCCACGGGGGCCCTGTCCGGTCAAGCGCTCCGGCCGCGCATCCCCGGCGGCTCGCCGCTTCGTGACGCCTGTTCGAGATCCCGTTCCCGCGACCACAGGCGCGCGACCGTCGGGCGGCGCCTCTTCGGGCGGAGGCGCCGCCCGACGGTCGCGCGCCGCTCTGCGTGTCACGACGAGGCGCGCGATGCGTCCCGATCCGCCGTCGGGAGCACGCGCCGGAGGGCCGGGATCACCGACAACAGCGTCACCGGGCCGACGATCCTCCGACCACGACCACGGTCGCCAGCGGCTGCTGGACCTGTGAGCCGATGCCACGGCAACGACTTCCGCGTCGAGCAGGACTGCCGGCAGTCCGGCGGGCCCCGTCTCGGTCGTGCCGTCGAGCGCCACGCCGTCCGCATCGACGGGCCGGACCGCTTCACGGACGCGACCGGGGACGGGGCGGGCAGCATCCGGCTCTGCCCCGGTCTCGCGCCGTCAGCCGCCCTGGGCGGGTCGCCGGTCTGTCCGGGCCTCCCTGCCGGGTCCGGGGATTCGGGCTCCGCGGGGCCGAGCGTTTCGCCTGTTGCGGTGAGGCTCTGCCCGGCCGGTCCTCAGATCTTCCTTCCGGGCGCGGGATAGCCGTCCGATGCGGGTTCGCAGACCTTGCGGGCGACGCCCCGGATCCGTTGAGTGTAGAGCCCGGGAAGACGTCCCGTTCGCGGTGTGCCGAATGAGCAGTGCAGTCGTCTTCGGAGCTTCGGGCGGGATCGGTCAGGCGCTCGTCGCAGCTCTCGCGGAGACCGGAACGTACGCGCGCATCTTCGCCCTCTCGCGGTCGCAGGCGTCCCAGCCCGAATCCGTGCAGTCCCTGTCCGTCGACATCACGGACGAGGCCTCGATCGCGGCGGCGGCCGAGGCTGTCGGCGCCGCGGGACCGGTCGGGCTGGTCCTCGTCGCCAGCGGTCTGCTGCACGGGGCGGGCATCGCACCGGAGAAGGCGATCCGCGCGCTCGATCCGGCCGCGATGACCGCCGTGTTCGCCGTCAACACCGTCGGTCCCGCCCTCGTGGCCAAGCACTTCATCCCGCTGATGCCGCGCGCCGGGCACGGCGTTTTCGCCGCGCTCTCGGCGCGCGTCGGATCGATCGGCGACAATCGCCTGGGCGGATGGTACGCCTACAGGGCCTCGAAGGCGGCGCTCAACCAGATCCTCCGCACGCTCGCCGTCGAGACGGCGCGCACCCATCCGGAGCTGATCGTCGTCGGTCTCCATCCCGGAACCGTGCGGACGGCACTGTCCCGGCCGTTCCGCCCGGATGCCGGGACGCCCGGCGTCTTCGCGCCGGACGAGTGTGCGGCCCGGCTGCTGCAGGTGGTGTCCGGGCTGCAGGCCGAAGATTCCGGTCACACCCTGGCGTGGGACGGGCAGCGGATCCCGCCGTGATGCCGGCCCGACCCGGACATCGGAGCGGACATGGGAGCCTGCCTTTGAGCCGGCATGGTCCGTGAACGTCTGCGTTTGCGCCCCGTTCCTGTGCGGCCCCGGAGCGGCCCCGCCGCCGCCGCTCTGCTCGGGTCCAGACGCCGGCACGACCGGCGGCCGGAACCCGCCATGGTGTGGAATCGCACCCGGCGGGCCGAACAGTGCCGCTTATGCACGCGATCCCACCTGCCCTCGGTTGTCCGCGGCACGGCCGGTGCCCAGATCGACCGTGCCGGGTCGCGATGGCGTCGCGATCCTGCAGCCCTCTCCGAGAGCGTTTCCTCCCAAGACTTCGGGCCGCTCCGACGGGGCGGCCTTTTTTTTCTGCCCGCGCCAGCGATACCACGGCCGCTCCTGCCGGCCCGAGGGAGCCGCGAGGCCGCGCGGGGCGGACGCGCGTGGGGCGCGGCGCGAGCGTGCCTGCCCTCCGGATCGCGCCGTTCGACGCGTGTCGCGCTCAGTCGCCGGGCTCGGACAGCGGCTCCTGACCGGGCGGCACGCCTTCCCCAGCCATGCTCAGCAGCATGACGACGGTCACGTAGGTGTAGGTCAGCGCGGTCAGGTCAACGACGTCCGGCTCACCGAGCACGTCCTCGGCGCGGACGAAGGTTGGATCCGAGACCGCGCGCTGCGCGGAGAGCTCCGTGCGGCTCCTGGCTGACGATGGTCCGGACGGCGACGGAGTTGCGTGACTGCGCGGGTCAGATCGGCTCCGTCTTCACCGCTGCTGTCGCGACCAAGCGGCGTATGACGGAGGATGAGATCAGGCAACACAGGCGATCGAGCGGCTATATCGGTGCGCAGACGCGGCAGATCCTGCCGTCCCGCGGGAAAATCGGCGATGACACGCGGGCCGATGCGCTCAGATAGATCATGCCGTCTCACTATATCGAGGGCGGCCTGAAACCGGCCGCCGCCGGGGTCACGGCGCTCGCCGCGCAGACGGCCAGGGCCACCGCGGAGATCTCGGTTCAGACTGCGCGCGGGCAGGGCGTGACCGCCGGGGCGGTCGGTGCCGTCGGAGTGATCGCCGGGCGGATCCGGGAGGTCAACGGCGCGGCGGTCGAGGAGCGGGCCGCCGCCACGCAGGAGATCCTGCGCGACGTCGCTCGGGCGGCGACGGGCACGGGCGAGGTGACGCGCAACGTCGCCGGCGCGGCAGCGGCCTCCGAGGAGATGGGCGCGGCCCAGGCGCTCGACGCGGCAAACGGGCTGTCCCGCCCGTCCGAGCATCTTGTGCGGAGGTGGCTCGCTTCGTCGCGACCGTCCGGGCGGCCTGAGACTTGCTCGAACTCCGACGCGGACCGCAGGCCCCGGCCGCGCGCGTGCCGCCGGTTCGGATGAGAGGAAGGGTCGGCCGCCGGAGCGTCCATCGCCAGCGCCGGTCAGCCTGAGGAATGCGTCACGGCCTAAGCCGTTCGTCCCGAGGCAGAGCAAGGTTGCCATGACCGGAACGATCATCCCACCGCGCTCCGAGGAGGATGGGACCGCCAGCGGCGCACGGACGGACGCGCTCACCGCGGATCTGGTCGCGGCTCGGATCGAGGCGCTCCTGAAGGTGCTGCATCGGAGACGGACCGAGCTGGCGGCCCAGATCGCCAACCTCCAGAGCGTGCAGCCGAGTGCCGACACCCGGCTGACCGTGCTCACCGCGGAGCTGGCCGGCCGAATGAGCAGCAGCGTGGCCGATCTGAACCTGCTCATCGACCAGGCGGAGATGTTCGTCCGTGAGCTGGCCCGCGAGGCCCCGACGGCGTGAGCGCGGGCCGGAGCGGATCCCTCAGGCGGCCTGCGAGGGTGCGGCCAGCGCCGGGCCGTCGCCGTCCATGAGCGCGACGAGGTCGAACACGACCACGAACGCCTCGCCCCGGCGGCCGATGCCCGCGATGTAGCGCGCGTTCCAGCGCCCGC
>Ga0268288_10117_pt1 | contig 18147 bp, 17 predicted proteins | sample BraspS3V5C_FD_191349 | JGI IMG/M metagenome (GOLD analysis project Ga0268288, IMG submission 191349) | Soil microbial communities from Anza Borrego Desert, Southern California, United States - Bradyrhizobium sp. S3-V5C | ecosystem: Environmental > Terrestrial > Soil > Desert | place: USA...
GCCGAAGACTTCAGCGTCGGAGTTGAGCAGGACGACGGCGCGGCCCTGGCGCAGGCCGAGGGCGCGGTTGACCGAGCGGACGAAGCCGAGGTTCTGCTCGTTCTCGACGAGGTGGAACAGGCCGCGGCCGGCGAGGGCGGCCAGCTCCGCGGTGAGTTCCGGGTCGGGGGAGCGGTCGTTGACGGCGAGCAGGGTGAAGGGGGTGGCCTGGGGCGCGGACAGGCAGGCGTGGATGGCGCGCAGGGTCTCGCCGCGGCCCTTGTAGACCGGGACGATGACGACGACGCGGGCCTGCGCGATGGGCAGGGCGCGGGGCAGGCGGTCCCACGCGTGGGCCGCCGGGGCTTCCATGGGCGGGTAGGTGCCGAGATCCTCGGGGCAGCCCATCAGCCCGGCGGCCCGGCCGGTGCGCACGTAGTGCAGGAACGGCGACTCCCCGGGACCTAGCAGATGCCCGTAGGCCCGGCGGTAGAACCGGGTCGAGAAGGTCTTGTTCGGGTCGCGGTCCTCCTCCTGCCCGTGGGACAGGAAGTGGATCACCGGGCCATTCTCGAAGCCGCGCGTGTCGGGGTAGCGCTTGACGTACCAGGGCGCGTCGAAGAACGGCTCGATCAGGCGCGCCTGCTCGAACAGCTCCGCGTCCTCTTCGGCCGGCGGCGCGCCGTAGCGCGGATCGAAGGCCTCGCCCGCGAGATCGTCGCCGCGCAGCAGGGCCCGGGCGAGGTGGTGGACGAAGGGCGCGAGGCCTGTCGCCTCCGCGGAGGGATGGTGCGCGCGGTAGGCCCAGCCGTTGAAATCGGGCCTGGGGTTGCGGCCCTTCTTCCAGCCGGTGTCGCAGTAGTCGCGCACCGCGTCCTCCGCCTCGGACAGCCGGTAGCGCGCCCGGTAGAAGCCGTGGTCGAAATGCCCCGCCACCAGCCGCGCCTGCAGGTCCAGGAGCGCGTCCCGGTCGAGCGCCCCCTGCCCGATCGCCCCCAGCCAGGCCGTGTCCTCGACCGGCGCCCGCGCCGGCCGCAGCCCGCAGACCCGCAGCAGCGCCGCCAGCGTCGAGCGCCCCGGCCCGGGATCGCGCAGCTCCCGCCAGCCCGCCTCGGCGAAGTGCAGGAACGGCTCGCGCCCGCCCACGTCCGGGTAGGTCGCCCGGTACCAGTCCGCGTCCACCGCCGGCAGGTTCAGCCGGTGCGGCTCCGCGAACGGCTCGCCCCCGGAGAGCCGGGTCTCGGCGACGTAACGGAAGAACGGGTCGTCGCTGACCGCCCGGCTGCCGGACCGCGCCTGCACGTAGCCGGCCGGGTCGAAGTCCGGCCGCGGGCCGATCCGCGCCCGCCAGCCCTCCGCCACGTAGTGGCGCAGCAGCGCGGCGTCCGAGGCTCCGGCCAGGGCCTCGGCCTGCGGCTCGGGCAGGCGCTGCCGGTAGTGGGCGGCGTCGAAGTAGGGGGCGAGCGTCTCGATCCGCAGGGCGAGCGCGGCGTCCGGGTCGGGCCGGGCGGGACCGCCGTGGAGGACGTAGTGGACCAGCGGGTTCTGTGTGGCGAAGGTGATCCCGCGGGTGAGGCAGTAGGCCAGGGTGTCGAATTGCGGCGCCGGCTCGCGGCCCTCGCGCCAGCCGGAGGCCATGTAGTGGTCGACCGGGTCGACGCCGGCGGCGGCGAGGTCGGGATTGCCGGCGAGGTAGAAGGCGCCGTCGACGAGGCGGCGGGCGAGGCGGTGGGCCTCGGCCGTGTCGGGCTTGGGCAGGGCGGCCGCCTCCCCCTCCCCTTCACGTCCGGCGCGGCGGCGCGCGAGGGCGTGCAGGAGCGGGTTGATGCCGGCGCGGGCGAGGTGGGGATGGGCGGCGAGGTAGGCGGCGGAGTCGAAGTCGGGGCGCGGGTCGCGGCCCGCGCGCCAGCCGTGGACGAGGTAGTCGCGCACCGGGTCGGCCGCGATCCCGTACCAGCTCGCGTAGAACGCCGTGTCAAAGTGCGGGGCCAGGACGGCGATCTGCGCGTCCGCGGTGACGAGATCGTCCGCCGCCGGCAGGCCGCGGCGGGCCGCCAGCCGGATCAGCGGGTTGCCGCTCGCGCGGACCGGGCCGGAGCGCGCCCAGCGATGGTACAGGCCGCGGATCCGCTTCAACGCGCGGCGCCCGCTCTGTCGCGCGACGGCGGCCGATCGCCGTCGGAGGGCGTGTCGGAATCGGCGCTGGGTTCGAGGCCTGGAGCTCGGGTGAGCATGTGTTCGCGCGGGCTGGATCGAAGGCGTCTCGGCGCGCCGGGCAGGGTGCCGCGCCGACGGCCCATCGCCCTAACGGAACGCGCGCGTGGGGTAAACAACCGCACGCCCTGCCCCACGTCCCGTGCGACCCGCCGGCGCGGTCAGATCAGGTCGGACCGCCACGTCACGTTCTCCCGCACGATCCGCGCGGGGTTGCCGGCGGCCACGCAATGGGGCGGCACCGTCCCGGTGACGACGGCGTGCGCGCCGACGATCGCGTTGTCGCCGATGACCGTGCCCTTGAGCAGGGTGGCCTGATTGGCGATCCAGACGTGGTTGCCGACCCGCACGGGCTTGGCCGGGTTCAGCCGCGCGCCGGTGTCCCGGGTGACGATGGAGTGGAAGTCGCTCGTCGTCATCCAGACGCCCGACGCGATCGAGCAGTCCGTGCCGATCTCGATCGCCTTTCCCTCGACGGGGTTGAGATGGACGAGCCCGGTGAAGCCGGTCCGGTCGCCGATGCGCAGCACCGAGCCGGGGCCGATATAGATGTTGGCCATCGACAGCCGCACGTCCTCGCCGACATCGAATCGGCAGTTCGACTCGATGACGATGTGCATGTCCTTGTCGGACACGCAGCCCCTGCCTATGCGGATGTAGTTGTTGTCGCCGTTGACGTAGATTTTTCCCGCTTGGCTGTGCTGATCCCGCGAATCAATGTCGATGACATTATTCTCCCCTTTGTCGAAGATATTCAAAGACATAATTCGCTCTGCGGGATCTATGAACGCCCCTGGGTGCGGCGCGGCCGGCGTCCCGGAGCGGACGGCCGCACATCGAACCCGCGGAAGGAAGCTCGCCTTCTGACATGACGATTACGGTATCGGCGTGCCGAGATCGGGATCCGTCGACATTCGGCGGTTGTGCCGATGCCTCCGAGCCGGCAGCGGCGTTTCAGGAATGTCTCTAAGCCATCGGGCGCCGTCCTCACAACTCGCGCGGGGATCGGGTGCCCGCGGCCGGGCGCGGTCGACGCGCCTCTCCGCGGCTGTTGACGCCGGGAGGCACCTGTGAGGTATGCCGTCAGCCAGCGGAAACATGGGATGAGGCCGTCCGGTGGCTGAGGACAACACCCTGACGAAGGCTCTGGTGGACGTTCGGGCGCGCAGGGCCGCGCTGCAGAGCGACTACGACCGGATCGCGGCCGAGCTGACCAAGCTCCGGGCGGCGGAGGCGGCGCTGACCTCCATCGTCGAGGGGATCCCGCTGGAGGCCTCCGGTCTCCACACGCCTGAGGGACCGCGGGCCGCCGCGGCCAACCGCGCCGCGCCCGCCTCCGGCGGACGGCGGGGCGCCCGCGGTCCCCGGGCCAACTCGGCCAAGGGGCGGCTGAAGGCGCTGCTCGGCTCGGCCGGCCCGCAGGGCCTGTCGCACGCCGAGATCGCGGAGCGGCTGCCCGACGTCGCGCCCAACACCCTCAACACCTATCTCAGCATGCTGGTGACCGGCGGCGAGGCGATCCGGAACGGCGACTTCTTCACCGCCGCCGCGGCGCCCGACGGGGCCGAGGACGGGGACGCCGAGGCCGATCCGGAGGCGGACGAAGAAGAGGTCCGGCACGACGCCGCGGCGGAGTGATCCCGGCGCCCGGTTCGGTCTGGGCCGTCCGGCGCGGTCCCGTGCCCGCCACGCCTCCGCGTCAGGCGGCCGCCGACATCCGCCGGATGATCGGCAGCATCAGCGCGCTCGGCGCGGCGGCCGGCACGGGGAAGATCGTGGCGGTCTGGTCGGTCTTCACCCGGGGCAGCCGCTCGATCACGGTTCGCAGGTTCGGGAGCGTGCGTGCCAGGGTCGCGGCGAGCGTCTCGCCCGCGATCTTGGCCATCACGTATTCCAGGGTGTCGCGGGGCGCCTCGTCGATGGCGCTCGTCGACGGGTAGAAGGCCGCCACGGCGTCGCCGCGCTCCAGGCAGAACTGGCTCAGCTCGTAGAAGGCGGTGTTGTAGACGCGCATCATCTCGTCCAGGCAGGCCGGCTCGAACGGCGCGCGCTTCTGGCGGAAGATACGGGGCGTCGCGAAATGGTAGAGCTGCGACGGGCGCATCGCCAGCGCCGCGAGCTGCGCGGCGGCTGGCTCGGCGGCGTCGTAGCGGAGGACCTGGCAGCGCCTGCCGGCGTCGCGGATCTCCCGGGCGATCGCCTCCGCCTCGTCGGCGCCGGACGCGTAGGTGATGCAGACCGCCCCGCCCCCGGCGGCGATCAGCTTGGCGGTCGCGGCGCCGAGGCCCCGCGACCCGCCGACGATCAGCGCCGACACCGCCGCGAAGGCGCCCGGCTCCACCAGCGCGGCGAGGTCCCGCAGGCTCTCCTGCTCCACCGGCCGCGGGCGGACGAAGCCCTCGACCCGGGCGACGAGGCCGGGGCCGACGGCGTCCAGCGTCACCGATTGCAGCATCGGCTGGAACCGCTTCACCGCATAGCCGAGCCGCGAGCCGGTGCCGCCCTCTGTGACGGTCACGTCGATCTTCGAGAGGATCGAGTGGAGGCCGGGCACGAACATGCCGACGAGCGTCGAGAGGCTGCCCAGGGCGGCGACCCGGCCCGGACCGAGGGCGCGGGCGAGGCGCGGCGCAAGCGCGGCGATCGCCGCCGGGTCCGGCAGCGCGAAGGCACCGGCGAGCCCCGTCAGGGCCGCCGGATCGCGGGCGACCGGCTCGGCGGGGATCGCGACGGGCGCGACCTCGACCGCCTGACCCGGTGCCCGCTCGGCCGCGAAGGTCGCCTGGATCGTCAGGGTGCGGACGCCGTCCACCGCCACGGACAGGCGCAGCTGCCGCGCGTCCGCCTCGTGGACCGTCAGGACGGTGCGGTCCCCGACCAGCACGAACCGCTCGAACCGCATCTGCAGCGTCGCGAGCCGGTCGAGGGGATAGGCGTCGGCGCAGGCGTCGAGGGCCCAGAGGGCGGCGTGGACGCCGTGGACGGCGCGCTCGCCGGCCAGCGTCCGCCGGGCCATCCGCGCGTCCATGTGCATCGGGTTCACGTCGCCGGTCGCCCGCGCGAAGGCGGCCTGATGGGCCTCGGTCCAGGTCCGCGTCGTCGCGGCGGCGTCGTCCGAACCGGATCCGTTCATCGCGCAGCTCCTCCTCGGCCGGCCCCCGTCCCGGCCGGGCTGACCGGCCGCCGGATGCCCGGCCCCTTGCTTTATGACACGCGATCTCGCAAGAGGGCGGCGCTCGCACGCACGGAAAGGGGCCGGTCGATCGCCGGAGGGCAGGCATCCGCAGGGTGTCGCAGGGACCGGTATCGAGGATGACCACGGCTCGCGCCCTGTCGATCGGTTTCGTCGGAAACGTCGTCACCAACCCGTTCGGGAAGGTGGCGGGCCGCCTCGCGGATCTCGCCACGGTCTCGTGCGAGCATCTCCCCATCGGACAGATCGAGCAGGTGCTGGCGGGACCCGCAGCCGCCGACGTCCTGATCGTGCATCTCGACCACCGCTGGTTCTTCGACGTCGCTCCGGACGAGGCGGCCGTCGCCCGCGCGCGCGGCCTCGCCGACTTGGTCTCGGCGCGTCTCGCCCGCGCGCCGGGGACGATCATCCTCAACACCGTGCCGTTCGTGCCGGTCTCGTCCGTCGAGAGCGACCTCCACGACCAGCTGGAGGCGCTCGCGCGGGTGAACGCGGTGCTGTTCGACCTCGCCCGGGCGCAGGAGCGGGTCAGCGTCGTCGACGCCGCCGGCGCGCTGGCGCTGCTCGGCTTCGCCAACGCCTTCCGCGAGCGCAACCGGTACATGTACCAGATGCCCTACGCCCCGGCCGCCGTGGACGCGCTCAGCGAGCGCTACGCCGACGCCGTCGCGGCGCGGCTGCGGGCGCGCCGCAAGGTGGTGGTGGTCGACGCCGACAACACGCTCTGGGGCGGCGTCGTCGGCGAGGACGGCGTGGAGAACCTGGAGATCGACAGCGACTATCCGGGGATCGTCCACACCCAGCTCCAGCGCCAGCTCCTGCGCCTGAAGGGCCTCGGGATCCTGCTCTGCGCGGTGACGAAGAACAACGAGGAGGATTTCCGCGCGGTCTTCGCCCAGCGCGCGATGCCGCTCCGCCTCGACGATTTCGTGGCCTACCGCAGCAACTGGACGGAGAAGAGCGAGAACATCCGCGACCTCGCGGCGACCCTGAACCTCGGCCTCGACAGCTTCATCTTCCTCGACGACAACCCCTTCGAGATCGAGGAGGTGCGCGCCCGGCTCCCCGGGGTCGAGTGCCACCTGTTCGACCGGACGCGCCCCGAGCAGGCGCTGACCCTGCTCGACGGGATCGCGTCCCTGCGCGCCCGGAACGTCACCGCCGAGGATCTGGCCAAGACCGAGCAGTACCGCGGCGAGGCCCAGCGCCAGGAGCTGCAGCGCTCCGCCGCCTCGATGGACGAGTACCTCGCCTCCCTCGAGATCCGGGTGCACGTCGCCCGCAACAACCCGGGCTCCCTGCGGCGGGTCACGCAGCTGATCAACAAGACCAACCAGTTCAACCTGACGACGCGGCGCTACACCGAGGACGAGGTCGCCACCGCCATGCGGGAGGGCGGCGTCTACGCGGCCCGGGTGGTCGACCGGTTCGGCGACATGGGCATCGTCGGGGTCGCCATCGTCCGGGGCGGCGAGCTCGAGACGTTCCTGATGAGCTGCCGGGCCCTCGGACGCCGCATCGAGGCCCAAATTCTGCGCCACGTCTGCCAGCAGGAGGGTGATCGGGACCTGAAGGCCCAGTATCGCCCGAGCGCGAAGAACCGGATGGTCGAGAGCTTCCTCGACGACAACGGCTTCGAACCCCTCAGCGCTGGCCTCGAGGGCAAGACGTACCGACTGACACGAGGACCGGATGACACCCCCTACATCCACATCGTCGCGGAGTGACCGCGGCGCCGTCGAGGCGGCTGCCCGCGCCACCTTCGCGCGGCTCGTCGAGACCTGGGGGCGCCCGGACCTGGAGAATCCCGGGCCCGAGGACGACGTGTACGAGCGGCTCGACTCCTTCGCGGTGGTCGAGCTCCTCCTCGAGACGGAATCCGAGATCGAGCGGACGGTCGGCCGCTACGTGCCGCTCGCCAACGAGAGCATCCTCGACAGCACGAAGTCGCCGCTCCGCCGCTTCCAGGGCTGGATCGACTACGTCGCCGAGACGGTCGAGCATGGCTGACCTGCGGTTCTCGCGCGCGACCCTCGCGGGGCTCGTCACCACGGTCGGCGCGCGCGTCCAGGCCTTCGACGACGAGGCGGCCGGCCTCGGGCTCGCCCCCGAGGAGGCGGAGCGCCTCAAGCGGGCCATGGGCTTCGCGACCCGGCACGTCGTCGCCCATCCCGGCACCACGACGGCGGATCTCTGCCTGCACTCGGCGCGTCATCTTCTGCGCGGCCTCGACCTGCAGCCCGACGCCGTCGACGGGCTGATCCTCGTCACCCAGACGCCGGATTACAGCTCACCGTCGACGTCGATCGGCATGCAGCACCGCCTCGGCATGCGGACCGACACGCTCTGCTTCGACATCCGCCTCGGCTGCAGCGGCTTCGTCTACGGGTTGTCGGTCGCCTACAGCCTCGTCGAATCCGGCCTCGACCGCGTCCTCCTCTGCGTCGGCGACGTCGCGAGCCGCATGGTCGCGACCGGGGACCGGTCGATCACCCCGATCATGGGCGACGCCGGCGCCGCGGTGCTGATCGAGCGGCGCGAGAGCGAGAGCTTCTTCCAGCTCCACAGCGACGGCTCGGGCGAGAAGGCCTTGTTCATCCCGCACAGCGGCCTCCGGGCCGACGCCGAGGACGCGGACAAGCCCGGCACCATGCACATGGACGGGGCGCAGGTCTTCAACTTCACCCTGAAGCGCGTCCCGCCGCTGATCGAGGGCATCCTGGCCTTCTCGGACACGCGCGCCGAGGACGTCGACTTCCTGGTCCTGCACCAGCCGAACAAGTACATCCTCAAGAACCTCCAGCGCCGCCTGGGGCTCGACGACAGCAAGCTCCCGACCGGCACCCAGTCGGTCTACGGCAACCAGAACTCGGCCTCGATCCCCGGCACGATCTCGGGCTTCCTCGCGGAGGCCTACGCGGGCCGGCGGGTGCGCTCGCTGCTCGCCGGCTTCGGGGTCGGGCTGAGCTGGGGAGCCTGCACGATCACCACCGACCGGATCTTCGCGCCCCCGGTCATGACCTACGAGGAGACCACCCGATGACCGAGGGCGCATTCCTGGACGAGCTCGGCACGATCCTCGACCAGCCGGGGCCGCTCGCCCGCGGGCAGAGCCTCGGGGCGATCGAGACCTTCGACTCGCTCGGCATCCTCAACATCATGGCGCTCTACGACACGCTGGGCCTCGAGGTGGATCCGCAGCGGATCGCCGGGGCGGCGACCACCGACGACCTGATCGCGCTGGCCGGCGCGAAGCTGCAGGCCTGAGCCGATGTCGGAGCCGATCGCGGAGCCGGGGAGGCACGTCCTCGTCGTCGGGGCCAGCAGCGGCATCGGCCGCGCCGTCGCCGAGCGCCTCCGCGCGGGCGGGGCGCGGATCACCGCCCTCGCCCGGCGGGCGGACCGGCTCGCCGAGCTGGAGGCTCTCGGCTGCGCCGCCGTCGCGGCCGACGTCACCGACCTGCCGGCGATCGGCGGCGTGCTGCAGGCGGCCGTGGCCGAGCGGGGGCTCCTGACCGGGCTCGTGTACTGCGCGGGCGTCCAGGTCATCAAGCCGATGCGCAGCCTTGGCGTGGAGGAGGTCGAGCGCCTCTATCGCACCAACCTCGTCGCGCCGACCCTGTTCGCCGCCGCCTTCGGCAGCGCCCGCGTCTCGACCCGTGACGCGGTGTTCTGCGCGGTCTCGTCCGTCGCGGCGCAGAGGCCCGAGCCGGCGATCGTGCCCTACGCCGCCTCCAAGGCGGGGCTCGACGCCCTCATCAAGGGCCTCGCCCGGGAACTCGCCCCCCGGCGCGCGGTCGGTGTCGCCCCCGGCTGGCTCGACACCGAGATGACCCAGGCCCATGCCCGCCTGTACGGCGCGGAGTTCAAGGAGGCGCTGGAGAAGCGCAGCCCCGCGGGCGCCGCGACCGTCGAGTCCGTGGTCGACGCCATCGCGTTCCTGATGTCGCCGCAGGCCCGGCACGTCACCGGCGAGATCCTGCGGGTCGACGGCGGGGCCGTGCTGTAAGGGACAGATTTCGGTGACGAACAAGCGTCTTGCCCTGATCGGCGGTGGCGGCTTCTCGAAGGAGATCGCCGAGGTCGCGCAGCTGTGTGGCTACACGGTGGAGGCGACCTATTCGAGCCAGCCAAGTGTGCAGGTCGGATCCTATCGGGGCTATCTCGACGAGCTGTTGGCCGATCGCGCGGAGTTTGCGGGTGTGGCGCTCGCTGTTGGCGGGGTGAGCCGAGCAGCGATCCAGGCGCGTAGCGAGATCATCGCGTGGCTCGACCGGCACGCCCTCCCATGCCCGTCCCTGGTCTCGCCGCACGCAATCGTCAGCCAGGGTGTGGCACTGGGCGCCGGCGCGTTCGTGGCCCATGGCGTGATCGTCAACCTCGATGCGCGGCTCGGCCGTTTCTGCGTCGTGAATACCGGCGCGATCATCGGCCACGACGCGGAGATAGGCGACAACACGACGATCTCGCCGGCGGCCTTCATCGGCGGGCGCTGCCTGATCGGCGCCGACGGTCTGGTCGGTCCGCTCGCGAAGGTGCTGCAGGGCCTGAAGGTGGGCGAGCGGGCGATGATCGGCATGGGCTGCACGGTGCTGCGGGCCGTGCCGGATGATGGGGCGGTTTGGCCGAGGCCTGACAATCCCATCGCTGCGGATCGCGGGTGAACTGATCCGCGTCCAGTTGAGCTGCATATCAGCTCGCCGACCGAAGGGGCTGCCTGCTCAGAGCTTCTGCGCCGTATTGCGGGGCACTGCCGCTCGCACTTCGAGCTGGCTCGCCCGGTCATCGCTTCACCAACAAACCCGCTCGGTCGATTAAACCACCAGTGCCCATCCCACGTGCTCTGCACGTGATGGGTCGCGGTCGTTCACGCCTTCACGCTCCAAGCCCTGACTATTCAGCACCCAAGGGTGATGCGATCGAGCTGAGGCAGGCCTGATTATCAGGGAATTGAACGTCCATACGTCGTTTTTTGGCAGCGCTCGCCAGAAATTGCGCTCGTCTATCAAGCATTTAGCTGCAAAATTCCCGTCGTTTTGGAACAGGGAATTATCGGGCTGTTACAGGGATCAAACCACGCGCCGCCGCATGACCGCCGTCCAAAACGTACACGGGTGCTATTGAAGCCGCGATCGGTGTCTCTAAATGGGAGCTTCATGACCGTGACCCGCCAGCAAGCCATCCAGCTCATCTACGCGCTCATGTACGGGGCGTCGGACACAGCTCGGCTGCGCCTCGACAAAACGGTCCCCTCGCGTCTTGCTGCCAGCGTGAGACGGCTTCTCGACGAGGACGTTTCTCAGGCCCGAGCCAGCCAAAGTGGGCAGCCGACATCCACCCTGGCGTTCTATGACGAGTTGCCATCGGGGACTGGGCATGAGGTTCGATACACGCCTTACCGCGTATTCAACCTCGCTGTGGCGCATGAGCTGACCCGTTTTGGCTGCAAGCAGGGAGAGGTCGTCGATCTTATCGCTGCAATTCAAGACAATCTCAAGGGCGCCTTCAGCAGGGCGAATGATAGCCTTCAGACATGGGGACGCACGAGCTCTACCGAGACTGGCGAAGCTGATCCAAGATCATCACCACAAAAAAGACGCCAGCAGCTCAAAATCTTCCTCGTTCTGCGACGCGTAGAGGCGACAGAACATGCAGTTCAATATTATGGACCATCGGTCGAAGAGCGGGAGCGGCTCAATTACATCGAAATCTTCGATAGTTCGGTAAAACTCGCAGCATTCCTCTCTGAGGAGCTGACCGGGGGCCTCTTCGGTGCCTTTGTGATTGAGCTGTCGGAGCTGGCAGTCCGCATCTCCGAACTTGTCCAACACGCACCAGTGCGCAAGCGTGGGCGTCAGACATCTACGCCGCCCGCAAACTGGGGCGATGTCGTCGCCCAATTCCGCGTTCGGGATCGCGATCATGAGTGATGATTACAAGATCGGTTACCGCAAGCCACCGCGTCATAGTCAATTCAAGCCTGGGACCTCCGGCAATCGTGTTGGGCGCCCGCGCCGGTCGAGACACATCGACACGCTGTTTGAACAACAACTCGATCGCATCGTCGCCGTCACTCGCGACGGCCGAAAGGTACGCGTCAGCGTGCGCGAAGTGATCGTTATGAACATCGTGAAGGCTGCGGCGAACGGGGACGCGCGTGCTCGGGAGCTTGTGCTTCGTCATATGCGCGAGAGCGGCAAGCCCGATCCGTTCGGGATAAGGCCATACGACGACAAAATCCTGGCCGAGCTCGCCGCCACGGTCGTTCCCCCCGATGACGATGAAGATAGCTCGGAGGCGTGATGATGACGAACTCACTCCGCGAGCGGCTCTACCAAACCGACTTAGCCTCCTTCACGAAGCTCGCTTTCCACGAATTGTCGCCGCAACAAGACCTTGGCACCAGTCGGCACATCGACATCTTGGCCGACGCGCTGCAGGGCTGCCTCGATCGCGGCACCGCCCGCCTACTTCTCAACGCCCCGCCCCGCAGCCTCAAATCGCATTGTGCCTCGGTCGCGATGGTGGTCTTCGCCCTCGGCAAAGATCCGACGCGCAAGATCATCGTTGTCGCCGGCACGCGTGCCTTGGCCGCGGAGCTCCAGCGCCGGGTTGTCACGCTGATGCGTGCCCAGCGATGTCGTGCCCTTTTCCCGCATCTGCGGCCGACCGTGACACCGGGTGAGATCATCCTGCCCCATGGCGGCTGCATTCTGTATCGGGCTGTTGGCCAGAGCCTAATCGGGCGCGGAGCCGACCTCATCGTCATCGACGATCCGATTGCTCCACACCGAGCGCAGGATGATGCGGCGCGCGGCGTCGTCAGCGCTTGGTACGATGCCGAGATCGTGCCGCGCCTGAACGATAAAGCCGGCGGTGCGATCGTCCTGGTCATGCACCGTGTGCACGAGGATGATCTGACGGCTCACGTCCGCAAAAGCGGGGCGTGGGCCCAGGTAGTCCTGCCGGCCATCGCTCTCAATGACGAGGCATGGCAACTTCATCAACGGCGGACCGTAATGCGGCAGAAGGGCGAGCCGTTGCTGCCGGATCACGAAGGGAAGGACACCCTGATCGCGATCCTGCACGAGATCGGCGCCTACAATTTTCGGGCACAGTACCTGCAGCAACCATCGCAGGCGCCCGGGCTCGAGCGCGTAGGTTGGTTCTGGGCGCCGCGGCTGCCCAACGGGCAATCCGGGATGCCGACTGGTGGTGCATTCCGCAAGATCCGCGAGATCGACACCATCCTATTCGAGGTCTTCGGCACTGGTGAGCCACCGCCGTACGCCCACGAGGCGTCATACAGCGACGCTGAATGGGAGGCGAGTGCGATCATCCAGCAGCAGCGGCTCGTGGCTGAAGCCCGGGCTGATAGGCACCGGCAGAAAGCGTAGGACTGACGTTGATTTTCGGAATTCGGGCGATCGGATTGGTCGGAGTTCGGCGGCCCGTCTGATCGGTGGACGGCGAAGTGCGTGAAAGGGAGAGGGGTCATGGGACGTGCGACACGAGGCCGGTTGGGTAGCGCTGATCTGCTGGTCGACTCCCTTCATAGCAAGAGCCGCCGGCGCCGGGCGGCCCTCGACCGACCCGCTCCTACGGCGGGCCGCGCGCGCAACGACTTGGCTCCGAGCCTCGCCTTGGTCCAGCGCCCACCAGAGGCACTCACGGCGCCGGCCCGGGCAGTGCGCAAGCGCGATATTGCTCAGGTGGAGCGCGTGGCCGCATCCATCCGCGCTCTCGGCTTCTGCGATCCGGTGCTGATCGACGGGCAGGATGGCATCCTCGACGGCGTGGCGCGCGTCGAGGCGGCCAAGCTCGTGGGTTTGAGCGTCATTCCCTGCATCGTCGCGGGCCACCTCTCGCCAAGCGAGCAGCGCGCTCTGCGCCTGGCGCTCAACCGGCTGCAAGAGCGCGGCGGCTGGGACTTGGACGAGCTGAAGCTTGAGTTCGCGGAACTCGCGCTCGAAGATGGCGGCCTCGACGTGACGGGCTTCACGGATTGCGAGATCGACCAGGTCTTCTTGGACGATGAGCCCGATACCGTCGAGCCCGGTCCGTTGACACCGTCGGCAGACGCGGCAGCGGTGGCGCGGCCGGGCGACGTATTCGTGCTCGGTCGGCACCGGGTAGTCTGCGGGGATGCTCGCGATCCAGCCGTGCTGGCCAAGCTCATGGGGGAGGAGCGCGCGCGCCTGCTTCTAACCGATGAGCCTTACAATGTGCCCATCCGCGGGCATGTGACGGGCGGTGACCACCGGGAATTCGCGATGGCCAGCGGCGAGATGAGTGAGGCGGAGTTTCGGACGTTCAACTTGGAGTGGATCGGGACCGCCTTGCCCTACCTCGTCGAGGGCGGCGTGTTCGGTACCTTCATCGACTGGCGCGGGCTGCACGTGGTCCAACATGCGGCGGCTGAGCTGGTCCTGTCGCCGTTGAACTTGATCGTGTGGGCGAAGACGAACGCCGGCATGGGGAGCTTGTACCGCTCGCAGCACGAACTGCTCCCTCTGTTCAAGAAGGGTGAAGAGGCGCACGTCAACAACGTCGGCCTGGGCCGGGGCGGCCGCTGGCGCTCGAACCTCTGGACCTATCCCGGCGCCTCGTCGCTCGGATCCGGCTCGCGGAAAGGCCTGCAGGATCACCCGACGGTCAAGCCGATCGCGTTGCTCGCGGACGCCTTACTTGATCTCACGGGGCGAGATGAGGTCGTCCTGGACCCGTTCCTGGGCTCGGGCTCGACGCTGATCGCGGCCGAGCGGACGGAGCGACGGTGCTACGGGGGCGAGATCGACCCGCGTTACGTCGACTTGATTGCGAGGCGGTACGAGGAGGTGACGGGCGGTCGTGCCATCCGTGAGGCTGAAAGTTCGCAACATGGCCAAGCGGATTGGGTTGTCCCCGCACCATGATGTGGGAATAACCTATCGAAATCTTCCTCGGATCGTGACGGTCTCATAGGTCGAAGCGCAGCCCACCATCGCTGGCGACCTCGACGCATAAATATCCCCTCCTGATTAGTTCGCGCTGTAGATTGCAATCGGTTGCGAGATATTTATCAGAAGGCGCACGTAAGATTTGCGCCGAAAAGTACGTCTGACTTCGATCTTTACTGGACTACGGCGGCCAATGGAGCGTCAATGCTCGCAGACGATGCACTCAGGGCCCGAGCGACAGATCCGATGAGTCGTAAGTATAGGCTGCTGAACGCTGATCTGGCTTTCATTACTACGCACCTGCGTTCGGTGAGTGTTCGTGGTTGTAAGCCGATTGTGCGCGACATAGCCGCTGTGACCAGTGGCAAGGGCTGCTTCGTGCCCTCGGGCTGACGCTGAGTGCCAGCACGCCCGAGGGCAGCAGCATGCGTGCCTCAACCCCGCCGGTCCCACGGGCCGACAGTGGGGTCGGGTTGGTGGCGGGGCAGGTCCCGCCGACGACTGGGAGCACAGCATGCCTTCTACTCAGGGCCACATTCAGACCCTCTCCTGGATCCCAGCAGTTTCTCAGCCGGCGCCCGGCTCTGCTGGATCTCCCTCAACCGCGCATTTGCACTCGCGGCCGTTTGACGAGCCGCGTGTCGCCCTCTTCCCGCTCAGCGCGTGAGAGTGGCGATGTCGAACCGCACCATCTCCTGGGCGGCTGCCCTGCGTGAGTTGAAGGCTGACCGCGCTGTTCGGTCTCCAATTCGTGAGGAGCGTATGCGCACGAGCGCCAGTTCGCGCGGCGCGCCTGCTCTCGCCATGAGTGTTTGGCGCGGGCGCTCCGGCCGGCGCTACGTTTTGGTCGTCCAACCGCTCGACGACCCCGACTTGGTCGCCAAGCATGCGGCCGTCATCCTCGCAGTCGCTCGTGATGAGCGAGGGCACGCCTCGATCACCGCAGTCCGCGCCTGCGAGGCTGGTGATCCTGGCTTCCTCGGCTGGCTCGCCGCCTGTGCTGGGCTCGGCGCGCGCGAACTGCACGCCTACCGGTTGGCCGAGATCCGGTCTGAGCGCGCCGAGATCGCGGCTGACCTGGGCGGCCCGACCGCGGGCAGTACTGCGGGGGTGGCGTGATGGCGCGGCGGGAGTTCAGCAAGGCGGTGTTGCGCGCCGCCCTCGCCCGAGCTGACGGGCGCTGCGAGGGTGTGCTCACGGACGGCAGCCGCTGTCCATGCGCGCTACAGGTCGGGTGGTTCCATTACGACCACATCGTCCCGGCCGCGCTGACGGAGGATGCCTCATTAGAAAACTGTCAGGTGTTGTGCCGACCCTGCCACACGGCCAAGACAGTAATCGATGTCGGCGTGATCGCGCGGGTGCGGCGGGTGCGCGACCGGCACGTGGGCATCGCGGATCCCCTCCGCCGCCGGCTGCCGGGCGGTAGGGCAAGCCCGTACAAGCGCCTTATCGGAGGCCGTGTCGTTCGACGCCACCCGGGTGAACAACAAGAGTGATTGGGGGAGCGGCGACGAACAATTAAAGGCCAATCTTTAGCGCCGAGTAAGTTGCCGGCCAAATTGGCCATCTCTTGAATAAGGGGGCTAATAAATTTTTTATATCAAAGTGAGTTTGGCAGGGGTGTGCATGTGCTCGTTGTGCTTTCTGCCTGCAGCCCCTCACCGCGTAGCCCGGCCCGTTCTATGGCCTGCAAACGTTTAAGATTTGGCAGATCGGTCGAAGTCGCCCGCTGCTGCCTTGCGGGCATCGTCTTCCGTGCCGCCAGCCACGTTAGCCATAGAGCCTTCGCGCCTCGACGTTGCTGAGTCGACAACTCGTAATTTAAGATGATCGCGGCGGCCAGGCCAAGTGTCCGAAATGCCACGCGATTCTGCCGCATCGCGAGTCAATCACCTCTCCGGAGGTTTGACCAGCGCGCGGCAGATCACGTCGTGCGCCAAGGGGGGACGTGTCACCGGATCGAGAAGCGCGCCTCGCCCCAGATCGCATCCTCCGAAGATTCTTCGACCACGAAGGCAGGCAGATCCGGATTGCAGAACGCGAGGGGGGCGGCTCTGCCCTCGACGACGAGGCGCTTGCAGCTCATCTGCCCGTCGATCGCCCCCACGACTATTCTGCCGTGCGACGCTTTGAGGCTGCGATCCAGGCAGGCGAGGTCGCGATCGTAGATGCCAGCGCCCTCCATGGACAAGCCGGCGATGCGTCGAAACTCGGTCCAAATTCGTCCTTCTCGCTAAACGGGGCGCCAAGGCGCGCTGGAAATAGGTCCCTGTCATCCGCTATACCGCACGACCGCGGCGGAACGATGCTGCGGATACGGAGGCGATACGTGACGTCTACGACCGAAACCGGCAAGCATCCGGATGAGACTTTGGAGGAGCTGGCGCGCCGCTATGGTACCGACAAGATAACGGATCATGACTACATCCGTCATTACGTCCGTCATTTCGAGGAGATGCGCTGCGAGCGCATGCATGTTTTAGAAATTGGGATCGGCGGATACGAAGGCGCCGAGACGGGTGGCGCTGGCCTGCGCATGTGGCGTGATTATTTCTACAATTCTATCGTATACGGCCTCGACTATGAGAAGAAAACAATCGACGAGCCGCGTATAAAGGTGTTCCAGGGCAATCAAGCGGATCCTGTCGCCATAGCTAATATCATAAACAGCGTCGACGGCCGGCTGCTGGACATCGTGATCGACGACGGAAGCCACCGAAGTGAGCACGTCGTCACCACGTTCATGATGTTATTTCCATACGTGCGGGACGGCGGCTGGTATGTGGTTGAGGACACGCAAACATCGTATTGGCATGATTTTGGTGGCAATAGCTATGACCTAAATGATAACCGAACGACGATGACGTTTTTCAAGGCGCGCATTGACAGTATGAACTGGATGGAACAACACCGTCCTGCATTAATACCTGATTACGCAGACCTCCACATCGTTGAGATGCATTTTTATCACAACTTGATCTTTGTGCGCAAGGGCAGCAACAGAGGGCCGAGCAACATCGTTAAAGGAAATATTATACGAGGGCACTTGGGCGTCTAATATCGAAATTTTGATGGGATGCCGCTTTGGTTTTTTATAAATCTGGCCCAGTAAACACCGAGCTGGGCGCTTCGCTCCGATTACTATTTGGCTCTTCCACACCAGCATGTCAGAGCTCTCGCTCGACGTTGCGTCGTGGCGCGACGAGATAGAGCGCTTGGCCTGCACGCCGGAACTCCCGTGCGAGCAGGCGATCTCAGCGCACACGGCTGGGGTTAGTGCGGGGCTGGGGATGGATGGCAAGCATCAGTCGGCCCTCCTGGCAGTATGGCGGCGCACACCCCCAAACTGCCATGCGTACGCCTTGATCGCCCGACGCTTCGTGTCTCAGCAACGTTCTGCAACCATACGGTTAGTACTGTCGACCAAACATCATCGCGGTTTGAAATATCTTGCGCATATTAATATCTAGAACGAGATATTATGCCGGACTGCCTATGTTTATCGTCTATTCGCCCCGCATTTTAGGGTTTGTATGTCTTGACACGACCGCCGTATACCCAGAGGGTGAGGGCCTTCCATCTAGGTTGTATACTACATATTATTAGCTCGACGCGATCGGGCAATGCTGGGGCGCACGCTGGGCTGTGTGTTGAGGCAGCAGGTTAGCATGGACGTCATCGAAGCCGAAATTCCGGACGTGAAGCGCATCGTCCTGAAGCGCTTCGGCGACGCGCGGGGCTGGTTCTCGGAGACCTTCCGGGCCGACACCCTGGCGCGGGCCGGGATCACCACGCCGTTCATCCAGGACAACCAGTCCT
>Ga0268288_10120_pt1 | contig 17058 bp, 15 predicted proteins | sample BraspS3V5C_FD_191349 | JGI IMG/M metagenome (GOLD analysis project Ga0268288, IMG submission 191349) | Soil microbial communities from Anza Borrego Desert, Southern California, United States - Bradyrhizobium sp. S3-V5C | ecosystem: Environmental > Terrestrial > Soil > Desert | place: USA...
CTCTGGCCGCTGCAGCCGCAGCACCAGCTCGATCAGCTCTTCGCGGCTCAGCCGTTCCAGTTCGCTGCGGCCCATCTCACGAGAGAATCAGCGAAATCCGTCCCGCGCAAGGGCGTGGGTAATTACGTTTGAAGGCCATCGAAGCGCCAACATTCGCCCGCTCTGAACGTTAATCATGATAAGGCGAGCTACTTGTTTTTTTGATTTGGATTGATAGGCGCACCCGGAAAATCTCGACAACACAATTTCGACCGCCCTGTTTGGTGTAATATTTTTGGGCGAGGAGGCAATTACGGCCGCTTCGATGCCGCTGCTCTTTGGAAGCGGACAAGCCGCCTTCCACCCCGAGCAGCTCTTGCAGCTTGCGATCGCTCGCGAAGAAGGCTGTCAAGCATAGGCGCCCGACCGGATCGCATGCAGCCCGATCGGGAACTCCGCCGGTACCGGTAGGCCGAGCGGCGACATGCGCCCATGCACCAGGCAGAGCATCGCGAGCGGTACGTCGAGGACAATCGGCATCGAGCCGTCGTGAGTGTCCCTGACAAGACAGAGGTGGTAACGCCGGTCACTCGGCTCCCCATGGGGGTTGTCGACCGGGTCGGCGGTGGCCGCAGCCTCGAGCGCATCCTCTACAACCGCCCAAGAGAACAACGGATCAGCTGCAGCGATGGCCGCGGCGTTGAGCCGTGCCAGATCGGAGACGAAGCTGAACACGAGATCCGCACCCGCGCGGTCGCTCGCAAACCAGCGGGCGCGCGGCGGACCGACCTCGCTATCGCCCAGAACGGGATCGAAGGGGCGGTGCGGGACCCAGCCGGCAAGCCACGCATCGATCCGTCGACCCTCCGCCAGCGCCGCTTCGTCGCCCTTCAGCACCGCCGCTCCGTCGAGCCCTTCTCGGGCAAGCCAAGAGACGAGGACGGCGATCCGATTGGGGTCGCGGGCGAGAAACTGGGCTAGGTTCTCGGCGCGTTGCTCCGGCGTCAGACCCCTTGGATCACCGCGATGGAGCGGCGTGTCGGGCGGGTAGTCGCCAAGCCGAGCCGAGAGAAGGGCATAGAGTTCGCCAGGCGCATCCCCAGCTGCCATATCCGAGTGCGCCGCGACAGCAGGGCCACGCTGTTCGGACGACCTACGGTTGCTGAGCCAATCGAAGATGCCGGGCATAGTTCAGATCTTACAACAGGCGCCCGATGAAACCACCAACCACCGCGCCGAAATCTGCGCTGCTGAATGCCCATAAGCAGGTCCCTTGGGAGCCCGCCCGGCGTCGAAAGCAGGCACGGCAGCGACGTCCGCTTCGATGCTTCTCCGTCCAAAAGCGGACCGTCGCAAAACCACCGTGAGCGGACGGCCTGCTTTCGACCCATGTCAGTCGCCCGCACCGCCGCGGGCGCTTCCCGGAAGCGGACATTCGTCTCCGTCCGGCAACCTCGGATCGGCGTGATAGGCGCGGGATGTGGGCCTCAGTATTTCAAGCCTGTATCGCACAGCACGGTCACGGCGATTGCGTCGGCTGGAAGGCGTCCGGACGACAACAGCGCAGCAGCCGCAGCTACGTTGGCAGCGGCCGAGTAGCCGACGTGCAAGCCCTCCTGCGTCGCGAGCCCTCTACGCCAGCGCTCCACCTCCTCATCGGTTACGGGAATAGACAGGTCCATCAGATCACCATTCCAGTGTGGGGGGATGCTTCCGTAGCTTGTGCCCTGGATGAGGTGGCGGTGCTTTGTGACTGATAATCCCGCCAGGGGGCGACATCCCTCCGGTTCGACGGCGGCGCAGATCACGTGGGGATTACGTTCCCTCAATGCCGCCGCTACTCCGAGGAAAGTCGCACCGGTCCCTACAGCGGCCACCCAGGCATCGACCTGGCCGGAGGATTGCTCCCATATCTCCGGCCCGGTCGTTTCGCGGTGGGCGCGCATACACTCCGGCGCGTGGAACTGGTTGACGTAATAGCCGCCCCGATCTTCCGCGATGCGCGCCGCCGCATCAGCCGCCGCGTCTACGTCCGCCCCGGTGACTTGCCCAGCTGCTCCGTCGATCTGCGGCACCAGAATAACTTCGGCCCCGAGCGCTTCGAGCATCCGGGCACGCTGGGGGCTGTTCCCGGCGGACATCGTGACCACGAGGGGATGTCCCAGTGCAGCGCAGGCCACCGCGAGACCGGCTCCCATGTTGCCGCTGGTCATCTCCACAACGGGCGCACCGGGGGCCAAACGCCCGTCCTCACGCGCGGCAAGGACGATGGCACGGGCCGCCCGATCCTTGACGCTCCCACCGGGCTGCATGAACTCGGCCTTCGCCAGGATGCGGCCGGGGCCACGGTGGATGCGGTCGAGAGCGATCAGTGGCGTATGGCCGATCAGGTCGAGGGCGGAAGGCTTGATCCGCGCAGTCGAAGGAGATGGGGACAGCGATGTGGGGCGCATCGAGGGATCGTAGCAGGAGCATCCAGCCTTCGGGAGATATCGAGGTCCGCTCGCGGTCGTGAGCATGTCCCGCCGCCGTGTCCGCTTCAGTTCATCCGCCGACCGCAAGAAGACAGGCAGGAAACCACGCGAAGCAGACATACCGAGCCTGGATCCGGCGTCAGATCCGGATCGCTTAGCTGGGCTCGTCTGCCAGAGAGTAGGGCTCAGCGCGCGATGACATGACCGGGGATGCAGCGCGTCGAGGGCTCCGAATGCTCGCTGAAGATGGAGTGCGCCGGATCCTCGTGCGCGAGGCACGAGGCTGGCTTGGCCCCCCTACCATCCCGGCGCCGACCTGCGCGGCGTCGGCGTCGATTGCGGCATGCTCCTCGTGCGCGTGTTCGTCGATGCCGGCCTCGTGCCGACTTTCGACCCGCGCCCCTACCCGCAGGATTGGCACCTCCACCGCGACGACGAGCGCTACCTCGGCTTCGTGTTCGAGCGCGCCACCGAAGTTGAGCACCCGCAGCCCGGGGATGTCGTGGTGTTCCGCTACGGCCGCGCCTACGCTCATCGCGGCATCGTCACGGCGACCGAGCCGCTGACCCTCGTCCACGCCTTCTCGCCGGCCCAGGCCGTGATCGAGGAGCCGATCATGCGCAACCCCGTCCTCGCCGAGCCCGGCCGCCCCCCCCCCGCTTCTTCAGCCTCTGGGCCGCCCGCGCGACCGCCGAGGCCGACCCGGTCTGAGGCTGCCATGAGCCTGTTCGGCGGGAAGCAGCGCACAGTCCGGCCGGACTACACCGGCCTGCAGGTCCAGACCGCCTCGAGCGCGCTGCCGATCCCGGTCGTCTACGGGACCAACCGCATCGCCCCGAACGTCATCTGGTCCGACGGCTTCCAGACCCACGCGCAGCGCGGCAAGAAGGCGGGCGGCAAGGATGGCGGCCGCCACGGCGGCACCGGCTACACCTACTCGACCTGGATCATGTTCGGCCTCGCCGAGGGGCCGGTCCAGGGCATCGGCGAGGTCCTCAGCGGCCAGTCGGTCACGCCGTTCCCGACCAACTTCCTCAGCCTCATCCCCGGCGACACGCCGCAGCGGCCCTGGGGCCCGGCGCTGGCCCGCTACCCGGCCGCCGCGCCGCCCTACAACGGCACCGCCTACCTCGCCTCGCCCGACTTCGATCTGGGCTCCAGCGCCACGATCTCGTCCATCGCCTTCGAGGTCGTCGGTCGGCTCGCCGGCACCGCGGGTCCCCTCGGGCAGGATGATTCCGCCTGGCGAGGAGATCGCCATCCAAAGATAGATTATGCGGCTCAGTCACGACCGGGCAGCTCGGCACGCTCGGCGATCGTGGTGGTGGTCGAAGCTCGGTCGGCAGCGCGTTAGCGAGCGCCGATGCAAATCCGAGCGCGGGCGGATGCCCTGAGGCGGTAGGATCTTCGGCGTGGCGTCGGCCCGCCTTGCGCCGTGTCATCCCACGGAGAAGGCAAGGCGACAGATCCGCTGTTCAGCTTGGCTGAACAACCGGTAGATCGTGGGTCATCGTGAGGGCGATCTTCAGCGCTTGCTCAACGAGCGCCCGATCCAGCCCCGCGTTCGCCGCCTCGCCTGGCATGTTGCTCAACGGATCCCGGTGAGTGACGAACGTGCGGGCCAGAAACGCTTCAATCTTGGCCTCGACGGTATGCTCGGCTTCGACTTCGCGGTCGAGGAGGCTACGGCGTTCGAGTTCGCCGTTGACCCTGTCGGTGAGCTTCATGAAGCCCTGCCCGATATCCTCAAGCGTGGTGGCGAATTGATACGGCAAGCCTGGCGAGCTGCAGAGCTCTTCCACGAGAGTGGTGTAAAGGGCCAAGGTGACCTCGCGATACACCCGGAAGAACGGCACGCTTTGCGCGGCGAGTGACATCGGTCGTGCTCCTCTCGGCGGTCCGAACGTTACTGAATTGTGGCTTCGAGCTGCCCGCGCCCCACGAGGCCGTGCGGCAGGCGAAGCTGAGCGCTTGGCCAAGCCGCGAAGGCCGCCTGCGCAGCATTCAGGGTGCGGCCGGTCGCCCGGGCGTAGACCGGGACGATCTTGGAGCCTTCGTAGGAGGTCGGAAGGGCGAGCGGTCGGACATCCCAGCCGGTGTCGAGCAGCCGCGGGATATGCGCGGGATGGAACTCGATGAGCAAACCGTCGAGATTCAGAGCATGGACCACCAGCGCTATGGCACCAGAAACAGCCGCGGCGAATAGGTCGGCATCCGGCATCTCACGTCTCCTCGCGACGATCGCTTGGCGTGTCCATTCGTAGATCGCCGGTCCCTTCGGAGCGAAGCCGCCTTGCATGATCTCAGGGTACAGGTGCGAGAGAAGGTGTGGCCTCGTCGTCGGCAGGAACCTGGCGTAGGCGACGATCTCGTCATCTTCCTCGCCGAGGAGGTGGAACGCGGCCGGGCCGTCAAACAGGTCCCGTTCACGCCCGTCGGGTCTTCGGCAAGCCTCCCAACTCCTGGTCGGTGATCTCCTTCGCCTCAAACAGCTCGGAGACGGTCGCAGGGTCCTTGGCCATTCGATCCTGTGCCGTAAAGTGTGCCGACTCTTGTGCCGACCCCCGATTTCCTCGGGAGCCGGCCTGTTGGGCTCGCTCGAAGGGCAACGCGAACGAGCAGTGAACGGAGTGTGCCGAGTTCTGTGCCTTGACGAAACGCCTACAATCGTAGTCAAAGACGCTCCTGACGCACCGAAACCGCCAATTTCCTCAATGGTTTCAGGGCGCCTGCCGGTGTAGCACAGCGGTAGTGCAGCGGTTTTGTAAACCGAAGGTCGGGGGTTCGATCCCCTCCGCCGGCACCATCATCCGTCTATGAAAATCAGTGGGTTAGGCAGACGATAAGGGCGAGGCAACCGCTACTCTCACACAGCGGTATCACACATTGTCCCTTCGAATCGCCCGTCCGTGGAAGCACCCGAGGTCAGGGGTCTACCATCTTCGTCAGCGGACACCGGCCGATCTGCTTCAACGGTTAAAGGGACAGTCGGTCACGCTTCCCATCGGAGAGGCGTCGGCTTCGCTCACTGTCGGCCCTATCGTCCAAGCATCGCTACGAACCAAAGACCTACGCGAAGCCAAAGTCCGTCATGCGATTGCCGACGGTGCGCTCAAGCGGTTCTGGCACGCGCATCAAGCCGGGATGGTCACACAAAGCCTGAATGACCCGTTTGGCGCGGTCGGGAGAACAGACCAAGCTCCAATCGCCGACACCGCCAAATCGGAACCTAGGCACCTGCTCTCTCCCGGCCATCCGCCAACGGGGACAGGCGGCTCTCCCTTGACGGTCGGCCACCTGTTCGACGGTTGGGCGGCATACAACGCGGACAAACGATCCCGGAACACCATCAAGCGTTACCGTGGCAGCTTCCGCTCACTCATACGGTTCTTCGAAGGGCGCGACGTTCGGACGCTGACAACCGACGACATGTACTCCTGGGCAGAGGCGCGGCGTGACTGCGAAGGCATCTCGGTCCGAGCGATCAACCGGAATGACCTAGCGACCGTCAGTTCGGTGTTCCGGTGGGCATCGGGAAGGTCCGGCGGCTCATTGATGACGGGCAACCCCGCCTCGGGCATTTCGCTTGATCGGCCTAAGATCGTTGTGGGACGTGAACGAACGTTCCGAGACAACGAGGCTCGGGCCATCCTTACAGCGGCTTCCGCGGTCTATCTCGATCCCACAAACCTACCCCGCAGCGCCACACGAAGGTGGTGCCCGTGGCTAGCCGCCTACTCGGGAGCGCGGATAGGAGAGCTGACAAGTTTGGAGCGTCGAGACATACGCGATGAGGGCAGCATTCCGGTGATGGACTTGAAGGTCACAAAGACAGGCCAACCACGGACCGTCCCTCTACACCCGCATCTCATCGAGCAGGGGTTCTTGGCCTTTGTCGCAACACGTCCGGAGGGTCCGCTGTTTTATGACCCCAACAGACACGGCAAGGGGACCGCGACTACTCCAAGCGAACTTCAGGGCCATAAGCTAGGAAGATGGATCCGGGAGAAGGTTAGCCTCGATAAGGGCGTCCATCCAAATCACGGCTGGCGGCACACCTGGAAAACGAGGGCTCTCGAAGCCGGCATTGAGGAACGATTGAGGGATGCCGTCACGGGCCATAGCGTTGCTTCAGTGGGTCGGCGATACGAGACACCGACCCTCAAGATGCTTGCGGACGCTATAGGCCGCTTCCCACGGTACAGTATCGGACTGTGACGGAGGACGACACACAAGGCACGATCCAAAAGTTGATCTACCGATGATAAGTTCTTCGAACCAACGATCCAACGCGAGACTTAGACGACGCAACTAAGTTAAAGAGCTTTGATCCAAGACTGCAAAGCTTGCCCGGGTCCCCGAACCCGTTCGGCTACATATGAGGCGTCGACCTCCCGCGGAATGACGCCATAACGCGCTTTGAATGCCTTCGAGAAGGCCTTGAGGGTGTCATACCCGCAAGCATAGGCAACTTCGGAAATCCGCTTCTGCGAGTTACCTTCTAAGCCGGATAGCATTCGCATAGCCCAGGATAGGCGACGGTTGCGGATATATGTCATCACGCCTCCCTCTGCCTCGAATATTTCGTAGACAGGAGTGCGGGAAAGCCCGAACTCCGCGCACAGCGCGTCCACACTAAGATCATTGCGGCTCAGATTTGCTTCTATAAACTGCCGAACCTTGATTTCCCGTGGAGCCGGCGCTGCTTGAGAGCTGTTCTCGACTGGAGGTATAACGGCGTTGAGCGATGAAACGATCCCGTCGGCTAGAAGTTTCTTCTGCTTACCATCCAGTTGTTCGATGCAGGAATGGGTGTTCCGGATGAGGTCGCCAAGAAGCCGAACGAGCGGTTGGCTGCACGGGGAAATGATTGAGTGATGAAGATCGGCCGGCTCCCCCAACCGCGCGTCCAAATAGCGACGCGGGATTATCACGTTCAGACCGCTCACGCCCAGTGATCTCGCCTGAGATTGCTGAGACAGATCAAATAGAATGAGCGAGCCGACCGGAACAGGCTGCTCAGTATCGGACGCGATAAGAGAAACCTTTCCGGCCGTTATTAGACTGAGCATCACGTGATCGACGCCTTGGCTCGCGATCTGAAACGGCGTGCGCTCGACCACTTGTGGCGGCGCGTCGATCTCGTTGAGAATCAGTCCGCCAAGCTGCCAGGAATGGAACCGTACGCGTCGCGTCACCGCTTCCTCGGCGGTCAGTGTCGGCCTCACAATCGTCGATACCGCCTGCACCCAGGCTTGGGCGCGGTCGCGGTCACTCTCAATCTGATCGAAGCCTGGATCGATGAAGTCGGGCATCAGGTGCTCATAGGGTACCACCCTAGGTAGACACATGGCTATTTGTGTCAACCCCGCTCAATCGAATATCGATCCCGCAACGCTACCAGCCAGTAAAGGACGATAGGCGACATAATACGGACGTTGGTAGACATCATCGCTGCTTAGGAGGTCTAATATTTATCTTCGTTTAAACTTGGGATCCCGATCCTGAGCCTGTCTTCGAGAAAGACACCTCACCCAAAAGGGATCGCATCCATGTCTTCCAACATCACCCTTTCTGCGGCCACACGTCAGAACCTGCTCTCCCTGCAGGACACGGCGAACCTCCTGGCGACGACCCAAAACCGCTTGTCTACCGGCAAGAAGGTCAACTCGGCCCTCGACAATCCGGTGAACTTCTTCACGTCGCAGTCGCTGAACAATCGGTCTTCCGACCTGAGCAACCTCTTGGACGGCATCTCGAATGGCATTCAGACCATTCAGGCCGCTAACCAGGGCATCACTTCGATTCAGAAGCTAGTTGACAGCGCGAAGTCGACCGCGACCCAGGCGCTTGCTACGAAGACGACGGCGACTGGCGCAAGCGCGACTCAGGCCAACATCACGGCTGCCTTAGCTATTAAGGCGTCTTCCTCCGCAGCAACGGACGGCTCCGGCACTCTGGATTTCTCGTTGTCGACCGACAACGCCGCTTTCAAAGTGACCGATGCCACGGGTCAGTCCACCACTGTCACAATCGACTCATCTCATCTTGCTGGCAAAGTTGCCGACCTTTCAAAGGTCACGAGCGACGAGATCTTGACGGAGATCAATAAGCAGCTTTCTGCCTCAGGCAATGGCGCTCAAGTCACTGCAAGCCTGACGACAGACGGGCGTCTCAACTTCCAATCAACCGACACTGGCTCTGACGCGTCAGTGAAGATTGAAGCTGTCGCTAGCTCGACGAAGGACGTCGGCTTTGGGGCAAATGGCTTTGCTGCTATTACTGCCACCGGCGTAAATGCCACGGACGGCTCCACGAAAGCCAAGGTTACGGCTGCAAGTGCTGCCGGCCTTGCCTCCCTCGCGACCGGAACCACAACGGCCCTGGCCGACGGGGATGACGGCTCAATCAATATTCAGCTCGGAGACGGAGCGTCCAAGAAAATCGATCTTCGCGTCGGGACGGATTTGCCTCTCTCGGCAGCTGCGACCGCCGAAGATGTCCGCGATGCTATCAATCTTCAAATCAGCAACGATGTTGGATTGAAGGGCAAGATTATTGCAGAGGCAAATAACACCACGGGTGCGATCTCGATCCGTACTACGGCAAGTGGTGCTGATCAGAAAGTAACAGTCACATCCGCTGGCGCCAACGATATCGGCTTCGGCACAAACGCTACTAGTCAGACCATTGCAGATGGCAAAGCTACTGCGACAGGGGCCGGCTCCACTTCGGCGAATAGCGCGAATGCACGTGCGGCCCTTGCTCAGCAGTTCAATGATCTGCTGACCCAGATTACGCAACAAGCGCAGGACTCAAGCTATAACGGCGTCAATCTACTCTACCGCGGTGGTTCGGATCCAAAGGAAAACACCCTTCACATCTCTTTCAACGAAAAGGACTCGAGCTTCCTAGACCTCAAGGGTGTTAAGTTCGACGCCGCTGGTCTAGGCCTATCACAGGCGACCGGAAGCTTCGCCAGTGATGACGACATCAAAACAGCAATGGCTCAGCTCAATTCGGCTTCGTCCCTGCTGCGCAGCCAGTCGTCCACCTTTGGCTCAAACCTCACCGTCGTGCAGAACCGGCAGGATTTTTCCAAAAAGGTGATCAACATCCTCGATACGGGTTCGGCCAATCTCGTGAACGCTGACATGAACGAGGAAGCGGCCAACTCTCAGGCACTCTCAACCCGCAACTCGCTCGGTATCTCCGCGCTCTCGCTCGCGAATCAGGCTCAGCAGGGCGTCCTGCAGCTTCTCCGCTAGGCGGCAATAGACTTTTGACCAAAGGCGGCCGGGGACCACTCCGGCCGCGACTTGGCCTGAACACGAGAAGCCCGTTGCGAGTTTGCAAATGACATACTCTGATCCAGTCACCGAGTGTTACCGGGCTCTCGCCGATGAGTCGGGCGCTGACACCTGTTGCAAGCGTATATGCGTGATGGTTAGCCGGATGGCGCGAGACGGCTCACGAATGCCGCACGAACTTCATCTCATGACGCTCTCAAAGCAGCTTCTATCGACAACCAAATCTTTCGGAAGACACGTTTTGGAGCTGCATGCCCACGTGGACGAAGGAAACTATGGAGCTGCGCTACTCGTCGGCCAGGCAATGGTCGAGCACGAGACAATGCTACACGGATTGCTAGACGGCAGTATGCCCGCCCGTCAATGTGCCCTCAACTAACCTACAATAGTCTCACGCCCCAAAGCGTTTATGAAACTGAATGCTTTGCGATTTCTAAGATCTGACGCCTCTCAATGATGTAACTAGTGAAGCGCCGCATAGGATAACTGATTGGTCTGGCAGGCAGATCAGGCGGAAGCCACGTTGCACCGACCTCATTCTGCGAGGCTTTATCCTTCAAGCTCCGAGAACGGCGCATCACTATCACCGCTCATTAGGCGCGGGGACATTTGGCGGAACGACCAGGGAGCGTCAGGGACCGCCCTATCGAACCGGAGAACCACGTCGAAGCGGTCCCCATCCCATTTGGTCGGAACGCCGGGGATGGTCTGAGAGGCCTTGAGAGCCGGGATCAGGTCCGTGACGATGGCCTTATGCTCCCAGAAGACGATCACCACCCCGGTTAGGCTCCGTATCTCATCCGCCAGTTCGTGCTCCTGTGAGACCCCGTAGTCCGCTCTGAGGGGCAGTTGCAGGCGTTCGGCTAGGGGCGTCGCGGTCTCAAACGGTCGGTGGCTGAACTTGGCCTTCTTGAACACGGGCTTGGGCTTCGCCGCATAGATGACGTTCGGCCTCGGATAGTCGGCGCTGGACAGATCGGATCCGAACAGTGCCGCCCATGCTCCGGCCCTTTGCCATCCCCGGATCACAAGCGACTTATCGTCAGCCGTGCCGTCTGCCGTGGTGCCATCCCCTGGGAAGCTACCGCCCGGCTTCTCGGCATGACGGATGAACATGACAGTCAGTGCGGACATAAGGGCTCAGTGGCTCGGGTGCGGCTTGTTGGTGTGTCGGCTCCCGGTAGCAACTAGTGCCCATTGCCAAGCCTAACAGGGTGACCGCCCAGGCCGAACTGAGAGGGCATAAGGCAGCCAAGTGGGTTCGCCAGACCGTCCAGCTTGATCCAGGCATTGATCCGAACCACGGCTGGCGGCACACGTTCAAGACGCGCGCACTTGGGGCAGGTATCGAGGAACGGTTGAGGGACGCAATCACCGGCCATCGTATCGCGTCGGTGGGCCGGCGATACGAGACATCGACCCTCAAGATGCTCGCGGGCGCTATGGCCCGCTTCCCGCGCTTCCAACTTCGCTGATCGACAGTTCGAAAATCGAATGCCACTGCCACCATGTCATTTCTTCATTATAATTCCATGGTAAATTAGCATCACCGTCTGAATTCCAAAGTAAGATCCCATTGTAATGTAAAATATTGTCCGCCAGGTATTTCCTAAATTTCGAACAAAGGTCTTGAAGTTCTTCTTCGTCTCGTCCTTCCTACTTAACATAAGACGCTTTACTGCGACGGGATCAACTTTCTTGAAAACAGGAGGCGTGGTTTCAAATGTAACAAGATTAGAAACAAATGTTCTTGCCCCTTCCAGATCCGGATCTTGCTGCAAGTCCTTCTTCAATACTTCCATCACCCAACGAGGGCCATGGTTGCCTACTTCCTTATAAAATCTTTCCATTTGCCCCACCGGGACAACAAATATACCGATATCCCGCAATCGCGCGATTAACTGATTGATCTGTCTTGTCGGCTCACCTGATGGAATAGCCGCAACGCCGCCTTCTTTTATCGACTCCCATGGCGAAGTTTCCTTCATTGAAGAAGAAAGTTTCGAAATTATGTCTTTTGGAACTATTTCGGTATCTTTCACGTTGGCGACTATACTGCGAACTCTTTCTTTGAAACCAAGCCCAATAAGTAATGATTTCCTGCTTTGAATAACATTTCTGACGCTACTAATATCGCTCCTGAACGCATCCCAATCTTCTCCGAATGCATTGATAATACCTTTGAGCGCCGCATCGTCGGCAAAGGCATCGATATCAACAACGACCCGAACTGGAACGTGAAGAGCCCGCAACGCACGAACTATAACGGCAATTCGATCTTTTCCGCCAGCATAGGTAAAGAAAATTGAGCCGTATGGAGAGCCTTGAGCATCGGCTATCGCCTCGTAGAATCTACAATCTCCGTCAGCCTCTGTGACTATGACCTTGTCATGGAATAGGCCGCTCAATATATTAGAATAACGTAGAATTGGATCCTTCCATAGTTCGGAAACTTGTTCGCTCGGTAAGTATACCGCGCTACGGCCTTCTGGGCTCTTGTCCAATCTCACGACAGAAACACGATCTGGGAACTTGCTTAGAAGTCCCTGAATCACCTCATTGCTGTGCGTGGCGATGAAGATCTGCTTCTGATACTCTGTGCCTGCGGATATAATTTCCCCAATTGCCCGAGCTTGAGAGGGGTGTAAGAACGCTTCCGGCTCATCAACAAGTATCACACTATGAACACCGGTCCAAACCCTTAAAACAATCGATGCAAAGCTTCGAAATCCATCGCCCTGCAAGTGCAAAGGTTGCAAATCTTCAACTTTATCAAGATAAGAACGAGAATTAAGGGTCTCATTCCCTTCTAACGGCGGCCGGACACCAACGTATAATGGTATCTCCCTTCCCGGGCTCCTGTGGATGACCAAATCCAAGCCGAAGAAAGATCTAAATAGATTGCTTACTTCGTGTTCCTTGTCTAAATCTAGGTACAGGCTGTGAATTGGGTGTATGCCTGTGCGCAATTTCGAAGCGTCAAAGGTTGGAACCGGATTAGAGTCCTCCAGTCGGGTAGCGGTAGTCAGATGAGCAACAAATAGTTTCGCCAAGTCCGATATCTTAGGGCCATCCGACTTCCAGGCGGTCGCGACATCTCTGCTACTGGTATGGCTATATTCGCTGTCACCAAGATAATAATATCCATCTTTGGGGCTGCGGAATGGCGCAACCGCATTAGCAAGTGCCTCGTCATCACCGATTCTTTCAATCGTGATCGACGATACAGATTTCGTGTCGCCGTCTCCGTCCCGAAGTACGTGATTTATTTCGCGAAGTGAGAGGCTTTTCCCAGAATTGTTGGGACCAACCAAAACAACAATACTGTTGTCTATCAATTTCAGCTTGGCGCCGCCAGAGAAGTTCAACTCTTTGATGTAGACGCCAGCTTTGCCGGAACTCATCTAATACTCACTCTGATAATTATCTGACAACTCAAAGCGAATGATGCATCTCAGAAGGGTAAACCCGAGCGAGACAAAGGCGCGAGACAGCCCGCACCATCGAATAGCGTCTCATATGGGTTGCTGTCGGGATTGCGAGACGCTAGAGTGGGCGGGTCTAGAACCATCCGAGACAGATACTCCGCCTATGGCTATCTACGGTTACGCTCGCGTGAGTGCATCATCTCAGAGTTTGGCGATTCAGCAAGAGGCGTTGGAACGCTCAGGTTGCAATGTCATCCGATCCGAGAAGGTGACTGGCACGAAACTGGACGGTCGAAGCGAGCTTGAGACGATCATCCAGTTCGCGCGTCCAGGAGATTCTATAACTGTTACACGGATTGACCGGCTTGCCAGATCGGTGGGAGACCTCGCCTCTATCGTGAAGCGGTTGGAGGCGAAGGGCGTTTCCCTAAGAGTCCTTGAGCAACCGGTCGATACGTCCACGGCAGCCGGGCGGTGTTTTCTGCAAATGCTTGGAGTTTTTGCCGAGTTCGAGACCGCGATCCGCCGTGAACGCCAGCTTGAGGGCATCGCGAAAGCCAAGGTCGAGGGCGTCTACAAAGGCAGGAAGCCAACCATCGACGCCGAACGGATCAAGGCACTGGCCGCACAGGGAATGGGTGCCACGGCCATCGCTAAGGAACTGAACGTCGGAAGGGCATCGGTCTACCGTTTGATTAGCAATGGGGTTCCTACTAACCAGAACCGAGTGAATTTAAAATAGCAACACTAGCTGGGCATTTCATCCGGTTCTCCGATGTGGTATAATCATGACATCGGAGGATCGATGGCGAGCGGTGATATTTGTTGCGTTGAGCAAACTGTATTCCGATCACACAGTCTCCCTATGTCACAAAGATATTCCCGAACTTCCATTGCTCATCCCCTAAAAAATCGCAACGGTAACCGTAGGAGAGAAGGGAGGAAGGATCGGAATTACATTTTGTCCTGGCAAGAAGGGGCCATCCGTTTTTGGGGCCCATCGGGATCGCGATTTGACTGTGGACGTAAGGGCGATTCGGGACTGGGGCGCATCATCCGTTCTAACGCTGATCGAACCCCACGAATTTGACCTCCTGTCGGTGAAACGCTTGCCGGATGCGGTCGGGGATGCCGGAATGGTTTGGCATCACGCACCCATTCCCGATGGCAGCGTTCCAGGGCCGGCGTTCGAAGCAGCTTGGCGAACCATAGGCTCTAGTATCTCGGAACAGTTACGTACGGGCGGGGCCGTCGTACTTCATTGTCGTGGGGGCCTCGGACGTGCCGGTATGATCGCTGCCATGCTGATGGTGATGCTGGATGAGGATCCGAGACAAGCGATTGAACGGGTACGAAGCATCAGACCCGGCGCGATAGAGACAACAGATCAGCTAAATTATGTAGTCGAGTGGAGCAATCAACGATGATAGATGCCATCGTTTGGCTATTTACTGCCTTCATATTGTCTATTAAGTTCGTATTTATTGCTTTTGCGTACGTATTCGGGGCAGTTGCGTCACTCGCATCTCGTGCTTGGATTTGGTATCTCGATGCCATCAACGGAGATTCATATTTTTCTCACGCTTTATATTGGGCAGGATGCGCCATTACACTCCTGCTGATATCATTTGTCCTTGGTCTTATATTCAAAGTATTTCAATCGGACGGCAACGGATCAAATAGTGATTCCGACGACGATGAGGATGAGGATGAGGATGAGGATGAGGATGATTCGAACGGCGTACGTACAATCAGAGAGCAAAGAAGGTATAGGCCATATGTGACCTTACAAGACGATAGGTATGTTATTAAAAAGCTGTCTAACAAGGGTACGGCTTGGGAACTAAGTATAGGAAGGAAAGATCAGTATGTGAATAGCGGTATAGCAAGACTTGTACCACGGAGTACAGCCGGCGGGAGCCTAGCAGGAGTGAGATATATAGTTGAGTGGGGCGAAGAATAGTTACAACATACAACGATAATTTATACGATCCCACCAATGGCGAGGGATAAAATTTGCGCTACGATTCGGTTCGAAGCTCATCCAACAACGAGAAAATGAATCGTTCTTTAGGTGCATTCATCGGCCTTGCTGTCGGTGATGCCCTCGGGACCACGCTTGAGTTTGAGGCTAGGGACGCGAAGCCACCGGTCTATGACATGGTCGGAGGCGGCCCATTCGATCTGCTGCCTGGACAATGGACCGATGACACGTCCATGGCTCTCTGTCTCGGCGGCTCACTGATTGCCTGCGGTGGCCTGGACGAACGCGATCTCATGGAACGGTTCTGTCGCTGGTTTCAGGCCGGCGAGAACTCCTGCACGGGCGGGTGCTTCGATATCGGCGTGACGACCCGCGATGCCTTGGAGCGCTTCCGGTGCACCGATGATCCCGTGGCCGGTCCAACAAGTGCCAGCACCGCGGGCAATGGTTCCATCATGCGCCTGGCTCCGGTGGCGTTGCGCTACTGGAACGACCCCGAACGCCTAAGGGACGTGAGTCGGCGTCAGAGTTACACGACCCACGGTGCTGATGAGGCCGTGGACGCCTGTGATGCCCTGGCGACGGTCCTAGCCTCGCTGATTGCCGGAAAGCCTCTCAGGGACGTTCTCTCAGCATCCTATGGGCCATTCGGTTCTGGGGTTCGGACGGTCATGGATGGTTCGTATCGAGGCAAGACACGATCCGCGATCCGATCTTCGGGCTACGTGATCCATACCCTTGAAGCGGCGCTTTGGTGCGTATCCGAGACGACCACGTTCAGGGATGCCGTGCTTCTGGCCGTGAACCTGGGCGATGATGCCGATACGGTAGGAGCTGTGACTGGGCAGATTGCGGGAGCGGCCTACGGTGTCTCGGCTATCCCTGAGGAATGGTTCAACCGCCTCGCCTGGAATGATCGTATCGTCGAAACTGCACAACAGTTATACGAGGCAAGCATCAAGGCGTGACGATCTCGAAGTCGATGCCCGCGTGATCGTAGGTGGCATCCCATTCGCCACCATCCTGTAAGCGGAAACCGAAGGATAAGGCGTGATCCAGCCAATCGGTCGCTTCCATCCAGTCATAAAACTCACCGGTATCCGTGAAGGCCCGGTCGAAGGTCATTTGGAACTGCGCACACCCTGAGATGGTCGGGAGAGGGCCATTCTCGAAACTGACAGACGACAGTTCGATAGCGGTAGCCTGGATCGGTCCCTTCGGGTTTAGAAGGCCGTGCTGGTAATGCTCAGGCTCAGGTTCAATCCTGGCGTAGATCAAGGGTTCAACGGCGCTCCGAACAAGCGCCCACTGATCTTTCGGCCACGATTTACGCCGACCGCGCTCCTGCCATAGCTTCTCGCATCGGATGAGAACAGGAGGAAGGGTATGCGTTGGTTCCTCAGTCAGGTCCGGTGAACCGTCCTTGATACGAACAGTGACTGTTTGAATGTGCATAGCTTGATTATAGCACGGATCCGAATCGACATCGCCGAGCGGTAGTATAACAGTTGTTGACCGGCTGCTCAGACGTTCCGGACCACAGCCGATCAAGAGGGTGGGGTTGGGAATGACCAAAACAATCTGCCAGGACCGCTCATAGATCCCCGTTGTGGGTCATCCCGTCCTATTTAGTCTTCTCTGCCGCCTTTGTAGAGCCGTTAACCCCTAAGCCACCATTAGCTTTCCCTGGCAATCAGAGCAGGGGCATCCCTCAAGCCGTTCCTCAAGCATGTTCAGCAGTCCTGCTGTCTGCTCAGTACGCGTCCGGTGAAGGCCGCCCCCGGAGGCATCGCGCGCTCGGCTGAAGCCTGACCTTAATGCTGGCGTTAAGGTCGGCGGGTCAGGATGATGCGGGTCGAGGTACTGGAGGGGATCGAACGACG